>BNJV01000964.1_pt1 | contig 154584 bp, 138 predicted proteins | sample 8540591 | NCBI WGS metagenome assembly BNJV01 (sample SAMD00202457, study PRJDB9452) | human saliva metagenome | host: Homo sapiens
GAGCGTCACGTCGAAGACGGTGCGCGCGCCAGACTCACCGCGAGCGGCCAGCCTCGCCACCGCGCGCGCCATGGCGGCCACGACCGAGCCGGTGAACTCCGGGTTGGAGCCGAGCTGCAGCTCGAAGCTCACGGTCTCGGCCACGCCGTCGGAGGTGTGCCCGCGGCGGATGACGGAGCCGCCGTGCGGGATCCCCGGCGTGCTCGGCGGCCAGTTCCTCGGCGCTGATGAAGGTGACGGTGGTGTCGTAGTCGGCGAGTAGTTGGGCATCTCCACGATCTCCCGCTCAATGCGGGCCAGGTCAGCACCCTCCTCGGCCACCACGTAGCAGTCGCGCGTGTGCATGGAGCGAGTGGTCAGCTCGACGTCGTCTCCGGCCTTGACCGCGGCGACGGTCGCCTCCACCGGGCGGGTGTACTGCTTGGCGTCCACGACGCCGTCGATGCGGCGCAGGGCGTCGGAGTGCCCCTGGGAGACGCCGGGTCCCCAGAACGTGGTGGTGGCGCCGTCTGGCAGGACGGCCTCACCCAGGACCCGCAACATGGAGAACAGGCCGGGGTCCCAGCCGGTGGAGATCAGGGCGACGCGCCCGGAGGCCTTGGCGGCCGCGTCGACGGCGGCGAAGTGCTCAGGGATGCGGGCGTGGGTGTCGAAGGAGTCGACCGTGTTGAACAGGGCTGCCGTCGCCGGGGTCTGCTCGATCAGATCGGTGGCGGAGCCCCCGCAGTTCAGGCAGACATCGACTTTGTCCGCCCAGGCGGGCATGTCGTCCACGTGGGCGACGGGAGCCCCCTGAGTGGTGACTGTGGCCGGGTCGCGCCTGGTGAAGACGACGACGATCTCCATGTCCGCGTTCTTGGTGATGGCCTGCTCGGCGCCGCGGCCGAGGTTGCCGTATCCGTTGATCGCTACCCTGATCATGGTTCCTCCTGGTGGGGTCTCACTACAGGGCGATCCTAGGGACGGACCGTGTTGCCGCCGTGTGACGTATCGGGGAGTGACCGGGTCCTGAGGTGGGGCTATAGACGCCCGGCAGGGTCCATGCGTTGGTGGTGAATACGGATCACATCAACACCACCACCACGACATCCTTGCAGCCTTGGCAGCGATGAAGGCGTCGAAGTGGTCATCAAGACTGACGGAGATGTTCACTGACACGCCCATGTCCTACCAATTGTTGGTATCAACCTAGCGGTATCACACCCTGCCGAGAGCTGTTCACAGCACGTACCGAAACGGGTCGGGCCGGGAAGAAACGCGTCTTCCCCGGCCCGACCCGCATGAGCGCTACGCCCGACGGCGTCAGTGCTGCTTGATGGTGACCTTGTCGACCGACAGGGTGACGGTCTCCGGCCCGGCCGAACCGGACATGTAGGGTGGTCAGCCCCACGGTGCCGGCCTCGTTGAGGGTCTTGTCGTTGTCGACGACCTCGATCCCCCACTCGGTGGGCTCGGTGTCACCGGCCCAGAACTTGGTCTGGATGTTGGTCGACTCCGCGCCGTCAACCACCATGCGCAGGTGGAGGGGCTGGCCGGCCGTGTAGGGCTGCGGCAGCACGTAGGTGCCCAGGGCGGTCTCCCGTCCCTTGACCACGCGCGAGACCGTGACCACCGGGTTGCCGGCGCTGCCGATGCGGACCGTGGCCTGGTACTGGCCGGCCTTGGTGGTGCGCGCCGCGTAGGAGATGAACGCGCCGTTGCCGGAGGGCACCGCATCCAGCGAGAAGTCCACGACGGCGTCGGTCGATGTCGACTTGACCTGCTCGGAGACGATCGAGGCCGCCGAGCGCGGACCGGCCATGGCGACCCGGCCGCTGGTGCCGTCCGCGGAGAAGGCCGCGGCGTTCCAGGCGGTCTTCCACTCACCACCGGCGTTGGCCTTGCCCCAGCCGCCGTTCACACTGCGCTCGAAGGAGTCCTCCAGCAGAGCCCTGCCCTCCTCGGGCTTGCCCTTGCCGTCCTTACCATCCTTGCCGTTCTTGTTGTCCTTACCGGCGTCACCCTGACCGCCGTTGTCACCCTGATCGGCGGGCTGGACCTCCTTGCCGGTGGCGGCGGTGTAGTGCTCGGCGATCTGGCGGGCGGACAGCGGCGTGCTGTAGACAGCGGCCTCGTCGATGTCGGCCTGGATGTTGGTACTGGACGGCTGACCGTTGACGCCGTGGAGCGCGTCCCCACCGATGCGCCAGTAGCCGGAGTAGCTCTGGCCGGCGGTCATGGAGGCGTCGAAGGCGGCGAGATTGCCGTCCACGTAGAGCATCGCGCCGGCGGTCGGGGCTCATGGAGGCCACGATGTGGTGCCACTGACCCGTCGTTGTAGCTCTTGGGCGTCGTGATCGTGGTCAGCCTGCCCGGGTAGAGCATGAAGCTGAGCGTGCCGTCATTGCGCATGTACACCATGCGGTCACGGCTCCACGACTGGTTGGTCGCGGAGGACCCATAGCCCATGATCTCCCCACCCGAGGTCGTGGTGGTGCGGACCCATGCCTCCATGGAGAAGGCGGAGGGGGCCTGGGAGGCCACTCGCGTGGCGGCGTGCGACTTGTTGTTGCCGTCCGAGGTCATGGCCAGCGACGCGCCGGAGCCCCAGAACGGACTCACCGCCGCGCTTGTAGGCCTTGCCGCGGATCGTCATGTTGCGCTGGGCCACGAAGTCCTCGGCCTTGTCGCCGTCGGTCTCGTCGAAGGACCAGTAGTGGGCGGCGCCGTCGGCCAGGACACGGGCTCCGTACTTGCTCAGGCCCTGACCCTCACCGGCCTTGACAGTCACCCAGTCCGAGACCGTGGAGGCACCCCACTGGTCCGTCACCTGAACCCGGTACCGGTGAGTGGTTCCCGGGTCGACGACGTCGGTGGCGCTGAGGTCGGAGCGCTCCCAGAACCCGGCGGTCACCGACTGGCTGGAGACCGGCTGACCATTCATGGAGTCACGGAAGACGTTGTAGGTCAGGGTCTTGTCGTCACGGTCCCAGTTGGCCTTGAAGGACAGGGAGACGACGCCGGCGCGCGGCGAGGAGCCGGTGACCTTGAAGGCACCGCCCTTGTCCATGGGGCCCTGCTTGTTGGGGAGCGATGTCGCGGCGGGCGAAGCGCACCAGACCCCTGCTGGGCGGTGCCGTTGACGGCCAGGAACTCACCGCCGTAGACGATGTACTTGTCGTTGCCTTCAACGGTCCAGGTGGCCTGGGTGGCGCCGGAGATCTTGCCCGGCGTGAAGTCGGGGTAGAAGTTGAGGTTGGTGGTGGCCGCTCTGCCCTGCGTAGCTCTGGTAGCTGCTGTGGTGTGTCGCCTCGACCGTCCCGGTGGGCGGGCGTTCGTGTAGGCCACCGCATTGTGGTAGTGGTAGGATGACGTCCGGGGAAGCCACCGATGTTGGAGCAGTCGTGGGAGTGGCTGGCGGCATAGACGACGTCGCCGGCGGGCAGCACGTCGTAGGAGTCTCCGTGGCAGTCGGCCATGTAGTCGATGTTCCCGGTGGTCCAGTTCAGGCGCATGACGCCCTCGAAGGAGCCGGTCTGGGAGTAGCTCGCGGTGTACAGACCCTGCTCATCGGCCTTGACGCTCATGACGGAGGCCTCAGGCGCCGGCGCCGCGGACCACGCTGGAGACATTGTTGTGACGCAGGCTGCCGTCGTTCTCGAGGATCGCGAGGCCGTATCCGGGCTTGTCGCTGCCCTCGACGGACTCGAAGGCCCCGCCGATGGCCACGGCTGAACCGTCCGAGGCTCCGACGATGCTGCGGACGTAGTAGTTGTCCACCTTCGGTGCGAAGCCCGTCAGCTGCTGGGTATTCAGGTTGATCGCGGCGGCGCGCTGGCGGGCCGAGGAGTTGATCTGGGTGAAGGCGCCCTCCGATGTAGAGCGTCTGACCCGTCAGCGGAGACGCTGAGGGCCTTGACGCTGCCGTTGGCCGCGGCGGCCCAGCGGAGCGCGCTGACCGTCTGCGGCCCTGACCGCTCCGACGCGCCACGCCGTCTGGTTGTTCAGCGTCGTGAACTCGCCACCCAGGTAGAGCGTCTGGCCATCGGCGGAGGCGGCGATCGTGTTGATGGTGCCGTTGGTGGTGGGCGCCCAGTCGACGATCTCGCCGGTGTTGATGTTGTAGGCCATCGCGTTGCCGCGCGGTGACTCGTTCTGACCGGCCGGCGATCCTGCCGGCCTCGCCGAGGAGAACTTTCCGACGACGTAGACGATGTCACCCACCACGACCTGGTCCCAGACAATGCCGTTGATCTGGGCGGTGGGCAGGGCGTCGGCGGAAACAGTGCTGGGCGTACCGGCAGCACCGGCGGGAGGCCGGGATCGGCGGCGGCGGGAGATGCCGGGAGCGAGCGTGACGGCACCAATGGGGAACAAGAGCCGCGGCCAGCAGGCCGCTCAGGAGTCGGCGGGGAGCTTCACAGGGTATTCCATTCAGAACATACTCAGATCACGGACACGCAACCTTACGAATGGCTGGTATTCCGCGCCCGACCAGGGTCGACGGGCTGGCTTATCGTACACCGATCAACAACTCGTCTACCGCACCCTTTTGGTGCACACCACAGTGACGGAACCATCCCGCAGCAAACCAACCCTTTTCGCTCACATGGCAGCCATCATCCAGGCGTTTCAAAGGAATCCAGCTCGCCCATAGCCTCATCCATCGGAACCGCCTGTCCATGTAGACATCGGACTCAGGTTGACCTCGAGAGCTGGTGCATCGCAATGTCACAGCGAGGCAACGATCGAGCTTTCAGTCCAGTCGCCCGAGCAGGGTCACCCGCCTCACGCCAGGGCGCCGTCCCGCTCGCTCTGGGCGAGCAGCGGGCGGCGCCTGAGACTGGATAGAAGGACGGGCGGACGACGCCCCGGGAGGAACTCGTCCCGGGATCAGCCGGCAGACCCCGGAAGGTTGCGGCACCCGTGGCCCGGCCCCCAGGTCAACGACGATCTTGACATTCCCGCGCCCCTCCGCCGGGATGACGAAGGCGCGATTCACGGTCACCGTCTCACCGGCTGCGAGCGAGGACGGCACCGCATCCGAGGCCGAGATGATCTCGCTGGCGGGAGTACCAGCACCCCTCGCCGTAGTTGACGGTGGTGGACAGCACACTGGCCAGCAGCAGGGTCCTGGCTGGACTGTTCGTCACCGTCACCGGGACCAGGACACCGGCGACCCCCCACCTCACCGGGCGCGCTGGCGAAGTCCTTCGCCTGCATCTGTCCCCAGAGAGATCACCAGGTCCCCGTCGACGCGGACCGATTTGTCCAGACCCACTTCGGGGTACTCGTCCTTCGACAGGTCGCCGGTCTCAACGGCCTTGGGATCGATCGAGGAGGCGTCCGGGGTGGAGACATTGTCCGAGGGCGACGGAGGCGCCGCCGTCGGCTTCGCGGTCTGTACCGTGGGCGTGGCGACGTTCGAGGGGGCGGCCTGAGCCGAGGCCGAGCCACTGGCAGAGGCAGCGGCAGAAGGGCTGGCAGTGCTCTGGGACTTTCCGCCTCCGCAGGCGGCCAGCCCCAGGCCCAGCACCAGGACGGTGGGGAGGATCAGCATTCGGGTTCGAGACACGTGCTGAAGCGTACGACCTCCGCCGTGCGCAACACCGCCCTCAGCGACCACTGAGTTCGGGAGCACACCACCACCGGCCATAGAACCGGATCGTTCAGAGGATAAGCCGCGACGATCCACAGACCCGACGGGCCTCATGGTCACCACCACCACCAGCCGCCACCCTGGTTGTTCTCCCGGTCATCCTGGTCCCAACCGTCCTGGTTGTCCCAGTCGTCCTGCTTCTTCTTGTTCTTCTTCTTGTCCTTGTCCTTGCCGTTGTCGTCGTCCCCGTTGTTGCCGTTGTCGTTGCCGTTGCCGTTGCCGTTGCCGTTATCGTTGCCGTTGTCGTTGCCGTTGTTGTCCCCATTGCCGTTGTTGTTGCCGTTGACGTCACCGGGACGGGCCGCGTTGACGTCGCCGCCACTCATGGAGAAACGGACGATGCCCTGCTGCGGTGCCGTTGACCGCGATGAACTCACCGCCGTAGACGAGGTACTGGCTGTTGCCCTCAACAGTCCACACCGCCTGGCTCAGGCCGCTGTAGTCGCCGATCTGGAACCCCGGCAGGAAGCCGTTGTACTGCGTGGGGGCCGGCTGACCCTGGTAGTCGCTGTATCCGCTGGCCGTGTTGGAGCCCACGGTGCCCGTCGCCGTGCTGGAGAAACCGACGGCGTGATGGTAGACGCCCTCGTTCGAACGATCAGCGAAACCACCGATGTTGCTGCAGTCATGGGTGTGGCTGGCGATGTAGATGACGTCGTTGGTGGGCAGCACGTCATAGGTATCGCCATGGCAGTCGGCCATGAGATCGATGTCCCCCGTGGTCCAGCTGGCACGGAACATCCCCTCGAAGGCTCCCTCCTGGGAGTAGCCGGTGCCGTACAGACCTCGGGAGTCCGATTTGAGGCTCATGATTCCGGAGTCCGGCCCCGCGTTGCGGATGACACTGGAGATGTTGGTCTGCCGTAGGGATCCATCCTTCTCCAGGACGGCGATGCCGTACCCCTCGGAGGACCCGCCCACCGAGGTGAAGGAGCCGCCGATCGCCACTGCCGAGCCGTCGGGCGCCACCGTGATGGCGCGGACCAGGGAGTCATCGACCTGGGGGGCGAAGTCGGTCACCTTGTTCGTCTTCAGATCCACCGCACCGGCACGCTGACGTGACGAGGAGTTGATCTGGGTGAAGGAGCCCGCTATGTACAGGGAGGAGCCGTCAGGCGAGAGCTCCAGATCCCAGACCGACCCGTTGGCCGACGCCCCCAGCGGCTTGCGCTTGCCGGCAGCGTCCACCGCCGCCACTCGATAGGTCGTCTCGTCGTTGACGGAGGTGAAGTTACCACCGAGGTAGATGGTGGACCCGTCGGCCGAGGCCTCGACCGCGGTGACCCTTGCTGTTGACCTTGGGCGCCCAGTCCAGCAGCGCGCCGGTCGTGATGTCGAAGGCCATGGCGTTGTATCGAGGAGACTCGTTCTCACCGGCGGCAGCGCCGGCCGGACGAGCGCTCTTGAACTCCCCGACGACGTAGACGGTATTACCCACAACCGCCTGATCCAGGACGATGCCGTCGACCTGAGCGGTGGGCAGTGGCTGCGGCGAGGCCAGAACCGTCTGCCCGCAGCAGCAGCCGGGGGCGATAGTGGGGGCGACGAGCGCACCAAGAACGAGGGGGAGGGCGGTCAGGACCGCCCCCACGCTGGAGACAGCACGGGAAGGATGCACGAGTGCTCCGTTCTTAAGACGTGAGGGAACCTGGGTAAGTGGCGCAGTATGACGGGGCGGTCCCGCCGCAACGAGACCGACGCCAGTCACGAGGTTATTACAGGGGTAACGTTTTGATAACGCTTCCGAGAACCTTTGTTCCGCCTCCCGCTGTGCAATCAATCACTCATCGCACGGGACGGCACCCCTCACCCACTTTTTCTCACAGATAGCCTCTCATTAACCAGCACTGGGTTCCATACCTGATTCTTGACCGGAATGCTCAGCCTGCACCCAGGTGGTGTGGACCAGTTGAACGCGCCCTCCCCACCGTAGACCCGGCTCACCGCCAGCGCGCTGTCCTGACACTGCGCTCCAGGGAGCCGGAGGTATTAGCGGCATGACTCATTCGATGCGTGCCGGCAGCCACCTGCCTCTAGACTCCTGACCGAGTGCGCCGGGCGCTCGCGACGCAACGAGTCCGCAGGAACCTGCGAGCTCGGGGATGAGACCCACATCGCCTCATCATCACTGTCATCACTGTCATCACCGCCATCACTGTCATCACCGCCTCCCCCGTCACCCTCGTCGATGTTCCTCCGCCATTGCCGTGACCGGTGGCCGCATCGAACGGGATCATTGGTTCCCATCCCTTACCGGCTCCGCCGCCCTTCGAAAGGACTCCGTTGACTGCTGTGAACCCGGACAGGCTCCGAATCGCCATGATCGGGACGCGAGGCGTCCCCGCCCGCTACGGAGGTTTCGAGACCGCCATCGAGGAGGTCGGACGACGCCTGGCCGACCGCGGCCACCAGGTCCTCGTCTACTGCCGAAACCCTGAGCCGGACACCCCGCTTCCCCGCACCTACCTGGGGATGCGACTGGTCGAGCTGCCCTCGGTCAAGAACCGCAGCCTGGAGACCCTGTCCCACACGGCCCTGTCGGTGGCCCACCTGCTGCGCCGCACCCAACCGGACGCGGCCTTCGTCTTCAACGCAGCGAACGCCCCCTTCCTGCCGGCCCTGCGCGCCGCACGCGTTCCGGTGGCCACTCACGTCGACGGCCTGGAGTGGCGCCGCGGCAGGTGGGGGCCCCACCGGTAAGCGCTACTACCGCGCGGCCGAGGCGCTGGCCGTGCGCTACTCCGACGCACTCATCGCCGACGCCCAGGGCATCGCCGACTACTACACCGACGAGTTCAACGCCCCCACCGATCTTCTCTCCTACGGGGCGCCCCGTATCTCCGCCGACACCTCGCGCCTGGCCGAGCTGGACCTGACTCCCAAGGGCTTCCACCTGGTCGTGGCCCGCTTCGAGGTGGAGAACCACGTCGACGTCATCGTGGATGGGTACGTGCGCTCCGGGGCCACGCTGCCGCTGGTCGTCGTCGGATCGGCCCCCTACGCCGACGACTACACCGCCCGCATCGAGTCCCTGGCCGACGGCAGGGTCCGCCTGCTCGGCGGCCTGTGGGACCAGGAGCTGCTCGACGCCCTCTACTCCGGAGCGCTGGTCTACTACCACGGCCACTCGGTGGGCGGCACGAACCCCTCGCTCCTGCGAGCCATCGGCGCCGGGGCCGCGGTGGACGCCTTCGACGTCTCCTTCAACCGCGAGGTCCTGGGCGAGGCCGGACGCTACTGGACCTCACCGGACGAGGTGGCCGCCCTGGTCGTCTCCGCCGAGTCCGACGTCGAGGCCCAGACCGTGCGCGGCGACGAGTCCCGCGAACGAGCGGCCCTCTACGACTGGGACGAGGTGGCCTCCGGCTACGAGGCCCTGGCCCGACGCCTGGCACTCGAGGGCCCCACCCGCCATCGCCCCTCCGGGCGCCGCACCGGGAAGGTGAGCTGGTGAGCCGGGGGCCGGGCGGATGGCGCCCGGGTTCTCGTGGCCCACCCTCCCCCGACCTGTACGGCTCGGACTGGCAGCTGGTGGAGACCATTCACGGACTCATCGAGACCGGTCACGAGGTCCTGGTGGCTCTGCCCCAGGACGGCCCCCTGGTCGGGGTGCTGCGCGACGCCGGCGCCCGCGTGGCCGTCATGCCCTTCACGGTCCTGCGCAAGGCCCTGCTGAGCCCCACAGGTCTGACGAAGCTGTCCGCGCAGGCAGCCCCGGAGATCGCCCGCCTGCGGGCAGTCATCCGCGCCAGCCGCGCCGAGGCGGTCCTCACCAACACGGTGACGATCCCCTGGTGGCCGGTGGCCGCGAGCGCGGCAGGCATCCCGGTGCTGGCCCATGTGCACGAGGCCGAGGACACCCAGCGTCGGGTCATCCGCGCCGGGCTCAACGCCCCGCTTCTGGCGGCATCTCGGATCGTGGCGAACTCCGGGGCGGCCCGCGACGCGCTCCTGGACGCCCAGCCGCGCCTGGCCTCGCGTACGGAGGTGGTCCATAACGGAGTCGCCGGACCGGACCGGCCTCTGGAGCCGCTGCGTACCCGGCGGCCCGGCGACTCCTTCCGGATCGCCATGGTGGGCCGACTGTCCCCGCGCAAGGGTGTGGACGTGGCTCTCGATGCCGTCGGGCTGCTGCGGCGCTCGGGGGTGGACGCCTCCCTGAGCGTGTGCGGCTCGGTCTTCCCCGGCTACGAGTGGTACGAGGCCGAGCTGCGTGAGCGCGCCGGTCAGGATGATCTGACGGGGCACGTCGAGCTGCTGGGCTATGTGCACCCCACCTGGCCGGTGCTGGAGGCGGCCGACGCCGTCGTCGTGCCCTCCCGGGCCGAGCCCTTCGGGAACACCGCGGTCGAGGCGATGCACGCGGCCCGACCGCTCGTGGCCTCTCGGGTCCAGGGCCTGGCCGAGGTCGTCACCGACTCGGTGACCGGCCTGCTCGTGCCTGCCGACGACGCGCAGGCCCTGGCCTATGCCCTCGGATCCCTGGCGGCCGACCCGGAGCTGGCCGGTCGACTGGCCCAGCGGGGCGAGCGCGAGGCTGCCGAGCGGTTCTCCGTGGCCGGGTACCGCGCCACCATGACCCGGATCGTCGACGAGCTCCTCAAGCGCTGAGCCTCTGGTTCACCGGGGCGTGCGGGATGGATGCTCGAAGGCGTGGACGGGTCTCACGGGAACGCCGCACGGAGGGGGCGGCGCGGATGGTTGCCGCAGCGCCTATCCCGCCCGACCCCGCCGCGATCCCACCGACGGACATCCGGCCCGCTGACCGAGCCGCGCGACGTCAGCGTCGGGCGGGGCGCAGCGGGTCCTCGGCCAGTCCCAGGGACAGGCTGAACTCGCCCTCCAGGGGCTGGTCGGGCCGCTCGAAGGGACGACGCCGTCGCACAGGAAGACGGCCATCTCCACGAAGCTGGAGAAGGAGGCTCCGATGAGGTGCTGGGAGCTGGCCAGCAGGTAGAGGTCGATCAGGCCCGAGCGCACGCCCTTGACGGTGTTGTATCCGCCCTTGTCGGTCAGGAAGACGCAGCCGTCGAACTCTCCGGCCAGCTGCTCCTGGGCCTCGGGGGTGTCGCAGGACAGGAAGAAGGGGACGTCGGGATGGTCGGCGCGGATCTGGCGCATCCGGTTGGCGAACCACTCCACCGGTGAGGACTCGATGGTCTTGGCGTGGGAGACCGCGTGGGTGCGCACCTGGATGCCGACGTAGGGGCGTCCCCGCAGGTGGGTGTCGTAGATGGAGCGGACCTCATCGGCGATCTCATCGACGGGGGTGAGCTCGCGCAGCCGCTCGGTCCAGGGTCGCGGCCCGGTGGGTGTGGCCCCCTTCTCGGCTTCTCCCCTCCAGGCCGGGTCCTCCCAGGTGACGGGCAGGCCGTGGGAGTGGATCTGCCACAGGTGGCGGCGGCGCAGCTCCGCGGTGATCCGGACGCCCTTGGGCTGGCGGTACCGGGCCAGGGGAAGGAGCGCCCGGGAGGTCAGACGCGACACCGACGTGCCCCCTTCGAAGCGCCACAGCTCATCCATCCGGGGGCCGAAGTACTCGTCCGTGCTCCACACGTAGTAGAGGTCGCGGCCCTCGACCCGGGCGAGCTCCTGGGCGGACAGCAGCGCGCGCACACGGTTGCCCAGTCCGTCCTTGCGTCCCGTATAGACCAGTAGCGCCTTGCGGCCGGTAAGCAGAGACATGAGATTCCTTAACAGAAGGTTGAGAGAGGATTGGTGGCGATCTCGGCGGGAGTGCCGGCGAGGCGATGAGCTACTGGAGGTCGTTGCGCAGGTCGCGGTACCACTTGGGCAGGGCCAGAGCGACGTAGCCCGCGTACCCCAGGAGCATGATGCCGTACACCCACAGGAAGACCGTGGGGGCGAAGCGGGTCATGAGCACGAAGCACATGAGCCCGTAGTCCGTGGGGGCCGATAGGACCGACTTGATGATGCCGGACGGGCCTCGTCCTTAGCCAGGGGCGTCCCACCGTGATAACGCAGCTGATAGGTCAGAATGTAACTGAAGAAGTGAATATTCTGAACCGCTCCGAAAGCAAGCGGAACAAGCAGAACCGGGGGCGGTAATTCCGCAAATCGGAACAGTGAGATCGCAATGGCTCCATGAATTGTCGAGAGCTTAATAACGTCTGCGACATGGTCGAGCCATTCACCGGCTTTCGAGCCGCCGTTACGTAATCTCGCCAGCTGCCCGTCAGCGGCGTCAAGGGCGTACCCGAACATGAGCAGCAGGGCGGTCGCCACAGCGGACACGACTGTAGGACGCCATAGGGCGATGAGAGCGATGCCGCTGTAGGTGCACAGTGCCGACAGGACCGTCACCTGGTCCGGGGTCGCGCCCAGCCGGTGGGCTATCGCGGCCAGGACCCGGCCCGCGGGGCGGTTGATGATGCGGGAGTAGAGGGGGGCACCGGCCTTGGACTTCTGAGCCCGGGACAGGGCTCTGATGTTCTCGGCGATGGTGGGGGAACCAGCAGGGGAGCTCATGAGGCTTCTCCTTGAGTGGGGCCCGGGGAACCGGGCCGGGTCGTGGACAGATGAGGAACGGCGGATGAGACGAGTCAGGGAACGTCGGGCAGCGATCGAGTGCCGGGACGCGGCGCCGACTCCCGGGCTGCATGAGCCGGCTCGGTGCCGCCCGCCGACGAGGAGGGAGTCACTGCTGCGCCAGCTCTCGACGGCGCCTGGCCACGTCTCGGCGCACCCACCAGGCATACGGGAGGATCTGGCACAGGATCACTGAGATCACCGAGCCCAGGATAGGTCCGGCGGCGTCGAAGGGCCCAATGAGGACCCAGGAGACGGCGAGGTTCATCGGCACCAGGACGAGGACTGGGATGACCTGGAACTGCAGTCCGCGCGGGTCGGTCATGTACATGCCCAGCGGCTGCTTACCGGCCTCGACGGCGACGTAGGCGGCGAAGGCCCATACGAGCACAGAGGGCAGAACGACCTCGCCTCCGGACATGACCCGAGCGGCCCAGGGCGTGATGGCGATGAGGGCGAGAGCCAGGAGGAAGCCGCCCCCGCTGAAGGCGATGGCCGGCTTGAAGGGACTCTCGATGCGCTTGTCGGCGCGAGCGCGAGCGAACATGGGCCACATGGCGACGCCGGCCGCCATGACGGTCTGGGTCAGCATGTTGAACAGCCTGTTGGCCAGGCCGTACTCAGCCAGGGCCTGGGACTGACCCAGGTGGGACAGGAGGAGCTGGTCGGTCTGGAAGGCGATCGGGATGGCCAGGGACTGGAGGAGCTGAGGGACCCGCGGTGTTGACGATGCGCACCCCTCGCACGCTGCGCAGATGCGGCACATCCTTGAGGGCCTCCCTGAACAGGGGGCGGGTGGCGCGCCAGGCGACGACGATGCAGATGACCGACACCAGGGCGTTGGCGATGTAGGAGTAGATGGACACGGCGTTGCCGCGCCCCAGGCCGGTGACGATGGCCAGCAGCAGGAAGCAGGACATGGCCGGGGAGACGACTCCCTGGCTGATGACCTGCGTGGCCGATCGCCCCAGACCGATGATGACTCGCTGTCCCCACGGACAGCGGCAGGGCCGCGGCGTAGATGATGAGGCAGACGGTGACCGTGGGCCCGCCGCCCTCCATGAGCTTGTCCCCCAGCAGCCAGGGCCAGCCCCCCAGCAGCATGATGACGATGCCGATCGTGCTGATGGCCAGCGCGGAGCCGAGCAGCACCCGGACGGCGGTGGTGATCGTGCGTCGCACGGCAGAGTCGCGGGACGGGTCGGTCGAGCTCGCCACCGTGTTGAGGATGACCGCGCCAATGCCCAGGTCGGTGAAGGGCATGAGGGTGGGGAAGGTGGCCAGCAGGTTGTACTGGGCGAAGGCGTCGGCCCCGAAGTGCCTGATGATGAGACTGGTGTTGACCAGCCCGAAGACGCCGGACACCCCCATGACCACCACTTTGGCCACGGCTGTGGTTCCCACAGACGACCAGCTGGCACCCGACGACGATCCGCGCTTGAGGATCCCACCGAGCCGCGGCAGCGGTGAGCGGCGAGAGGCCCGGGGCGAGGCCGTCGCAGCACCCGCCTCAACCGTCGAGGCACTTGCGGCGCCTGAGATATCCGCAGATCGCCGGCGGTCAGCGGCCCCCGGCGAGGCACCGCCCTCCGCAGCGGCCGACTCGGGGGTCGGCACAGGCACCGAAGAACTCGACTGGGTCACATCGCACTCCTGGATGTTGTAGGAAGATCACAATCCGGTATCGGGAAGACACCTGAAGACAGGCATGAGGTAGCCGCATCAGGACCGGCAACCTGCTATCTTTTGTTTATCGACTTGTGACATTGACCGACCCCGCCCACCCCCTTGGCACAACCCCAGCAAAACCGGTCCTGACCAGCCAAAACGCCATCCACTGAGAGAACCCTGAAAAGTCTCTCATAGTACATTGAGGCCCTCTGTATCGTTGCGCGCCTGTAACATACAGTCACTTCAGAAACACCTCGACTCCTCATCTTGCCCCTGCGATCTTGGCCACTTCCCACAAATAACGTCCGCAAGAGTTAGTAGCATTCTAAAACGCTGCTGTTCACGACGTCCCCGTCACTGCTAGCCGACCAGTTATTGCCCACCCACGATCATCCCTGCGGAGTCCACCTTGTCTAGTTCGACCCTGACACTGCCCCAGCGCGAGCAGCACCGGCGTCCCTCGACAGCAGCAGCCGACGCCACCTCCCCCACAGCCGCTCCGCGCAGCCCCTGGGCGCGCACGCGCCGTGACCTCGTCATCTGGCTCGTCCTATCCGACCTCTTCGCCGTCGCCGCTCCCTTCTGGCTCGCCCTCCTGGGTGGCCACCTGCCACTGGTCTGGTCCGCAGCCGCTGTGGGCACCACCATGGTGCTCGTCGCCTGGTTCCTGGGAGCCCTCGGCATCGACGCCGTTGAGCAGGCCGGCCCTGGCACGGGCCGTTTCGTCGCCGCCGCCGCCGTGAGCCTGCCCGTGGCCCTGCTTCTGGCCGACCTGTCCGGAGTTGCCCGGACCACTCTGCTGGCCACTCTGGCGGCCCAGCTCCTCCTCGCCGTCGCCGGTCGCTCCATCGAGTCCGGGTGGCTGCACCGCCGCCGCCTCGAGGGGCACGCCCTGCGTCGCACCCTCATCGTCATGGGGTCGGGTTCCCAGCCCATGCTCACCCAGCTGCGCCGCCACCCCATGGACGGCTTCCTCATCGTGGGCTACCTGTCCTCGGGACAGGACCGCGCCTTCCACTCGGCCGAGCCCGTGCGCAGCCCCCAGCACATCGCCAGACCCTGCACGCCGAGCGCATCGACGCCGTCATGACGGTCGGCTCGGTCCTCCCCCGAGGACCTGGTCACCCTCATGCGCGGCCTGGAGAACACTCAGGTGCGGCTCGTCATCGCCCCCGGCCTGCAGGACGTCGTGCCCGGGCGCATGCGGGCCCTGACCGTCACCCACGGCTGGACCGGCCTCATCGCCGTCAAGACCCGCCGCACCCGCGCCGTCGGCAAGGCCCTGTTCGACCGCCTCGCCGGAGCCATCGGGCTGGCCCTCATCTCACCGCTGCTGGCGGCCACCGCGATCGCCATCCGCATCGACTCCCCCGGCCCGGTCTTCTACACCCAGACCCGCGTGGGCCAGGACGGCAAGCCCTTCACCATGTGGAAGTTCCGTTCCATGTACATCGACTCCGACGTGCGCCGCGCATCGGTGGTCAGGGCCGGTGGCGACGCCGGCAACGAGGTCATGTTCAAGGACCGCCAGGACCCGCGCATCACCCGTGTGGGCCGCTGGATCCGCCGTCTGTCGATCGACGAGCTGCCCCAGCTCATCAACGTCGTGCGCGGAGACATGAGCCTGGTGGGGCCCCGCCCCGCGCTTCCCGTCGAGGTCGCCAAGTACGACGCCGAGGCGCTGCGTCGTCTCCTGGTCAAGCCCGGGCTGACTGGCCTGTGGCAGATCTCCGGACGATCGGACCTGTCCTGGGCCTCGACCGTGGCCCTGGACCGTCACTACGTGGAGAACCGGGGCGGAGCCCTGGACGCGAAGATCTTCGCTGGAACGCTGCGCGCGGTTATCGGCGGAAAGGGAGCCTACTGATGATCACCGGCTACGTCCCCGGCGGCTTCGACATGCTGCACGTGGGGCACCTCAACATCCTCACCGAGGCGGCCAAGCGCTGCGACCACCTCATCGCGGGGGTCGCCACCGACGAGTCGCTGGAGCGGATGAAGGGACGCGGCCCCGATCGTGCCCCTGGCCGAGCGCATGGCCATGGTGGCCGCCCTGCGCATGGTGGACTCCGTGGTTCCCGACTACGACCAGGACAAGCGCCTGGCCTGGAAGCGCTCTCCCTTCGACGTGCTGTTCAAGGGCACCGACTGGGAGGGCACGGACAAGGGACGCCGCCTGGAGGCCGAGATGGCCGAGGTCGGGGCCTCGGTGATCTACCTGCCCTACACCCCACCACCTCCTCAACGATGCTGCGACGCACCCTCGTCCAGGAGGTCGCCTCCCGTAGTCCCCAAGGGGCCCAGTGACCACTTCACGTAGCGACTTCGAGACGCCCGACAACCCGTCGGGCGGCATCGACTCCGCCGCAGCCGCCCCCGGTGCCGGTGACGGCGGAGGCAACCGAACCGGCTCCGGCACCGCTCAGACCGAACCGTCCGCAACGGATCGCCCCGGTCTGCTCGCCCGCACCGCGAGCGCCCCTGCGCCCCCGGCGGCGGACCAGGGCCGCCCAGTCCGACGGCGTTCAGGACGTCGGCTCGGGTCTCACCTCCGGCACCACCACCTCCCGATTGGCTGCGACCTTCCGCATCCCCCAGTCGCGCGCTCAGCGCGTGCGACTGCGCAAGCGCATGTCGTCCCTGGCCGCCGTCGTGTGCGTCGCCGCCCTGGGAACGGCCGCCTGGCTCCACGACGGCGTGGCCCAGGCCGACCTGCACCTCAACGACGGCGGCGTATGGGTCACCTCCACCTCCAAGCACCTGGTGGCCCGCCTCAACTACCCCTCCCGCGAGGTCGACGGCACGATCCGCACCTCCTCGTCCTCCTTCGACGTCACCCAGAACGCCGAGGACGTCCTGGTCCCCGACTCCGGCGACGCCTCCGTCTCCTCGGTCGATCCCGCCCAGGTCGCCTTCTCCGGACGCACCCAGCTCACCAAGGGCGTGACCATCGCCCAGGGCGGGGACCGGGTCATGGCGGTCGACAAGGTGCAGGGCACCATCCGCGCCGCCAGGACCAAGTCGGCCGGCTCGCTGGCCGCGGCCGCCCCGGTGGTCACCGGCATGCCCGACGTCGTGGCCGCCATCGGCGTGGACGGCGCCATCCACGCCGTCTCGGCCACCAGCAAGTCACTGGTCTCCCTGGAGACCGACGACAAGGGCTGGAAGGAGGCCACGAACACCTCCCTGAAGCTGACCGCCGGCACCGATCTGGCCATCACCGCCGTCGGGGACCAGCCCCGTGGTCGCTCGAGCGCGGTACCGGCACCCTCCACCTGCCCGAGGGCAAAGTCCGTCAGCCTGGGAGCCTCCGGCCTGGCGCTCCAGCAGCCCGGTCCGAGGCCGACTCGGTCCTGGTCGCCTCCCGCAACGAGCTCATCTCCATCCCCCTGGACGGGGGCAAGGTCACCAGGACGCCGTCGGCCAAGGAGGGCCCCGCCCCCGAGGGCGTGCCCGCCCAGCCGGTGCGCCTGGGCAAGTGCGTCTACGCGGCCTGGTCCGGCTCGGGCCAGTTCGTGCGCAGCTGCTCCGGACTGTTCAGCGGCGGCACCGACACCGTTCACAACGACAAGCTCGCCGCGTCCTCCGCCCCGGTCTTCCGGGTCAACCGCGACGCCATCGTGCTCAACGACCTGGACACGGGCTCGGTGTGGCTGCCCAACGAGGACCTCGTCCTCATCGAGGACTGGACGGACAAGACCGCCCAGACCGACGACAACGCCGATCAGAAGGACGACTCCGCCAACACCTCGGAGTCGCAGACGCCTCCGGAGCGCACCGAGGAGAACCACGCCCCCAAGGCGGTCGACGACAGCTTCGGCGTGCGTCCGGGCCGCTCCGCGCTCCTGCCCGTACTGGCCAATGACTCCGATCCCGACGGCGACGTCCTCACCGCCACTCCCCAGGACAACGGCGGGTCGCTGACGGCCACCAAGGCCCAGGGCGGGCTGGCCCTGCGCATGGACGTCCCGGACAACGCCTCCGGCAGCTACTCCGTGCCCTACACGGCCGACGACGGACGCGGCATGAGCGACTCCGCCGTCGCCACTGTCGACGTCCACGGCTGGGACGTCAACGACGCGCCGAAGCAGATCACCACCCCGACCCTCACGGTCGCCGAGAAGGCCTCCGGCTCCCTGGACGTGCTGGGTCACTGGCTGGACCCCGACGGGGACGACCTCTACCTGGTCTCCGCCCAGGGCGAGGGCCTGGACACCAAGGTCTCCAACGAGGGCACCGTCACAGTGCGAGAGCTGGGCGCAGGCACCGGCACCCGCGACCTGACCGTCACCGTCTCCGACGGCCAGAAGACCACCTCCGGCGTGGTCAAGGTCGACGTGCAGCCGGCCCAGTCGGCCAAGCCGATCGCCAACGCCGACCACGTGCGCGTCGTGGCGGGATCCAAGGCGGTCGTCTCACCCCTGGACAACGACACCTCCCCATCCGGGGGGACCCTGCGACTGGCCGCCGTGCAGGAGGCCCCGGCCGGGACCTCGATCGCCGTCGACCAGCAGGCCGGTGTCTTCACCTTCTCCACCGACGCGAACGCCCAGGCTCAGACCTACTACCTCACCTACGACGTCATGGACGGGGCCAACACGGCGCAGGGCATCGTGCGTGTGGACGTCACCTCCCAAGGCCGACGCCACCGTGCCGCCTGAGGCCGAGAACGACACCGCCCTGCTGCGCAACGGCGGCTCGACGACCATCGCCCCGCTCAACAACGACTTCCCGACCCTCCGGGGAGATCCTGGTCCTGCAGTCGGTCAACGCCCCACCGGACTCCGGAGTCACCGTCACGGTCGTGGACCACTCCCTGCTGCAGATCACCGCTGCCAGCACCGTCCCGGCCAATCTGACGGTGGACTACACCGTCACCAACGGCACCTCCAGCGCCACCGGGAAGGTCGCCATCGTCCCGGTGACCCAGTCACAGCCCCAGCCGCCGGTGGTCACCAACGACACCGCCGTCGTGCGCGCCGGCGACGTCGTCACCGTGCCGGTTCTGGACAACGACTCCTCCCCCGCGGGTCTCAACCTGTCGGTGGACTCCCAGGTCAGCCTCGTCGGCGACGAACTGGGCACCGCCTGGGTCAGTGAGAACACCGTCCGCTTCCGCGCCGGCAACCAGCCCGGACGCACCTCCTACGCCTACACGGCCAAGGACGATCAGGGGCAGAACGCCTCGGGCGTCCTCACCGTGGAGGTGCGCGCCCAGGACGCCGAGCACAACTCCGCGCCCTCACCGCGCAACCTGGAGGCCCGCACCCTGTCCGGCTCGACCACGAACATCACCGTGCCGCTTGACGGCATCGATCCCGACGGCGACTCGGTGAGTCTCGTGGGCCTCAACCAGGCCCCCTCCCTGGGTTCGGTGGAGATCAACTCCTCGTGGCTGACCTACACGCCCTCCGAGGGAGCCACCGGCACCGACACCTTCACCTACGTCGTCGAGGACCGCTTCGGCACCCAGGCCACCGGTACGGTCCGTGTGGGCGTCGCCCAGGCCTCACCGCTCAACGTGGCCCCGGTGGCCACCGATGACCTGGTCGTGGCCAAGCCCGGGCGCACCGTGGCCGTAGACGTCCTGTCCAATGACCTGGACACCGACGGCGACAGCCTGTCCCTGGAGGGCGACCCGGTCTCCAGCGACCCGTCCCTGGGCGTGTCCACCCGAGCCGGCCGCCTCGTGCTCGACCTGCCGGAGAAGGAGGGCAACCACTCGGTCACCTACACCGTCTCCGACGGACGAGGCGGTACGGACACCGGCACCGTCACCGTCCAGGTCTCGAGCAACGCCCCCCTGGCCAACCCGGTGGGCGTGGACGACTACGTCACCGTCGACCAGGTCGACGCCAACGGCCGGGTCACTGTGCCGGTCCTGGACAACGACAAGGACACCGACGGCTCGCCGTGGGATCTCAAGCTGTCCTCCTCCGACCCCGACGTCGAGGTGGGCAAGGACTCCCTGAGCCTCACGGTGGGCGAGACCCAGCGGCTCGTGCTCTACACGATCACCGACGCCGACGGGCTGACCGGCCACGCCGTCGTCGTGGTACCGGCCCGCTCGGCCCTGCGGCCCCGCATCAATCCCTCGGCCGTGCCCGCCCGCGTGCTGGCTGGCAAGACCACGGACATCAACCTGTCCTCCTACATCCTCACCCGTGAGGGCACCAAGCCCGTCATCACGGACACCTCCTCCATCCACATGGCCAAGGGCACCAAGGACGCCAAGGTCGCCTCGGGCGGGTCGGCGCTGTCCTTCACCCCGACTCGGGCTTCACCGGGCAGACCTCGGTGACCTTCACCGTGGCTGACGGCACCGGCTCGGACGCCCTGAGCTCGACACTCACACTGCCGATCATCGTGGCGTCCTCCACGAACAGGCCACCGACCTTCACCCCCACCGAGGGTGACGGTGGCGCCCGGTGAGGGGACCGTGACGGCCAACCTGGCGGCCATGGCCACCGACCCCGACCAGGGTGACAAGCTCTCCTTCCAGGCCGGTCCCGCCCCCGCAGGATTCGAGATCTCCCTGAGCGGCTCGACGCTGTCGGTCAAGGCCTCCGACAAGACCACCGAGGGCACCACGGGCTCCATCCCGATCACGGTCTCCGACGGCGTCAACCCGCCGGTGAGCGCCTCCCTGCCCGTCCGGGTCAGCGCCTCCAACAAGCCCCTCATGACCACGGCCCCGATCAACCTGGAGTCCCGCAACGGCGAGGCCGTCAGTGCGGACGTGTCCAAGGCGGTGAGCAACCCCTTCCCGGGCAAGCCGATCACCCTGTCGGGCACCCCGACGATCACCGCCGGCCAGGGCGCGATCAGCGTCTCCGGAACGACCGTGACGATCACACCGAACAGCGGGTTCCACGGCACCATCACCGCGCAGTACAAGGTGCTGGACTCCACTGGCTCCGAGTCCCGGGCCGTCACCGGCACCATCACCGTGCAGGTCGGTGGGGTGGCGCCCGCAGCCCCTCCGGGGTGAGCGTGGCCCCCGTGGACGCCGACTCTGCGCGCGTGTCCTGGACCGACGGCTCCGCCAACGGCTCCCCCGTCACCAGCTACAAGGTGAGTGTCGACGGCGCCGAGCAGACCTGCTCGACCTCGAACTGCCTCATCAACGGTCTGGCGCCCGGTCAGAGCTACAGCATCCAGGTCGTGTCCACCAACAAGTACGGCGACTCCGAGGCCGCGACGGTGTCCCTACCAGCACAACGCCACGGCCAAGACCCCGGCGGCGCCCACACTGGCGGCCGGCTCGGGCAGGCTCACCGTCGGCTGGACCGAGGTGGAGGATCCCTTCGGGGGCGCGACGACCTACGACGTGCGCCTGTCGGACGGAACCGTGCAGACGGGAATCGCCGGAGGATCAGCATCCTTCGACGTCGCCTCGGGACGCGCCTACACCGCTCAGGTGCGCGCCAGGTCGAGTCAGGGGACGGTCTCGGAGTGGTCCTCCCCGTCCAACTCGGTGACGCCCTACGGTGAGCCCGGAACCCCTGGGACCCCCGTCATCACCCCCAACGGGGACACGGTCAACGTCAGCTGGCAGGCGGCCAACGGCAACGGAAGTCCCGTGAGCTACACGCTGCACTACTCCAACGGGCACACCAGTGACTCCAAGGACGTGGGAGGCGCAACCTCCACCACGGTCTCGGTCTCGCGCGGAACCTGGACCTTCTGGGTCGAGGCCGACAACGGTCACGGCTCCAAGACCTCGGGCCAGGCCAGCTACAGCTACAAGCCGGCCCCGCTGACGCCGTCGACCCCCGCCGTCAAGGCCACCGGCAACAGCGGCGAGCTGTCCGTGAGCGCCTCGCCCCGAGCCGGCAACGGCTGGAGCGTCGGCGAGCTGACGGTGGAGTACTCCGTCGATCAGGTCACCTGGACCAGCTCCTCGACCATTCGAGGACTGACCGATGGGCAGGCCTACACCGTCTACGCCCGCACCAACGGAGGCGGGCAGTACTCCGACGTCGTCGCCTCCTCCCCGGTGACGCCCTACGGTCCGCCGTCGGCGCCCTCGGTCAGCTGTGAGCTCACCGGCAAGAAGCAGAAGAAGGTCTCCTGCTCCTGGAGCCCTGGGGCCAACAACGGCGCGAGCACCGAGTACGAGCAGACCGATGACGGCGGCAAGTCCGTGGAGAGCGTCGAGATCGGTGACACCTACGACGGCAAGCTCAAGCGCGGTGAGTCGCTCACCTGGTGCGTGCGGTCCAGGACCAACGCCGGCACCTCCGAGTGGGGCTGCGGCACCGTCACCAGGCCGTCCAAGCAGGGCGATGACGACGACGATGACGACGATGACAAGAAGCAGGCCTTCCCGGTCGGCACCGAGACGCAGTTCTACGTGGACCAGTCGCAGAGGTGCCATCCCTTCGGCCCCTGGGGCACCTGCTACCAGATGGTCTTCGACATCACCGGAAACCCCAACAGCACCATGTCCTGTGGCTACTGGTACTGGGACACCTGGAACGGGCAGCCGGCCTGGAACGAGGAGGAGGTGGCCCTCGATAAGAACGGGTACGCCCGGCACAAGTTCCCCCACAGGACGCCTTACGTGAACCAGTCCATCATCTGCACCCAGCAGTAACCGGATCATTAACCGGATCGATGCCCGGTACGCAACAAGTCACACACTCACCTCTCTCCACCCGAAGGATCATTGATTCCATGCCGATGACCCCCGAGAACGCGACATGGTTCGCTGACGCCTTCTCCACCATTGTCAGCAACGTCGGTCAGGCGCTGCTCGACAAGGAAGACGTGATCAAGCTGGCCCTGACCACCATGCTCTCCGAGGGCCACCTCCTGCTCGAGGACGCCCCCGGTACCGGCAAGACCGCCCTGGCCCGGGCCCTGGCGGCCTCGGTGCAGGGAACGCACTCGCGCATCCAGTTCACCCCCGACCTGCTGCCCAGTGACATCACGGGCGTGACGATCTACGACCAGAAGACGGGCACGTGGGACTTCCACGCCGGCCCGATCTTCTCCTCGATCGTCCTGGCCGACGAGATCAACCGGGCCAGCCCCAAGACCCAGTCGGCCCTTCTGGAGGTCATGGAGGAGTCCCAGGTGACGGTCGACGGCGTACGCCACACGACTGAGCGCCCCTTCATGGTCATCGCCACCCAGAACCCCATCGAGCAGGCCGGCACCTACCGCCTGCCCGAGGCCCAGCTCGACCGCTTCCTCATGAAGGCCTCCGTGGGCTACCCGGGCCGGGAGGCACTCACCCAGATCCTGTCGAGCTCGGCCCACCCGGACCGCTCCAAGGACCTGTCCGCGGTCGTGGCCTCCTCGGTCGTGGCCTCCATGGCCGATCTGGCCGCATCCAACCACATCGAGAACTCGGTGCTGGACTACATCGGGGCCCTGGTGGAGGCCACACGCACAGCCGAGGAGACCCGCATGGGCGTGTCCACCCGTGGTGCCATCGGCATGGCTCGGGCCGCCCGGGTGTGGGCGGCCTCCCAGGGACGCAGCTTCGTCCTGCCAGACGACATCAAGGATCTCGCCGAGGTCGTGTGGGCCCACCGCCTGGTCATGGACCCCCGACGCCGAGTTCACCGGCGCCACCGCCGCCGGTGTCATCACCGCCGCCCTGGCCCAGGTCCCCGCCCCCACAACCCGCGATTGAGCCGCATGCCGCCTCAGACGACGTCGCAGAAGCCTGCCCACCAGGCCCGTCCGGGTTCAGCGGGCGAGTCCGGTGCATCCGCCTCCTCCGCCGTATCACCCCCGAGGTCCTCGGGGCTCCGGCGTCCTCGCCGTCCACGGCATCGGCTGCGTCGTCGACCTCCACGAGCACGGCTCTGACCGCCAGACCCGCGCGGTCCCGACTGACCGACGCGGTCGCGGTGCTGCTGCGGCCGCTGCGCTGGCTGCTGCACATCGTGACCCCGATCGGATGGGGCAGTCTGGCGCTGCTCGTGGCCTGTGGGCTGACCGGAGCAGTCATGGGCTGGCAGGAGGCATGGAGCGCCGCGGCCGCCGTCGGCATCGTCGTGGTGAGCGCCTGGCTGTGGCTCATTCCCCGCGCCGGCTACTCGGTCCACCACGACCTGCTCGAGCCCCGCGTCACCGTGGGCGACCACGCTCTCATCCGTCTGACCGTCACCAACCCCCGCACCCGACCGCTGCTGCCCTCGCGCATGGAGATGCCGGTGGGGCCGGGGCGGGCCGTCTTCGTCGTCCCGACTCTGACCCCTCGGGCCGTCCACGAGCGCGGCTTCGTCCTGCCCACCCAGCGTCGCGGCATCGTCACCGTGGGGCCGGTCCTGGCGGTCCAGCGCGATCCGGTGGGACTGCTCCAGCGCGAACGCTCCCTGAGCCCCGCGCAGGACATCCACATCCACCCGCGCACCGTGCGTCTGGGCACGGTCCTGCACGGCGTCCTGCGCGACATCGAGGGCGCCGTCACCCAGGACCTGTCCAGCTCCGACGTCGCCTTCCACGCCCTGCGCGAGTACGTCCCCGGCGACGACCGGCGCAACGTCCACTGGCGCACCACTGCCCGCACCGGCCGCCTCATGGTGCGCCAGTTCGAGGAGACCCGTCGCTCCAACCTGCTCGTTCTGCTGTCCACCCGTCAGGACGACTACGCCGGCGAGGAGGACTTCGAGACCGCGGTGTCCATCGCCTGCTCACTGGCCATGGACGCGATCCAGGACGGGCGCGAGGTCCGCTTCATCACCCAGATCGGTGCCCTGCCCACCTCCTCCGCCCTGCGGATGCTGGACACGTCCTGCCTGCTGAGCACCGGTGAGGACGACATCAGCTGCGACCTCCTGGTGCGACACGCCTGCACGGCGCACCCCGATGCCTCTATCGTCGTCCTTGTCACTGGTCAGCAGGTCGACCGTGCCGTCCTGGCCCGGGCTCGTGGCTTCGCTCCCCTGCCAATGGTGGTCGTTGCCCTGCGCGCGGGCCAGCACGGCCTGTCGCGTCACCACGCCGGAACCATGCCAGTCGTGGACATGGACCGTCTTGAGCAGCTTCCCACCGCCCTGAGGCGAGCACTATGACCCCCACGATGACCCCCACCACCGTCTCCCCTCGCACCGCGAGCTCCCCGCTCTCCGGCGCCTCACCCGCCGGGGCCCCTCCCCGGCCGAGGCCCCTCGCAGGCCACCGCCGAGCCCTCCGGCGGCTCGACCGGGTCGACCTCCTCCTGGTCGACGGCGACGTCGTCGCGCACGCGCAGCCTCTCCAGCAACGAGACGACTCGTCGGGCCCGCTCGGTCACCGGCGCCGGCCCGCTCCTGGCACGTCCCTCCCGACCGGCGCTCTCCGCCCGCCGCTTCCTGCCTCCCAGGCGCGGCGCCAAGCCGCCCACACCGGCGGCCGCCGCCCTTGAGCTGGTCCTGATGGCCGGGATCATCGCCGTCGGCGCGGTCCCCTTCCTGCCGGTCTTCGCCTCCGTGGTCGGCTGCCTCGCCGTCGGCTACGGCGCGCTCATCGGCACCCTGACCGCGTTGGTCTGCTCACGCCTGCGCCTGTCGGTGCTGCCGAGCATGGCGGCCCTGGCGCTGGTGCACGTCCTGGTGGCCCCCTGGCTGCTGACCGACGTCGGCTCCGGGACGGCGGCGATCAGGACCGTGCTGGGCTCCACGGTCACCGTGTGGCGCGATGCCCTGACCGTGCCGATGCCGCTGAGCTCCTTCAGCGGCATGACGGTGCTGCCGTGGATGACCGGGCTGGCGGTCTCAGCGCTGGCGACCCGCCTCATCCTGGCGGGTCGTGAGGTCCTGGCCGGCCTGACCCTCATCTGCCTGCCCGCCGTCGGCATCGGCTGGGGCGGGCAGGAGGCCGTGCGCCCCACCACGCTGGGCGTCCTGTTCGTCGTCGGGATCCTGGCCCTGTGGACCTGCGGCTCCCTTCGTCAGCGGCGCAGCCACGTCGTTGAGGCCCTGGACCTGAGCTCCTTCTCCACGACCTCGGGCACCACGAGCGCCCGCTCCACCGGCGACCTCGGTCGGGCGGCCCTGCGCGGGACGGTCATCGCCGCCGTACTGCTCCTGGTCACCGCCCTGGCCGCCATGGTCCTGACGCCCACCGCCCCCGCCTCCCGGACGGTGGTGCGCGACCTGTTCCAGCCGCCGCTGGACCTGACCGAGTACGCCAGCCCGCTGTCCCTGGTACGCACCCTGGAGACGGACAAGGCCCACACCCGGCTCATGAAGCCCACCAACCTGCCCTCGGGCGGACGCATCCGCATCGCCGCCCTGGACTCCTACGACGGCCTGTCGGCCCACATCGGTCAGAACGAGAACGGCCAGTCGCGCTTCGAGCGCATCGGCGACAAGACCCAGCTGACGGCCAACCGGCTCGACGGGCGCAAGCAGACCTCCTCCCTGACCATTGAGGACTACAGCTTCCCCTGGGTGCCCACCATGCCCGAGACGATCCGCATCGAGTCCTCCGGGCCACGTCAGTCCGCCCTGCGCGAGGGCATGTACTACGACAAGTTCTCCTCCACCGGGGTCGCCACCAGCGGCCTGGCCTCGGGCGACGTCCTCACCGAGCGGGTCGCCCCCTACACCGCGCCCTCCGAGGCCGCTCTCAACAAGGCGACCCTGGCGCAGACCTCACTGGGACCGATCGAGCAGGTACCGCCGTCGGTGGCCTCCCTGGCCAAGGAGATCGTCGGGGCCGAGTCCAACCCCATCGCTCAGGTCCGGGCGCTCCAGCAGCGCCTGCGCACGAGCTACTACTCCGACGGCACCAAGAGTCCCTCCCAGCCCGGGCACGGGGCCGCCCGCATCGCCTCCATGGTGGAGGCAGACTCCCTCGTCGGCGACGACGAGCAGTACTCGGTGCTCATGATGCTCATGTGCCGCTCGCTCAACATCCCGGCCCGCGTCGTCATGGGCTTCGACCCGGCCACTGACGGCGACGCCAAGACCGTCACCGGCGAGGACGTCAAGGCCTGGGTGGAGATCCCCTTCGAGGACCTGGGCTGGGTGTCCTTCGACGTCACACCGGACCGTGACCAGGTTCCCCAGCAGCAGACCACCCAGAAGGTCTCCAACCCCGAGCCCAATGTCCTCCAGCCCCCGTTGCCCAACGAGGACCCGGCCCAGCTGCCGCCCAACTACGAGGACCCTCAGCGCGACGACCCTCAGGACAATGACAAGGGCGGTCTGCCGACCGCGGTCATCGCCGTCGGCGGCTCCATCCTGGCGATCGCAACGATCGTGGGCTCCGTCCTGGGATGGAAGGCCTGGCGGCGCAGCCGACGACGCGCACGCACCGGCGTCGGTAAGGCCCTGGGCGCCTGGGAGGAGATCCTCGACCGGGCCCGCGACCTGGGGCGCTCCCCGGGTGGGGAGCCACTCGGCGTGAGGCGGCAGCGCAGCTGGCGCCTCACTTCCCTGCAGGTCGATCTGCCTCGATTCGCTGGAGCAGTTGATACCCAGGTCTTCAGCTCCGGGGAGCCGCCGTCGTACGCTCTGGGGAGCTGTGGGAGTCCTCGGATGCGATCGTCCGCTCCATGGGGGCGGAGCGCTCGCGCCTGGGACGGGCATGGGCCCGTTTGTCCCCGCGCTCCTTGTCCATCCCGCCGGGAGGCGGTCACGTCGACCCAGGAGGTTGCGGTCATGACGATCACTGCTGACGCCCGTGGCAGCGCCTCGACCGCTGCGGGCCCACCGACGTCCTCCCACCTGCCCAATGAGACGGCGCGCCCCGGCGTCGTCAGCCCGTACGGTATGACGCCGACCGCCTCCGGTGATCCCCACGGTGGTGCAGCAGCGGCCCCCCGGGGCTCAGAGACCAGCACGGCCGAACCAGCTGGGCACACGCCGTCCCCGCATCAGCTCCCCCCGGCCCCGCTCCAGGCGCGCATCGTCGCCGGGGTCATCGACCTCGTCATCGGTTCGCTTCTGGTGGGGGCCTGACCTCGGCCATCTGGCAGGTGGGCGGCCGCCCGGTCCTGACCAGCGGGCTCATCGCCTTCGGGGTGGTCGTCGGGGCGCGCTGGCTCGCTATCGCGACCACCGGCTGGTCCCTGGGAGGGCGGCTGCTCAGCATCCGCATGCTGGGGGCCCGCAACCAGGCCCCCTCACCGCTGGGGTCCTTCCTCCATGCCGATCTCATCCTGGCCGTCAGCATCTCCACTCTCGGCCTGGGCGGCATCGCGCTCATGCGCACCGCGGCCGCCGACCCCGAGGGACGTGGCTGGCACGACAAGCTCTCCGGGATGGTGCTGCTCAGCGCCCGTAGGGCGAAGCGTCCGAACCGGCCCACTCCCTCAGCGACCCAGCCGGAGAGGCGTCCTGTGGCCGAGCCGGCCCCCACTGGTCGCCGGGCCGCTGCAGTGTCCGAAGTGCCGCGGCAGTCGTCCTCCCAGAACATCGGTGAGGCATGGGACGCCGCCAGGCGCGTGTCCCTCTCCTCCTCGCCCACTGAGCAGAGCGCTGCGAGCCAGGAGCCCGCCGCAACGCCGTCCTCACAGGCCGCTGGAGAGCAGGACGAGTCGGCCTCCCACCGTCAGCCCTTCGAGAGGACCGGCCGCAAGGCCGAGAAGAAGGCCAGGAAGGCGGCACAGGCCAGGAAACGCGGCTCCCGTCCGAGCTTGACGAGCAGACGGGCCGATCAGGGGCCGCGCAGGGCGCCGAGCACGTCACCACCGCGGGCGCCCAGAGCGCCACCGATGCCGGCGTCACCGACTCTTCTGGCAGGACCACGCACCCGACGACGTCGGATCCGGTCTCCTCCTCGATCCGCCGGCCCTGGCCTGCCCGGCCGGCCCTGGCCGGGTCGCCCCGCGCGCCATGCCGGCCGCGCCCCTGGCCGCCGGTTCATCCAGCGCCGCCGCCTACACCTCAGGGGCCTCTGCCGAGGGCTACGGCATGAGCATGGATCCCGCAGCAACCGCGGCCACACCGTGGACCACGGCCAAGGCCGCCAAGGCGGCGACCGTGTCATCGTCCCCTCCGCGAAGTCGGCGGCCTCCACCGGCCCGGCGGTCTCAGACGCCGACGCCGAGGCCGTCGCAGCCGCTTCGGCCACCCCCGTGGACCCTCAGGCATCCACCGCGATGTCCTTAGCCCAGGTCGTGTCCCGACCGGCGGTGGAGAAGCCCTCGAAGCCCGCGGCGGGGTCCGCGAGAAGGATGCCTTCACAGCTGTTCCCAGGGAGCCCTGCGGATGCCGCCGCCCCGCCCCAGGAGGACACGGAGGCAACATCGAGCAGTACCGCATCGTCGACATCACCCGAGCCAACCTCCGCAACACCGATCAGAAGCAGGTCAAGAAGCGGTCGGTACCCGCACCATCGGGCTCCGCCTCGCAGATGGATGCCGAAACCGCTACGCTCCACGCCGTGGAGGACGACTCGTCGGAGTCCACGGACGGGGCCGAGCGGCCTTCGCCCCAGACCCACGCGCCACCCTCATCTCAGCGGCCGTCCGACACGACGACGCCCTCAGCGGAATCCTCCAAAACTGCGGCCGATTCCGAGGCACCCCAGTCCTCCACGTCGCGAGATGCGACTTCCACACCACAAGTCCCGCGCTCGAAAGCCACAAAACCCGTAACATCACAGACGATGGAACCACGACACGCCCACACCCAACGCTGGAGGAATCAGTCCGGTCACACCGGCAAGAAGGCCTCCGGCTCATCCGCTGCACCCGCCGAGGGATCAGCGAGAGCCGGTGTCACAGCCCGGCGTTCCTCGTCGCAGAGCCTCTTCACCACCGAGCGTCAGCGCTTCGCCGCCGGAGCGGGCCCAGCCCCGGAGGTGGCGCACACCTTCGACACGTCCAGCATCCTGCCCTCGGCGGACCGCAACACGCAGGCCCTCATCGACTCGGTGCCCTGGTCCTCGGTTCCCACCTCGGTCGATGCCGCCACGGTGGACTCCCTGCCCGATGGGGTCATCATCTCCGATGACGGCTTGTCCCAGCAGCCCGAGGAGGCTTCGACGCCACCGCAGCGTACGTCCCCGATGGACCTGACCAACCCCGCCACGGTGCCCGGCGGAGTGCCGGCGTCCTCGGAGGGCGACGCGCACCCGACCGTGCGCAGTCACCGCAGCCATGCTCGGGCCTCCGCCGACAGTGCGACGAGCACGGCCGCCCCGGAGGGGAGCTCTCCGCGCCGGTCCCACGCCTCGCACCGCTTCCAGGGGTCGGGATTCCCCTCGCCCGCGGACGAACAGGCAGCACCCGATGAGCCCCGCAGTGACGCCCAGGCCACTGAGGCCGGCGACACTCGTCACGAGCACCGAGCCCCCGCCCAGGCGCAGTCCCGGACCGGCACGTCCAGGCGCAGTGCCAGCAGCGGTATGCCGGAGGCAGCCACACCGGCCTCCGCCTCTGCACGCGTCTCCCCGCCTCCTGCCACCCCGGTTCCCGCTGCGAGCCCTCAGGCCGCCACGCCGCCGCTCCCGTCGGCCTCGTCAGCTGCTCCGGCGCTGTCGGTGCGTCTCGTCCCGCTGCTGGGCGGCAACCCGATCCTTATCCACGAGCCCACGGTGGTGGGCCGCGACCCCGACAACATCTCGGCCTATCCCGGGGCGGAGCGCGTCGCTCTTGATGACCCCACGCGCTCGGTGTCCAAGACGCACGCGGCGATCTTCCCGCTGCTGGACGGGGTGTGGGTCACCGACCTTCACTCCACCAACGGGACTCGGGTGGAGTACCGCGATGGGCGCACCGTCGAGGCCGTGCCGGACAAGGCGCTGTCGGCTCTGGAGGGCAGTACGATCTTCTTCGGCCGCGTCGCCTTCAAGGTGGAGGTCGTCTGAGTTCCGCACCGGTTCCCTCAAGCGCTGGGGCCCGCACTCCCTTCAAGGAGTGCGGGCCCCGGTGTCTATGGGGCGGTGTCTATGGGGCTCAGCGGTGCATGGTTCGGTGAAGGTGGCACCGCGGGTGGATTGATCCCGGACCTTTCCCAGTAGCTCCCGCCTCTCCCGTACCTCGTGCAGGACGTGCCGGGCACCATCCCGACTGCGAGTGACTGCTCTCGGGAGGCGTCCTCAGCCGACGTCGATCCCGCAGCGATCCAGTGTCCACAGCGCTGACATCACCGAGTCCGCCGTCAAAGCATCACTCAAGAATCCTTGGAATTCTGCGGGTTCTCCTCAGCGCGCGACGCCGGTGCAGCGTTGATGTCAGCATGGTGGATACCGGCGTCTCGCCAAACCTCCTCCATCGGCCCTCCGGCGTCTCCAGGACAACCGATCCCCATCGACGAGCTCCTGCCCGAGCGAGCGCCTGAGAGGCCTAGAATCTGACGGCAACGACGAGAGGGGACGATGTTGATCGAGGTTTCCGCCGAACAGGTGCTCGCATGGCGGCTGCACAGGCAATATCTGGAGCCATTGACGGACGCCGGCCCTGTTGAGATCGTCGGACGGCTCTGCGGCGCACAGGCGCAGGTGGCGTCCGCAGCTGAGACCGCTGTCGCCTTACGGCAACGCAACCCGCAACCTGAAGGGGTCAAGCGCGCCTACTCCGACCGCTCGCTCGTCAAGACGTGGGCGATGCGCGGAACGCTGCACGCGATGCGGTCCTCGGAGGTAGCGGAGTACCTGTCGCTACTGGCCGGCGCCCGTACGTGGACCAAGCCCTCCTGGTCACGGCACTTCGGCGCGACGCCGGAGGAGGTTAGGCAGCTGACGGAGTCTGTCGCCGACCTTCTCCACGGTCAGGCGCTGTCTCGCGATGAGCTCGTGAGCGAACTGGTTCAGGACAAACGGTTCAAGCGGGATGGAAGAACAACTGCGCTCCGGGTGGGGGCTCTGCTCAAGCCTCTCGCATGGCAGGGTGCCCTGTGCTACTGCCCGAGCTCGTCTTCGAAGGCGACATTCACTCACCCCGCCAGTTTTCTGACGAACTGGAATGGGCTGCCGGATCCTGCGGAGGCAGCACCAGCGGTCATTACGCGATACCTGTCCGCCTACGGCCCGGCGACCCCTGAGACCTTTGATGCGTGGCTTTCGCGTAACAGCAACAGGAAGTCAACGCTCAGGGGCTGGTTCGCCAGTCTTGGCGAGCAAGTCGTCGAGGTGAGGGTGGAGGGCGAGACACGGTATCTGCTCGCCGAGCATGAGGACGAGCTCGCGGCCACCCGACCCAGCCGCGCAACCCACCTCCTAGGAGCATTCGACCAGTTCGTTCTTGGTCCCGGGACGAAGGACACTCACATGCTGGCGAGTGAGCATCGCTCACTGGTGAGCAAGGCTGCGGGCTGGATCGCTCCCGTCCTGACCCGGGGAGGACGGATCACCGGTGTCTGGGACATGGATGACGGGAATCTTGTCGTCACCCCATTTCCAGGTGAGCAGGCGCCGCCGTCAAAGGTGTTGGAGGATACTGCTGCGCGGCTTGCAGCGGTGCATGGTTCGGTGAAGGTGGCACCGCGGGTGGACTGATCCCGGACCTTTCCCAGTAGCTCCCGCCTCTCCCGCACCTCGTGCAGGACGTGCCGGGCACCATCGAGACTGCGAGCGACCGGGCTCAGGAGGCGTCCTCAGGGGTTTTGACGCAGGCGGTCTTGGCCTGAGACGCCTTACCGTCCGAGCGCACCGCGGTGACCTCCAGGCAGGTGAGCGGCGGCTGGGCGTAGACGACGACCTCGTTGGTGCGGACGGACTGCAGCTCGGTCTCCTCATCGAGCAGCTTGACCCGGTAGAGGTAGCTGCCGGTCCAGTCCGTCTCCGGCTCGCCCCAGGTGAACCTCACCGTGCCGTCACCCTGTGCCTCGCCTACGATATCGCCCACCATGGGCACCGAGGCCTGCAGGGGATCGGCTCCGGTCTGCGGGGCGATCGTGGCGATCGGGTTGTCGGGCTTCTTCCGCTTGTCCTGGTTCTGGGAGACGATGATCGCGGCGATGACGGCGGCAACCATGGCCATGACCAGCAAAACCGGTCAGCACGGCCCGCATGCGGTTCGGACGGCTCGGCTCGCCGGTCTCCGAGTCCGACGTCGAGCCCTTTGTCCTCGCCGTCGGGATCCACCCGCATGGCGATGTGCTCACTGGTGACGTCGACCTGGTTGAAGACCCCCATCTTCGTGGCGGTGTCGGCCTCGTCAGGGTTGGGGCGCCTTACGGACTTCGCGGCCTTGTCCGGCTCCTGGAACAGGTCGACGGTCGTGATCGGCAGGTCGAGCTCGGCCTGGACCTGCTGGAGCGCCCGGGCGAAGGCCAGTGCCGTCGGGTAGCGGGAGTCCGGGTTCTTGTCCATCGCCACCGACAGCACGCGGTGCAACGACGGCGGGGCGTCCTGACGACCCAGCGGGGGCAGGGGGTCCTTGACGATACGGCGGGAGAGCTCGTAGACATCCGGGATGCCGTCGGTCTCGAAGGGGCTGCGCCCCGTGAGCATCGCGAAGGTGGTCGCACCCAGGGAGTAGATATCGGAGGCGGGATTGGCCGAGCGCATCCCGACCAGCTGCTCGGGGGGAGCCCAGGGCACGCTCATCCCCCGCAGCTCCTCGGTTCCTTCCGGACCACTCATGGCGGAGATGCCGAAGTCCGAGAGCACTGGACGACGATAGGTGGTGAACAGGATGTTGGCGGGCTTGATGTCTCGGTGGACGATGCCGGCCCGGTGAGCGGTCTCCACCGCCCCGGCGATCTGGATCGCCGTCGACAGGGTCTCAGCGACATTGAGGGGACCCCTGACGCAAGATGGCGCCCAGCTGCGGCGGCGGGCAGTACTCCATGACCAGGAAGGGGTGGCCGTCGGCGGAGACTCCCGCTCCGTAGATGGACAGGATGGCCGGGTGGGAGGAGACCCGCGCCATGAGGTTCGCCTCCGACTCGAAGCGGGAGGCGGTCTTGTCCTCAACGTCAGCGTTCATGACCTTGACCGCGACCTCGCGGCGGGGCATGTGCTGCTCGAAGAGGTAGACCGTGGAGTAGCCTCCCGCTCCGAGCCTCTCCAGGTACGTGAACCCGGAGATGACCGGAGGCGGTCCCCTTGTGATCCAGCATCAGGGGAGGTTCTCAAAGGCGAGGGTCTGACCATCGCCGAGGTCGAGGACGTCTCCGCTGCGCAGGAGCACCGGATTCGCCGAGGACAGGCGCACGGGCGCCTCGTTCTGGCGGTTGAGAACAGTGCCGTTGCAGTTGCCCAGGTCCTGGGCCAGAACGCTCCACGCATCCAGGTCGATGAGGATGTGGTTGCGGGAGACGAGCTGGTTGGGACTGGCGACGATCAGCGGACGGAGGGGTACCTCCGCAACGCTGGTGATGTCGTCGGCCACAGGGTTGCGACCCACCAGGAGGGGACGGTTGAGCTCGATGCTCTCGCCGCCGGAGATGACCACGCGCCCCAGAGGGGGGCAGGCCACCGACTTGGCCGGGCGGTTGAGCTCAGCTCCGCAGACGCGGCACACGGTGTAGTTCGTGGGGTTGGGGTGACCCTGGGGGCACACCGCCGACAGCACGATCCGTATGGCGTCGGGTTCACTGGGAGAGCTCGCCGAGACCGGGGACGCCGGGCTGGAGGGTCCGGCTCCCACGAGGGAGACGAGCTCGCCGACCAGGTCCTCGGGCAGGCCGTTGATGGTCTGCCCGTCATGGTCACCGCGACCGAGGTCCGCGCTCGAGGGCTCATCGGCGGAGGGATGCACGAGCTCCACCACCGTCGCTGCCGCGGCTGCGGATCCGGCCGACTCGGCGGCCTCCGCCGACTGGCCCGGCTCCAGGGGACCGAGCCCCTGGTTGAGCAGCTCGGCGCGCAGCTCCTGGGAGAGGTCCTCGGGCAGGCCGTTGATGGTCTGTCCGTCATGGTCCCCGGAGCGTACGGGCTCTTCCTCGGCGTGCGCCTGCGCGGCGGCCTCGGCAACAGCAGTGGCCTCCGCGACCACGGCGGCCTCAACAGGCACGAAGTCGGCCGGGGTCTGGGCGACCTCGGTGACCTCAGCGGCAGCGTCCTTGATACCAGTAGCCTCAAGATCCTCGCTCGACGGGGGCGGAGGGGCGGGATCATGGCCTCTGCCTCCTGAGCGGAGGGATCGGCAGGGCCGGGATATCGAAGACGGGAGCGATCAGCGGGTCCTCATCGGAAGCCTCCGGCGAGGACTGGGTGGCGACCTCGGCAGCCCTCAGGGGCCTGGGCGTCCAGGGCCACGGCAGGAGCCTCAACGGACTCGAAACGGACTCGAAGGACTCAGCCTCTGCGGACGGAGCGTCCGCCTCGACAACCTCGACCACCGGGGTGCTCAGCTCTGCAGGAGCCTCGACCGGCTCGGGCGACGACGTCGCCTCAGCAGCCTCGGAGATGCCGGCCACGACGGCCAGCAGGTCAGCGGGTCCCTCGGAGGCGGTGATCAGGGGCCGGCTCCTCAGAGGCATCGGGTCCACGGCAGAATCCGCCGACCGACCGGTGGTGGGCTCGGCGGCCTCAGCGGCCTCAGCGGTCTCAAGGGACGCGGCGAGCTCGGCACCATCGCGGGCCTGCTGCTCGGCGTTGTCCTGCGCGATCTCGATGAGGTCGTCGACGACGTCGGGGGAAGCAGCGGTCTCAGCAGGCGCCCCTTCAGACGAGTCGTCCTGCTCCGAACGGTCCGACGAGGCGGACTGACGGCGCGAGGCACGACGCGATGCCCGGCGGGAGGACCGAGAGGTCCTCACCGCAGCAGCGGGAGATCCGGCGGAACCGGCAGAAGTGGTGGAGTAGTCAGGACCAGCCGGATCAGGGTCATCGTCGTCGGAGTCGCCGGACCCCTTCGACGATGCACGACTGGGGGACGGGGTCCCGCTCGACTTCTCCGAGCCGCGCAGCACCAGGTGGCCGGTGCTCACAACGGCGTCGACCGCCGGGCGGCGCACCTGGCCGGCGCCGTCGGGCGCGCTGACGATGAGCGAGTTGGGGGCGGTCACCGTCGTCTCGAACCAGGTGGTGACCGCGGAGGCGTCCAGTGCCTTGCCGTCGACCTCCATCTGGGGGGCGCCGCGCAGCGCCACGTGGAAGACGTCCTCGGGAGCCGAGACGGCGAGCACGAAGTCCGGGATCGCACCCAGACGTCCGCCCATCCCCATCACCAGCTCATCCAGGGCCCGCGTCAGCGAGGCCTCCTCACTGCGCAGCAGCCGCCACAGGCGCTCGGTGAGGTCCTGCGGCACCGACGGGGGCAGGATCATCACAGCACGTGGCGTGACCACGCCTGTCCACGAACCCTCGGTCCACCAGACCTCGTTGTTCGCGCTGCTGTTCGGGCTGTTTGTCATCATTTTTCTCCTCAACGGACGATACAGACACCGTCACCCAAGTATGCCTGCCGTCCCCGGTGCACGTACTCCGGTCGGCCGGGCGAGAGTCGATGGACGCCCTCCTCATCCTCGACGTGGGTGCCGTTCGTTGAACCCAGATCTGTGATAAGCACCCCATCCGAAGCGGGCACGAATAGGGCGTGCGTCTTGGACACGGAGTCCTCCGAACGGAGCACCGCGACGAGCTGCGCATCCGGGTGGGACTCGATGGGGGCCGGCCGACGCCCGAGAACAATCGGCCCCAGAACTGGGATTACTGACCCCTCAACCACCAGGGAGCAGGTCGCCACAGAGGTCGGTCTGGCGCTGAGGAGAACCGTCCCGGCCAACCGATCGAACCAGGTGCGCTGTTCGGCACGCCATAGTGAGAGGATCCACAACACCAGGGGTGCCAGTCCTGCGGTTGCCGCCAAAGAGAGACCCAGAAATGCGAGGTAAATCACCGCAGAGCGTCCAGGGGGGCTGTTCGTGTCCATCACCTTCCGGAGACGGACCCCGGTCACCAGCCCGCCGGGTGTGGCGCCTGTCATCGCCATCATGGCGGTCATCACAGCAATAAGCAGCACAACCGCCCCGACAGCGAATAAGATTCCACAGCAACGCTCCGAGACGACACAGAGTGCGACGATGAGCCCCGCATCCACCAGCACGCGGACCACACGGCGGTGTACGGATGCAGGCATAATCGTCGTATGTCGCTCTCGGGTCCTCATAGGACAGACATGGTAGGCGCCCAGCCCACTTCCTCGCAGTCGGACGAGGTCTCGGAAGGAACACACAGTGCAGATCGCGGTCACTCCTGATCCCCAGCGATGGGTGATCATCCCGCCCTTCCCACCTCCGGGGTGGGCGCGGGAGGAGGCCAGGCACCGCAGTGCCCACCTGGGAGTGACCGGACCGCAGTGGCGCTCCGAGCTGGAGTCCCTGCTCAATGAGCTGCAGGCCATGGAGCGTCAGGGGCGCTTCGCCCGGCTCATGCACATCGACGACGTAGCCCACCCGCCCTTCGTCATCGACCTCAGCCTGGAGATCGCCAGGATGACGGCTCCAGGAGGGGCGCCGTGCCACCCAGCGTCAGCTCGTCGCCGCGCTCCTGCCCGAGGCCGAGCTGGTGCGCCTGCGGCCGGGCCCGGACATGGTGGGGTTCTCCGCCTTCTACGAGTCCAACGGCCCCACCCAGGGTGTCGTCGTCCTGAGGCTGGCAGGGCTGCCGACGGTCCCGGTGGACCTGGTCATGCGTCTGTGGGGCGCCGCCGCCGAGGACATCGCTCCCCAACCTGGATCATCTCATCGAGCTGGCCCGCCAGGTCGCCCCCGTCGTCTGAACGGCACGGACCCCCGCGGTCACGAGCAACGACGACGCCGCTTAAGTCCCTGCCCCTGCCCCTCATCCCTCTCCCCGACGTCCCGCTTCCTCCCCACCGATTCCCGACGAGGCCCCCGCCAGGGCGCGGCGGCAGCGCCGCCCCTCAGGCCTCCAGCGCCTCCGCCGCCTCGAGCCACTGCTCCTCCAGATCGGCATGGGTCGCCTCAGCGGCCACGAGCTCACGGCCGAGCTCTGCCAGCTCCCCCACCCGGTTCGGGTCGGCGGAGACCTCCTCCATGCGCGCGTGCAGCGCGGCGAGCGACTGAGCCGCGCGCTCCATCTTCCGCTCGATGCGCCCCAGCGCCTTCCTGGCCTCGTGGCGGCGGGCCCCGCTCGAGGCGCTGCGCTCAGACGAGGGCTCAGCTGCCGCCCGCGTCGCCGCGGATGGCGCGGCCCCCGCTGAGGCTCTCGGGCTGCCGGGGGCTCCCATGGCCGCGCGGCGCATCTGGAGGTACTGCTCGACCCCGCCGGGCAGATCGCGCACGCTGCCGTCCCCCAGCAGCGCGACCTGGTGGTCGGTCACCCGTTCCAGAAGGTAGCGGTCGTGGGAGACGACCACGAGGGTGCCGGGGAAGGAGTCGAGGATGTCCTCGACGGCGGCCAGGGTGTCGGTGTCGAGGTCGTTGGTGGGCTCGTCGAGCAGGAGCACGTTGGGCTCGGTCATGAGCAGGCGCAGGAGCTGGAGGCGGCGGCGCTCCCCGCCGCTGACCTCGCCCACCCGGGTCCAGGCACGCTGGCGGGTGAAGCCCAGACGCTCGACGAGCTGGGCCGCAGTCATCTCCTTGTCCCCGACGACGACCCTCTCCCCCACCATGGCCACGGCCTCGACGACGCGCAGGTCCGCGAGCGCGTCGAGCTCGTGAGTGGACTGGGACAGGGTGGCCACCTGGACGGTCTTGCCGCGGACGACGCGGCCGCCAGTGGGTTCCTGGGTACCTTCGAGCAGACGCAGCAGGGTGGTCTTACCAGCACCGTTGACGCCGACGACGCCGACCCGCTCGCCGGGTGCGAGCCGCCAGGTGACTCGGCGCAGGACCTCCCGCTGGGTCGCCTCGCCGGTGTCGGTGGGCGGACCGGGGTAGCGCACGGTGACGTCCTCGAGGTCGAGGACCTTCTTGCCCAGGCGGGCGGTGGCCATGGCGGTCAGCGTCACGGTGTCGCGAGGGGGCGGCACGTCGGCGATGAGGGCCTCGGCGGCATCGATGCGGAAGCGGGGCTTGGAGGTGCGGGCGGGGGCGCCGCGGCGCAGCCAGGCCAGCTCCTTGCGCAGGAGGTTCTCGCGCTTGACGGCGGCCACGGCGGCCTGGCGGGCGCGCTCGGCCCGGGCCAGGACGTAGGCGGCGTACCCGCCGTCGTAGGTCTCGATGCGGCCGGCCGCCTGGGGGCGCTCGCCGCCGGGGTCGACGCCGGGGACGACCTCCCAGACATTGGTGCAGATGGCGTCCAGGAACCAGCGGTCGTGGGTGACGGTGACCAGGGCGCCGGAGCCGCGGCCGCCCGGGCCGTTGAAGCGGGCCCGCAGGTGGCGGGCGAGCCAGTCCACGCCCTCGACGTCGAGGTGGTTGGTGGGCTCGTCGAGGATGACGACGTCGGCGCGGCGGGTGAGGACGGCGGCCAGGGCGACGCGACGGCGCTGCCCACCGGAGAGGGTGGCGACGTCGGCGGACAGGTCGAGGTCGGCGATGAGCCCGGCGTGGATGTCCCGCACGGCCGGATCGGGAGGCCCACTCGTGCTCGGGTGCCTGGCCGTGGATGGCGGTGCGCACGGTGGCGCCCGGCGGCAGGTCGTCGGTCTGGCTGAGGACGGCCACGCTCACGCCGCCGGTGCGGGTGACGCGGCCGCCGTCGGGCTCGCGCCGACCGGCCAGGGCCGCCAGGAAGGTGGACTTGCCGGCACCGTTGGGGCCCAGGACACCGACGCGCGTGCCGTCCTCCAGCCCCAGGGTGACCTCGTCCAGGAGCAGGCGGGAGCCGACCGTCAGACGCAGGTTCTCCACGCCGAGCAGGTGCGCCATCAGCCCACCACCCGGGCGCCGGCCACGGGGGCGTCGGCGCGCAGGACGTCGGCCACCAGGCCCGAGGCCTTCAGCGCGCGCGAGACCCGCTGGGCGCTGCCGGGGTCCTCGACGAGGGCGGCGATGGTGGGGCCGGAGCCGGAGACGATGGCGCGCAGGGCCCCGGCCTCCTCGGCCACGGCGATGACCCGGGCCAGCTCGGGGCGCAGGTCGAGGGCGGCGGCCTGGAGGTCGTTGTGGAGGGAGCCCGCCAGGGCACGGGCATCCCCGGCGCGCAGGGCGGCGGTGAGGGGCCTCGGGCACGTCCCGCGCCACGGGACCGCCGGTGAATCCTGCGCCCCGGCCTGCGCCGGCCGGGACGATGCCGGCCAGCTCGTCGAAGCGCCGGAAGACCGCCGGCGTGGACAGGCCCTCATCGGCCAGGGCGAAGACCCAGTGGTAGGCGCCCCGGGTCATGATCGGGGTGACGCGGTCGCCGCGGCCGCTCCCGACGGCGGTGGCCCCGGTCAGGGGAAGGGGACGTCGGCCCCGAGGCGGGCGGCCAGGGCGGAGAGCTCGGGCAGGGACAGGCCCGTGCCCCACAGGGCGTTGCACGCCACGAGGGCGGCGGCGGCGTCGGCGGACCCTCCGGCCATTCCGCCGGCGACGGGAACGCGCTTGCGCAGCAGGAGGTCGACTCCCTCGCCGACGCCGGCGGTCTGCGCCAGGAGCGTGGCGGCCCGCACGGCCAGGTTGGAGTCATCGACGGGGACGTCGGCGTCGGGCTCCTCGAGGGTGAGCGTGACGGTGCCGTGGTCCTGAGCGGACTGTCGGCGGGCGGTGACGGTCTCGATGAGGCGGACCGCCTGGAAGACCGTGGTGAGCGGGTGGTAGCCGTCGGTGCCGGGGGCGCCGACGGACAGGAAGAGGTTGACCTTGCCCGGGGCCTCGACGCGCACCGAGCTGGCCGAGCCGCTGCGGGGCGGCGGCGTGGAGGACTCGCGCGGACCGGTGGGGCCGTCGGGAACGGCACGCAGATGGCTCATGACTGCTCCTGTGAGGTGGGAGGCGTTGGCGCAGCGGTCTCGTCGGCGGCGACGGGCTGCAGCACCTCGGCCAGGGCGGCGAAGGCGGTGATGTCGAGGGTCTCGCCGCGCCGCGCCGGGTCGATTCCGGCGGCGCGCAGGGCGCTCTCGGCGGCGTCGGCCCCTCCGGCGAGCTTCGCCAGGGCCTTGCGCAGGGTCTTGCGGCGCTGGGCGAAGGCGGCGTCGACCACGGCGAAGACCTGCTCGCGGGTGGCGCGCGTGGCAGGGGGCCGGCGGCGCACGAGCTCGACGAGGGCTGAGTCGACGTTGGGCACGGGCCAGAAGACGTGTCGTGAGATGGTCAGGGTGCGACGGGCCGCGGCGTACCAGGCGGCCTTGACGCTGGGGACCCCGTAGGTCCGCGAGCCGGGTTCGGCGGCGAGGCGGTCGGCGACCTCGGACTGAACCATGACGGTGACGCTCTCCAGGCTGGGCAGGGCCTCCAGCGCGGTGAGCAGGACGGGGACGGCCACGTTGTACGGCAGGTTCGCCACGAGGCGGGTGGGAGGGTTCCCGGTCTCGTCCAGCGACTGCGGACCGGTGATGCTCAGCGCATCGGCCTCGATGAGGCTGAGGCGACCGGCGGCCTGAGGCATGCGATCGGCGACGGTGACGGGCAGTGCCCGGGCCAGGGCGGGGTCGATCTCGACGGCGATCACTCGCGCCCCGGCCTCCAGGAGGGCCAGGGTCAGGAGCCCAGCCCCGGCCCGATCTCCAGGATCGTGTCGTCGGGGCGCACGCCCGCACTCTTCACGATGCGGCGCACCGTGCCGGCGTCGTGGACGAAGTTCTGCCCCAGCGTCTTGGTGGGACGGATGCCCAGCGCCTGAGACAGGCCGCGGACCTCCGTGGGGCCCAGGAGGCCGGCGGCCCGGGATCCCGGGAAGGCGTTGTGATCCCGGGGATCGCGAGGGTCCTGGCAGGTGCGGTCCGTGCGGGCGGCATCGGCGGGGGCTCGGAGGTGGCCTCACAGGCTCCCGCAGGGGTGTGCCCGTCGGCGCGGGCGGCTCCTGCCGGAGGCACCTGTGAATCGGGGGCCGGCAACGTCATGGGGACACAGTAACCGGCGCCCACCTTTTGTCACTGTGAGATATCTGGGAACATGCCGCGTGCTCTCCGCATGATCGCGTCCCGGAGCGTGCGTGACGTCCCCGCGGCGGCTCCGGCCGCTCAGCGCAGGCCGAGCTTGTCGGCGCAGCCGGGCCACTGCCCCCAGCCGGCCTGGGCCTGGAGTTTCTTGGCCATGGCGGTCTGGGTGGCGGCGTCGGCCTCGTGAGGATAGCCGGTTCCACCCAGGGACTGCCAGGTCTCCAGGGTGAACTGGTACATGCCGTAGAAGCCGTTACCGGTGTTGGTCTGCGGGTTGCCACCGGACTCGCACTGGGCGAGCTTGCCCCAGACGTCGTCCCCGACCTCACTCCCGGTCGTGCCCGTGCTCCCGCCGGACCCGCCGGAGGACTCCGAGGGCGTCGCGGCCTGTCCCTGCGTCTGGGCCTGGGGCTGAGGCTGAGCCTGCTCCTGGCCCTGGCCCTGCGCCTGAGACTGGTCCTGCCTGCTCTCCTGCTTCTTGGCCGCGCCGGTGCCGACAAGGACGACCTCATCCACCTTCTGGGTGACGACGACCTGCGCGACCGGAGTGCGGGAGACCTCCTTGCCGCCAACGGTGGTGACCTCGTAGGTGGTGCGCACGACGCCGTCGACACCGGGAGTGACCACCTTGGTCTCACCTTCGGGCAGGTCGCTGCTCTCCTGCTGGACGGAACCGTGGGGGGTCGGTGGCGTCAACCGTCTCGGTGGTCACCTTCTGCGCGTTCGGCGTGACCGAGACCCTGCTGTGACCGCCCTCAGCACCCAGACTGTCGGAGCGCCGCCCGGCAGCCTCGACGCCGGAGGCCCGAGAGGGCTCCCCCGCTCGCACTGCGGCGTAGGCGGCCCCGGAGACCGCAACCGACAGGGCCAGGGCCGCCAGACCGGCGCGCAGCGCGATGGTGCGCATGCCCCGCTGCTCCTGGGGAGCCTCCTGCGAGACCGGTTCCTGCGGATCCTCAGTCAGAGCATGAGCGTGGGGACGGGCGAGGGGAGTCATGGGGAGACGTCCTTCCAATCGACGGCGAGTGCCACGGTAGTGGAAGCGTCATGGTGAGGACAATAAACCACCTCACTCTTTTGTGACACGCGTCCCATAGCGATGGCGACGGCGCTCGCCCCACGCGGGGAGGCGAGCACCGTCGATGACGTACCGGGCACCGCGGAACGAGGGGACGTCCCGGGCGGCCGATTCGACTCAGTACCAGCCGACGGACTCGGAGTGGGCCCAGGCCGAGCAGGGGTGCCGTAACGGCCGGAGATGTAGTTCAGACCCCAGGTGATCTGGGTGGTGGGGTTGGTGGCCCAGTCGTCGGCGACCTCGCTCATCTTGCTGCCGGGCAGCGCCTGGGGGATGCCGTAGGCGCCCGAGGAGGCGTTCTCGGCCTGGTAGTTCCAGCTGGACTCACGGGTCCACAGGTTCTCCAGGCAGGAGAACTCGGAGTCTCCCCAGCCGTGGCCGGCCATCATGGACCGGGCGATGGCCTTGGCGCTGTCGGGGTCGGTCCCCGCGCCGGGGTTGGCCGCGGGTGCCGGAGCGCTGTTGCCCGAGCCCTCACCGCCACCGTCGGCCTGGGCGGCGGCCTCCTGCTGAGCCTGAGCCTGAGCAGCAGCCTCCTGCTGAGCCTGAGCCTGAGCGGCGGCCTCCTGCTCGGCCTGGGCAGCGGCCTCCTGCTGAGCCCCGGTACCCACCAGGACGACCTCATCCACCTTCTGGGTGACGACGACCTGGGCGACCGGGGTGCGGGAGATCTCCTTACCGTCCTGGGTGGTGACCTCGTAGGTGGTGCGCACGAGTCCGTCGACACCGGCGGTCTCGACCTTGGTCTCACCCTTGGGCAGCGCGTCGGTCTCCTTCTTCACCGTGCCGTGAACCTGCGGCTCGTCGACGGTGGTGGTGGAGGTCTGAGCGCTGGCGATCTTGCCGGAGCCCGCCTTCTGGGTGGCGGACGCCTTGGCCTGCCCCTCGGACTCACCACCGATCAGCCCGAAGGAACCGCCCGAGGAGGAGCGTCCCTCGTCATCCCCCGCGGAGATGGCGGCGTACGCGGCACCGGAGACCGCCAGGGAGAAGGCCGCAGCGGCGCCCCCCGCCTTGAAGAGCATGGGGGTCAGGGAGGTCTTGGCAGGCCCGTCGGCACGACGACGGCCATGGAGACCGGATGCGGCCCGCCTCTTGGAGGCCAAGGAGCCGAGGCCGGTGAGTGTGGTACTCAGGGAGCTGGTCTGGGAGTGACGACCCACGATAGAACTTCCTTCGTTTGACGACTGCATGTCACCGTAACCGATGACCCAGGGGCGTGCCAATGCACCTGCTCACACCCTGTGGGCTTGTGATGGAACCGTGCAGAGAGGCCCTGATCCCCACCTGCTATCTACCTGGGACAGTCCTGAGTGAACGATGGCAACCTGGGAACCGCCGTCCGGACAAAAATCGGCCGCCCGGGATCCGCCGTCGCCTCTTTCCCTCTTCCCCGGATTCCGGGCACCCTCCCCGCAGGACGTCAGCAGCCGTAGGTCGGAGCACCGAGGGCGGCCCCGGATGGCCGAGGCGATCACCAGGCCCCGTAGACCGCCTCAGTGGTGGCCTGCAGACGGCGGCAGAGGTCTTCCTCACTCAGGCCCCGCTGCTCGGCCAGGAAGCGGACCGTGTCGCCCAGGAGGTAGGAGGCGTTGGGGCGGCCGCGCCAGCGCCTGGGAGGAAGGTAGGGGGCGTCGGTCTCCACCCAGGAGGAGCTCGTCGGGCAGGGCGGCGACCGCCTCCCGCAGGGAGTCGTTGGCCGGATAGGTGAGCGGGCCGGCGACGGAGGCGTACCATCCGTGCTCGGCGCAGGCGGCGGCCAGGTGCGGACCGCCTGAGAAGCAGTGGAAGACGGTGCGTCCCGGGGCGCCGTCGGCCTTGAGCACCTCCACGCAGGCGGCGTGCGCGTCACGGTCGTGGATCTGCAGGGGCAGGTCGAGGTCCTTGGCCAGGGCGATGTGCGCCCGGAAGGCCTCGCGCTGAGCGGCGGCCCCCTTTTCACCGGTGCGGAAGAAATCCAGGCCACTCTCTCCGACGGCGACGACGACGTCGGCGTTCGCCCTGAGCGTCCCCTCCAGGCGGACCATGACCTCCTCGAGCGGCTCGGCGTGGTGCGCCCGGGCGCGCGGGGCGAGCCCGTCGGGCCCGGTCTCGCGCACCCCGGCGTGGAGGACGGCCTCGTTGGGGTGCACGGCCAGGGCCACGCGCACCCCTGGCAGCTCTCGGGCCAGGGCCAGGCTCTCCTCCCAGGTGGTGACCTCGCAGGCGGAGGTCACCACGCGGGTGACGCCGACGGCGGCGGCGCGCCCGACCAGCTCGGCGGCGCTCAGCGGCGCCTCCGAGCCGGGGCCGCCGGGGTCCGCGGGAACCGGCAGGTGCGTGTGGTTGTCGGTGACCGGGGCCGCCAGGGGGGCGACGGCGTCGGCCGGCGGCCAGGAGCGGTCGCGCTTCCTCGAGCCCATGCGCCCTCAGGAGCCGGTGACGTCGTCGGGCACGGAGCCGGCGTAACGGGCCAGCTCGACCTCGACGATCGACTCGTCCAGCTTGGTGAACACCGGGGCCGGCTTGTCCACGGGGGTGCCGACGGCGACCGGGTGGCGCCCCCAGGTGGGAGCGTCCCGGTAGTCGCCGGTGATGACCGGGTAGCCGGTGCGGCCGTCGAAGGCCTCGGGCAGGTGCTCGGGGTCGAGCTCGTCGACCTCCTCGATACGGGGCATCGGGGCGATCCGGCCGCGTCCGCCCAGGACCCGGTCGACGTCGTTGGCGGCGTGCGGCAGGAAGGGCGAGAGCATGAGGTTGAGGTCGGCGACCGCCTGGGCCAGCGTGTGCAGGACCGTGGCCAGGCGGGCCTGGGTGGCGGGGTCCTCGCCCTTGAGCTTGAAGGGCTGGGTGTCGGCCACATACTTGTTGGCCTCGCCGACCAGACGCATCGCCTCTCCCAGGGCCGCCTTCTGACGGTGCTGGGCGATGAGGTCGCCCACGGAGGCGAAGCCGGCCTCGACGGCGTCGAGCAGGACCCGGTCGATGTCCTCGAGCTCGGCGGGCTCGGGGATCTGTCCGAAGCGCTTGTGGATCATGGAGGCGGTGCGGTTGACGAGGTTGCCCCAGCCGGCCACGAGCTCGCCGTTGGTGCGCCGCACGAACTCCGCCCAGGTGAAGTCCGCGTCCGCGGTCTCCGGGCCGGCCGCGCAGATGAAGTAGCGCAGGGCGTCGGCCTGGTAGCGCTGGAGGAAGTCGCGCACGTAGATGACGATGCCGTGGGATGAGGAGAACTTCTTGCCCTCCATGGTGAGGAACTCGCTGGAGACGACCTCGGTGGGCAGGTTGAGCACGCCCAGGCGCCCGGGCTCGCCGCCGCTCTCGCCCTGGCCGTTGTAGCCCAGGAGCTCAGCCGGCCAGATCTGGGAGTGGAAGACGATGTTGTCCTTGCCCATGAAGTAGTAGGACAGGGGCCTGCGGATCGTTCCACCAGGCGCGCCACGCCTCGGGGTCGCCGCTGCGGCGCGCCCACTCCACGGAGGCGGACAGGGTAGCCGATGACGGCGTCGAACCAGACGTAGAGGCGCTTGGTGGGCTGGTCCTCCCAGCCGGGCACCGGGATGCCCCAGTCGATGTCCCGGGTCATGGCGCGCGGGCGGATGTCGTCCAGGAGGTTCTGGGAGAACTTGATGACGTTGGGCCGCCAGGTGCCGGAGGCCTCGCGCTCGTCGAGCCAGGCGCCCAGGGCCTGAGCCAGGGCGGGCAGGTCCAGGAACCAGTGGGTGGTCTCCACGAACTCGGGGGTCTCGCCGTTGATCCGCGAGCGCGGGCTGATGAGGTCGGTGGGGTCGAGCTGGTTGCCGCAGGTGTCGCACTGGTCCCCGCGGGCGCCCTCGGCGCCGCAGATCGGGCAGGTGCCCTCGATGTAGCGGTCGGGCAGGGTGCGCCCGGTGGAGGGCGAGATCGCTGAGCGGGTCACCTGCTGGACCATGTAGCCGTTGTCCCGCACGGTGGTGAACATGTCCTGGACCACGTGGTAGTGGTTGCCGGCGGTGGTGCGGGTGAACAGGTCGTAGGACAGGCCCAGGGCCACGAGGTCCTCGACGATGAGCCGGTTGTTGCGGTCGGCGAGCTCACGGGCGCTGAGGCCCTCCTCGTCGGCGGCGACGAGGATCGGGGTGCCGTGCTCATCGGTGCCCGAGACCATGAGGACGTCATGACCGGCCATGCGCATGTAGCGCGAGAAGACGTCAGAGGGGACACCGAAGCCGGCGACGTGGCCGATGTGACGCGGGCCGTTGGCGTACGGCCAGGCGACTGCGGACAGGATGTGGGTCATGGAGGTCAGCCTATCGGGTTCCCGGCCGCTTCAGTCCACGGCCGCGGATCTGGTCCACGGCCTGCGGGACCGCACCGGCACCCGGTAGTCTGTCCGAGTCGTGCGGCTCCCGCTCGGTGAATGTTCCGGCACGTTTCGGCACCTCCCGATGGATTTCGGGGGTGCCGTGAGGTCTCAGCATCGCGATGCTGCCGTGCGCGCCGTCATGATGTGTTCCCACGCGCCTCACACACGGACACGATGGACCAGAAAGGCCAGTTATGTCCCAGTACCCCGGCTCCCAGTACTCAGCGAACCCAGCAGGCTGGTCGGCGAACGGCTACGACCCCGCCCTGGCAGGCGGCCAGCCTCCGCAGTACCCGCCGGCCGCACCGCTCCAGACGCCCCAGGCCGGCTATCCCGGGTGCCGCGAGCCAGTCGACGACGTCCAGGAGCCTGGCCGTGCCAACGGCGTTGGCGGTGGCCGGGCTGGCCATCCTCCTCATCGCCGTCATCGGCGGGATCGGCTCGGCGGTCACCCGCAGCCAGTTCAACGCCACCGTCGCCAGCCTGCCGGAGGACCAGGCCGCCACGGTGGAGCTGGACAAGGGCAGCACCTACGGGCTGTTCTACAGCGACGGCGATGACGCGCCGGAGTGCTCGGTGACCTCGCCCGATGGCGACGACGTCGCCACGAAGTCCAGCTCGTCGTCCACGAAGGTCAAGGGCGGCCAGCTCTTCTCGACCTTCTCCTCCCAGAAGTCGGGCGCCTACACCGTTGACTGCAACAACACCGCGGGAGTCTCCGTGGGCGAGATCGTCGCCCCCTCGTCGGCGAAGGCCACCTTGCTGTCACTGTTCGGGCTTGTCGGGGCGATCATCATGGGGGTCGTGGGCCTGGCGATGGGCGCCGGCGGCATGGCCTGGCGCTCCAAGCTGGCAGCCGCCGGTACGGCCCCGACCGCGACGGGTGAGGCGTTCAGCACGATGACCGGGGCGGCCCCCGGTACCCCGACCGTCTACACGCAGGGCGCCTGGCAGTCCGAGCAGCCGCCGCAGTACGCCCAGCAGCCCCAGTACCAGCAGCCGGAGCCGGCGCCCCAGCAGGCCCCTTACGCGCCCTCGGCGGCCGGGGCAGGAGCTGCGCCTCAGTACTCGCAGATAGCGCCGACCGCCCAGTTCGGTTGGACGGGGCAGCAACCGGCTCAGCAGCAGGCTCAGCCCGAGCAGCCGTCGGTGTTCACCCAGCCTGTGCAGCAGGGGCCGTACAACCAGCAGGGGCACCCCGGACAGCCGGGCCCGTACCAGCAGCCCGGTGGCTGGCCAGCCCAGTAGCCCGTCTCAGCCGACGCAGGGGTGCCCTCGCCGAGAGAATTCGGCGAGGGCACCCCTGTTGCTCGGGGCCACAGCCTGGTGAACAGGTTGGTGGCCGGTGTCGACAGCGCTTCAGTAGGAGGGCGCCAGCTCGATGCCGGCGGCGCTCATGTCGGCGCGGGCGACACGTCCCAGCTCGGGGCTGACCGGCTCGGTCAGGTCGGTCAGGACCCGCACCCGGTAGCCCTGCCGGGCCGCGTCCAGGGCGGTGTCCTTGACGCAGTGGGACTCGGCCAGGCCGACGACGTCGACGGCCTCGATGCCGGCGGCGCCCAGGATGTCGGCCAGGGTGCGGCCGTCCTCGTCAACGCCTTCGAAACCGGAGTAGGCGGCGGCGTACTGGCCCTTCTTCACGGCGGCGTCGGCGTCCAGGCCGCTCAGGGCGGGATGGAGCTGGGCCTCGGCGGAGTCGGCCACGCCGTGAACGGGCCAGGTGTCGACGAAGTCGGGCTCGCTGGAGAAGTGCTCACCGGGATCGATGTGCCAGTCCTGGGTGGTGACCACCAGGTCGTAGTCCCCCCGGTGGGAGGACAGGTGGGTGGCGATGCGCTCGGCGACGGCGTTGCCGCCGGCCACCGCCAGAGCGCCTCCCTCGCAGAAGGTGGGCTGGACGTCGACGACGATGAGGGCCCGGCGAGCGCGGGCCTGGGAACCGGTGCGGTGCTCAGTGTTCGCGACCCGACCATAGCGGGATCGGCCGCGCCGGGGACCCGGTCGGGTCAGTCTGCGGCATGACGCAGCTCCAGGGCCGCGCGGTAGACCTCGTTGGGCGCAGGCCGCCCTCGGCGGCCGCCTGGGCCGCAGCCGCCTTGAGGCGCATGCCGCTCTCGGCCAGCGCCAGGGCCCGGCGCGCGACGTCCTGGGGGCTGGCGGCGGCGGGCTCGGCTCCGGCGACGACGAGAACCACCTCCCCCAGGACGCCGTCGGCCGTGGCCCGGGCCAGCTCGGCCAGCGTGGCCCGCAGCACCTGCTCATGGGTCTTGGTCAGCTCCCGGCACAGTGCCGCGGGGCGATCAGCACCGAGAACCCCGGCCATGGCCGCCAGGGAGTCGTGGACGCGGCGGGGCGACTCCAGGAAGATCATGGTGCGCTCCTGAGTGGCCAGGGACTCCAGGGCCCGGCGCCGCTCCCCCGGCTTGCGCGGCAGGAATCCCTCGAAGCAGAACCGGTCGGAGGCCAGCCCGGACAGGGCCAGAGCGGTCAGCACCGCCGAGGGGCCCGGTGCGACGGTGACGGGTACCTGCTCCCGGACCGCGGCCTGGACGAGTCGGTACCCGGGGTCGGAGACCGATGGCATCCCGGCGTCGGAGACGACCAGGACTCGCAGGCCGCTGCGGGCGGCCTCGAGCAGCTCGGGGGCGCGCTCACGCTCATTGTGCTCGTGGAAGGCGATGACGCGCCCACAGGACTCGACGTCGAGGCGCTGGGCCAGGGCCCGCAGCCGGCGGGTGTCCTCGGCGGCAATGAGGTCGGCCTGCTCCAGGGCGCGGCGCAGGCGCAGGGACGCGTCGGAGACGTTGCCTATCGGGGTGGCGGCCAGGGTGATCGTCCCGCCCCGCAGGTCGGGGGCTGTGGGCGGCGGGAGCAGCGAGGCCGTCGTCGGCAGTGGATTCGTCCTGGTCACCCGGGCCGGGTCTGTCATCGTGGCCGTATCCGACAATCGCGGCTTCTGCGGACGGGCTGCTCTCAATCATAGGGACACAGTATGTCGGTGCGCTCTCGAAGAGGCTGCCGCCTAGACTCGGGGTGTGACGACTCCGAGCGCGCTGTCCCCTGAACAGTCCCCGAGCAGTCCCGTGACGGTTCCTCCGGCCCGGACGTGGAGCAGGAACGAGCACAGGAACCCGCCCCGGGGCGGGATGAGGCCACAGGCCCCGCACCGGCCGAGCCCGCCATCGAGGAGCGCACCGAGGCCGAGCTGCGCACCCTGCTCGGGCTGGGGCCGGTGGACCATGAGATGGTCGTCGCCACGCGACTCGGCAACTCCTTCGTGGACGGTCTCGTCCAAGTCATCGGAGCACTGCTGCGCCTTGTCGGACTGAAGAAGGGCCCCCCTCGGGCACCGAGACTCCGCCGGTGGTTCACCTCCGTCGTCACATGGATCATCGCCGAGCTGATGCGCCTACCGGGACTGTTCTGGGACATGCCCCGCGCCGTGAGGGTCCGCGGCTGGATCGTCACCGGCGTCGTCGGAGTCATCGCAGCGCTGCTGCGCCTCATCGGGCTGAACCATCCCAAGACGCTCATGTTCGATGAGATCTACTACGTCAAGGACGCCTACTCCCTGTGGCGCCTGGGTTATGAGGGGAGCTGGAAGGACAACGCCGATGCGGCCTTCGCCATCGGGGACTTCTCCAAACTGACTGATAACGCCGCCTACGTCGTCCACCCCCAGCTGGGCAAGTGGCTCATCGGCGCCGGCATGGAGGTCTTCGGGCCGGCCTCGCCCTTCGGCTGGCGGATCATGCCGGCCATCGCCGGGATCCTCACGGTGATGCTGCTGGCGCGTCTGACGATGCGCCTGACCCGCTCGCCCCTGCTGGCGGGCCTGGCCGGGCTGTTCCTGGCGATCGACGGCGTGGCCCTGACCGAGTCGCGCATCGGGCTGCTGGACGTGTTCATCGGCTTCTTCGCCACCGTGACCCTGTACTGCCTGGTCCGGGACCGGGAGTGGTCGCGGGCGAGGTTGGCCCGCAAGATGGCGGGGACGAGACCCGGGGCGCGGGCCCCGCACGCCACCTTCCGCTTCTGGCTGCTGGCGGCCGGCATCGCACTGGGTCTGACCTGCTCCATCAAGTGGTCGGGGCTCTACCTGGTGGCGGCCTCCGGCATCGTCGTCGTCACCTGGGACACGCTCGCACTGCGGCGGGTCAGGGCGCGGGCCTGGTTCCTGGAGGGGACCGTCGCCCAGGGTGTGAGCGACTTCCTCCACATGGTGCCGGCGGCCGTCGCGGTCTACGTCGCCTGCTGGTGGTCCTGGTTCACCCACCCCGGCGCCTACATGCACGGCTGGGCGGAGAGCCAGCTCAAGCATGGCGGGTCAGTTCCTGTCCCTTGGCTGCCCGGGCACGTCAACGACTCGGTGCTCTACAACATCAACGACTTCATCGCCTACCACCAGAGGACCTACGAGTTCCACGTGGGTCTGGCCGCTGCGCACCCGTACCAGTCGAAGCCCTCCGGCTGGCTGCTGCAGACCCGGCCGACCTCCTTCTTCTGGCAGGAGAAGGCGCAGGTACCGCAGACCTGTTGGGACGGGGAGTGCATTCAGGCGATCACCTCGATCGGGAACATCGTCATCTGGTGGTCAGCCGTGGTGGCGCTGGTGGCCGTGATCATCATCGGGGTGAAGAACCGCGACTGGCGGGCCTGGGTGCCTCTTATCGGCTACCTGGGCCTGTACGTGCCGTGGTTCCAGTACCGGGACCGCACCATCTTCACCTTCTACACGGTGGCCTTCGTACCCTGCGTCGTACTCGTTCTCGTGCTGGCGCTGGGCATGGCTTCCGGGCTGCTGCCACCACTGCCGGGCTCGACGAGCGCCAAGGCGCAGATGGAGGCCCTCAGGAGGGGACAGATCGGCCCGGACATTCGGCCATGGCGAGGTGTGGGGGCCAGATTCCTGGGTTTCGGTCCGCAGTTCGGGCGCACGCCCGTGTGGACACCCCCGGTGGTGGAGACCGATCCCGGCATGTACCGCATCAGCACGACCTCGACCGATGCCGACGACGACCTCGAGTCCGGCAGCGACGCCTCCGTCACCGACCCTCGGGCCGATGCGACGCAGCTGCAGACCTACAAGGAGCTGACCGGCTACCCGGACCTGTCGCCGTCGTCGGGCACCGCCACGCCGGCATCGTCCGACGACGGCGCTCCGCAGCCGGCCGGCCGGCGCCGGGCGTGGGCCTTCCTATCGAACTGGACGATGGCACCCACGTGGCAGATCCGCACCGAGGGCATCTGCCTCATCATCGCGGTCACGCTCCTGGCCTGCGCGGCGGCGGCCTTCTGGTGGCCGATCTGGACCGGACAGACAGTCTCACGTTCCTTCTGGATCCATCACATGCTTCTGTCGTCCTGGGTCTGAGTCCCCTCGGGGCGAGGCGATGACGGTGACATGCTGCTCGCCACCGGGGTGCTCCAGCTCATCGACGACGGCGAGAGCAAGGTCCTCGGGGCTGATGCGGGATTCTCTGTGGGCGTCCCGCAGAAGCGTGGTGGTTCCGCGGCGGTAGGAGCCGGTGACGTCTCCCGGGCCGAAGATCGCCGGCGGGCTGAGATAGACCCAGCCCTCGTAGCCGTGCGCCTGGCAGGCACGGAACTGATCGAGACTCGCCTGAGCCACGTCTTTCCAGGCCGGCGGCACAATGGTGGGGTCGTCAATGGCGAGGGTGCCGGGATCGCTGGGCGAGCTCAGTGGGGCTGCGCCCCCGATGATGAGCAGGGGCGTTCGGCTCAGGGAGGCGGCGTCCAGGACAGCCTCCGTCAGTCGGACCAGGTCGCTCTCGTGACCCGCAGGCGGGCGGAGTGCGACGACGGCGGCATCACTGTCTTTCAGGAGGCCGGCCACGCTCCCGACGTCGGTGACGTCCAGCAGGCATGAGGTGACGCCGGCGCCGGCCCGATGGCGTCGCCGCCGGGGAGACGGCGGTCACCTCGTGACCGCGGCTCAGCGCCTCATTGACGACGGCTGTTCCGGCCATGCCGGTGGCACCCAGGACGATGATTCTCATGACGGGTCCTTTCGAGAGGAGGATCGGGAAGAGGGCGGGGCGAGCTGGCCCGCGCTCATCGCGGTCAGAGCGAGCGCGAATCCCAGGAGCTGGAGAGGCGTGAGCGCCTCACCGGCGATGACGTGCCCGAGGAGTGCCGCGGTCAGGGGTGAGAGCAGGCCCAGCAGCGTCGTCGGCGTGACCGGCAGTCGGCGTATGCCCTCGAACCAGAGGACGTAGGCGGCCAGCCCTCCCACGAGCCCGAGCCAGGCGTATCCCGCTACGGCTCTGGTACCGATTCCGGCTGGGATGCCGTCGAGGGACGAGGGCGGGCACGATCAGCAGCAGGCCGGCGCCGGTGAGCTGCCAGCCGGCCAGGCCGAGGGCGCTGATGCCGTCGGGCCTGCCCCAGCGTTTAGTGAGGACGACTCCCAGGCCCATGGAGACGGCACCGCCCAGGCCGGCCGCCACTCCGAGGGCGTCGAGCTGTGCCTGTGGTCCCCAGGACGACGAGTGCGATACCGACGACGCCGCTCACGCCCCATATCAGCCTCCATGCCGACAGGCGTTCACCGAGCACAGTGACGGCGAGGCCTGCGACGATGATCGGTTGCGCGGCCCCGAGTGTCGCGGCCACGCCCCCGGGCAGGCGCTGCGCGGCGACGACGAGCAGGGGGAAGAAGCACGTCATGTTGAGAGCCCCGAGGACGAGACTCTTCCACCACCAGGTTCCGCGCGGCAGCTGCCGTGCGGCCAGGAGGGCGAGGGCACCCGCAGGAAGTGTGCGCATCAGCGCGGCGAAGACCGGATGACCCAGATGGAAGGGCTCGGGTGGTGACGATGTACGTCGTCCCCCAGACGGCCGGCGCCAGGGCCGTCAGGGCGATCCAGGTGATTCTCATCCGGCCGTCTGACAGGGCGCCGCCGGGCACGGCCGACCTGGAGTCGCGCGTGGCGCTGGAGGGGGCGGCATGAGTCGTCATGCCTCCAGCCTGAAGGGCGCACATCGATTCGTCGATGACATAGATGAGATGACAGCGATGCTCTTCTAAGATTGATGGGTGGAGCTGCAGCAGATGAGATACGCCGTGGCCATTGCTGAGGAGCAGAGCTTCACTCGCGCGGCCGAGCGGTGCTTCGTGGTGCAGTCGGCCCTGAGTCGTCAGATCAAGTCGCTGGAGAGCGAGCTGGGGGTGACGCTGTTCGCGCGCACGAGCCGCAAGGTGGGGGTGACACCCGCCGGGGAAGCGTTCGTGAAGCAGGCGCGGTTATGCCTGCAGGCGGCGGAGCGCGCGAAGGTCGCGGCAGCGGCCGCCCACGAGGAGATCAGGGGCTCGTTGACCATCGGGTGATCCCCACCGTCACTGCGGTGGACGTTGCGGCCGTCCTGGGTGCATTCCGTCGCAGCCATCCCGAGGTCAGCGTGCACGTGCGCACTGGCGGCAGCGATGACTTCCTCCGTCGTATCGCCGCGGGGACGCTGGACGTGGGCTTCCTCGGCCTGGCGGAGGCCGTCACGCCGCAGGGCGTGCAGACGCGGAGCTCTCGCGGGAGCACCTGGTGGCGGTGCTGCCGGTGGATCACCGACTGGCAGGCCGGCACCGGCTCCGTCTTGAGGACCTGGCCGATGAGCCTTTCGTGGACTTTCCGGCAGGGTCGTCGGGACGCGAGCAGTCCGACCTGGCCTTTGACAGGGCGGGGCTCCGTCGCGAGGTGAGCTTCGAGGTGAATACGGCTGAGCTGCTCACGGGCCTCGTGCGTCAGGGGCTGGGGGCGGCGCTTGTTGCTCCCAGCGTGGCCCGCGAGGTGCCCGGCTGCGCGTGCATCCCAGTCAGCGATGGCCCCGTCCGGGTGGAGTACCTCGCTGGGACTCCTTCAACCCCAGCCCGGCGGCGCAGGCCTTAGTTGATTCCGTCCCCGTACCCCAGCCAAGGTCACCGTCGCTAACCGCGACGACGACGTAGATGCGGAGCAAGAAGCATGGCACCGTAGGCGGCCACCAAGAAGAACGCTATCGATCCTTGCTGAGAGCCGGACAAGGCAGGATAGCGTCCAGCACACACGGCATAGGTCACTGCGTCAAGAATGAGACCCGACGCAGCGGCTGTCGTCCCGAAAACAAGGCGAAGCATCAAGGTATCTGGGCGCCTCAGCCGGTAGACGCTGTAGGCGAGGTGGGACACCAGCAGCGCCCCCAGGGCGTACAGAACAGTCACTCCTACGGCAATGGCAGATCCCGCAGCGGGTACGAGAATCGGGCCGGCTATCACGATGACCGTCGTCGCCAGCCCCCAGATCCCCACACCATAGGCGAGCGCGGGCGCGGGTCGTCGCAGTGGGTTCAAAATGTTGCGAGCACATGCCTCCACATTACTGAAACGACCGTGGTAAGAATAGGGGGTGGCCAGACCTCAGGACCCCCAGATCACTGCCAGACTTCTCGATCGCGCAGCAGACTCGCTTCTGAATCGAGGACTCCACGGACTCACCCTGAGACCCTTGGCGTCCGATCTGGGGGTCTCCCCTCGCACTCTGCTCTATCACTTCGACAGCAAAGAGAATCTGATTGTGGAAGCGATCCGGCATCTACGCCGACGCCGGCCTGCGATCAAGGAGCTGCTGGAAGACCCACCAACCGCGTCTGCCACCGCAGGCGAAGCCATCTCCGGGCGATAGGCCGGCTGTGGGAGGAGGCCAAGCAACCGCAGTCACAGTCTTTTCTTGCGCTCTACTTCGAGCTGGCCGCATTGTCAGTTCGCGAACCGGCGACCTACCGCCCCCTTGTCCGCACCCTTGACGACGACTGGGTTCATGCAATGAGCGGCCAACTAACATCCCGAGGCGTTCCCCCGCAGAAGGTGGAGGCAGTCATATCGACGGCGCTTGCCGGGTATCGGGGGGCCCTTCTGCTGGCACTCGCCACCGACGACTGGAAGGCCGCCGACGAAGCCATCACCTGCATCATCGAAGCCCTCAAAGCAACAGATCCATGAGGGAGCCGAGCCTTCGTGATGTCACCACCTGCAGCACAGGGTGATGTCGAGGACCCTCATCAACACCCAGACAAGCAGTTGGCCCGGGGCCGCTGTTGTTGGCGGTTCCCGGGCCAGCTGTGTGGTGTGTGCTCGGTGGTGTCCTACTCTCCCGCACCCTGGCGGGTGCAGTACCATCGGCGCTGTCAGGCTTAGCTTCCGGGTTCGGGATGGAATGCCGGGCGTTTCCCTGTCGCTGTGACCACCGAGACGACTGTACGGGCAGTGCGTGGGCCGTTGTCTGTTGTTGTGGTGAGGGTTATTCGATTGTCTGGTTGCCTGGGCTGCCCGCTGACCACACGCTGCGTGTGTGTGGTTGGGTTGGGTGTGGACCGTATAGTGGACGCCTTAACGCTTACTGTGCTTGCTCACCCCCGGCATTCTCACGCACGCTAGGTGTGTGGTGGTGGGGGTGTTGTTGTTTGTGTTGGCCTATTAGTACCAGTCAGCTCAGTCAACCGTTGCCGGTCTTCCACTCCTGGCCTATCAACCCAGTAGTCTGCTGGGGGCCTACCAAGAAGGACAAGTCCTTCCTGCGGAGACCTTATCTTGAAGATGGTTTCCCGCTTAGATGCTTTCAGCGGTTACCCTTCCCGAACGTAGCCAACCAGCCGTGCCCCGGGCGGGACAACTGGCACACCAGAGGTTCGTCCGTCCCGGTCCTCTCGTACTAGGGACAGGCCTTCTCAAGTCTCCTGCGCGCGCAGAGGATAGGGACCGAACTGTCTCACGACGTTCTAAACCCAGCTCGCGTACCGCTTTAATGGGCGAACAGCCCAACCCTTGGGACCTGCTCCAGCCCCAGGATGCGACGAGCCGACATCGAGGTGCCAAACCATGCCGTCGATATGGACTCTTGGGCAGGATCAGCCTGTTATCCCCGGGGTACCTTTTATCCGTTGAGCGACGACCCACCCACACGGGATCGCCGGATCACTAGTTCCTACTTTCGTACCTGCTCGACCCGTCGGTCTCACAGTCAAGCTCCCTTGTGCACTTGCACTCAACACCTGGTTGCCGACCAGGCTGAGGGGAACCTTTGAGCGCCTCCGTTACACTTTTAGGGAGGCAACCGCCCCAGTTAAACTACCCACCAGGCACTGTCCCTAACCCGGATCACGGGCCCAGGTTCAGGCGCACGCCATAACCAGAGTGGTATTTCAAGGACGACTCCACCACCACTGGCGTGGCGGCTTCACAGTCTCCCACCTATCCTGCACAAGCTATAGCGGGCGCCAATACCAAGCTGTAGTAAAGGTCCCGGGGTCTTTCCGTCCTTCTGCGCGAAACGAGCATCTTTACTCGTACTGCAATTTCGCCGAGCTCATGGTTGAGACAGCGGGGAAGTCGTTACGCCATTCGTGCAGGTCGGAACTTACCCGACAAGGAATTTCGCTACCTTAGGATGGTTATAGTTACCACCGCCGTTTACTGGGGCTTAAATTCACCACTTCACCCCCCAGAGGGTTGATGGTTCCTCTTAACCTTCCAGCACCGGGCAGGCGTCAGTCCGTATACATCGCCTTACGGCTTCGCACGGACCTGTGTTTTTAGTAAACAGTCGCTTCCCCCTGGCCTCTGCGACCCTCCCCCCTAGCCCGCAAAGGGGCCTTCAGGGATCAGGCCCCCCTTCTCCCGAAGTTACGGGGGCATTTTGCCGAGTTCCTTAACCATGATTCACTCGTGCGCCTAGGCATACTCTGCCCGACCACCTGTGTCGGTTTAGGGTACGGGCGGCTGGCACCATCGCGTCGAGGCTTTTCTCGGCACCCCAGGATCACCCTGTTATCCCCCACCAGCGTGGGGTCACCATCACGCCTCACCCCCGTCATCAAAGACAGTCACTCCGGATTTACCTGGAGGACGGGCTGCGCGCTTGAACGGACCAAGCCATCAGGTCCGCCGGGCTACCACTGTGCGTCACCCCTGTTAACACGCTTGCCTACCTGCACGGAGGGTCCCCAGACCCCACCACCACAACCACACCGCCAGGCGAAACCTGACAGGCGCGGCCTACTATGGCGGCCGGGCGTGGGTTAGCACCCGCGCGTCAGCATGGGCGGTGCTTCGCCGGTACGGGAATATCAACCCGTCATCCATCGACTACGCCTGTCGGCCTCGCCTTAGGGTCCCGACTCACCCAGGGGCGGACTAGCCTGGCCCTGGAACCCTTGGTCATTCGGCGCTAGGGCTTCTCACCCTAGTATCGCTACTCATGCCTGCATTCTCACTCCCGCACCGTCCACCAGCAGTCACCCACAGGCTTCCCCCGGTGCAGGACGCTCCCCTACCACCCACAACCCCTGCCACCACCCGGGCAAGCCGGACAGTGAAAGGAACACTGTCATGGGTCCGCGGCTTCGGCGGTGTGCTTGAGCCCCTGCTACATTGTCGGCGCACGATCACTTGACCAGTGAGCTGTACGCACTCTTTCAAGGATGGCTGCTTCTAAGCCAACCTCCTGGTTGTCTGCGCGACCGCACATCCTTTCCCACTTAGCACACGCTTAGGGGCCTTAGCCGGCGATCTGGGCTGTTTCCCTCTCGACCACGGAGCTTATCCCCCGCAGTCTCACTGCCACGCTACAACCCGAACGGCATTCGGAGTTTGGTTGACGTCAGTAACCCTGTGGGGCCCATCAGCCACCCAGTAGCTCTACCTCCGCCGGGCAACACGCGACGCTGCACCTAAATGCATTTCGGGAGAACCAGCTATCACGGAGTTTGATTGGCCTTTCACCCCTACCCACAGCTCATCCCCCAGTTTTTCAACCTAGGTGGGTTCGGTCCTCCACACGCTCTTACGTGCTTCAACCTGGCCATGGGTAGATCACCCCGCTTCGGGTCCAGAACGCGCCACTACACTCGCCCTATTCGGACTCGCTCTCGCTACGGCTACCCCACACGGGTTAACCTCGCGACACGCCACTGACTCGCAGGCTCATTCTTCAAAAGGCACGCCACCACCCCCACACACAAAAAGCATGCGAAGGCTCTGACGGCTTATAAGCGCCCGGTTTCAGGTACTATTTCACTCCCCTCCCGGGGTACTTTTTCACCATTCCCTCACGGTACTATCCACTATCGGTCATCAGGAGGTATTCAGGCAGCCAAGTGGTCTTGGCAGATTCACACAGGATTCCACGAGCCCCGTGCTACTCGGGCAACACCATCCCAGACACGCACCAACCAGTTCCGCCTACGGGGGTATCACCCACTACGCCACGCCTTCCCAGACGATTCAGCTACCAGCCAGCACACGCGCCCCTCTCCGGCAGAAGAGGACAGGACAGCCCCACAACCCCGCACACGCAACCCCTGCCGAGTATCACACGCACACGGTTTAACCATCATCCGCTTTCGCTCGCCACTACTCACGGAATATCTTCTCCTACGGGTACTGAGATGTTTCACTTCCCCGCGTCACCCCCCACACCCTATACAATTCAGATGCAGGTGACACGACATAACTCGTGCCGGGTCCCCCATTCGAAACCCTCGGATCACAGCCCGCCAGCCGGCTCCCCGAGGAATATCGCGAGGCCACCACGTCCTTCATCGGCCCCTGATGCCAAGGCATCCACCGAACGCTCAAAAAAACAAACAACAAAACACACGACAAAATCAAGAAAACATTTTGTCGCAGAAATCTTACAGTAAGATGCTCGCGTCCACTATACAGTTCACAACCAACCCACCCACACCCACCCCAAAACCACCCAAGAAATGGAAGCCCTGGACGGGCCAGGCAACCCAGGGCGCACTGCCCCAGAACCCCGACAGCATGCCACCCCCCACACACCAAGCACGCAAAAGGGGCACCCACCACCACCAAACACAGGCAGCAGCAGGTGTGTCTCCCTATACCAACACACGGACAACCAACCACACCCCCGCGAGCAACAAACCCACGAGACACAGTCAGCCGCCCATCTTTCCGCAAGAGCAAGCCCCTGGCCGGCCCAGACCCATCAACAGCCCGGGCAAGATCAACAGCCAGGAAGCCACCCCCACACACAACATCCTTAGAAAGGAGGTGATCCAGCCGCACCTTCCGGTACGGCTACCTTGTTACGACTTCGTCCCAATCACCAGCCCCACCTTCGACCGCTCCCCGTAGAGGCCACGGGCTTCAGGGTGTTGCCGACTTTCATGACGTGACGGGCGGTGTGTACAAGGCCCGAGAACGTATTCACCGCAGCGTTGCTGATCTGCGATTACTAGCGACTCCAACTTCACGGTGTCGAGTTGCAGACACCGATCCGAACTGAGACCGGCTTTAAGGGATTCGCTCCACCTCACGGTATCGCAGCCCTCTGTACCGGCCATTGTAGCATGCGTGAAGCCCAAGACATAAGGGGCATGATGATTTGACGTCATCCCCACCTTCCTCCGAGTTGACCCCTGGCAGTCTCCCGCGAGTCCCCACCACAACGTGCTGGCAACACGGGACAAGGGTTGCGCTCGTTGCGGGACTTAACCCAACATCTCACGACACGAGCTGACGACAACCATGCACCACCTGTGAACCGGCCCCACAAGGAGGAAACCCCGTCTCCGGAGCCGACCGGCACATGTCAAGCCTTGGTAAGGTTCTTCGCGTTGCATCGAATTAATCCGCATGCTCCGCCGCTTGTGCGGGCCCCCGTCAATTCCTTTTGAGTTTTAGCCTTGCGGCCGTACTCCCCAGGCGGGGCACTTAATGCGTTAGCTACGGCGCGGAAGACCCGGAAAAGGCCCCCCACACCTAGTGCCCAACGTTTACGGCGTGGACTACCAGGGTATCTAATCCTGTTCGCTCCCCACGCTTTCGCTCCTCAGCGTCAGTAACGGCCCAGAGACCCGCCTTCGCCACCGGTGTTCTTCCTGATATCTGCGCATTCCACCGCTACACCAGGAGTTCCAGTCTCCCCTACCGCACTCAAGCCGGCCCGTACCCACCGCAAGCCCCCAGTTAAGCCAGAGGATTTTCACGACAGACGCGACCAGCCGCCTACGAGCTCTTTACGCCCAATAATTCCGGACAACGCTCGCGCCCTACGTATTACCGCGGCTGCTGGCACGTAGTTAGCCGGCGCTTCTTATCCAGCTACCGTCAACCCACCCACAAACGAGGCAGGCCTGCTTCACTGGCGAAAGAGGTTCACAACCCGAAGGCCTCCATCCCTCACGCGGCGTCGCTGCATCAGGCTTGCGCCCATTGTGCAATATTCCCCCACTGCTGCCTCCCGTAGGAGTCTGGGCCGTGTCTCAGTCCCAGTGTGACCGTCCACCCTCTCAGGCCGGCTACCCGTCACCGCCTTGGTAGGCCATCACCCCACCAACAAGCTGATAGGCCGCGAGCCCATCCCCCACCGAAAACACCCAAAGGCACAATCTTTCCCACACCCACCATGCAGCAGGCACAGAATATCCCGTATTAGCCACACTTTCATGCGGTTATCCAGAAGAAGGGGGCAGGTTACTCACGTGTTACTCACCCGTTCGCCACTCATCCAGACCACCAAAAAGGAGGCCCCTTCACCGTTCGACTTGCATGTGTTAAGCACGCCGCCAGCGTTCGTCCTGAGCCAGGATCAAACTCTCCAAACAAAACCAACAAACAAGAGACCCCAACCAACCAAAACAGCCAGCCAGAACCCCAAAGAACAGTTAGCAACAGTCCAGAAAACCAGACCAGGCCCAACCCAACCCCACAACAAAAAAGCAGGACCAGGCAAACCAAAACAAAACAAGCCCCAAAAAACCACACACAACCATGCGCAGCCCAAGGGACCATGGCATAAAAAACATGACACACTATCGAGTTCTCAAACAACACACCCACCGAGATTTCAGATGAGAAAGAATTCCCCTCTTGCCTCTCGAAGGCGACCGGACTAGCATAGGCAGGTTGACGTTCGGGATTCAAATCCGGATCGCGTGACCCTGATCTCTGAACTATTCTGCTTTCACCGCACCAGCCGGATCACTCCTACTGACTCAGCGTTTCCGCCGTCCGGTACCGCCGTCGAACCGTTCAGTCGCGCCGGCAGCGAGGAGTACTATAGCCACACCTGACCAGAGTCTGTCAAACGACTTCCTCGCGACCTGCATCACATCAGAGTGCTCGAAGCCGGGCCCGCTCTCCGCTGCGCAGCATCGCTCGTCGGCACCCGTCCCTCTCAGAGCTGCAACAGGCCGGCACAAGGCCGCCGCCTGGAGCATGTCGCCCTCGGATCGGCCGAGCCTTCGCTCAGTACCGATCCGCGTGCGGGCACTCAGGAGGTGCGCGTGCGGGAGGCCTGATAAGCGGCCCCCACGATGCCGGCGGTGTTGAGCAGCTGGGCCGGAACGATCGTGGTCTTGAGATCGAGCAGCGGCAGGTACTTCTCGTGCTTGCGGGAGACTCCACCACCGACGACGAACAAGTCCGGGGAGAAGAGCATCTCCACGTGGGAGTAGTAGCGCTGGAGACGCTTGGCCCACTTCTTCCAGGACAGCTCCTGTGCGGTGCGCTGCCCGGCGGAGGCCCGGCTCTCGGCGTCGTAGCCGTCGATCTCCAGGTGCCCGAGCTCGGTGTTGGGGACCAGGGTTCCGTCAACAATGACGGCGGAGCCGATCCCGGTGCCCAGGGTGGTGACGATGATGGTCCCTGGCACGTCCTTGGCGGCGCCGAAGGCTACCTCCGCCAGGCCGGCGGCGTCGGCGTCGTTGAGGCCGGTCACCGGCCGGCCCAGGTGCTCGCGCATGAGCTCGGTGAGGTTGACGCCCGTCCAGGACTTGTCGAGGTTTGCGATGAACGGGACGGTGCCGTGGACGATCGGAGCGGGCAGGGCCACGCCGACCGGGACGTCGTCGCCCACCTCGAGCTGTTCGAGGAGCTCGCGGCACACCTCGGCAACGGCCGCAGGAGTGGACTCCTCGGGAGTGTCGATGCGGACGCGCTCACCGATGAACGTGCCCGTGGCCAGGTCGACCAGGGCGCTCTTGACGCCCGATCCGCCGATGTCGATACCGCATGCCACTGATGCTGCCGGTGCTGTCGAAGTCATGAGGTCCTCCTGGTACTACGCGTCCTCGCGGCCGCCGCCCAGCCTAGTGCAGGGACGGCGACCGCGAGGACGATCGGTACGAGGAGCCGATAACCTCCGGAGACCGGAGCAGCGGCACTCAGTCGCGGGTGCTCTCCTGGCGGGCGCCCCGGTAGAGGTACCACAGGGTGCCGACGAACAGCACCAGGCCCACCCAGGGGGCGATGCCGGCGAAGCCCTCGGGCATGATGGCCAGCGGGTCCTCCTTGCCGCCGAAGGCCACGACGATCCCGGCGTAGACAACACCGGCAAGACTCTCGCCGACGATGAGGCCGGTCGCCATGAGCGTGCCCATGCGCTTGGCCCGCTCCGGGTTGGCGGTGCGCTGGGCCCAGCGGTCGTAGACGTGGCCGAGGGCGGCGCCGATCGGGATCATGACCGTCACGGCCATCGGCAGGTACATGCCCATGCCGACGGCGAGCGGAGGCAGGGAGTACTTGCTGTTGCGGCGCAGGATCTCATCGATGGCGATGACAACGGCGCCGATGAGGGCGCCCAGACCCAGCAGACTCCAGTTGAGGTCGCCACCGAGGACGCCCTGAACCAGGTGCTTGATGAGGTTCGCCTGGGGCGCGGCCAGAGCGTCGGCACCGGCACCGGGGGCGCCGGCGAAGCCGAAGGCGCCCTGCATGAGGCTGAGCACCGGCGGGATGACGATGGCACCGAAGACGACGCCGATGACGAGGGCACCTGCTGCTTCCACGGAGTGGAGTCGACAAGCTGGCCCGGTCTTGAGGTCCTGAAGGTTGTCGTTCGAGATGGTGGCCACGCCGAAGACGACCGCGGTGACGAACAGGGTGTAGGCCACCAGGGTGCGGACGTCGTCGGGCGAGGAGGTGGTGGCAATGGTGCGCACGAGCGCGGCAGCCGTCACCGCCACGAGGATGCCGACGCCGGAGATCGGCGAGTTGGACGAGCCGATGAGACCGGCCATGTAACCGCAGACCGAGGCGACGACCAGTCCGGTCAGCAGAATGAAGAGGATGGAGACGATGATGAGGCCCGCCGTGTGGTGGGCCATGGAGGTCCCGTGCAGGAACAGCCACAGGAGCACACCGATGGGCAGCATCGAGCCGACGGTGACGCCGATGACCGTCTTCATCGACAGGTCGCGCTCAGTCAGGGGGATCTCCTCGCCGGCGTCGCGCTTGGCGCTGGTGGCCAGGGACTCGCGGATACCGGTGGCGATGGGACCGAGGATCTTCAGGAAGGTCCAGATGGCGGCGATGGCGATGGCGCCGGCACCGACGATCCGCACCTCGCTGGCGAAGGTGGTGCTCACGAAGTCCGCGAGGTCCTTGGCGGCGGCCGTCCCGCCCCAGGTACGCATCGGGAGCAGCACGCCGTAGGAGATGAGCAGGCCGACGATCATGGCGATGCCGACGCCGACTCCGACCAGGTGGCCCACGCCGATCAGCGCCAGAGACAGGGAGGTGCCCACCATCGTGGCGCCGGCACCGACCCGGAAGACCCCGGAGATATCGACGCTGATGGCCTTGAGGGCGTTGAGGAAGTACAGGGCCGCCGAGGCGATGGAGCCCTCGCACGATGACACCCAGTCCACGGCTGGACTCCTCGCTGCCCTCGCTGGTGTCGCCCACGCGCAGGACCTCGGCGCCGGCCACACCCTCGGGGTAGGGCAGGTCGGAGCTGGTCACGAGCGCGCGCCGCAACGGGATCGAGTAGGTGACGCCGAGGATGCCGCCCAGGATGATGACCAGGACCGTCTGGAGGTAGGGGAATCCGGTCCACCAGCCCACGATGATGAGTCCGGGCAGCACGAAGATGATGGCGGACAGCGTCCCGGCAGCCGAGGCGATCGTCTGGACGATGTTGTTCTCCTGGATCGTGTGATCGGAGAAGCGGCGCAGGACAGCCATGGAGATGACGGCGGCCGGGATCGAGGTGGCGAAGGTGAGTCCCACCTTGAGGCCGAGGTAGACATTCGCCGCGGTGAAGACGAGCGTGATGACGCCGCCGATGAGGACGCCGCGGATCGTCAGCTCCTTGACCGGGCCGGAGCCGGCACTGGACGGTTTCGCCGCAGCGGAGCCGCTTGAGGTTGTTGTGGACATGGTGAGATCTCTCGATGTCGGGATGATTCCGAGCGAGACTAGCACTGTGTCCGAAAAACGATTGTTAATGGTTCATTCTCGTCAGTACAGAGCAGGCGTCGCAGCTCAGGGGCAGGGCACTGATCCGTTCAGCCGCACCTGCCCCGATCCTGGGACTCACCCTTGATCGCTGCGGTGTCCCAGTACTCGCGAACCTCGCCGATGAGCCCGTCCTTCATGGTGACGACGCTGACGATCTCGCTGGTTGCTGGCCCTGAGCAGTCGGGAACACTCCCTCGGCGTGACCACGGCACCGTGCGGGGTCTCGAGCTCGGTGTGCACGCCAGAGATGCGTACACCGGAGTCGCGCACTCTCCTCAGGTGACCCGCAACCGCCTCCTTCCCGACGAAGGTCTCCTGCACCCCGAGCGTGGGACCGTAGGGGAAGCGCCACTGAACCTTGTCATGGAGCACCTCACTCATGTCGCCCGCGTTGAATCGCTCCAGCATCCGAGGCAGTCGATGCACGGCGGCAAGACGTTGGAGATCACCGGCCGTGAACAGGTGGGGGAATACTGATCCGCCAGGATCGAGCAATGATGATTCTACGAGCGTCCCAACAAATACGGGCACATAGCCGGTAGCCTCGAGGAGGCTTTCGATTCGCGGTCGTTCCTCAAGAGCATCGGTGGCATATCCGACCGCCCAGACTCCGGGATTCTTACCTGCTCGCGACACGAGCAGCTCCTCCTGAATATGGGAGAAGGCGCGCACAACCACTGAGTCCGGCAGCATCTCGGCCATCCACTGCCCTTCAGTGCGCCTATCCGGCAGCTTGGAGACGATCTGCCCCTCCCGCATACCAGCGGCGTTCATCACGTCGAAGACCATCGCCCCCTTGAGGAGCGGCGCGAGACGATCTACCACGTCCTGCGCAGCACTGTGTTTGACTGCCAGGACCACCACCTTGTGCCGGGCGGCCTCCTCAAAGCTGACGACGCGCACGCTCGAGGGAACACTCACACGCCTCGCCGACTCCGGCGACCGCGCACCGAGCTGAACCGTGTAGCCGGCCTGCGCCCACAATGTCGCCAGCCCCTGCCCAATAGGGCCGGACCCGATGATGCCAATCGCTTCGCTCGACTTGTCGGGCATGTTGCTTCACTCCTCCTTGGTTACTATTAGTAACTACCCGGGTCGACAGTATGGCGAACCGATGAACGCGACAAGAAGGCATCTTCATGGCCGATAGGCACACGAGAGTAACCGTCAATGAGACCTCCTCACGGGAAGGCGACTGCGAGCCCGACAGAACTGTCTGCGGCCTGCGCGACGTCCTCGACCGGATCGGGGACACCTGGTCGGTTCTCGTCATCATTCAGCTGCGCCTGCACGGCCGACGCAGGTTCGGGCAGCTGCTGCGCTCAGTCGAGGGAATCTCCCAACGCATGCTCACAGTCACCCTGCGTCGACTCCAGCGGGACGGACTCATCAGCCGGACAGTCCTGGACACCTCCCCACCACAGGTCGAGTACGCGCTGACTGGAACCGGAGAGTCCCTCACGGTCGTTCTTCGTCAGCTCGTCGACTGGGCAACGGACAATCGCGAAAGCATTGCGGCTGCTCGCCGACGCTGGGACCGGGGCGCGGACACACCTACCCGCTCTCTTTGACTCCACAACGACCAAAACTTCATGTGCGGGGTCCGGGTCCTGCAGGACCCGGCGGATGGATGACTGCCGAGGCAGGGGCCCGGCCCCGACTCCACCCCATCAAGCGCCTCCCCCTCACCCACCAACATTGGACCCCCTGACCCCGGGGCCGCGTCCCTTATGAGGTTCTGGTTGAGGTCGAGAACCCAGCCAGGTAGGAGGCAGCCATGTCCTCGTGGGCGTGGCCGGCCTCGGCGACACGGTCAAGCCGGGCGGAGAATGCCTCCATGCCATCGAGCCTCAAGCCGGCTTCGCGGGCGAGCTCGAGGATGAGGTGGGCGTCCTTGCCGGAGGTGTCGACGGCGAAGTTGGCTGGGCTCAGGGCGCCCCGTTCAACGAGGTCGGCCTTGATGCGCAGGAAAGGGCAGGTCCAGGCCGCCGCCGTCGAGCACCTCGAAGAACTGGGCCGGGGGCACACTGATCGCCTTCGCCAGGGTGACGATCTCGCCGGCGGCGTTGGACACGGCGATGACCCAGGGTTGACGACCAGCTTGAGGCGGGTCGAGGTGGCGCGGCACCGTCCTCGCCGGTCCACACAGTGCGCGACCCGACGGCGTCAGGACCGGGTGACCAGCTCACGGCCGGAGGCAGGACCGGCGGTCATGATGACAAGGGTGCCGGACTCAGCGGGCTGGCGGGTCCCGGAGACAGGGCGAGTCGTGAAGAGGGACCCCGGCGGACTGCGCGATGGCGGCCAGGCCGGCCACATCATCCGGGCCGACGGTGGTCATCTGCAGCCAGGCGGCGCCGGGGCGCATGGCGGGAGCGGTCTCGCGCAGGACCTCGGCGACGGCGGCGCCGTCGAAGAGCATGGTGATGACGACGTCGGCCCCTCGACAGGCGGCGGTGGCGGTGGGGGCGACCTCGATGCCGTCGTCGGCCAGGGGCTGGGCACGCGAGATCGTGCGGTTCCAGGCGCGCACGGCGTGCGCCGGCGCCAGCGATGTTGCGAGCCATCGCCGAGCCCATAATTCCGGTACCGAGTACGGCTACGGTCAGCTGAGACATGCTTCTCCCCTGATTCTCTCTGATCGAGCTTGTCGACCTGTCCGTGGTCGGCCACCCGCCTGGACCCCCCACGGCGCCCAGGATCGGGAGTGTTGCCGTCCTTTGTACGACAGGCACCCGAGTCACTCGGAAGCCAGGGCGCCGGCGATCCCTGTACAGGGCGACGGCCAGGGAGGAAGGCAAAAAGCAGTCATGAGACTGGGGCCCCAGAAACCGGAGAGCCGGGTGAGAAGGTCGCCGCCGATGGCGCCGGCGATCGTGGCACCGAGTACATCGCCGTGTTGGATAGCGAGGAGACGGTTCCTCGGGCTTAGCCGGCGTGGGCCTGCAGCTGCCCCATGAGGACAGGCAGGGAGGAAGCCGGCCACGACCAGGGCCGCGGCGAAGGCGACAACGGCACCCCACATGGTGGTCACGATGAGCGGCATCGCAGCGGCCAGGAGGTGAAGGCGCCCTGGATGAGGATGCCGCCCCACAGCGACCGCCACTCACCGATCCTTGCAACGACCCGTGGACCGAGGGCGAGCCCAGCGCCGTTCCCAGACCGATCATCATCATGGCCTTCCCGATAGCGGTCTGCGAGGCACCGAAGTCCTTGGCCAGCCAGGAGCCGATGAAGGAGAACGAGGCGTAGTTGCCGGTCTGGAACACGAGGTAGGCGAGGAGGACCACCTCAGCACCCGCGAGCCGAGGACCCTGTAGTAGGGAGCCAACGACGTCAGCAGGCTCCCCACCGGCCGCACATGGGGGAACGAGAGGAGAGGTCCCCACAGGATGACGCTGACCGCCGCGACCACGAGGAACGGCAGCTGCCAGCCTCTGATCGACAGGTGAGCCGATCGGCACGCCGGCAACCTGCGCAACCGCCAGTCCCGCGGTCGCATAGCCCAGTGACCTTGATGACGGACGGGCCGGGGCACCGTCACCGGGATGGAGGCCCAGATCTGGGAGCTGACGAATGCGGCACTCACGCCGGCCAGGAAGCGGGCGGCAACCATACTCAGAGCTCCAGGCCAGGCCGCACGCGCAGGTGAAGAGCAACGAAGGCCGCCAGGCCGGAGAGGATGACTCGGCGTCGGTCGTGGCGGTCCGAGACGGGGCCGGCCACGAGGGCGAACAGCGCGTACCCCAGGGCGTAGGCCGAGACCAGCCAGCCTGCCCGGGACAGGGGGACGTCGAGCTCGCGCCGGGCAGGGGGCAGCAGGGGCGCGACGAGGAAGGTGTCGGTCCCGATGGCGAACATGGTGAAGAAGGACAGCCACCCCATGGTCGAGACGCGGACACCCGTCGGCGACGTCCTCTCGCCATCCACGGACACGGGCGATGAGCCACGAGTCTTTTCAGTCATCTCAAATCTCCTTAGTTCGATGTTTGACGTACCAAAATTATTCGAGACGCTATCGTTAGTCAACCCCGCCCGGTGCGCGCCGGGGCGAAGTTTGAGATGGCGAAGCGCGAGACAGAGAGACAGGGACGAACCGTGAAGGACAGGAGCTCTTCCACCCCGAGGCAGGGGACATCTCCTGGACGCGATCCTGGGCGCCTTGTCCGACCCCATCCGCCGCGACGTCCTGCGTCGGATCGCCGATGAGGGCGCCCTGTACTGCGGGGACCTGAGCTACGACGTCGTCAAGTCCACGATGTCGCACCACTTCCGGGTGCTGCGCGAGTCAGGGGCTCGACGCATACCGAGCGCGAGGGCAAAGCACCGGCGCATAACCCGGCGCGACGACGTCATCGAGCAGCGCTTTCCGGGGCTGCTGGCCGCCGTCGGCCTGCCTCCTGGCAGGGCCGATGGCCGGACTGACGACCACCCGCCCTACCTCGCACTCACCACCCATCTGGGTCGTCCGACGCGCTAAGACGAGGTGCAACAGTCCGCGAGATAGATGGCCGGGCCGCATCGTTCACAGCGGCGCAGAGAGCTAGGAGAAGTGCGAGACGGCGAGCGTTCCTGTCGCGGGACTACCAGGTATCTCGGCCGGTACGTAGTCGCCGAACTTCACAGCCGCAGGCACCTGGTACAAGCCGCAGTACGGTACCGAGCGCGAGCCGGCCGGAAGGGCCCGCGGGGCTTGCCGTCTCTGGACGGACTGGCAGGAAGTGGGGCGTCGGCAGCGTCACTCGACCTCGGTTTCACTCGGAGCGCGCGACTGACGTCGAGCACGTCGTCTCCAGCCCTGCGAGTCACAAAGCAGAAGGTCAATCCGCGGCAGATCGACGATCTCGCCACCCCCGGCAATCCAGGACTCGGCACTGCGACTGACCGGACTGTTCAGCCCACACCTGGCCGACACAGCCCAGTTCATGGTCTGGAACATCACGCGCGACTGCGTGGCCCGACGACGGACACTCTCGACCTCGCCCTTACGGACTTTCACGGTCCACGCCCACGAACTCCTCAAGTCTTCTGAAGGCACCAGCCTACCATCACGACCCCAAAGCCATAGAATTAACTGGATGGTCTCTACAGGCTCTTCCGACACGCTGCCCCTCGCCACTTGCTGATCCTGGACGTTGTGCTGGTGGTCGCGGTTCTCGGCTACAGCCTGCTGGTTCAGGGAGTGCCCTGCCGTGGGCGCCTCACCGCTCAGTCTCCTCGTCCAGGCCGGACTATGTCTGCCGTACCTGCTTCGCCGACGCTTCCACCGAAACCTACGCCATCACCTTGGCCTGCGGCATCGCCCAGTTGGAGGCTTGGCATGGGCCCGCTGGTGTCGACGTGATGGTAACGGTGTCGTTATGGTCTCTGGCAACCCCAGCCCGCTGAGGGTGTCGCTGTTCGGAGCAGCCGCCGCGTTACGGTTGGTTGCACTGGGTCTACTGCACCTAGGGAGAGGGGGATCTGATCTCGGCGAGCTGATGCACTGGCGTTCAGCTAGTCGCGGTGGCATGGTTTGCTGGCCGACTGAAACGCACCCGACGCGCGCATCTGGCTTCGCTAGCGAACGCGCCGAATACCTGGAGCGGCAACGTGAGTCTGAGTTGCGCATGGCATCCATCAACGAGCGCACCCGCATCGCCAGAGACCTTCACGACGTCATCTCCCACAGCCTGTCAGCAGTAACGCTGCTAGCTGACGGCGCTGTCGCATCTGTCGACACCAACCCAGCAGACGCCCGAGACGCAATGGTGCGAGTACGCGATACGAGCCGGGAAGCGATGAAGCAGATGCGCTCGATGCTCAGCGTGTTGCTGCACCGATGATGACCAAGACCTTACTCCTGCACCCCGCCTGGACGACGTCAGCTCCCCACTGGCCGAGGCTCGCGCAGCAGGGACACCCTGTCCACGCCTCACTTGCCAGGTGAGATGCTCCTGCTGACGTGCAAGTGGTTGCCTACAGAGTCATCCAGGAAGCGTTGACCAACGTCCGAAAGCACGCAAAAACGGCGCAACGTGTCGAGGTAGAGATCACCGAATAAATCATGAGCTACGCATCCGTGTCACCGACGATGGCGGGACTCCACCCAGCCAGAACAGGGACACGGGCTGATCGGCATGACTGAACGAGTAACGGCTCTGGGTGGCATCCTCCACGCCAGTCATAGAGCCCTACCGGAGGCTTCGAGGTACTCGCCCAGCTGCCGTTACGAAGGGAGAACCCATGACACATACGCTCAGCACCCCGATCAGGGTGGCTGTCGTCGACGACCAGGAGATCGTGAGAGCGAGCCTGCGCATGGTCCTTGGCGCACACCCAGACGTGAGAGTCGTCGGCGAGGCCACTAACGGGGCCGAGGTTCCGGCACTCGTGGCGCAGACTCACCCTGACGTGATCCTCGTGGATCTGCGAATGCCTGAAGTTGACGGCATAGAAGCCACCCGACGACCTCGAGCCCACGCAGGACGCCGACGATAACTCACCAGGAGTCCTGATTCTCACAACGTTCGACCTGGATGAGCACGTGTTTGAGGCACTCAGAGCTCAGGGGCTAATGCCTTCCTGGCCAAGGATTCTGAAACCCATGACCTCATTGAGGCCATCAGCATGTCTACTAAGGCGACGCCGTGGTTCAACCCCGCATCACCAGGCAACTAGTTGAGCATTTTTATCAGTCGCAAGCCCTCTGCCCGTCCCCTCTGACGACGATGTCAATCAGCTTGGAGTCGCTCACCCACGAGAGCAGGAGGTGTTAGGACTCGTCGCATCCGACTCAGCAATTCAGAGATCGCCGCGATCTAACACTATCAGAGGTCACAATAAAAACGCACGTCGGTCGCCTGCTCACCAAACTGTCATTGCGGGACCGGACCCAGGCGGTGGTATTTGCCTACGAGACCGGCTTCGTCCGCCCTGGAATATAAACCCACCCTTCCGTCACTCCGGGATGACTTGAGAAGGACCCCAGAATCGTTCACCTGAACGACGACGAGGCCACAGTCGCCCCTGACATCGTGAGGGCCATGGACATCGTCAGAACATACCAACTCACCAAGCGCTACAACTCACGTACCGTTGTGGATGCCATCAACCTGCAGGTTCCTGAGGGAAGCGTATACGGCTTCATCGGCCCGAACGGGTCTGGGAAGTCCACAACCATGAAGATGCTGCTGTCCCTCGTGACCCCCACCAGCGGTGGCGTCCAAGTGATGGGACGCACAGATGGACAGATCCACCCGACAAGCGTTGCTACGACACATCGGCTCACTCATCGAAGCCCCTCCTGGTTATCAACATCTGACCGGAGCCGAGAACATGAGGATCGTGCAACGTACGCTCGGCCTACCTGATGCCGCCATCATAGAGGCTGTAGCGGCCGTTCGGATGCAGAGATCAAATGAACAAAGAGGGTCCGCAACTATTCATTAGGGATGAAGCAGCGCCTCGGTATAGCAATGGCGCTGGCCCGTCGTCCTCGACTACTGAGTGCTGGACGAGCCCACCAATGGCCTGGATCCGGCCGGAATCGAGGAGATGCGCCATCTGATCCGCGCACTCGCTAATCATGGCACAAGCGTCATGGTATCAAGTCACATCCTTGGAGAAGTAGACAAGGTAGCAGACGTCATCGGCATCATCAGCAGCGGTTCTCTGGTATTCCAGGGAACTCGGAATGACCTGCTCAAGACATCGACGCCGGATGTGCTGATCGAGACCTCTCACCCTGATCATGCCGCCTCTGCACTGCGGCGACGATCCAACATTCCAGCAACCGTGGATCGTGGTCGGTTGAGACTGCCAGGATTCGATCAACACGCCACAGCCGGCGTCGTTAAGGAACTTGTCAATGTCGGCGCTCCAATTTACTCAGTATACCGCGATGAGCAGCGTTTTAGAAGATGTGTTCATGGCGCTCACACGAGGAGGGGCAGTTATGAGACTCCGGCTCATTATCAACGAAATCTCAAAATGAAGCGCCGGCATATCGGATTAGTCGCCTTAATTCTCATCCTCTCTCGTGGCAGGAATGTCACTCATGGGGACAGCCTCCGGCGAGGCGGACATACTAACCTGGCAAGCATTGCTGGCTGGCACTTCGCTGGCCCTTCCCATGACCTGCCCTTTGTTAATTGCCGTCATCGCCAGTCGGATTGTGGACATGGAGCACGAGGGCAATGGTTGGCTGGCAGGCCTATCAGGTGGAATCGGAACGGCCAGGGTATGCAGAGCGAAAAATGGTCGCTGCTGGCCTTGTTGTGACTTTGACAACCATTGCAGTTTCCGCCCTGCTAGTAACTCTGGGCACTCTCTTGGGCGCCGGCTCCCTGCCGGTTGAGCTGTGGCTAGGGCACACGTGCGCCATCCTTATCAATCAATTTTAGTAGTTCTGGGCGCTCACTACTCCTCTCAGCGCGGGTGGAGAACCAACTTGTCGCGCTGTGCCTGGGCGTCGTCGGCACGATCATCGCCGCAGTGTCCAGCGGGCTTCCCAACTGGCTAGCTGCGCTAACCCCATGGGGCTACTACTCTCTAGCGGCCGCGGCCGATTACCGCGATACCGGACTGGTGACACTTACCCCCGCCTATGGTCCAATCGCTGTACTAACAATAATCGCTGCAATCGCATTTATTGCCCTCACCCACCGACTAGATTCTCAGGAGGTCTAGCATGATTGCCAGAACTTCGACAGCCCTTGATACAAACTCATCTTCTCCGTCCCCACTGTTGGCGGAATTACTCAAGTTGCGTCGATCCCAGCCGCTCCTAGTCGTCATCGGGATACCCCTCGTTGTCACCGGAACCGGTATCATTAATACGCTTTTTCTCAGGACGCGGTCTTGAAGACAGCTGGAACACACTCTGGCTACGTACAGTCGGTTTCCACGGGTTGTTTCCTCTGGTGCTGGGAGTGGCAATCCTCGCCTCCCTCGTGTGGCGTCCAGAGCATCGGGACAGCAATTGGAATACTCTCATGACCAGTCCATAGGGCCACACGTATCGCATTGGATTTAAAACACTAGTCATTGCCGGGCTCGCAGCCGCCATGCGAGGCCACTATGCTGATCGTGGTTGTTGCGACGGGAAAAGGTACTATTTGCCCTACCCGGCTTGCCACCAGCCCATCTCCTCGCCTCCGGCACCCTGGTTGCCGTGGCTTGCGTACCCTTGGCAGCATTCCAGTCATCTATATCGATGCTGATGCGTTTCCTTTGCCGGGGCGGTGGCACTGGCAGCCACGCTCGCCGGGTCTCCGTCAGTCTGCGACAGCCAAAATAGGCTCAATATCCTACGCGTTACCCCCATGCCTTAGCGACTCGCACAGCGTTGCTCGGCTCAGGGATGTTCAGTGACCCCTAGCCATCCCGACATGACAACGTTCGGCGGGATCGCAACCACGACAGTCATACTGACATTGTTGATCGTCGTGGCAACCGGAAGGATTCTCCAACATCGAGATCTTCACGCCTAGCAACACCATTCAACGAGGCTTGTTCATGGGGCATTTGGTGTCTAGTGAGGTGCGTTTCGTTGATAGGGTGACGCCTTGCTTCTGAGACCTGGCTTGGCCTCATTTGTGGGGCGGTTGGGCTGCTCGACGTCCCGCCGAGGACCTACCACCTGACGGACAATCTCCTCAGCAGGTTGGAGACAAAGGCTTGTCGGACTGGTAACTGATCGCTGAAGAGAAAACCCGCGAAACCGCCTCCCACCCTGACGACAGAGACCTACTAACACCACCATCAACCATATCGCCACGAGATCGAGCAAGTCATCGCAAACATTACGACCATGGCGCGTCCCACGCACCGGCTACAGAAGGCCCCTGCACCTTCCCGATAACCATCACAGCAATCTCGCAATCCTATTCATATACACCCATGAATAGCTTTCCCTGCGCGAGCACCGGCGACCCGATGAATCGGACCGGCACGGGCCTCACGACGGGAGACGTCGGGTCAGCATGGACTCGCCGCTCGCCTCACGCTGCGAGGTGACCTCAAACCTGCTGGCGGGTGTTCACCCCATCTTGCCGCTGGTGACCATCCCCCAGAACCGCAAGGGGCGCAAGATGACGGTGGACCCAGGCGTCGCCACCGGCGACAGGAGCAGCGTGGCGCGCGCGCTGGGAGTCGGTGGTGTCCGATCGCCACGTTGAATATCCGAGTTCTGCGCCAGCCCAATCGCGAGGGGCCGAACACCACGGCGAGAGGGACGCTGCCACCCGTGGCAAGCGGACGCCAGAGCACCAGGTAGACGCAGACCGAGGTCACCGTCCAGATCTGCATCCACCCGGCGGCCTGTCGCCACCAGCCCCATGGAGGACCGGGGAGAAACGGATGCGCCAGAGCCCACGGATGAGCCGCGGAACCAGAGCACCTGCTGCCGATAGTGGTGGCTCCACCGGTCGGGCATCCACGCAAGGCGAGGCCGAGGGGCTGCTGCTGCGTCCTGCCGTTGAGCAGGGCGAAGAGAGTCAGCATGGAATCGTCGGAGAACCTACGTGCGGCAGGTAGGTATCGATGTTATCAGCGGGATGGAGCACCCGGTAGGCGGCCAGGCCGCCGGAGTCAACCATCACCGAGCCGAGCTGGGACATGAAGGAGCGGTCGATGAGCTGCTGGCCGACGGAAAGGTCACGTCGGTGACTCCAGGGCGAGCAGGTTCTCCCGGTTGTTATGTCGCAAGGATGACGCCGAGCAACCGACATGACCCGCGGATCGCTGAGGCTGGACGATCCTCAAAGGCTGTGCGTGGTGTTTCTCGGACTGGGAGAGTTTTTCTTCCCGTGAGTCGATAGGATGGATACCCATGCCAGCAGCGAAGATACTCAGACGAGTTCAAGACTCAAGTGGTGTGTGAGGTGATCGAGAAGGACCGCACGATCGCCTCGGTGGCCGCCTCATACGATCTTGTAGCCCAAACGGTGGGCAACTGGGTCGCCAGGTACAGGAAAGAGAACGCCACCGACCGGGACCGCAAGAAGGCCTCCGAGTCGGCCGAGATCGCGAAGCTGAGAGCGGAGGTTCGTGAGCTGCGTCAGGAGAATGAGTTCCTGAAAAAAGCAGCTGCCTTCTTCGCCAAGGAACGACCGTGACCGACCGCTACGAGCTGATCAACCGCGAAGAAGGCCATTATCCCATCTCCTCGATGTGCCGGTGGTCCAGGGCGTGATCAAAATCAGGGTACTACTCCTGGCGCGACCGACCCCAGTCACAGACGGCCATCAGGAGGGAGGAGCTGGCCATCCTGATTAAGGACGTTTTTGAGCACTCCGACGGCACCTACGGGTACCGAAGAATTCAGGTGATCCTGGAGCGGCGCGGTGTGCGGGCCGACGGTTCCACGATCCGCGCCATCATGCGTGACCTGGGGCTACAGGCCGCCGGGCCACGGGCAAAGGTCCGAACCACCATACCGGCCCAGGACCTGGACGAGCGCCCGGACCTGCTCAGGCGGGACTCCCGCCGACGAACCTGGACGTAAGTGGTGCGGGGACATTACCTACGTCAGGACGTGGACTGGGTTTGTCTATCTTGCGACCGTTCTGGACTGCTGCACCAAGAAGGTCGTGGGTTACGCGATGGCCGACCACATGCACACGTCCCTGGTGTGTCAGGCCATTGACGATGGCGGTCAGGAGGTGCCCGGTCGAGGAGGGTGTGACGATCTTTCACTCCGACAGGGGGAGTCAGTACACGTCTCAAAGATTCCTGGATCACCTCAAGGGTTACGGGATTCGCCCCTCGGTGGGACGTACGGGGGCGTGCTGGGACAATGCGTGGGCAGAGTCGTTCAATGCCACGCTCAAGAATGAGAGAGTCCACCGAATGGTGTACCCCACGAAGGACAAAGCGATCAAGGATATTGCCTCATGGATCGAGCTGAGATACAATCATGTCCGTCTTCACTCAGCCCTAGGATATCGCACCCCGAACGAAGTCGAACGCGAGCTCCTGAACTTAACGAAGGCAGCCTGAAGCAAGAGAAACAAGCAGTGTCCGAAAAACACCCACCAGTCCACCCTGTTGTCATCATCAGTAGCAGTCATCAGTGTCAGTCAGCTTCCAGCGGAGGGGCTTACACAAACCATTGAACACGCTCAAGGATGATTCAGCACCACCCATCCTGACAGCCCAAGCCCAGCTGCCCCCCCCATGACTACAACCTCATGACCCACAACAGCTAGGCTTCATTCATGGCAGAACTTCGGCTGAAGGCCAGCGACGACCATGTAGCCCGCATCGCGCACGAGCGTGACCCGCTGCGCGCTGTCGTTGAGCTGATCTGGAACGCCATCGACGCCGAAGCCGACACGGTGACGGTGCATCTCAAGCGGAGCCAGACTGGGGCCATCGACGAGGTCAGGTTGTCGATGACGGTCATGAGCATCGCGAGCGCCGAGGTCGAGGCCACGTTCGGTCACATCGGCGGATCTTGGAAGAAGCTGGCTGCGAAGTCCAAGAACGACAAGCGCTCCCTGCACGGACAACTCGGGGAAGGCCGCCTGCGCGCTCGCTCGCTGGGGCAGCGTGTGACGTGGACTAGCCACAGCACGGGGGTGACCGGCGGGCTGGAACAGGTCACGATCTCCGGTAGTCGTTCGAGGCGTGATCGGTTCACCTGGGTACGTGCGTCCTGCTCCAGCGGGAGTTCGGAAGACTGGCACGATCTTCGTCGCACATAACGACCGGCAGTTGTCACTGAGTGCGCTCGACGCGAAAAGGAAGTCGTCGCGAAGCTTCGGGCCCCACTTCGCGCCAATCCTGCTCAACGACGACAAGCTGACGATCACGTACGACGGATCCACGCTCGATCCCAAGGAAGAGATCGCGCACGACACCACCACTCCGGTGACGTTTGGTGAGCACGACGAGCACACGGCGTCGGTGCGGATCATTGAGTGGCGCTCTGGGAAGCACCACGCCTTGTACTTCGGGCCTGACTCGGACCATTTCCCGTTCGAGACGGCTGGAGACAGTATCGAGAGGCAGTTCGCGTACTCGGTGTACGTCACGTGGGAGGGCTCACGCCCGAGGAGCTCTCGCTGCTCGGGATGCAGGACATGGCCAACGGCGACGCGGGAGCACTCTGGAAGCCGTGCGTCGGACGGTCCCGCGATCACTTCAACACCCGACGCCGGCAGAAGCGGCGTGAGCAGATCCAGTCCTGGCGAGACAAGGGCATATACCCATACAAGGACGAGCCAAAGACGGAGGCCGAGCAGGCCGAGCGCGCCGTAGTTGACGCCGTATCTGGCACCATCGCGGCCCAGATCCCGAGCGCAAAGCGGGAGGCGCAGCTGACCCTCAATCTCCTCAAGAATGCGCTCCACCACGAGCCGGAGAAACTGACCACGATCCTGCATGAGGTTGTCTCCCTCAGCGAGGACGACCGAGACACGCTCACCAAGCTCCTGGGCAGAGACAGGCTTGCCCGCGATCATCCGATCGGCGAACTGATCGCAAGCCGCAACAAGTTCCTGGCTGGGCTCCAGCACCTGCTGTTTGACGAGGACGACTCCGGCAAGGTTGGTGAGCGTGATCACCTGCACAAGATCCTGGAGCAACAGCTCTGGGTCTTCGGCGAGAGCTATCACCTCATGAGCAGTGAGCGTGGACTTACAGAGATGCTGCGCAATCACCTGAAGCTCGAAGGCCTCCCGACAACGGCGGTTGCGCCGGTGCGCAGGTGGGACAGCAAGTCCGGACGCACTGACCTACACCTTGCAGCCAAGACGCGCGAGCATGACCAGATTCGACATCTAATCGTGGAGCTGAAAGCGCCTGCCGTCCGAGCCGGACGCACCGAGCATCTCCAGGTCGTGGACTATGCGAATACGATCCTGGACACTCCGGCTTTCAAGTCGGAGCGGGCCAGCTGGGACATCATCCTGATGGTGAGTGACTATGACGACAAGGTGCGTCGCGAGATTATCAAGGGTCACTCGGCGACAGGCCTTATCTACGACCCCGAGCCCGAGCCCGGCCTTCCCACAGTTCGCATCTATGTGCGCCGCTGGAGCGATGTTATCGAGGAGAACAAGCGCCGCCTGGAGTTCGTAACCGATTCCCTCGAGCACGACCCGTCGATTTCCGAAGGGCTGCAGTACGTCCGGGAGGAGTACCAGGATCTCTTGCCTACCGCGCTCCAGGGCGAGCCGGAGGAGGACTCCCAGGCCGCGTCGTGATCACTCGCCGTACTGGATGACCCCGTCGCGCCACTCGGTGTCACTTCCGCGGCACCACCAACCACGCGGGTGCGCATGGAGCACGGTATCGCAGGAGGGGCAATGCGGATCAGCAACTGCGGCAAGCAGGTCATCGTCCATCTTGCCGATCGTACTTGTGCCTTCCGAACGGTCTATGTTGCCTGCGGAGAAGTCATTAGGGCAGTGGTTGCCGTCAGATGCTCGCCGCACCCGCTTCGGCCACGACGCCAGCGTCGCCATCCGGTACTCTCAGCCACAGGTCGACGAGCACTGCCTGGTCAGTCACGATCTGCACAGCCTGTCGAGTCGTCTGATCCCACGTATGACGTGCTCGGAGTCCGGCTCCGACGAGTTACGCGACGATCGTCGCTCCGGCGTACACGCGGAGAGCGAGCGCTTCGGACAGCTCCCCTCGAACGTCGATCAGGTGCTCCAGGTGTGTGCTGCATCCGGTGTGGCCACCGATGCGCAGTGGAGCCGTCCTCGAGCTGGGCAATCACGACGAAAGGATCATGTCGGCAGTCGTCACACGGCCGGTCATCCGCGAACATCGGGCGGCGAGCCTGCCGGGCGGCATCATCACGCCACGACTGCAGTCTCCGGTTCAGCATCTCGTCCCAGGAGGGATACGACTCGGCGTTCATCAGCAGGCAGACGTCGCGATGTACGTCGGTTCCAACACCACCGTCTTCGGCAGTGTCCCCGGGTCGAAGCGCCGACTCAGCTCGATCCGCTCCTCCAGGTCCGGCATAAGTCAGAGTGCACCTCCAGCGGGTAGCCCATCCAGAAAAAGCCCCTTCAGGACGAGGCTTGTACCCAGCAGAGCCACACCGGCCTGCCCTTCGAACACGGTGAACTCGGCGTGCAGCGACCGGGGAATGCGACGTCGGGCCGATGACCCGGATCGGGTGCGCCAGATCGATGCAGAAGTCCGAGATGAAGGTGCACGACGACGTGTGCGCACCAACAGAAACGACCCGAGTCGGGATGGGTAGTGTCCTCGTAGTGTGGTGTAGCCGCCGGTGGCTTGCTCTCGTATTGGTTGTGGGTGCGGTCACCGTGTGGTCCTTCGAGTCAACCTTCCACCGAATCCTCGAAAGGACATCATCACGATGACCGCTCCTCACATTGTCGACCCTGCTGGAGCCCTTGACCAGGCTCTGGGACAGGCCTGCCCGGACCTGATGCGCAGTCTGCTGCAGACCATGGTCAACGCCCTGCTGTCGGCCGATGCCGACGCGGTGTGCGGCGCCGAGTACGGTCAGGCCAGCCCCGAGCGCAGCGCCCAGCGCAACGGCTACCGCCACCGGGACCTGGACACCCGGGTCGGGACCATTGACGTGGCTGTTCCCAGGCTGCGTACCGGCTCGTACTTCCCCGACTGGCTGCTCGAGCGCCGCAAACGGGCCGAGTCCGCGCTGATCACGGTGGTCGCCGACGCCTACCTGGCCGGGGTCTCCACCCGACGCATGGACAAGCTGGTAGGCGCCCTGGGCATCAGCTCACTGCCCGGAGTCACAGGTCTCACGCATGGCGGCCGAGCTCGACGAGCACGTCGCCTCCTTCCGCAACCGTCCCCTGGGCGACGCCGGCCCCTTCATCTTCGTGGCGGCCGACGCCCTGACATTGACAAGTCCGCGAAGGCGGTCGCGTGGTCAGTGCGGTGGTCCTGACAGCCACTGGGGTCAACGCCGACGGACACCGCGAAGTCCTGGGCCTGCGGGTAGCCACCTGCGAGAGCGGAGCAGCGTGGAACGAGTTCCTCGCCGACCTGGTCGCCCGAGGCCTGGGAGGGGTACGGCTTGTCACCTCTGACGCCCACACGGGTCTGGTCGAGGCCATCGCCGCGAACCTGCCCGGAGCGACCTGGCAGCGCTGCCGCACCCACTACGCCGCCAACCTGATGACGGTGACTCCCCAGAGCGCCTGGCCGGCCCGCTGTCAAGACCATGCTCCACTCGGTCTACGACCAGCCCGACGCAGCAGCCGTCGAGGCCCAGTTCGACCGCCTCCTGGACTACGTCCACACGATCGCTGCCCGAGGCCGCTGACCACCTCGACGCCGCGCGAGCCGACCTGCTGGCCTACCGCCGCCTTCCCCGTCGAGGTATGGCGGCAGATCTGGTCCAACAACCCCCAAGAACGCCTCAACAAGGAGATCCGCCGCCGCACCGACTCAGTGGGCATCTTCCCCAACAGGGACGCCATCACCCGCCTGGTCGGCGCCGTCCTAGCCGAGCAGACCGACGAATGGGCTGAGAGCCGCCGCTACCTCAGCCCGGACACCCTCAAACAGTGCCAGACCACCAACAAGCTCCAGGACGGCCATCCAGACACGCCCCCGACACTGACCCACTGACCCCTAACCACGAAAGGCCCCACACCACTACCAGGGACTTGACCCGGGCCTCACGACGGGAAGCCTCGGGTTAGCGCGGGCCCTATCACTCGACTCACTGCGAGGTGACCTCGACCTGCTGGCGGGTGTTCCACCCCATCTTGCCGCTGGTGACCATCCCCCAGACCCGCAGCGGGCGCAGGATCAGCGCGGACCACAGCGTCGCCACCGGGGACAGGAGGAGGCTGGCGTACCTCTGGGGGCCGGTGGTGTCCGAGCGCCACACGGCGATGTACCGCGAGCCCTGCGCCAGCCCGATCGCCAGAGGCACCAGCACCACTGTCGGCGGCACACCGCCGCCCAGGACGAGCGGACGCCACAGCAGCAGGTAGACGAAGACCGAGATCACCAGCCAGATCTGCATCCACCCGGTGGCCTGGCGCCACCAGCCCCACGAGAGGACCGGCAGGAAGCGGATGCGCCAGAGCCCGCGGATGAAGGAGCCGCGGAACCAGCGCTCCTGCTGGCGGTAGTGGTGGCTCCAGCGGTCGGGCATCCACGCGAAGGCGAAGGCCGAGGGCTGCTGGACGGTCCTGCCGTGCAGCAGGGGCGAAGAGGGTCAGCATGGGTCGTCGGAGAACTCCACGTGCCGGCCCCAGGTAGCTCTCGTTCAGGTAGGTGTCGATGTTCTCAGCCAGGACGGAGCACCGGTAGGCGGCCAGACCGCCGGAGTTGACCATGACCGAGCCGAGCTGCGACATGAAGGAGCGGTCGATGAGCTGCTGGCCGACGAAGATCACGTCGGTGACACGTGCCAGCAGATTCTCCCGATTGTTGATCGCCAGGATGACGCCGGCCACCGACATGACCCGGGGATCGCTGAAAGGCTGGACGATCTCATGGAGGGCCTCGGCGTCGAGCATGGAGTCGGAGTCCACGGTCACGAACAGGTCGGCGTCACGGATCTTCCTGAAACCGTGGACCTGAGCGTGGCGCTTGCCCCTCATTGGCGGTGCGCTGCCAGGTGGCGTAGATGCGGGCCAGCGCCGCCTGTCGGATGAACCAGTCCCGCTGCGGCCACATAGACGCCCTGGGTGGAGCCGTCGTCGACGACGTGAATCTCGGTCGGCGGAGAGCTCTGGTGCAGCAGGGCGGAGAGCATCCGCACCACGACGTCGGGATCCTCGTTGTAGAGCGGGCACGAGCACGGCGACCCGGTGCGCCTCACCGCGGCCGATGACGCGCCTCGAAGCCGGCCAGCACGAGCTGCACGGCCACGATCACGAAGAGGACATCGAAGGTCCACACGATCCACGCGTCCAGGACGTGATGCCGACTGACCAGCACCCGCCAGCACAGCCACCCCGCCACGCCGAGGGTCACGACGACGGCGGGCAGGGGCCCACCGGCTCGCATGAGTGCCCGGGGCAGCCCGGTGACGTCGGCCGATCGCTGGAGCCTCGTCCGGTCGTCGTCACCGGGGTGCGCACAGCGACCACCCACCGCGCCCTGCGCCCCACCCCGCCGTATCCTCTCTGCGGACCGCCCGGACCACCCTGAAGCCGTGTCCCGCGCTGAACGGCAGCTTGACCGCGAAACAGGCCAACAGGATGACCAGGCAGACCAGCAGCACGAGCAGGCCGAAGGACCAGTGCATGCGTCGCAGTCTTTCCGTGTCGGGTGCCGGTTCCGCTCCAGGAGGCGACGGCGCCTCAGGCCAGGGCAGGCGACTGGCTGCGCATGACCTCCGGAACCGTCTTGACGGGCAGGCCGGAGTCAGCCACTCGCCGCATGAAGCGCTCGAAGGTGTCCGCCCCGATCGACTCGGGGGCGCCGTCGGGTCTGCTCGTCGATGCGGTGGAAGACCATGTGGGTCCAGCAGCGGTGCTCCCGGCAGCGGGCCAGGGCCCTTCTCGACCTGGGACTCGGTGGTGTGGGAGCCGCAGTAGAAGACGCGCAGCCGAACGGGTCCCCCGGCGCGAGGGTCTCCGGGGTGTTCTCGATGGTGCGCATCGAGGGGAAGTAGTCCTGGGAGGTGCGCAGCACGAGGTCGTTATGCCGCCCCATGGGCAGGGGCGAAGTGGGCGGCACCCTCGGGGTAGCCGTGCTCGAGGAGGAAGGACCTGATCGTCTCGAACTCCTGGCGCACCCCCGCCTCGTCGAGGGGTGGTGAGATCGGTGGAGGCGTGGGCAGCGATGTCCCAGCCGTGACGCTCGCGCATCTCAGCGAGCTGGTCGCACTCATGCGCCCCGGCAGCCCGACCTTGTCGGCGATGACGTAGGAGGTCGCCGCACGGATGCCGCAGTCCCGCAGGATCGCCCGGGCCGTCTTGTAGTCGCTGTCGTAGCCGTCGTCGAAGGAGATGGAGACGATGCCGCTGGCGACCGACGGGCAGGGTGGCCAGGTAGCCGAGCCACAGGCGGCTCGAGGACGAGTCGGAGGCCGGGGACGGCCTTCAGGCGCACCCGCGTCACCCGGTCCAGCCGGGGATGGCCGACGACGGAGCGCTCGGCGGCGCGGTTGACGGTCACCCGGCACCAGCTTCCGGTGCGCAGCGTGCGCATGTCGGGAGCCACGTCCAGGCGCAGGCAGTCCTCACCTTCCCCACCGAGCTCGAGCTGGATGCTCTCGATCTGCCGGTAGTCCTCGGCGCGCAGCCACAGGGTCCCACTGGCAGTCGGTCATGTCAACGCCCGACAGGGCCAGGTCGGTGCTGGTGGGACGGCGGGAGTCACCGGTGGTGGTGATCTCCAGTGACTGGCTCCCATGGGAGTGGGTGGAGGTGTCACGGGCGGATGGAGCCGTGTGGAGATGAGGAGGGTCCAGGAGCGCGGGGATCCCTGCATGTCCGACAGCACCCTGCGAGGGCGCCGTGGGAGGGCCGGCGACCGGGGCCGGGGAGGCATGAGCCGGCGTCTGCAGCTCAGGTAGAAGAGTGCTCGAGGCAGCCAGGGGCGAGACCGCCCATGAGAAGCTGCGGCGCCTCATCCGATCACTGCTGCGGCAAGGTACTTCTCCAGTTAACAGTCCACTCGGTTGGTTTCTTCTCCAGGATACGCACGAGATCGCTCACCACCGCAGACAAAAAGTCGAGGACACCCACGCGACAGCCCGCCACATCGTGCTGCCAGGCCGCCAAGCCCCGCAGATCCGCACAAACCCGCGCATTTCCGCCGACCAGCACCGACCCTGGTGAGGAGATCACCCCTGCTGTTGTGGTATCTGAGATGCCTCCTCGACCGCCCGCCGCTTGAGTACGAACGATGAAGAAGCCCGCCCACCCGCCTTTGCCATATCCACGGCGACTCTTCTCGTTCGGAGACTCGAGCGACCGAGGCGAGGCGGGCAATGGCGGGTCGGAGTCGTGGGGCCAGCTGGCTGAGCACCTCTCCGGCGGCAGCAACCGGGAGCTCGATGAGAGCCTGGTGCGGATCTTTGGACTGCCAGGTGTTTTTCGGACACTGCTTATCTGGGGTTTCAGTCTGCTCTTGGCTGAGGCCCAGGAATTCTTGCTCGACCTCATTGGGTGTGCGGTATCCCAGGGCTGAGTGAAGGCGGACATGATTGTATCTCAGCTCGATCCATGAGGCAATATCCTTGATCGCCTTATCCTTCGTGGGATACACCATTCGGTGGACTCTCTCATTCCTGAGAGTGGCATTGAACGACTGAAGCCCACGCACCCACCCAGTCACGCCCCCGCGTGCCCCACCGAGGGACGAATCCCATAACCCTTGAGGTGATCCAGGAATCTTTGAGACGTGTACTGACTACCTCGGTCCGAATGAAAGACCGTCACATCCTTTTCGACCGGGCATCTCCTGACCGCCATGTCAATAGCCTGGCACACCAGGGACGTGTGCATGCGGTCGCCCATCGCATAACCCACGACCTTCTTAGTACAGCAGTCCAGAACAGTCGCAAGATAGACGAATCCGGTCCACGTCCTGACATAGGTGATGTCCCCGCACAGCTTCTTGCCGGGCTTGTCAGCGGCGGGAGTCCCGCCGGAGCAGGTCCGGGCGCTCGTCCAGGTCCTGGGCTGGCACGGTGGTTCGGACTTTTGCCCGTGGCCCGGCGGCCTGCAGCCCCAGGCCCCGCATGATGGCGCGAATCGTGGCCCCGTCGGCCCGCACACCACGCCGCTCCAGGACCACCTGGATGCGCCGGTACCCGTAGGTGCCCTCACGAGTCCTCAAAAACGTCCTTAATCAGGATAGCCAGCTCCTCCCTCCTGATGGCCGCCTGTGACTGGGGTCGGTCGCGCCAGGAGTAGTACCCTGATGTTGATACCCTGGACCACCGACACATCGAGGAGATGGGATAATGGCCTTCTTCGCGGTTGATCAGCTCGTAGCGGTCAGTCACGGTCGCTCCTTGGCAAGCCAGGCAGCTGCTTTTTTCAGGAACTCATTCTCCCCACGCAGCTCCCTGTTCTCCGCTCTCAGCTTCGCTATCTCAGCCGACTCGGAGGCTTTCTCTCGGTCCCGGTCGGTGGCATGCTCCTTCTTGTATCTTGCGACCCAGTTACCTACCGTCTGGGCAACAAGGTCATATGAGGCAACCACTGACGCTATCGTGCGTTCCTTCTCGACGACTTCACGCACAACCTGCGCCTAGCAGCTCCTCCGAGTATCTCGCTGCTGACATGGTCTCCATCCTATCGACTCACGGGAAGAAAAACTCCCCAGTCCGAGAAACACCACGCACCCCCAAACCCCCAGGCGCCCAAAACCCTCCGACGAGTCCAGGTTCCGCGTGATTCCGGGCATCAGATCATGCAGGGCGCGTCACGACATCTATGGTTTGTATGATCTCTGGTCCCCTGAATGGCTGCATCAACGCAGTCATCTCGGAGATCTGAACAGGATGCCTTCAGCCTCAAGGCTCCGATACATCTCGGAAACAATCTGATCCGCGGACGAGTTCATCTCGACATTCATTGTCACGCTGTCGACAGAAACCCAATTTTCGCCCAGCAGTGCCTCCACGGCGCTCACTGGCTACACAGTTTCTCCGAGTTGAACTGTTTTCAGAGTTTCGTCAGTCGCGCGGACCGACTTGATGTTGACAATTTCGCCCTCGTCAGCCTTCGCGGCCTCAAGACGATCGAAAAAGGTGAGCGAGAGGGACACGGGTCGAATCGAGACGCGTGCCCAGGGCCTCAATCCAGGCATCTACCTCCGTTTTCGACCCGCACCTGTCAAAACATCTCACGCACCAATGTAAGGGTCAGGCCGAATCTAAGATGGAGCGATACCAACTCCTTGACTTGCGCGACGGTCAGCAGGATGAGCTTGAAGTCGCCTTTGCCACGCTCGTTCAAGATCTCCTTGCGCCGATTTATCGCGGCAAGTTCATTAGCCTCGCCATCGAACTTTTTCGCAGCGAAAAAACCGTACTGCGCGGACTCTTGCCTAGCAAAATCCGCAAGCGCCGCAAAGTCCACGTTTCCGACGCTGACCGAAACTGAATCCGTCGCCTTCGAATCGTAGACGATCTTGAAATCCGCAAGGCCTTCGATTTGTGCGCCTAGGCGCGCGCTCAACACACCGTCGGCACCGCCCTTGTTTCCGCCCTTTGGTGAGGTAGTCAAAAACCAAGCACTTGGAACGCCCGCCCAATAGCACGCTCAAGGGCTATCCTTATTCTCAGGGGCAATATCAAGTTCACTCAGAATACGCGCCGCCACCGGCGGCTTGTCACCTACCAGTGCCCTCAACGCCCGGTCGCGCTGCCGAAGAACGTAATCAACAATCTCCGGATTGATGCCCTCTGAGAGAAACATCGACTCGGTCAAGACTTCGGCGGCCGCTAGCAACTCGACGGGATCGTCGTTCTTGAGACTGCGATCGTACGTAGGAGATTAGTGGGTGGTCAAGATTCCAGCTGAGGCTGCGGTCCCTAGCAAAGTACCGTGCCATCAGGCGAATGGTTCCCACGCTCAAGCCCGACTGCTGATCGGAAAGGTTGGGATTCAGCTTCACGGGAAAATTCCGCCGAAAACGCCGCGCGACCGTCCTCGTCAAGATCGCGCGGCGTTTCTAGAATAGAAAGAGCCCTGGGTAGCCCGATCCACTGTCTCGTTACGGCCCCAATTAGCGGCGTACTAACTTGTCGCCAACCGGTGTCTCCACGGATAGTCGATAGGCTAAGCTTCTTAATCTCAGATTCTTCTTCGCTAATCCATCGCGTTCGGCACACATTGAACTTCTCGTGCATATAGTCACGCAATAGCCGTATGGGAGCACTGTCCTTAACGCCTTCGCGCGAAGACAAGAGATGGCGGTGAAGTCCGTCTACCTCGATCTCCATTGAGAAGCGCGACCACGCACCGTGACTGAGTGCGGACATCCCGAAAAGCTCGTCGTCGAGATTGATAATTCGGCTACGCACTTTCACAAAGAAGCCGTGACTTCTGCCAGCGGCATCAGCTTTACTCTTGCTCAACGGCGCAAGATAGAGCCGCGCGATTCCACGAATCTTTCCCTCGATACCGGAATCTCGATCCAGTCCTCGCCCACTGTCAGACCGAGGTTTTCTCTGCAGCCGTGTCACCTCCCCCGCCGACCTGCGACGTGAAAAACGGCTCAACGTCAAGTTTTGAGGACAGCAGTTTGGTCCCGTCGACAAAAATGTCAAAGTTGCTCACGAGTGGAAGCCCTGTTCGCAGGACCCAGTTAAGCCTCTTCGTGCTCAACTTGTCGAAGAGGTTCTTGAAATCGCTGAGCACCGCGACGGTCCAGCTGTCGGCAGCTTCTTGGCCAAAGAGCATCGACCATGCGTGTGGGTCTCTGGTCTCCAACTCACCAAGGATCGACTGCGCCTGTAATTCGTCCAAATCGTGCAGCTTCAGTTCGATCGGTGGCGCTGCTGGGTCCCACTGATGGAGGTCTGAGACGCGGTGGAAGTTCATTGAGATCGCCCGGATGGCACCCCCACTCTTGCTTACGTGGGTCAGGCGCCAAGCAAGCACAAAAGCAGCAAGTTTCCCGATGCCGAATTGGCCTATCGGCTTGCGCCCATTCGCCTCATCAACCCCCTTTTTCGTGGATCTAGCAACCGACCACAAATCGCGAAACCCGCCTGAGTCGATGCCAGTTCCGTCGTCAACGACAAAGAGAGACCAGTAGCAAGGGTGGCCTTATCACTCTGCTGAGGGAAGGACAACGCGAACGTTCTGGGCTCCCTGCGTCGAATCCGTTGGTTACCAGTTCCTCGATCGCCTTCTGAGGGCTTTGATAGAGCCCTTCCGAGAACTAAATTGAATGATCTCGTAACTGATAGGAACGGGGATAGAGGTTTCCCACGTCGTCCGAGGGAAGCTCTCTAATACTGCGAGGATCGACATCGGGTGCGCCTCGTCGTCGCCCTGGTCCATCGGAATCTCCTGCACGTCAATCGTGTTCACGACTTCTCCACTGTGAGAACCACCTCGGTACGCATACGCTTCGCCATAGACGAGGCCGCGTTGGTCGTGCGCACGGGCAAGTATCGCTTGCTCTCAGGCAGCTCGCGTTCCGTCCTGTCACGCAAGCTAAGCCGGCTCCTTCATGGGCCTGCCGTACCAGATGTCGTTCTGGATGTGGTTTCCGCGCAGTGTCGAGTTTCCGATCACCGTGACCACTTCCGCGCCCTCCTGCACCGCGGTGCAGCTCCCGGGAGAACAGAGTAAGATCGTGCGCATATCGCATGATGGTGGCGAGAGGCAGCTTCGACGGATCATTCGCGGCATTCTCGATGAACGACACCATGTCATCGACTTGCTTGAGCTTCGCCGTCGAGCGCACGTTCAGCTCGATGCTGTTGGAGCGAATCTTGCGCAAGTCGGGGAATCGTATGACCGAACCAGATCAAAGACATCTTGTGTCCACGCGGGTAGTCGATCGCATTGAGATAGGGCGGCGACGTGATAATTAGATCGACGGACGCATCTGGCAGATCAAGCGCTCGCGTATCCCCTGCTCACGCTACCTGTCCAACCATCGAACGCTGGTCAAAACGGTTTTCGTGAGGGCTCGCGACGGAGCCTTCAAACCCCCGGTACACGTCGTAACTGGATTCGGTCGCCACTCGGTGAGGCCTGCTGTGCGACGTGTCGGCGGCCAACGAAACGCTTGCCTTCGTGACGATGATTCGACTCAGTGCCACTTGAAGGGCCTGACGTACAGCTTCGTCACTAACCTCGTCCAGCTCGCGCGAGAGCCGGTTGAGCTGAACACGCTGAGTCGCTGCAAACCAATACTCGGCGAACTTTTGCGTTTCTGCGTCATCCCACCGCGGCTCATCCACGCTTGAGGCCCGCGCATGTGCACAAATACGCTCAGCCTCAGCGACGACGGCCTCGGTGTCAACAGCTCAGGTCGCAACCGAACTCGCCAGGACACAGCGGGGGATCGACGTCGAAAGATCCACGCGCGGCGCGACTGTCGGCGGCTGCCGCGAGCACCGTCCTGACCGCACATTGGGTCGAGCACCACCAGCTCCGTCTCACCTTCGATGGAGTCCAGATGATCGATGGCGATGTCAGGTGCCATCCTGGCGGGAAACGGGTGGATCGTCCTTGCCCCCATCAGCACTGCACTCCTTCGACTCAGTACGTTCCGGCACGAGCAGGCGCGCTCCTAGAGGCCGTTGACTCCCGTATCATCCCAAGGTCGCGGGAGTTAGGTCAACGAAGCCTGCCCGCGTGTCCTACATTGCATGGCCGCCTCCCGTCTGCACAGATCACGCCCGAGGCTGAGGGGCGGAGTGGGAAACCCGGTCTCGACATGCGCCGCTTCTACCACCGGGCTGGCGTTGCCAGAGTGGTCGGGGAAAGGACCGTTGCCAGCCCTGGTCCGTTGCCCGGGACGTGGTGCCGATGGAGTGTCACCCCGGGCGAGGGCGCGCTCTGGTCTCTTCCACGCAACATCAACGGCGGTACCGTTGCTTGCAGGCAGCTGGAGTGCGTGGTGTTTCTCGGACAGGGGAGTTTTTCTTCCCGTGAGTCGATAGGATAGATCCCATGCCAGCAGCGAAATACTCGGAGGAGTTCAAGATCCAAGTGGTGCGTGAGGTGATCGAGAAGGAACGCACCATCTCCTCGGTCGCCTCGTCGTATGACCTTGTTGCCCAGACGGTAGGTAACTGGGTCGCCAGATACAGGAAAGATCATGCCACCGACCGGGACCGCAAGAAGGCCTCCGAGTCAGCCGAGATCGCGAAGCTGAGAGCGGAGAACAGGGAGCTGCGTGGGGAGAATGAGTTTCTGAAAAAAGCAGCTGCCTGGCTTGCCAAGGAGCGACCGTGACCGAGCGCTACGAGCTGATCAACCGCGAAGAAGGCTCTATCCCATTTCCTCAATGTGCCGGTGGTCGGGCGTGTCGAAATCAGGGTACTACTCCTGGCGCGACCGACCCCAGTCACAGACGGCCATTCGGAGGGAGGAGCTGGCTATCCTGATTAAGGACGTTTTTGAGGACTCGTGAGGGCACCTACGGGTACCGGCGTATCCAGGTGGTCCTGGAGCGGCGTGGTGTGCGGGCCGACGGGGCCACGATTCGCGCCATCATGCGGGGCCTGGGGCTGCAGGCCGCCGGGCCTCGGGCGAAAGTCTGAACCACCATACCGGCTGAGGACCTGGGAGAGCGCCCGGACCTGCTCCGGCGGGACTCCCGCCGCTGACAAGCCCGGCAAGAAGCTGTGCGGGGACATCACCTATGTCAGGACGTGGACCGGATTCGTCTATCTTGCGACTGTTCTGGACTGCTGTACTAAGAAGGTCGTGGGTTATGCGATGGGCGACCGCATGCACACGTCCCTGGTGTGCCAGGCTATTGACATGGCGGTCAGGAGATGCCCGGTCGAAAAGGATGTGACGGTCTTTCATTCGGACCGAGGTAGTCAGTACACGTCTCAAAGATTCCTGGATCACCTCAGGGTTGTGGGTTCGTCCCTCGGTGGGGCACGCGGGGGCGTGACTGGGTGGAGTGCGTGGGCTTCGGTCGTTCAATGCCACGCTCAGAATGAGAGGTCCACCGAATGGTGTGCCCACGAAGGACAAAGGCGATCAAGGATATTGCCTCATGGATCGAGCTGAGATACAATCATGTTCGCCTTCCTCAGCCCTAGGGTTATCGCTATCTCGAACGAAGTGAGACACGAGCTCTGAGACTTAACGAAGGCAGCCTGAAACACGAAACAAGCACTGTCCGAAAAACACCTGGCAGCCCATGACATCGACGCCGCCCGTGCTCGCCACCGCCGAGGTGGGACTGACTGAGCGGGCACCATCCGACTCCACCTCCGCTATCGGCATGCGAACCCCCGCCGAGCACGAAGCCACCTGGGCCCCCGACACCCACCGCCACGAACAATCACAACCGGCAACCACCGGCACCAGATAAACCAGCCTCCACAAAACCCGAGGTTTGACGAGGGCTTACACAAACCATTGAACAGGCTCAGCAGGGCCACCCCTGGTCGCGGAAAGAGTCGGGCCAGCCACGCCGGTGAGGGCGCCTTCAGCCCATGGAGGCCATCTTGTCGTGCACGCTGATCGGGCCGTGGTCCAAACCTGAGCGTCCAGGGCCGCCCGCACCTCGGGGCCTGGGAGCGCACCGCCTCAGGCAGACAGGCCGGGGGCTGGTACGCGGGCGACGCGACCGGGGCTCAAGCACCGCCGCCGGCCTCAGGCGGGCTCGGCGCCGCAGGACGTCGAACGTCTTGCGTGAGGATGGAGTGCTCAGCGCAGAACGTCGTCACCGCCCCACGAGGCGCGTCATCAGGCCACTGGGCGATCGCCAGACGGGCACGAGGATCGACACTACGGTTCTTATCTGGGCTCACCGCTCAATCTCAGACCACGATGTCACCCCCAGAACCCACCGAAGTGTCACCGATGTCCTGACACAGAACCGTCACCCAAGTCCAGAGACATAACAGCACCCACGGCCCCTCGTCGACGCCGAAACCTGGTTGCGCGTCCCGACCAACTCTCGACGCCAACAACGCCCGCGGCGAACGGCTTGAAGTACGACCACTACCTCAAAGGCACCCTGTACTGCTCCTGCGGGCTCAAGCTCATGATCGAACGCCCCGCGACAAGACCGGGGACCGCTACGAGCACTTCACCTGCTCCGGACGACGCCGCAAGACCACTCAACTGCACTCGCTCCGCGATCCTTGCCGAACGCGCCGAAGCCGAGATCGAAGCGCACCTACCAGCGCAACTCCCTCAGCCCAACCCAGGCTGAGCACGTCCCGGAAGGTCCTCAACGACGTGTTCGACCAGCTCGAAGGATCCAGGAGAACGAACGCAAGCTCCTGACTGCCCAGCGCGACAAGCTCGAGCCGAACGCCTCAAGCTCGTCCGGGCCCACTACACCGACGCGATCCTCGACCTCCTCAGGAAGCGAGAGCAAGACCGCATCCGCGCCAGCCTCGACCAGATCGGTACACGGCTCGACAACCTCACCGACACCTATGCCGACGCCCGAACCGGACTCGACCAGCTCTACCGAACTCCTGGTCAACCTCGACGACCTCTACAACAAGTGCGAACCAGCAGAATGACGCATCCTCAACCCCGCCCTGTTCACCCGCATCACCATCGACGACGGAAGAACGCCACCTACACCCGACAAGACCACCGCCAGCGTCTCGCCCCACCAGCATCGATGCCCTGTCCGAAGTCACCGCGGAAACAAGTCTGCCCGCCAGTGTCCTGGCAGGGGCAGACTCGAGGTGGTGGACTGAGAGTTCGAGACCCCCGACCTTCTCATTGCGAACGGACGCGCTACCAACTGCGCCATAGCCCCCAAGTGCGGACCGATCCTAGCATCGCCGCGGGAGTCGTGGCAAGTTCGGTGGCGGTGAGCCCGCCCACCGCACCCAGGGTCGCCCGCAGCTGCCGCAAAGCGATCCGCGCTACTCTGCCGGCTGCGCGCCGCCCCTCGAGGATGGCGTCGAGGTCGATGGGGTGGAAAAACCTCCTCATCGTCCTCCACAGGAGCGGGAATGTAGGCACGGGCCGTCTGCGGGCGCGCAGGGCACCGGCGCCGAGGTGCCCGGATCGACCACCGGGTCGGCGTAGGAGCGCCAGGGCGCGGGCCGCCAACGTGTGGGTCGGGTGCGGGCACGTGGACGGGACCGCCAGCCCTGGGGCGGGGTCGACGTCGTCGCCTCCTCCTTGACGTCTCCTCCGCCTCAGCGGGCGCTGCAGCACGGGGGCCTGCGGGACGCGCAGCCGGACGAACCGATTCAGAGGCGGCTGGGGAGGAGACCGGGGCAGCGGTCTGCTGGGGCACATGCGCGAGCCTCGGGGACCGACGTGCGCAGCCTCCCGTGCCTGCGCCTCCTGCTCAATGGCGCTCGCCTCAGCGAAGAGCTTGCCCCAGCCGGGTCAGGCGGTGGGGGACTCGGGCGTCGACAGGGGAGGTGACGAAGTCCCTGGTGCTCGGCGAGCTCGCCTCATCGCCGTCGCGCGAGACCGCGTCACGCACGTCTCCGGGAGACCCTTGCCGGCGTGTCGGGAGGGCACGTGCACCGAGGCTCGCCGGGTGGCCTCGCGCTCGGCAGCCACGGCCGCGGCGGTCTCGGCATCGAGATCGGCGTCGAGCTCGGCGAGGCGGTCAGCCCTCGGAACCGCAGTGTGTGCGCGGGAGGGCGCGGACAGCCCTCAGTGCCGGTCAGCCTCGGCGGACCGTGAGTGACGGCGGGAGCCACCGCGGCGGATCCGTAGCGGAGCCGGCACGGGCGGCATCTGCGGCCTCCGAACCGACGTCGTCGGGCGGGCGGCCCGGCTGCTGGGTGCTCTCCCGAGCGAGTCGCTCCATGAAGGGTCTCTGCGCTCGCGCTGGACTCGCTGACCGGTGCCGGCACGGCGAGGCGGGCGCATGACTGCAGCCGGCGACTGCTGGAGGCGCTGCGCTGCTGCCGTCGACGACGGAGCGGGGCGCGGCCACGACCGAGGCCGAGGGAGCGTCGACCGGTCAGGGTCACCAGGGTCTGCTCGAGCTCGGCGATGCGGCGGCGCTCACGACGGTCGGCCGCGGTGGAGGCCAGGGCGGCCCGACGTCCGGCCACCATCGAGGCCCCGAGCAGCGCCGTGGGCAGCAGGGCCGGCCACCACGGCAGGGCCGTCACAAGACCCAGCACCCAGGCGCCGAGCGAGACTCCGAGCAGGACGCTGGCGACGATCCCGCGGTGCGAGGCGGCTACCGACGGCGCTCGCGCCCCTGGGCGTGAGCCTGACGGGCATGGTCGAGCTCGCGCTCGGTGCGCAGGGCACGCACATTCCTCACGGCGGGCCTGTTCATCACCCTCACCTCCGGTCGACGTCGAAAGAGCTCCGCATGCCCACTGCTCGCACAGGTGTCGTCACGCTCGACGGCGGCCGCACCCGTGGCCAGGACGCGCAGCTCGGCCGAGTAGCGGTCCTGGACATTGGAGCGCCGCGCCATCTCACGGCGCCCACCAAATACGGAAGGAGGTACACGGAGAGAACCGTGATGAGGGCGATGACTGCCCAGATCTCGATTCCCACACTGCAACCGTAGGCGCCGACACTCGTCCCCGCGCAGGAACACTCCGGCTTTTCCTGCGAAATACCTGGGATTCACGATGTCACACTGTCAGCAGCACATCCCTGCCGCCACACCAGTCACATACGTTTCTTCCGTAGCGATACCCCCGTCTCGATCATCTGTCCGACAGCACCACTGACGCACCCTCAACCACTCCGCGAGCACACTCGGCCGACATCCCCGACCCCACAGGCCGTGAAGAGTTACGACCCGCGGGTGAGGCGCTCCTGGAAGCCGGTGCCGTCGGGTCCGTGGACCTCCTCGGCCAGGGCGGCGAAGGAGACGTGGTCGGCCCAGGCCCCGTTGATGTGCATGTAACCGCGCCGCAGCCCCTCCTCGCGCAGCCCAGAGCCCGCGGCACAGAGCCAGGCTCCGCTCGTTCGCGGGACGCACGTTGACCTCCACCGGTGCAGCCCCAACCGGCCCCAGGAGGTGATCGAGAACCAGGGCCACCGACAGACGCATGATTCCGCGCCCCTGCCAGGTGCTCCCGATCCAGTAACCCACCTGGGCGCTGCGGGTGGCGCCCCAGGTGATCGGGTCGACGGCGATCTGACCCGCGAGGGCGCCGTCGACCTCGACGACGAACGGCATCGCCTCCCCCAGCCGGGCCCGGAGGGCCTGACGGCGCACGAAGACGGGGAAGGCGCTGAGAACCTCTCCCCCGCCGGCCGGCAAGGTGGCCTCCCAGGGGGCGAGCCGGTCATTCTCCGCCTGTCGTAGCGCCCTCCAGGGCGTCCTCGTCGTCGGCCCTCAGCTCGCGCACGACGACGGAAGGGCGACCGTTGACTCACCGAGCCTCTACGCGCCGGCTCTCCTCGCACTGGTTCGGGCTCCAGGCGCACCGGCCAGGTGAAGCGCGCAGACGATCCCGCTCCGAGGAGCAGTCCGGCGGCCGCCCGACGCAGCCGCCCGTTGCGGGGACCGGCGGGCGCCGTCAAGGCCGGGGACGGCTGCGCCGCGCCGTTAGTCATCAGGCGTCCAGCAGCAGGCAGTGGAGGGTGTCGCCGGCCACCACGGTGCTCGTGTCCTCGGGCACGACGGCGATGGCGTTGGCCTCGGACAGGGCCGTGCAGCCGGACGGTGCCCGGCGGCGTCGTCGGCTCGGCGCGGTAGCCGCGGGCGGGCGAGCCGCTGACGTGCACGGGGACGAACTCGCGCTTGCCGGACGGGGAGTGCCAGCCCTCGGAGATGGTGGCCGGCAGACTGGATCGGTGCAGGGAGGCGCGTCCGGCGATCTGGCGCAGGACCGGGCGAACGAAGGTCTCGAAGGCGATCTGGGCGCTGACCGGGTCGCCGGGCAGGCAGAAGATCGGGGTGCCCTCGACCGTGCCCACACCGAGCTGGCGGCCCGGGACATGGCAACGGCATCGAATCGCACGGACCCCAGGGGCGAGGACCTCCCTTGACCGTGTCCCCTGGCCGACGCTCAGGCCCCCGGTGGTGATGAGGACGTCGGCGCGCACGAGCTGGTCCTCGATGGTGTCGGCCAGGGCGCGCAGCTCGTCGGGGACGGCGGCCACCCGGAAGGCCTGGCCACCGGCGTCGGTGACCGCACAGGCCAGAGCGTGGCCGTTGGCGTCGAAGACGTCCCCGGCCTCGCGGGACTGACCGGGCTCGACCAGCTCGTCCCCGATGGAGACCACGACGACGCGCGGAGCGGGGTGCACCCGCACCCGGTGCAGCCCGAGCCCGGCCAGGAGGGCGACCTGGCGGGCGCTGACCCTCGAGCCCCGCTTGAGGACAGTGGTCCCCGGACCTCACGTCCTCGGCGCGACGACGCACATTGTCTCCGGGCGCGACGGCTCGGTGGATGCTGACGCGGGCCTCGCCACGGTCGGTGTCGGCCCAGGGGATGACGGCGTCGGCGCCCCAGCGGCATGGGGGCGCCGGAGTCGATGAGGACGGCGGCCCCGGGCACGAGGTGGCAGGGGCGCATGTCACCCGGCGCGCACCGCGTCGACGACGTCGAGCACGATCGGGCTGCTGTCGGCGGCCTCGGCGACGTCCCCGGCGATGACGGCGTAGCCGTCCCTGGCCGGCCAGGTCCACGGCGGGCAGGTCGATTCCGGCGACGACGTCCTGGGCCAGGACGCATCCGACGGCGTCGGGGAGGACGACGTCGAGGGGTGCTGCCGCCCGGGCGATCTCCAGGCAGGCGGCCAGATGTTCGGCCACTGTTCTCGTGGCGCTCAGGCTACCGTCAGGTTAGCGACACGCGTTGTGCCCCGCCGGGACGAACGGTTCAGACACGGGACACCATCACCTGCGAGGATGGGGCTATGACGACCGGGCGCTGGACCTTCCCGATACGAGCCGACTCGAGGTCGACGACGCCAAGGAGGAGCTGCGCAAGGTACTGCGCTCGCACCGCCGCACTCATCACCAGCACCCCTCGTCGGGGCACACGGCGGCCTGCGAGGCCCTGACCGAGCACGCACTGGAGGCGGTGGCCGGCGCGGCGAACGTGGCGACCTTCGTGTCGGTGGGGGCGGAGCCCTGCACCCGGCTGCTGCTGGAGCGACTCCACGAGACCGGCGTCAAGGTGCTGCTGCCGGTGCTCGGACCGCACCCTGGCGCGCTGCTGGGGGCTGTTCCAAGGAAGTGAGGACCTGGCGGAACGGGCGCCCAGGCGTCCTCCGGAGCCCAGCGGCCCCACGCTGCCGGCCGAGGCGGTGCGTCACGTCGACGCCCTCCTCATTCCGGCGCTCGCCGTGGACTGCGACGGGCGCCGTCTGGGGGCAGGGCGGCGGATGGTATGACCGGATGCTGCCGCTGCGGGCCTCGGGCACCCACACCTTCGCCGTCATCCATCCCGAGGAGCTGGTGACCGGACCGCTTCCCGTGGAGGAGCACGACGAGCCCGTGGACGCCGTCATCACGGCCCAGGAGTGGTTCCTACTGGCCACAGGCTCGCCGGCGCAGACCAGATCCCCTGAGTCCTGAGAGTCCCCGGCCCTCAGAGACGGACACAGGGGCCGCGCTCAGGGGCCACAGGCTCGCTTGTGCAACTCCTGTCCACAGAGCCGGGGACCGTGGCATGCCGAGCCGCGGCAGAGGCTCGACCCTGGTTGCATGAGTCTTCACCACCGTCTGTCCCTGTCGTTCGCCGCGCAGTGAGTCCCGCAGGGATCCCGCGCACTCGTCCCCCGAGTCGCCGTGCTCATCGCCGCCTCAGCCTCACTCGTCCAGCAACAGCCGACGGGCCGTGCGGCGCCCCTCTCTCCTGCTGTGGCGGCATCGCCACCTGGTGGTGACGGTCTGCCTGGGAACTGCGGTCCTGGTAGCCCTCAGCGTGCTGCGCCCAGGCCCCGAACAGGGGCGGCAGGTGCTCGTCGCCGCTCGCCAGGTCAGCGCCGGGACGCTCATCACCGAGCAGGACGTCACGACAAGCAGACTTCCAGCATCGTCGCTCCCCAGTCCGGCCTGGCCTCCTCGGAGCAGGTGGTGGGAACCCGGGCCGCCATCACCCTGGAGCCGGGCACCGTTCTCACCTCCTCGATGACCAGCGGTCACGAGGCTGAGCAGCTGGGCCCCGACGAGCGGCTGGTCCAGGTGCCGGTCGACGTCGGTGCCGAGCTCGCCCACCCCGGGACGCGGGTTGACGTCATCGGGCAGGCCCCGGAGGGCTGGACACCACAGACGCAGGACGCGTCCTCGGACGGCGCAGCGGCGAAGGAATCCGACGCGCAGAGCAAGGAGCCCGCCGATCAGGACATTCCGAAAAACATCCCAACAATGGAGTCCTCTTCCACTCCCAGCACGCCCTTGTCATCACCCGACCAGAAATCACCAGGATTTCAGAAGTCTTCTCAAAGCAATTCCCAAGGAATGTCGATCGGACCATTCGGAACACGCAGCACGGTGCTCTGTTCCGGAGCCCGAGTCGTCATGATTCAACAGGCAGGAGAAGGAAGTCGCTGGACAGGAAACAAGAAAGTAACATTTATCACACTGACTATTCCTGCGGGTAGCGCTATTCTGGTAGTTGGCGCGGCTACGAATAGCACGCTCGGCATTGCGCTGAGCCCGTAATGCCGCTGCGGCGTCTTACACGGATGATAGGACGCTACCACTTTCAGTCCCCGATGGCGCACCCCCGGCAGACGTCTGCCTGCGCCGCTAGAAAGGATCGCCATGTTCAAGGGATTCAAGGAGTTCATTTTCGCAGGGGCAACGCCCTCGAGCTCGCCGTCGCCGTCATTATCGGTGCCGCCTTCTCACCGATCGTCAAGGCGATCACCGATGTCATCATGGCTATGATCAGCCAGGTCGTCGGTCAGCCGAACTTCGACTCCGTCGGTCAGTTCAAACTCACCGCGAGCGCCACCGAGTTCGTCCAGCCCGGTACGATCATTACTGCCGTGGTGAACTTCCTGCTCGTGGCCGCCGCCGTCTACTTCGCCATCGTTCTGCCGATGAACAAGCTCAAGGAGCGTCTGGCCAGGGAGAAGGCCGAGGAGGAGGCCAAGGAAGTCACCGACGTCGAGCTCCTCACCGAGATCCGCGACTGCCTCCGCTGGCTCCGCCAACCGCTCCCCAGGCAGTGAGTCCCGCAGCGATTCGATAGCCGCATATCTCAAGGCCCCGCCGATCCGCGTGATCGGCGGGGCCTTCCGCATTTCTCTTCTTGCAGCACCAAAGAATATTTGTCGGCATTCGCACGCAGCTGCTCGATATCAGCCCCAGTGCGGGGGGACGTCGCGTTTGAGGCGAGCGTCGTTGGAGCCGGCGCCACCGGTCTCGGGGGCATCGAGTCCTCCGCCGACGCCGCTGAGGGCATCGTGCTCGTAGTCGGCCCGGGCCAGATCCTCGGGGTTCTCGCCGCGGGACACACGTTCCTGGTCCCCGGGGGACAGGGCGACGACCCGACGACGACGGGCGCCTCTGCACCCAGGAGCTCCGTCATGGTGCGGCGCAGGTTCTACATCCGCAGTGGAGGCCCCGTCCACGCCGCTTATCGCAGGCGCGCCGTGGGGCGCAGCATTGGCCGCATCACTGGCAGTGTCACCGTCATGCACTGTGTTACTCGGGATCGCTCGGGCGGCTCAGCGGGTGCGCCGCACCGCATTGGCCAGGACGGCATCGATCCCCGAGCCGCGGCGGCGCAGTGCCAGGGCGGACCTCAGCTCCTCGACCTCCCTGGGCCTCGGAGCGGCCCACGCCGTCGGAGCGGATCCAGGCCATGAGGTCGTCGAGCTGGTCATCGGAGTAGGCCTGCAGCGGCAGCCCTTGGGCGATACGGGGGCGCTCGGTGCGCTCATGGGCCTCGCCGGACTCGGGCTCGGGCGTCTCGGGGACGGCGCGCGCCGAGTCGTCGACGCGATCGGGCACGGCCTCCATGGGCGGGGCCGCGTTGCCCTGGCGCTCCACGAGGACGGCAAGGACGAGCTCCTCAACGGCCTTGGCCTCGGCCTCCGGGTCCACGAAGACCTGGCGGAGAAGGCCATGTGGACGTGCCAGCCGCGCCTCTCAAGGCGCTCGACGCGGTGCCGGTCACGCCGACGCAGGCTGGGCTCGGAGATGTAGTCGACGTCGTCGGTCAGGACCGCCACGAGCAGCTCGTCGGGGTAGTCGGGGTGGCCGATGGCCAGCGGGATTCGCACCCTCGCCGTCGGTCCCGTAGCGGGGGAACGACGGACAGGCCCTGCGCCACAGGTGCTCGGCCAGGTCCACCAGGAGCCGGTCGAGGACCTTGCCCGCCGAGTTGCCGGTCTGGGAGGCGTCCTCGGCGCGGGCCAGGACCTCCCGCAGCAGGCGTGCACCGGGGGCGCGCAGGCGGTCGCGGTCGATGTCGCCGGCGGCCAGGCAGGAGACCACCTGGGTGCTGCCTCGGGAGGCGCACAGGGCCTCGACAAGTCCCACCATGCCGCCTGTGGTCGGAGACGGGTCCGAGTTGTGGATGGTGCGCCCGTGCGGGGTCTTTGGCGTAGCCCACCGAGATGATGATGTGGTCGCGCCGCAGGGCGCGGCCTCGGCCAGCTCGACGACCGTGAAGGGCTCGGCGGCGCCGGGGGCGAAGAACTCCTCGAGGGCCGGGGCACCGGCAGCCGCCCGGGTGATGGCCGAGCGCAGGGCGTCGGCGTGCAGGCGGTTGAGGGCGATGACAGCCCAGGGACTCATCGGGCCGGGTCAGGGCCCGGTCGATGACCATGTCGACGACGCGGGGAGACCTCGGCCTCCACGGTCTCGACCGCTGTCTGCCCGGGAGCCGGCATCCCCGTCCGTCCACGAGCTCCAGGGACAGGTAGGCCTCCCCCGGCGGGGAGGGCACGGCCTCGACAACCCCTCGTAGCCGTTGGCCGCCAGGAACGAGGCGATACCGGCGTCGAGGCTGTTGCGTGCCGTCGGCAGGGTACGGGCCGGCAGGAGCGGGCCGAGCTCGGCGGCCAGGCCCGTCGTCGCGCGCCGGGAGTCTCCGACGACGAGCACCTGCTCGGCGCGCACGAAGGCGGGCAGCACCTGCGGGACCGGCATGGGCGTGGAGGCGTCCAGGACGGCCAGGTCCACCACCGCGGTGGGCGAGAAGATCTGGGGAACGAGTGTGGGCGGAACGATCCAGATCGGCCGGGCCAGCAGGGCCATGGGGTGGGCGTCGATGATCTCGCGCAGAGGAACGCCGTCCTCACGGGCCAGCGAGATGTACAGGGCGCGGGCGTCGGCCTTGTCCTGCTCGACGGCGGCGCGTACCCGACGGGCGCAGGCCTGGGCCAGCAGGGCGGACAGGGAGCGGGTGTGGGCGGCGTCGAGCTCTCGCAGCGAGACGGCCATCTGGGACAGGGCACGCGCGTCGAGGCCGCCGAGGTCGGGGTCGGCGGCGAGGGTCTGGGCCAGCAGGGAGGACCACCAGCAGTAGGTGAGCTCGGGCTCGAGCTGCTCATCCGCGATGCTCCGGGCGGCCATGTCCGCCCACGAAATCGTCTCAGCCCCATGGCCTCGAGGTCGGTACGGATGCGGTTGACCTCGAGGGAGCTTCTGGGCGGTGAGGTCGTCGGCAGCCAGGGACCGGGCGAGCTCCAGGAGATCCTCCAGGGGCATTTCCATGAGGACCGGAGAGTCCTGGGCGCGTCCCAGCAACGGCTGGACCTCGGAGACCGCGCCGCGCGCCCGGCCGGCGGAGCGCCGCATCTCGTCCAGGCCCTGGGGCAGACGGGGCCAGCCGCCGTCGGGGTCGTGGCGGCGCCAGACCTCGCGGCGGCGCTGGACCCTGACCAGCTCGTCGTGCAGGTCGTCGACGACGCGGCCCGGCCGCACGAGGTCATTGGCCTGGCGCGTGAATCGCCGGCGCCGCGAGCCGTCCATGTGGATGCCCCGCTCGTCGCGCCAGCGCTTGGAGGCGGTGGCGATGACCATGTCGGCGGCGGAGCGCTCGAAGACCTCGGGCAGGAAAACGTCCAGGGACTCGCGCACGCCGTCGAACATGTCGAGCTGCTCGATCCACTGGCCGAGGTTGCGGGCCCGGCTCAGGCCGGTGGCGCGCGAGACCGTGGCCGTGTGCTCCTGGATGGTGGGCAGCAGATCGTTGGCCAAAGCCCGCAGGTGGATGAGCGCGTCGGTGGCCTCATCCATGTCCTCCACCGGGATCCCGTTCCAGGCGCTGGAGGAGACCTCGGGGGTGAACAGGCCCAGGGTGTGCCCGCGGTGCAGAAGCGCCAGGGCCCGCTCCCTGCCGTCCTCGTCGAGGCGGCCCAGGTGCTCGGCGTCGATGCGGGCCCGGGTGGTGGCGCGGTCACGGCGACTGGTGAGCTCGGCGAGCTTCTGGAGGGCCTCGTAGGCGGAGACCGACCAGGGCTCCCGGGGCCGGTGCAGGGCCCGCACATAGCGGTCCAGGCGGGAGCGGACCGTGGTGAGGCGGTCGCGCAGGGAGATGATCTCGGAGACGTCGAGCTGGGGCGGCTGGACGCCCAGGCTCTCGCGGATGCCCTCGGAGGCGTGCTGACGCCAGGCGGCGTCCTCGGTGAGGTCCAGGACCATGGATCCCAGGCCCTCCTCGCGCAGGGCGGCCGCGACGGCGTGCCCGTCGGCGCTGGTGGCGGGCACGTGCAGCACGGTGCGTCCGGAGGCGGCGGCGTCGGCGAAGACGGCCGCCAGGGCACCGGCGACGTCGGAGCCGGGAGGCGCGTCGATGAGGAAGCTCGCCCGGTGCCCACGGCCTCGATGACGTCGAGCTGGGAGGGCTCCAGGTCGCCCACGCCGCGCTCGGCACCAGGGACCCGGTCGGTGGGGACAGCCGGGGGCAGCTCGACGCTGAGGGCCTCACGGGCCCCTCGTCCCCGGCGATGGCCGCGACCAGGGCGGAGGTGCGCGAGCGCTCCAGGACGGCGTCGAAGTCCTCCACCAGAGCCTGGCCAGGGGTGGACGAAGGCGCCGACGACGAGGCGCTCGTGGATCTCGAAGCCGGGCAGGTACTGGCGCCCCAGGGCGCCGATGCGGGCCAGGGCCGATCGCGGCGTGAAACCCGCTGAGGACAGGGCGGCGCGGGCGATGTCGCCGATGTCGGTGGTGCACTGGTAGCGCGCAGGGCGCGGGTGAGGACCGGGTTGACCTCGATCGTGGGGTCGAGGGTGAGGGGTGGCGTCCGCGGTGGCGCTGGTCAGGCGCACGGGGCGCAGCAGGACGGGGGCGTTGACGGTGCGCACGCGCGGGCCGGACGGGACCTCCGGGACGGTCAGGCCGGCGGCGGCCAGCGCGTTGCGGGCGGCGTGCTCGGCGGCGATGCGCTCGACGTGCGGGATCTGGGCGGTCAGGTCCGCCTCCGGCGATGCGCCGTCGGCCGGGTTGGCTGCGTCCTCCTCACCGTCCTCGGGACCGTCTCGTTCCAGGTGGCCACCCCGATGGCCAGGTAGACCGGCGCGACACCGAACTGGCGGGCGAGGACGTCGGTGCGGGCGGAGACCTCCCGCAGGGACTGGCGGGCCTCGCCCAGGGCGTTGCGCTCGCGCACGATGCTGGACAAGTGGGTGGGGCGGCCGGCGTAGAGCTGGGCCAGGCCCGAGGGTGCGCGGCGGTGAGGTCGACGACGCCGTCGAGCAGGGTGATGTCATCCAGGCTGGCCACGCCCCCAGGTCCACGAGCTGGCTGCGCCAGGTGGACAGGGGCCCTGTCGATGCGCTCGCGCCGCTCGACGTCCGCCTCGCTCAGGGCGGTGCGGGTGCAGGGCGCACGGGGGCGGGAGGCGCCGGTTCGGGGCGGGCTCAGGCTTGCTCGGCGCTGCGGCCAGTGCCCCAGGTCTGCGGCGAAACGCCGTCGGCTCGCGGTCTGTTCCGATCCGACCGAGGCTCCGGCACCCTTGCGCTCATCCTCCCGGAGGGCAGCATCGCGCCGCTTGCGGCCGAAGGAGAAGAACGAAGGCGTCATACGCTCAAGATATAGGCCGATCGGCCCTTGGGCGTGGAGACGCACCGGGGCGTGGCTCGCCGGTGGACCGGCGACCGCCACAACTCCGGCAAGCGTCTGCCGTCCCCTGCGTGCACCCCGACCAAGGTCTGCGGCACTCTCCGACGTCGACCGGAACTGCCCGGCGCCGACGGGGAGCGGCCGGCGTCCGTGCCCTCGATTGGTTCGAACCAACGACACCCGCTTTGGGAGAGCGGTGCTCTATCCCCTGAGCTACGAGGGCCTGCGCGGAAGACTACCAGTGAATCGGTCCGCTCATGACCAGTCGGGCCCCGGGTGGCGCCGCGGCGAGCAGGCACCGGCCCGCCGCGGCAGAACGACCCTCAGGCGCGACCCCACGGGGTGGAGGTGCGCGAGGTGCGCCGCTCACCCTTGGCATGGTGCGAGGGCGCCACCAGGACCGGGCACGAGGCGTGGGACAAGACCGCCTGACTGGTGGAGCCCAGCAGCAGCCCGAGAAGCCGCCGCGGCCACGTGAGCCGACGACGACGAGGTCCACGGCGGTGGAGAACTCCGCCAGGAGCTCGGCCGGGTTGCCGTCCAGGGCGTGCCGGCGCACGGTGACCCCTTCGTGGCCCTCAAGAGCCTCGTTGATGGCACGGTCAGGCCGGAGCGGACGTCGGCGAGGACCTGCTCGCGGTCGACGGCGGCCGGCAGCCAGGCGAGCGCACCGGCACCGGAGGCCATCGGCACGGCGGCGATGGCGGTGAGCTCGGCATCCCACGCCTCCGCCTCGGTCACGGCCCACGTGAGGGCCTTGCGGGCCGAGGAGGAGCCGTCCACGCCGACGACGATGCGCCGCACCGGCGTGTAGTCGGCGCCCTCGGTGCGCTGGGGCACGACGACGGCCGGGCAGTGGCTGTGAGCGGGCAGGGCGGAGGAAACCGTCCCAGGAGGCGGTCTGTGAAACCACCGCCCTCCCGCAGTGCCGACGACAGTCAGCGTCGCCTCCTCGGAGAGGTCGACGAGCACGCCGGCCGGGTCCCCGGTCTCCAGCGAGGAGGTGACCGCCACGCCGGACTTCTTGACACGCTCGACGGCCTCGTCATGACGGCCTGGGCACCGGACCTGACGGCGGAGTCGTCGAGTGCTGCATAGCCGCCGTCAAGGGACGCCGTGGTGAAGGAGGGCAGGGAGTAGGCGCACAGGATGTGGACGCGCCAGCCCCTGGCGCTCGGCACGCGCAACAGCCCAGTCCACTGCGGCCAGGGACTCGGGTGAACCATCGACTCCGACGAGGACGACGTTGTCATCAGTCATGGGATCTGCCCTTTCTCGAGATACGGTCTGCGACCCAAGGAACATTCTGCCCCGAAAGAGGGTGTGGGGACCACCACATGGCGAGGTTGTGTCAGTTTTTCCCCACCTGGACACCGCATGACCGCCGTCCGACTCACCCGGCAGAGCGCCGTGAGGGGCGAGCACCTCACGGCGCTCGCCCCTCACGGGAAAGAAGAGGTGACGTCTGCGATCAGCCGACGCGGACGAAGCTGGGGGAGCCCCACAGCTCGCGGTAGACCACACCGGTGGACTCGTCACCGGCATCGATGACCATGCCGTTACCGGCGTAGATGCCGACGTGGCCGGGCCAGGTGACCAGGTCGCCGGGCTGAGCCTCGGAAGCGGACACCTGGGTGCCGGCTCCGGCCTGGGCGCCGGAGGTACGGGGCAGGCTGATGCCGACCTGAGCGTAGACGTAGGAGGTGAAGCCGGAGCAGTCGAAGGCGCTCGGGCCGGAGGCGCCCCACACGTAGGGCGAGCCGATGTACTGCATGGCGATGGCCACGACGGACGAGGTGGAGGCGGCCGGCGCGGAGGCGGGGTCGCCTGAGTGTCCGCAGCGGCGGCGTCGGTGCCCTGGTCGGCGGAGGCGGCAGCCGCAGCGGCGCCGGCGTCGTCGGCGCTCTGCTCGGCCGGAGCCTCAGCGGCAGGGCGCCTCGGGGGTGGCAGGGAGCCTCCAGGGCGGCAGCGGCAGGTGCGACGGCCTCGACCTGCGGAGCAGCCTCGGTCACCCAGCTGGCCTGGGAGATGGTGATCTGCTGGCGGGCAGCCAGCGCCTCACGGGCGTTGGCGGCAAGGATGCCGACTCCGGAGTCACGCCGGAAGCCCTCGATGGTTCCGGTGGAGGAGGAGTGACCTCGGTGCGGCCGGCGGCGTTGGCACCGAGGCAATCATGGTCAGGCAAGACCGGACGACGCGGCGACGGCCAGACCTCGGCGCGCGGTGGGAGCAAAGTCATCCAGTGGGGTAAGGGCGCGGGTGGCTTTGCGGTGACGTGCGATGGTGCGTGAGGACATGAGTGCTTTCTCCTGTTGGGCCGACGAGGTGAGCTGTCGGGTTCGGACTGGAACGCCTGGCCCGCAGATGCGGGCTTCACCCCAAGGTCATTCGGACTGGTTGCCCGAGTGGCCGGTGGTTGGTTCCCCCGTTCCTGCCACTTGAGTTGTTGGTTCCACGTGCCTCAGACCGAGCGGCAGGACTAGGGCTCGATCCGAGACGCCACCGAGACGGTTGCCTGCGGCGACGACCTGAACGCTACATGACAGACCAACGCTTCGTCACGGCCAGGTGTCGCACACTGCTGTGAGCCGAGACACTTTGGAGCGCCTTTCGGATTCCTCCATATAGCTCCAGGGACCTCAGTCCGCCGGAACGCACGCACATCGCCGAGCAAAACGTTGGGATGATGCGGAAAAATCACACTGTCCTATTGGGCTCACCGCCAGGCCCCAACACCTCCTCCTCGGTGGCACTTCCACCACAACAGGACCACCCGACCGCACCCCGGATCACGAAGCAGCGCCTCGCATCCCACATACCGGGACGCGAGACGCCAATCAAAACCTCGTGCCTGCACAGAACTTTCTCAGAGTTTCTTGAGGGTTTCTGACAGGCGGCCGATCCTCGTCACTCAGCGCCGGACGAAGAGGTGGCGGGCAATGTCGTCGGCCAGGACCACGGGATCCCCGGATGGCCCGACGAGGCGCACCCCGCCGGCACTGACACGCAGCTCCCACATGGGCCCCTGCCGTGATCGCCGCGTCCTCGAGGTGGTGATGAGCTCGGCATCAGCCTGGATCGGCTCCCCGATACGGCTGACGACGGCCGCGACCGTCTCACGGCCGGCAAGACGGTCCACACTGACCTCGTCGGTGGAGGGGCTGGGGTGCTCGGCGGCCCGCGGCAGGATGGGGTTGCCGAAGGGGTCCACGGAGACGTCGTCGAGGATGGCGGCGAGGCGCTCCCTCGACCTGTTCGCTCATGACGTGCTCCCACCGGCAGGCCTCCTCGTGGACGAGCCGGCGGTCCATGCCGACGACGTCCAGCAGAAGCCTTTCGGCGAGGCGGTGCTTGCGGATTACGTCGGTGGCACGCCTGCGGCCCCTCGTCGGTGAGCTCGAGGAGCGGTCGTCGGCGACCTTGATGAGACCGTCGCGCTCCATGCGCGCCACCGTCTGGGAAACCGTGGGGCCCCGAGTGGTCGAGGCGCTCGACGATGCGGGCGCGCAGCGGCGGAACGCCGTCCTCCTCAAGCTCGTAGACGGTCTTGAGGTACATCTCGGTGGTGTCGATCAACTCGCTCATGAAGCGGACTCCTGCTTGAGGTGGGTTAACCCGGCGGCCCGAGCCCCGAGTAGGGCCCCGCCGGACTGCGCTCCTTGCAAGGATAATCGGCGTTCTGCGATGTCCGGCAACATTTCCTGACAGCGCGCCGATTCGCAACTGGGGAGGACTCCCCGGTGCCAGGGAGATGCGCGAGGGGTAGCGTGCGTATTACTCGCCCGGCCATTCGACCGGCCGCTCGATCGGCTCCGTCAGTCGGCGTCGTCGCTCCGACTCTCGAACTCCGGGGCCTGCGGCGGTGTCTCCGGTGTCCTCGGGGCGGCCCCGAGGTAGGGGCGGGTCGAGGAGTAGTGCAGGGACAGGTTCCAGTGCCTGTAGCTCCAGGCGAAGGCGACCAGGGCGGCGAGGACAGCGCTCAGGGCCGCCGGCCGCGATCGCGACGCGCGGGCCCCACTCATCGGCGACCCAGCCGATGACTGGGGCGCCCACCGGTGTCGAGCCCAGGAAGAACATCATGTAGATGCTCAGGACCCGGCCGCGCATGGAGGGCTCGGTAGTCATCTGCACGGTCTGGTTGGCACTGGTCAGGAGCGTGAGGACGCACAGGCCCACCGGGATCGTCGCGATCGTGAAGGTCCGGTAGGTGGGCATGACGGCCAGCAGGAGGGAGAAGACCCCCAGGGCGAAGGCCGCCGCCACGACGGTGCGCAGGCGGGGGTTGCGGCGTCGGGCCGCCCACAGGGCCCCGGACAGGGAGCCGACGGCGAAGACCGAGGAGACGGTGCCGTGAGCGTCCGGACTCAGGTGGAAGACGGTGCGCACGGTGGCGGCCATGGTGACCTGGAAGTTGAGGGTGAGCATGGAGACGACCGCGACCACGGAGATGATGACGATGAGGGTCGGTGCGGCCCGCGCAGGTAGGCCAGGCCCTCGCGGAGCTGGCCGGCGGCGCGTTGGGCGCGAGCATGTCCACGAGCTCGCTCACGCGCATGGCGGCCAGGGCCGCAGCCGGGAAGAGGAAGGTGGCGGCGTTGACAGCGAAGACCCAGCCGGCACCCACCCAGGTGATGACGACTCCGGCGAGCGCCGGCCCCAGGAGCCGGGCGGCGTTGAAGGAGGCGGAGTTGAGGCCCACGGCGTTGGACAGGTGCTCGGCGGGCACCATCCGGGCCCTACGAAGGTCTGGCGGGCCGGGGCGTCGTAGGCGGCGGCCAGGCCCCCGAGGAAGGCGGCGAGGTAGACGTGCCAGAGGCGGGCGGTGCCGGCCAGGACATCAATGGCGACGACGGCGGAGACCAGGCCCATGGCGCTCTGGGTGAGGATGAGGAACTTGCGCTGGTCGACCCGGTCGGCGACGAGTCCGGCGTGGGCTGACAACAGGAGCATGGGGAGGAACTGCAGGGCCGTGGTCAGGCCGGTGGCGGAGGCTGAGTCGTGGGTGAGGACGCGCAGCACCAGCCAGTCCTGGGCCACGCGCTGCATCCAGGTCCCGGTGTTGGCCACGAGGGCGGACAGGAACCAGATCCGGTAGTTGTGGAATCTCAGGGAGGCGAAGAGGCCGTTGCCGGGGCTGCGTGGTGAGGTTGTGCGGGTCATGTCCTGGGCGTTGAAGGGTGGAGGAGGGTTGACGAATGTCAGGGTGGCGCCGGAAGGTGCTTCGCAGGCGACGGACGCCCCATCCGAGAAGGGTAGCTCTGGAAGCACCAGCGATTCCCATCGGCGCACCCCTCCCTCCGCAAGAGGTTGACGAACTCGCCCCTCTCCCTACCGATTGGTAACAAAATGGTGACGCCACTGCATTGCGCCATGAAGGGAGGAGTAGGAGTTGAACGGTGACGGCTACGGGAACGTTCCGGGCCCAGGCTCCGGGGAGCCTCCTCGGATCTGGCCGGCGTCTCGGCGCCCGCCGAGCAAGAGGGCGGGACAGGACGCCGGCGGCGGGACAACCGCCAGCGGGACAACCATCAGGTCATCCTGCGGTGGGACAGCCGACGGCGGCCTCCGGCCACGTCCCACCGCCCGCAGCACACGGGGTCACACCACCCCAGAGTCATGGTGGCGTCCCGCCCGCGGGGCCGGTGGTCGGTCGCGCGCAGACAGCCGCCTACGGTCGCACGCCCGACTCCGGCAGAGCCTCCGAGCCGCCGCCCATCCAGGGAGCCGCCCACCAGCCGCAGCCCGCAACGGCACCTGTCCAACCGACTGCTCCGGCCATGACGACCACTGCTGCTCCGGGGACTGCGGCCGGACCGGGGGCAGATGCACCGCCGAGGCAGGAGTGGTGGGAGCGGCTGCGAGACCGTACGTCGAGGTCCCGGATCTTCCTGGCGCTGCGCCGAGTGCGGGCCGTTGCGACCTGGTTCGCGCTGCTGGTCCTCGTTGTGGCCGTGGTGGTCTCGCCGACGCTCCGCACCGCGCTGGGGGCCTGGATCGGATGCCTGTGGCTGGTGGTGTGCTGGTTCGCCCTGGCTCGGGCCAAGACCGTCTCCTGGGCGCTGACTTCAGGGGTGCTCGCCACCGGGATGCCGTTGGCGCTGCTCATCGCGATGGTGAGTCTGTGGGTCTGCAGCGTCGCCGGCGTCACCCCGTCTGATACAGCCGCATCGATAGTGGTCGCCTCCGTGGTGGAGGAGGTTCTCAAACTGACGCCGTTGGCGGTTCTCGCCTTGGCCGCTCCGGGGCGGGTGCGCCGTCTTCTGGTGAGCGACTGGATCGTTCTCGGAGTGGCGGCGGGCGCCGCCTTCGAGACGGTCGAGGAGGTCGCTCGCCGTATCGCGCTCCTGACCGGCAGTGGCAGCCTCCTGGATAGTCTCCTCTGCCCCAAGGGCGGAGCGAGACAGGTGGAGTGCAACGGCGCCACGACCTATTCCCGAACCCGTTCTCCGGGGCTGCAGGGAACGTCTTCCCCTATGCCGGGCACGCGGTTGTCACCGGGTTGGTGGCCGGGGCGATCGGGCTGGGGATCGCCCTGTGGCGCCGCGGCCGTGTGCATCGCGGTGGGTACAGGGCCGTGTTGCAGGTTCTCGCTCTGCTGGTCCCGCTGTGGACCTGGTGGGTGGCGGTGGTCGACCATATGGGGCGCAACGCCTCCGACTACGTGATGTGGTTGCAGACGGGAGGCGAGGCGCCGTCGTGGCCGATCGGGGCGACGGCGTCGCTGACCGGCCACGGGCACGGACGTGGCGTCATTCTTCTGCTGATGCTGGCTCTGGCCTGGGTCATCGACAGCCGCACGCTGTGGGGCGGCGGGTACGTGAGCTTTGTCGAGAGCAGCAACTACGGGAACCGCTGGGCGCCGTGGCGGTGGCGAGTCTGGGCCGGAGTGCCACGCAATACCTTCGGGCGATTCCTGGCCGACGGCGCCTGCCTGGTCTCCGTCGTCGGCGTCGAGTGGCGGTGGGCGTGGATGACGCTCATGGAGGCGGCCGCGTTCCGCGAGCCGAGGCTGCTGCTGACGACTCCCGCGAAGCTGCGGATCGCGGGGAGGAGGCGGCGCGCGCCGAGCTGGATCCGGCGCCGGAGCAGTGGTGGAGGGTGCGGCTCGCGGGGCTGTGCGCGGTGGTGGCCGGTGTTCTCGTCATCGCCCTGGTTCCCGGATTCACGCAGAGCATGGCCGATAGCCTGGGCGAGGGCTCGGCGCACTGGTTGGCGGGGCTTCTGATGCGCTGGGGGCGGAGTGGGAGTCTCTGAGCTGGGAGCAGAAGCTCGGACTGATGCTCTTCGCCGGGGCCATGATCCTGTTGTCCGGGGGCACGCTCGGTCTGGCCTTCGATGTCGGCATGGGCGTGGCCACCGTGCTCGGCTCCGCCCGCGGGGCAGCCGCCTTCATGCGCGACCCCCAGGGCACGGTGACCCGATACCTGTCCACCCACACACCAGCCGAGATCGCCCTGGACCTGGCCACCGCCGCCCTGACCACGGTCGCCGGCGGAGCCGCCAGCGCCATGGGCGGCCAGGTCGCCCGCGGAGCCTACGCCGCCACCCGCGAGGCCGAGTACGCCGCCTGGCTGTGGCGCACCGACCGAGCCGCATGGCGCCAATACGTCCGAAACGCACGCAGACTCGCCCGAGACGAGACCGGCGCAGCCAGCGCCGGCATGTGGCACCCACGCAACAGTTTGCGCGCTGATGACGTCGAAAAGCAGTTCCAGCATAGAGCGCACCGCGAGGCAGAATATTATACAGCCAACGGCGAAGGGAGGAACCAACTACCCAACGACACCGCCAGGGACACCGGATCAACGAAGACAAGTGCTAACCGCACCGAGGCTGCTGCGACTGACAAAAAAGGGACTGACGACACCAGTCGTTCCGCTACATCGAGCTCCGATAAAGCTGGAACTAGACCACATACAGATAGTCCACTGTCAGAAGTACAGAGCATGCGGGGACGTCCAGTTGACGACGTCCTCGACGCAATTCCCGACGACTGGACTGTCGACACTCCCCGAAAGGAGCCTGATGGAATTCGATTTCAAAACCCTCACCGTAATGGCGAACAGATAATTTACGAACCAGGCAAACCCCAGGCCAAAGATCCTCTACACTCGGGGCCTTACCTTCGAGTTTCAGAGGGCGGCAAAGTTTATCGAATCCCACTGGAAGGGAATCCAGCATTATGATTGATCCAGCTACAGCAGAAGTGCTCTTCATGGGGACGGAGGCCGAGACGAGTGGCCTTGAGGCTTTCAACGCCATCAAGGACGAGGAGAGCCTGAATAACGACACGGCCGCCGTCAGAACAATCAGTATTCTTACACAATTACTTAACAGCAGAATGATTGAAATATGGCTAGGAGATCCTAAATCGCGCGATCCGATATATCGACCCAACGATCCCGTAGGGGCTAAAATTATTACAAAACAGAGGATTCTGACAATGGATGAGCCGGACGGCAGAATGTTGGTGTACATCACCACTGACGCAGGAGAGAACCTCCTCAAAAATTCATAAAAATCCAGGTCAGCCTTCTTGAAATACGCAATCTCGATCACGTCGATGGACAAAGACCTCCGATGAAAGATTATTCAGGATATAACTATAAGACCCCACGCCGAGAGATAATTATAGTAGTTTACGATAATGTGCTCAAAGGGCCGCCAGTAGTTGCCCTTGAGGACCGCCCAGATCTTCGATATGAGTACTACCTGCTGGACGGCACATCTAGCCTGGTTGATATTGCGGCTTACGTTCACGGCGACGGCGGCGAGCCCTTGAAAGCTCTTCGCGTTTGAGGGCTGTGGTTGGCGGGGCTTCTTGATGCGCTGGGGGCGGCGCGGGAGTCTCTGAGCTGGGAGCAGAAGCTCGGGCTGACGCTCTTCGCCGGGGCCATGATCCTGTTGTCCGGGGGCACGCTTGGCCTGGCCTTCGATGTCGGTATGGGCGTGGCCACCGTGCTCGAGCTCCGCCCGCGGAGCCTACGCCACCACCCGCGAGGCCGAGTACGCCGCCTGGCTGTGGCGCACCGACCGAGCCGCATGGCGCCAATACGTCCGAAACGCACGCAGGCTCGCATGAGACGAAACCGGCGCAACCAGCACCTCCATGTGGAGTCCCACGCAACGGCCTTCCCGCATACTGGGACGACCTGAGGAGAGTACAAGAATGGTTCAACAATCTCCCCACACAAACAAACCCACCAACCACACCTGCATACCAGCACCAACACAGAGCGCTAGGAACGGACATGGAACGCCATATTTCATCAGGTGTTGGAGATGAGATATGGGCCAACTCTGTCACCATAGACAGAAAAAGTGAAATCACCATGGCGTGGGACGCAAAGTACACCGAATCAGGACCCAAAGCTCTATACGAAGGTCGCGCCCCAAAAATTCATCATCAAAAAGTTCGATGCCGAAATAGAGAAATACAGAGAGGTGATAAATTAGCCAAATAATCCAGTATCGCAACTCAACCTGGTAACCAACACCCCCGAAGCCGCAACATACCTGGGAAACAGGGCAAGAAGCCCTCGACCCCAATATCACCTTGACCGTTTACGTAATTCCATGACATCTCAAGGCAAAGGAAAACCATGGGTGTTAGCTTCCTATTTCCAGAACTCAGCGCAAAACAAACAATAATAGACGGAAATAGATTCCTTCACCGAAGCCAACAAAAATGGCCTGGGAGCAGAGTTCTACGCTGGGGAGAGGATGAGCGAGAAACGACGTCGACATCATCATCGACCCCGACGACATGGCAGTCACCGTCAGTCACTTTCGCGACAATAAACTCATCTCAGCTGATGGAGCATTAGATTTTTGAGGAGGCGGCCAACATCGCCGTCTGGGTCCGTTCACTGAACCCCCGACCCAAATCTGATGCTGTGGTTCACCACCAGCGTCTTTGACGGACACACCGTTCTCACCCCCGACATCACACCACAACAGGGTCATCGACCAGTGGGTCAACCACACGAGCACGACCCCCACATCGAGTACCCCCAGTACTTCCACTAAACGGAGACAACCATGAGATGGGACCTCAGCTTCAGGCGACAAGCACTCGGCGACCCGTCTCGGAGGGACGTCGGGTGTGGAGTGATCCAGCAGATCAGGCCCCCTGCACCTCCCTGGACCTGTGAGCCCCACCGCCGACAGCCCCCCAGGAGGCCGAACAGGCACCCGTTACCTTGTTGGTGGTCCCGGGTGGTCCGGGGCTGGGCCAGCTGCTGTGGGCATGATGTCTTGCCCCTGTCCTTAGATGATCCGGGGGGTGTTGTCACCCGCGGCAGCCGGGCGCTGGTGACCGCTGATAAGGGGAACGGCCCGCTGCGGGTGAGGTCTTTCGTAACGTGGGTGCGGGACCGGTCGTCCACCGGCTGGCCCCGCACCCATGCAGCGAGAGGTGGCAGGAGAGATGGATATCGAGGACATCGACGTCTTCATCGGCATTGACGTCGGTAAGAGCGAGCACTGGGCCACGGCCCTGAGCCGGGACGGGCAGAAGGTCCTCGACAGGGCACTACCTAACGACGAGGAGCGTCTGCGTGCTCTCTACAAGAAGCTGGCCGATCACGGGAGCCTGCTGGTGGTGGTCGATCAGCCCGCCACCATCGGGGCCCTGGCGGTGGCTGTGGCTCAGGACATGGGCATCACCGTGGGCTACCTGCCCGGGCTGTCGATGCGCCGCATCGCTGACCTGACGCCGGGCAGAGCCAAGACCGACGCGAAGGACGCGGCCGTCATCGCCGGCGCGGCCAGGAGCATGCCTCACACCCTGAGAGCCGTCAGCACTTCGGACGAGGATGCCGCAGCGCTGAGCATGCTGACTGGTTTCGACCTGGACCTGGCTCGCCAGGTCAACCAGACCGCGAACCGGATCCGAGGCCTGTACACCCAGATCCACCCCGCCCTCGAGGCTGTGCTGGGGCCCTGGCTGGAGCACGACGCCGTCTTGGAGGTCATCACCGCCTGGCCCACTCCAGCCGATCTGAAGCGAGCGGGCAAGGCAAGGATTGACGCCAGGCTCAAGAAGCACGGGTGCAGGCGGCATGCCGCCTGGGCGGGCCAGATCGTCTCGGCCCTGGAGCACCAGACCGTGGTGGTCGCCGGCACCGACGCCGCAGGCACGGTGCTGCCCCACCTGGCTCGTCAGCTCATCGCCCTGCACGCCCAGCGAGCCGATATCGCCGCCCAGGTCGAGACCCTGGTGGAGGCCCACCCTCTTTACCAGGTCCTGATCTCCATGCCCGGGATCGGGGTCAGGACCGCAGCCGTCTTCCTGGCCGAGACCCTGGGCAAGACCTTCGACACCGGAGCCCAGCTGGCCTCCTACGCCGGGCTCGCTCCCGTCACACGTCGCTCCGGCTCATCGATCCGTGGTGAGCACGTCTCCCACGGCGGCAACAAGAGGCTCAAGCGCGCCATGTTCCTGTCCGCCTTCGCCTCTCTGCGCTCCGACCCGGTATCGAGGGCCTACTACCAGCGCAAACGAGACCAGGGCAAACGCCATAACCAGGCCGTCCTCGCCCTGGCCCACCGCCGCATCCTGACCCTGCACGCCATGATCCGCAACGGCGCACTCTACGACCCCCAACCAGCCACGAAACTACCCGCAGCCGCTTGACACACCACATAGCATCCCCCATCACCCAGGACTACCTCCTCCAATACATCCGCGACGCCCAAGCCACCTCCAGATTCCCCGACTTCGGCCTGGCACCCGGCCTTCTCCGGACAGATCGGCCAAGGCAACAAGCTCATGCTGAGCTTCAACAGGCCCGCCTCAGGTGACGCCGGCATTGTACTGATGATCGGAGAAGAACTCGGGGCCGCCCTGGATACCAGCGAAGACCTAGCCGACACCCTCATGCACACCACCGCCAACACCTTCACACCCGGAATCATCGGAACCCTAACCCGCAAAAGAGCGCCCACGTTCTGCCACTCCACCGCCCTACAGATACCTCGCCCGGCTGGAAGATGTTCTTCGCCTCCGACTCACCCCACTACCAACGAGCCACCCAACTGGCCACCAGAACCGTTCCCGTGGGCAACGGGGCCGTCTTCACCTTCGGCACCCCCAACACCTACCCCACCATCCTCAACCAATGGTGAACACTCAGGCCCCCACGCCAACACCCTCAACACCACCGTCGAGCAAGAACCCACTATGCCCAGGACCGGGAACCACACCGGCGAGGCTCACCGGAGCCGCGGCCCACAGAGCACGGAGAGCCCGCGGAAGCTCACGTACTTCACGCGGACGCGCAGGCCGACCACCCGCCTGGTCGACCGCTCCGAATCGGGACAAGTTCGCCCCGGTGGTGTCCAGATCTGCTGACCTACGCCAGCACTCACCAGCCCGTGCCTCGAACCGGCGCCCCGGAACTACTGGGCGAACCTCGGGTTCTACTGCCCACCACCTGGGTGTACTGCCCGAGTCTCGGGGTGTCGGGCAGTACACCCAGCTGTCGGCCAGTAATACTCACCTGTCGGACATTGCAACCAGCGCACGCTCCGTCCCACACCGGCCGCCCACATGCCCCACCTGGCACCTCCGGGCGCCGTCGGCCCTGTCAGGAGACGCCGAGGATCGCCTTGATCGGGGCGAGGGTGAAGTAGACGACGAACATCGCGCATGCCACCCACATGAGCGGGTGGATCCTGCGGGCCCTCCCCTGGGCCACCTCGATAACCAGGTAGGAGACGAAGCCGGCCCCGATCCCGTTAGTGATCGAGTAGGAGAAGGGCATCATGATGATGGTCAGGAAGGCCGGCAGGGCGATCTCCGGAGACGTCCAGTCGATATCGGTCACCCTGCATCATCATGAGGAAGCCAACCACCACGAGCGCCGGGGTGGCTGCCTCGTAGGGGACCATCTTGACCACCGGGGCGAAGAACATGGACAGGGCGAACATGCAGCCGGTGACCACCGAGGCCAGGCCCGTGCGGGCCCCCTTCCCCACGCCCGCGGCGGACTCCACGTAGGAGGTGTTCGAGGAGACGCCCCCGACACCACCGGCGATGGCGGCCAGGGAGTCGACGACGAGGATCCTCACGGGTCTTGGGCGGGCTGCCGTGCTCGTCGAGCAAGTCGCCCTCGGCACCGATGGCGACCATGGTGCCCATCGTGTCGAAGAAGTCGGCCAGCAGCAGGGAGAACACCAGGAGGATCACCGAGACGACCCCGACCTTATGGACACTGCCCAGCAGGCTGAAGTGGCCCAGCGTCGACAGGCTCGGCAGGTCCACCGGGAAGCCGTCCAGGTGCGGCTCGGACAGGGACCAGCCGGTGAGGTTGAGGGGACCGTTCTTCGGGTCGTCGTTGAAGGGGCCCAGGTGGGCGACGGCGTCGATGACGATGGCCAGGACCGTGGCCGAGGCGATGCCGATGAGGATGGCCCCGCGGACCTTGCGCACGTGGAGTACCACCATGAGGAAGAGCCCGAAGAGGAAGACGAGGACCGGCCAGCCCTGGAGGGACCCACCCAGGCCCAGCTCCAGGGGGGTGCCGCCGCGACGCACCATCTTGGCGTCCACCAGGCCGATGAGCGCGATGAACAGGCCGATGCCCACGGAGATCGCGGTCTTGAGCTGGTCGGGGACGGCCTTGAAGACGGCCTCGCGGAAGCCGGTGAGCACCAGGACGAGGATGATGATGCCCTCGATGACGATGAGCCCCATGGCGTCGGCGTACGTCATGCCCTGGGTGCCCACGAGGGTGTAGGCGACCATCGCGTTGATCCCCAGGCCCGCGGCCACGGCCATCGGGTAGTTGGCGACGACGCCCATGAGGATCGTCATGATTGCGGCGACGAAGGCGGTGCCGGCGGCGAGCTGGGCCTCGGTTCCCGGAGGGCTCGCCTTGGACAGGATGGCCGGGTTGAGGACGAGGATGTAGCTCATCGAGAAGAAGGTGACGATACCGCCACGGACCTCGCGGGAAATGGTCGAACCGCGTTCGGTGATGTGGAAGTACCGATCCAGCCAGGATGCGCTGCTGGGAGTGGACGAAGATGAGGTCTTCGTGGGAGTACGTGTGCTCACGGCGGCATTCTTCCAGATCATCACGCGTTGAGCGAAACTGAGCGATGCCGTCACCGCTCCCCCAGCGATCACACCACCGCTCAGGCCCCGGCATTCCTGTCACACCCTCGTGGAAGGATGGTCGGTGAGACCGGACGGGAGGAGGTGATGGCAGTGACCGAGACTGCAAGGGACCCGGCTGCCGCCGCGGGACCGCATGAGCCGGGCTGGGAAGGATTCTCCCCGGCCACACGCACCTGGTTCCTCGACGCCTTCCCCACCGGCCCCACCCCTGTGCAGGAGCGGGCCTGGACCGCGATCGGCCGAGGTGAGAACGCCCTGGTCATCGCCCCCCACCGGCTCGGGCAAGACGCTCGCGTCCTTCCATCCGCCATCGACCGCCCTAGGGCGGGAGCCGGTCGCGGAGGAGAAGGGAACCGAGGCGGCAGCAGGAGGTGCGCAGGCGGAGACCGACGGCGTGCGGGTCCTCTACGTCTCTCCGCTCAAGGCGCTGGGAGCTGACGTCGAGCGCAACCTGCGCCGACCGCTGGCGAGGGAATCTCCGCCGTCGGCCCCACCCGCCCGATCCCGGTGGGCGTGCGCTCGGGGACACGCCCGCGCGGGAGCGTCGTCGGCTGCGCAGCCACCCGCCACGCATCCTCATCACGACGCCGGAGTCGCTCTACCTCATGCTCACCAGCACTGTGCGAGAGACGCTGCGGACGGTGGAGACGGTCATCGTCGACGAGATCCACTCCTTCGCCGGTTCCAAGCGCGGCACGCACCTGGTCGTGTCCCTGAGCGCCTCGATGACCTCCTGGGCGCCCGGCGCAGCGCATCGGCCTGTCCGCCACCATCTCGCCCCTGAGGAGGCCACCCGGTTCCTCGGCGGGCCGCACCAGTGACGATCATCGCCGACGACGGCCGGGCGACGCCGGAGGTCACGGTGGCCGTGCCGGTGGAGAACATGCCCCGCATCCCGGCGATCTCGGACCGCCGCACCCGGATGGAGCGGGCGCTCGCAGCACCCGCGAGCGCGGGCAGTGGCCAGAAGGCCCAGCCCTCCGGGATTGGGCGGGCGGGGTCCTCGCAGGCCTGGCGCTCCGACCGGGCGCTGAGTCGAGCCATGGCGGCGGGGCGGGCCGACCGGCCCGGTTCGGGGTGCCTGCCCGGGTGTCGGCCTCGATCTGGCCGCACCTTGAGAACGCGATCCTCGACCAGGGTCCTGGCCCACCGCACGACGCTGGTCTTCGTCAACTCCCGGGGCGCCTGCGAGGCGGCTCACTGCGCACCTCAACGAGGGCCTACGCCGCGCGTCTCGGGGCGGCGGGGCCGACGTCGCAGGTGCCGGGTTCACAGGGAGTCCTGGGAGATGGGAACCGGTTCGCACACCGAGCCCCTGGCGGCGGGCGCCCCGGTGATCGCCAAGGCCCATCACGGGTCGGTCTCCAGCGAGCAGCGTCTCGGCGTGGAGCGGGAGCTGGCCGCGGGGGAGCTGAGGTGCGTGGTGGCCACGGCCTCGCTCGAGCTCGGCATCGACATCGGCTCGGTCGACCTCGTGCTCAGGTGGCGCCGCCCCCGTCGGTCGCGGCGGGCCTGCAGCGGGTGGGGCGCGCCGATCACCGGGTGGGCGGGCGGCCGCGTGGCGTCATCTACCCCGTGGAGCGGACTCAGCTGGTGGACGCCGTCGTCGCCGCCGAGGGATGCGCGCCGGGGCGATTGAGCGCACGGAGCTGGTGTCCAACGCCCTGGATGTGCTGGGCCCAGCAGACGGTCGCCGCGGTGAGTGTGTCGGATGGGCTGACGGCCGATGCCTGGTTCGCCACCGTCACCCGGGCGGCCCCCTACACCTCGCTGCCGCGCTCGGCCTTCGACTCGGTCCTGAGCTGCTGGCCGGTGGCTTCGCCTCGGCGGACCTGGTGGACTTCTCACCACGGATCGTGTGGGACCGCGTCACCGGTGAGCTCAGTGCCCGGCCCAGCACGCAGCGGCTGGCGGTGGCGTCCTCGGGCACGATCCCGGACCGGGGCATGTTCCCCGTCGTCCCTGCCCGAGGGGCGCAGGATGCCGGGCGGCGGCGGGTCGGGGAGCTCGACGAGGAGATGGTGCACGAGTCCAGCCCGGGCGACGTCATCACGCTGGGGACGTCGAGCTGGCGGATTCGCCAGATCACGGGGACCGCGTCGTCGTCGACCCGACTGAGGGGCGCAGCTGCCCGCCCTGCCGTTCTGGAAGGGCGAGGGCTGGGGAAACCTGCGGCCACCGGGCTCGCCAAGGGCGTCTTCCTGCGTCAGGCGCAGGCCTCCTTGTCATCGGAGGCGGGCGCCGATGAGTCGGAGGCCGAACAGGCGCTGCGGCGCCGGCTCAAGGAGGCGGGACTGGACGATCATGCCGCGGCAACCTGCAGCTGCTGCGTGAGCAGTACCGAGCCACCGGCGCCCTGCCGACGGATGAGACCCTGGTCCTGGAGCGCATGAGGATGAGTCCGGCAGCTGGCGGATCATCGTCCACAGCACGCTGGGGCGGTGCGTCCACGAGCCCTGGGCGATGGCGATACGGGAGCGGGTGCACCAGCTGCTGGGGTGCGTCCGCAGATCATCGTGACCGACGACGGCATCGTCCTGCAGATCCCACCGGTTGAGGGCGGCCTTCCAGGGGCCGGGTCTCATCACCTTCGACGCCGCGGAGATCTCTCCTCCCGGGTGCGGAGCCGGATCGAGACAACGGCACTGTTCGCGGCCCGGTTCCGCGAGTGCGCCGCCGAGCCCTGCTCATGCCCACCACCCGCCCGGGGCATCCGCACGCCGTTGTGGCTGCGGCGGGTCAAGGCCGGACAGCTGCTCGAGGCCTCCCGCCAGTTCAGGACTTCCCCCGTCAGCGTGGAGGCGGCGCGCGAGTGCCTCCAGCAGTACTACGACCCTGCCCGCACTCACCGACCTCATGGAGCGTCTCGCCTCCGGCCGGGTGCGCGTCGTCGAGGCCGCCACCAGCGAGGCCGTCGCCCTTCGCCCACCCGCTGCTGTTCGGGTACGCGAGCACCCTGATCTACCAGGAGGACCTGCCCCACGCCGAGCGCCGGGCCCAGCTGCTCTCCCTGGACCCAGGCTCTCGACGCCCTGCTGGGCGACGGCGGCGTCGCGGAGCTGCTCGACGACGAGGTCCTGGCCCAGGTGGAGGCCGAGCTCCAGCACCTGGCTCCCGGCAGGCGGGTGCGCTCCGATGCTGAGGGAATCGCCGATCTTCTGCGTGAGCTGGGCCGTTGAGCGCGGCCGAGCTGGCCGAGCGGTGCACCGACGTCGGCGGGCAGAATCGGGGAGGACGCGCGGGACGACGGCGCGGATGGGGCCGGCGACGACGTTGAGCGCGCGGTCGAGCGGGCGCTTGCCAGCTGGCCGGGGCCCGCAGAGCCGCCACGGTGCGGGTCGGCGGACGGGAACTGTGGGGCCCGGGTCGAGACGCCCAGGATCTTCGGCTGGCCCTGGGAGTGGAGGTCCCCGACTGGGCGCTGGAGCGGACTGAGGCCGGTGGTGCGGTCGAGCGAACGACGGCGGCCCGTTCACCGCTGAACGACCTGGTTCTGCGCTACGCGCGCACCCCATACGACCGTGACGCCGCAGCGCGTGGCACGGGTCTTCGAGCTGGGGGCGGCGGTGGCGGAGGGGCCCTGACCGAACGGCCGGGGCCGGCCTCGCTCGTGGACCTGGGTGCGGTGGGGTGGATGGAGTCGGCGGTCCTCACCCGGGTGCGCAACCGCTCCCTGGCCCGGGCGCGGGCCGCCATCGCGCCGGTGCCGCCCACGGCCCTCCAGCGTCTCGTGCTGGAGCGGGCGGGGCTGGATGAGCCGGGGGCGGCGTCGACGCCCCTGGCGGAGGCCTGGCGGCGCTGGAGGGCGTGGCTGCCGGCCGGCCTGTGGGAGTCGGTGGTGCTGCCCACCAGGGTCGTCGACTACCGGCCGGCCATGCTCGATGAGCTCATCGCCTCCGGGGAGGTCGTCTGGCGGGCGCGCGTCCGTCGGCGATGCCGCGTCCCGGTCCGGTTCCGCCCGGGTGAGGACCGGGGCCGGCGACCTCCCCGCACTGGGAGGATCGCCTTCTTCCCCACGGACTCCGCCCTGGCACCGGTTGCCGGGGAGGCGATCGCGCCGGGTGAGCAGGAGGCGCCGGTGGGTCGGCAGACGGGAGTCACCGGGGAGGCTCTCTGGCAGCTGGTTCGCGAGGGGCCGCCACGGGCCGCTCCTTCGAGCCGGTGCGCCGGGCACTGGCGCCCGCAGCCGGGAGACGCACCTCCCCGTCTTCACGGCGGGTGCGCAGCCGCCGGGGCCGTCGCCTCATGATGGAGACGCCGCGCACCGGGGAGGTGACGGCAGCCGGACAGCTGTCCTCCGTTCTGGCCTCCACCTCCTGGGTGAGGCTGTCTTGCGCACCGGCCGGCGATGAGTGAGCGGGCGATCGCGGAGGTGGAGTCACTGCTGGACCGCTACGAGGGTCGTCTGCCGCGACCTCGCCCTGGCCTTCGGTGGGGCGGGAGGCTCGTGCCGCTCATGCCGGTGCTGCGACGCATGGAGGAGACCGGGTGATTCTGCGCGGCGGTTTCATCGAGGGCCTGGGGCCGGCGCAGTTCGCCGAACGGGAGAGCGTTGACCGGCTGCGGTCCCTCAGCCAAGCCCCGGCGGCACGACGGCGACACCGGTCGTGCTCGATCTGAAGGACCCGGCCTGTCTCATCGGGCGCGGGGTGCCGTGGCCCGAACCGGTGCTGCCCGCAGACCTCGGCGAGCCGACCGGGGGCCGCGGTGAGGAGACAGGTGGACCGCCGCTTCGACGCCAGGGGGCGAGCGTCGTCGTGCTGGGTGGCGCCCCGGTGCTCTACGCCTCGGAGAACCTCAAGGTCCTCATCTCCTACACGTCCGAGCGCGAGGACCTGGCACGCGCCCTGGCCGCGCTGGCCGCCGACAGGCAGCGGATGTTCGCGCGCCAGGGGGCTGCGGCGGTCAGGCACCGTACCGTGGTGGAGTCCCTCAGCAGGGTCACCGCGTTGGAACCCACCGTGAGCGACCTCTTGCGTCGGAGGCCGGTTTCGTGCGCGACCCCAGGGGGATGCGGCTCGCCGTCAGCCCCTACGGGGCGACCTGGCAATGAGCGGGCGGCCCTTCACCGATGACAGAAGCCGGCACCATGGTGCTCTTGCCCGTGCACACAATGAGGACATGGCCGATCCGCACCCCATCACCGGAGCGTTCTTCGATTCCCCGGTCCCTCCGGGACCGGATGGCCGATGATCCCGCCACCGCCACCACGCCCATGGCCCGATCGGCCGCACGTGGCGCGCCTGGCCGGTGCATCGTCGGCCCTGCCCGCGCTCGATGCCCGGATCACGCGTGTGCCGCGCCTGCGACCGGCTCGTGACCCTGGCGTGAGGGGGTTGCCAGGAGCGGCTCGTCGCGCTCCTTCGCCCACGAGCCGTACTGGGGGCGACCGGTGGCGAGCGTCGGGCGGCGGATGCCCGCATCTACGTCGTCGGGCGCTGGCACCAGCGGCCACAGCAGGGCGAGCCGCACCGCCGCATGTTCAGGGGACCGCTCCGGGGACTGGCGTGGGCGCCCTTCACCGGGCGGGTCTGGCGACGTCGCCCACCCTCGACGGCGGCCGGTGACGGGCAGCGACTCACCGGGGCGCGCATGGGCGCAGCTGCGCGTGCCCTGCCCGCCAACAAGCCGACGACCGTCGAGCGCACCACCTGCGCGCCGTGGCTCGCCCGCGAGATCGCCCTCATGCGGGTCAAGGTGCTGCTGGCGCTGGGCGGGATCGGATGGGCGCGGCGCTGCGGGTCACCCGCGAGGCGGGTGGACCTCCCCGCCCTCAGCCGCGCTTCGGCCATGGGGCGACGGCGAAGCTGACCAGGCCCGATGGCAGGCCGGTGACGCTGCTGGGCAGCTACCACCCCAGCCAGCAGAACACACGTTCACCGGGCGGCTCACCGAGGCGATGCTCGACGAGGTGCTGGAGACCGCCAAGCGCCTCGCTGAGGCATGATGGCGGAGCGCGGCCGAGGACGTGTCAGGAGCGGTCGGGCAGGATGGCCTCGAGGTCGGCGAGGGTCCGCGGGCGTGCTGAGGCTCTGCGTCCCTCGGGCTCCGCGCCGGACGCGTCCTCCTGGGACGTCCCGTCCGTGCGGCCGTCGGCGCTTCGGGCGCTTGGTGCTGGGACCGAGGGCCTCGTAGCCGATTCCTCTTCCGCTTCCCCGGCAGACGCGTCGATCCCGAGGGCGAGGGACAACCCGGCCACGGCCGCGCGGGCTGAGGCGGCGCGCTCACTGGGCGAGTCACCGGATCCGGCGCTGGCGGGGGCCGGCGGCAGCGGCTCCGCGGCCGCCGCGAGAACCTCGGCGGCACCGGAGGCCGATGAGGCCGACGCCGTGGCGGTCACGGCTCCCCCAAGGTCTCCGAGGTCGAGGCTCCAGCAGGCGGGCTGCGGCGCTCCTCGGCGGTCTCGGCCGGCGAGTCGGCGTGCGACGACGACGCCTGGTCGAGGAGGCCTCGCGGCGGGAGCGCTTCGCGGCGGGCCCTTCGGTGGTCCTACCGGTCTTCTTCCCAGGAGCCTCTGCCGGCGGCTCTCGGCCACGGGCTCGGCGGTGTCCGCACGCTTGGCACTGCCCTTGCCGTCAGCACGAGCAACGTCGTCAACAGTGCCGTCGGAGTCGGCGGTGGTCATCGCGCGTACTGGCTGGGGCATCGGCATTCCGGGCCGACGACTCAGCACCGGTGTCCGGTCCGGACGCGTCTGCCACGCCCGTGTCAGCGGCGCCATCAGGATCGCCATCGACGTCGTCGGGCTGCTGGGCGACGAGCTCGACGAGGCTCTGCCCCTCGCGCAGGTCGAGCCCGTTGGTACTCAACGCTGCACCATGAGGTGGTCGTCGACCCGCGAGGATTGACGCTACTCGGGCCCTGGTCGGGCAGGTCGGTCTCGGGTGAGGCGCCACAGCCGTGATCCAGGGAGACGACGCTGCCGTCGTCGGCGGCCCACTCGTTGGCGCAGACTCCGAAGACGGCGCGCAGGGCGCCGGGCCATGGGCAGGAAGAAACCGCAGGTGAGCAGGTGGCGTGAGCCTGCGGACGTCCCTCGGCGTCGGGGCCGTGGTCGCCGCCGTACCAGCGCTCGGCGGCGCTGGAGACGCGCGCGCTCTCAGGACGCGGGGGCGGCCCAGGTCGAGCTGGTCCAGGGCGACGGCGTCGGCGTCCTCGCCGGTGGCCTCCCACCCGGGTTCGAGGCGCTCGTCGGTCTCCCTGCAGGGAAGGCGGTCTGAGCGAGTGATATCGCCGGGTTCGAGGCGGTCGGGCCCACTGGACCCAGGCAGGGCGAGGAGGGCCTCCCTCTCCGGGAGTGAGCCCATCTCGCAGACGGTGGCGGTGCGGCTGCGCGCGGGACGCGGCTGAGGGTGACGGCCCAGTGCCAGCCGCGGTAGCCACTCAGGGTGCAGTCGAGACAGGTGGGTGACGAGACGCTCTGCGTCGGGGACGGCGGCCAGTACTCGCCGACGGTGATGGATCGGTGAACTCCTCCAGCGCGTGGCGGGCGAGCTCGACGGCGGCCGGGGAGGTGAGGGTCTTGTCCTTGGCGGCCTGGGCCTGCTGGCGGGGGTGGGCAGGCGCCGGCGCGTGGCACGGGGGCCGGCGAGGCCGCACCCGGTGCCGGGCGCTCCAAGGTCGCCGTGGAGGTGCGCGCCCGGTGGCGGAGGCTGGGCCGTGCCCGGTATCGGTGCCGTTCAGGCTCCGCCCGTCGAGGTTCCACCGAGGCGCCGGTGCGAGAGTCGATCGTGTCCGGTCCCCGACAGTGTAGGAGGCTCCGGAAACTGCCCCGGCCCGCGCGGGTTGGCCTGGGCGCACACCTACTTGGCATCCCACACTTCGACAGTAATCTTCGCAACCGACGCGGATACGCGTCATTTTGAAGAAAAACGTCGGTGAGTGAGAGAACCGTCAGCTCGCCTCGACCGAGACGATGCGGTGGACGGCCACGGTCAGCTCGGTCTCGCGCACGACGTCGCGCAGGCGCACCCGCCCGCTCGACGGGCCTATGACCCTCACCTGCCGTTCCTGCACGGCGCCGTCGGGCCGGCCAGGTCGGGCCGCAGCCGCGAGCGCGAGGACTGGGCCTGACGCAGAACCGCCAGGGCGTGCACCGGGTCCGTGGCCACAGCCGACTCCTCCGGCGGCCTGCAGGGCCTCCCGCCCCACACGCAGCCGCCCTACCAGGCCGCCAGCTCGCGCCTTTCAGGCCGCGCCGTCGGACCGAGTGCTCGCTGCCGGGGCGTGACGGCTCGGCGCCCGACGCCCCCGCTGCGCGGCGGCCGGCCCGACCACCATATGTCCACTCGCGTCCTCGGTCACGGGCGCCAGCCCAGTGGCACGCAGCTCGCGCAGCAGCTGCCCGGCGTGCTCGCCGTGCCACGAGGATCCCGGGCGCCACCTCGTCCAGGCCGAGGTCCTTCAATCGCGGTTCGGCCAGGGGCCCGGCGGCTGTCGCCTCATCGCCGATCCGCGGCAGCGCGGACACGGCCTGCACTCGCACCGCCCCGTGGTGGCGGCCGCGTCCTGGATGAGCACGCCCAGCGAGTCCGGCAGGGGTGGGACTGTAGCGGCCGACTCGCCTGGGTGATCTCCTCGGCCCGGTATCCGACGTCGAGCGCGCCGCGCACCGACTCGGGAGTGAACCACCGTGAGCGCCCCGCCGCGCGACTCGACGACGCTCGTGCGTTCCAGCAGCGCGGCCAGCTCGCGTGCGGGCCGGCCCGGCACGATGGCGGTGAGGTCGGACTGAACGAGGATCGTCTCGACGGCGGCCGGTAGGTCCGCGGCGAGCGCCGCCTCCAGCGCCGCCAGGGTCTCGTCATCCGACAGCACTTCGGCGTGTACGTCACCGTCGCCCCCCTCGGCGCTACCGACACCGCCACTGCGTCCGGCGTCCTGCTCGTCAAGGCTCGCCGCTGCCCGCCAGGGGAGAGGATCCTGCCAGCCCGGTGAGCGCCCCGCCGCCGGTGATCCCGAGCGCCTCGGCCTCGCGGACCGCGAGATCGCACCACCCGGGACGGTGCGCCGGGGGCTCTGCCAGTCAGGGCCGCCCGTGCGAAGGCTGGGGGTCACACTCGCGGGAGGTCACGCAGGGCGCGAGCACTGAGCGCGCAGTCGCACCGCCCACCCGGCCTCCAGGTCCGGGCCGAGGACGCGCGCAGGGATCCGTCGTCGTCGCGGGTGCCCGTCAGCCGGGGTGCGGGCACTACCCGCCCAGGCCAGGGCGAGCGGCGCCCAGCGCTGGAGGAGGCTGTCGGCGAGCCAGCCTGCGGCCGGGATCGAGGGGCACCCAGGTGGCGCCGTCGTCATCGAGTCCCAGGAGCCTGGCGCCGGCGGCGGTCTCGTGATGATGGGCGGCCGCGTCTGGCTCCAGGTCGAGGGCGTCGGCGGTACGGGCCAGAGCGCGCGCACGCTCACTCGGTGCGGCGGATCGTCCGCCCTCACGGCCCCACTCCAGGAGCGCGCCCACGAGCCGAACGGTCTCCTCCGGCGTGGAAGGAGGACTCGAGGCGACGACGCGCCGCCCACCGTCTCCAACACGCTGGCCTCGGGGGCGGTCAGCCTCGCGCGTCAAGCGGCCGCCTCTCACGGGGCGAGGGCCACCTGGCGCGGCAGGATGAAGCGAGTGCGCCCGCGGGCGTCGCTGCTGCGCTCCAGCCAGCTGCGCTCGATGAGCGGCGCCGCCCCTGGAGCGGTGCCGCCCGAGCGCAGCGTGCCAGCGGGCGGCCCCAGGTGGGGCCTGGAGCATCTCCACGGAGGTCGCCGGGATGACTGGCCGCCGCCACCGCCGGCGACGTCCTTGCTCAGCTCCTCCAGGGTGGGCGGCAGCTGCTCGACGCTCCAGGGCTCGGCGGCCCACGGCTGCAGGCCGAAGGGGTGCGCCCGAAGGCCGTCGCCAGCGCGGCCACGGGCCTGCCACTCGATGACGAGCGCCAGCCGACCCAGGTGATCCAGCGCCTCAGTAACCTGCTCGGCCTCCAGCGGCGGGTGGGCGTCAGCCCGGCCAGGTCAGCGTTATCCGGGTTGCTCCGGGCTGTCTGGCTGGCCGGATTGTCAGCAGGATGGCCGACGAGCTCATCGTCGACGGCTCATCACCGGGCCCCAACGACTCCACCGGCGATGCGTCTCGACTACCTCGGTCGGCCCGATTCCTTCGGCCTTGCGATCGCCGAGCCGGCTGAGTGCCACCGCCTCGGCCACGGCCAGCATCGGCGCATCAGCCCGGCCAGCGCCTGCTCGACGCTGCCCTGCCCGGCCCGGGTCGCCAGAGCCAGGAAGGAGGAGGAGGACGGCGGCGCGAGAGTCCGGACGCGCCACCAACAGGGCGGCGACCTCGCGGTCCGGCAGCGCCGTCGAGGTGCACGGCGAGGTCCTGGGTGAGGCGGAAGAACTCATCCGCACAAAAATACGCCCCAGCCCCACTCACGGGCAGAGCGGGGACCGGGGATGAGGGCACCGGTGTCCAAATCGGTGACAAAGGGACCTGAGCAGCGCCCTGAGACCAACGACACGAACCGCAGAATCACGCGGTTTTCCTTCGTGAACTGGAGCTCGTCCCGCGCCTTTTGTCACCGATTTGGACACGATCCCACAGATTTCACCCTTTCTGGCGCCTCGCGCCTCCGGCCCGCGTCGGGGTCGCGTTCGCACGGCTCACGCACCGCTGCGGGAGCTCAGCATCGGGCCGTGAGTGCGCTCGCGCGGGCATGATGCCGGCCGGATCGCCCTCTCGCGGGCTGGAAGAACGTCTCGTCCGTCACGGCGCCCCGGCGCCCCGAGCCTGGGATACTCCGCCCATGTCGCGCTACGCCCAGCGATTCTGTGTCACCGGCGTCGTCGACACCCGACGGCCCGCTCATCGTCCAGTCCGACAAGTCCGTCCTCCTGGGTCGCGCCCGCCCGGAGCCGGCGGGGCCCGCCCGCGCCATCGCTGCCTTCGCCGAGCTGGAGCGTGCCCCGAGCACATCCACACTACCGGATCACCCGCTGGCCCTGTGGAACGCGTCGGCGGCCGACGCCGAGACGGTCGTCCACACCCTCATCACCTACTCGCGCTTTCCCGGTGCCGCACGCCCTGCTCACCGAGATCGCCGGACGATGAGCCGCTACGGCCGCCTCCAGCTCCTCACCGATCCGCCCACGGCCTGGTCCTGCACGCCACCGACGTGCCGGTCCTGGAAAGAGGTCATGCGTTCAAGCGCACCAAGGGCCTGCTGGGTCGAGCGGCTCGGGAGGCTGACGTTGTCGTCCACCCCTCGAGCAGGGCCACCTCAAAGCGGTGCTCATCAAGCTGGGCTGGCCGGCCAGGACCTGGCCGGCTACGTCGACGGCGAGGCCACCCCATCACTCCTGACCGACTCCTCCGGCACCTTTCCAGCTGCGCCCTACCGGTCCGAGGCGGCGGAGAGCTCTGGGCGGGAGGGATCCGGCGTCGTCGTCCTGCCGTGCGAGACCGGCAAGACCCTGGTGGGCGCCGCCCACTGGCCCGAGCTCGACGACAACGCTCATCCTGGTCACCAACGCGGTCTCAGCGCCAGTGGAGCTCATGCGCTTCACCACCTGACCGAGACGAGATCGGCGAGTACTCCGGCTCGCACGTGAGGTCCGCCCCATCACGATCGCCACCTACAGGTCCTGACCACCCGCCGGAAGGGCGTCTACACACACCTGGACCTGCTGGACTCGCACGACTGGGGGCTCATCGTCTACGACGAGGTCCACCTCCCTGCCCGCACCGATCTTCGAATGACCGCGGACCTGCAGGCGCGCCGCCGCCTGGGCCTGACCGCGACCCTTGTGCGCGAGGACGGTCGCGAGGACGAGGTCTTCGCCTCATCGGCCCCAGCGCTACGACGCGGAAGGATCGAGAACCAGGGCTGGATCGCCCCGGCGATCTGCACCAGTGCGCCTGACCACTCGACGCCGGTGAGCGCGGCTACGCGACCGCCGGAGCCGGGCGCTACCGCCTGTGCCTCCTCACCGCGCAAGCTGCCGCGATCATCGTCGGCCCTCCTGGCCCGCCACGAGGGCGAGTCGGTCGTCATCGGCCAGTGACGTGCAGCTTCACTGCGAGATCGCCGAGCACCTGGGCGCGTCATCGCCGATAAGCTCGACGACCGGCAGCACGAACGCCGCGCTCTCACGACGCTCTCGTCCAGTTTCGGGATCTCCGGTGCGCTGGTGTCCAAGGTCGCGAACTTCTCCATCGACCTGCCTGCGAAGCAGGCCGTCGAGGTCTCGGGCTCCTTCGGCTCCACGTCAGGAGGAGGCCCAGCGGCTCGGCGATCGTGCGTCCCAAGGAGGACGGCCGCCAGGCCCGTCTTTGCTACTGCAGCCGCCCGCGACACCGCCGACCAGGAAGTGCGCGTCTGCGCCAGCGGTTCCTGGCTACGAGCAGGATGCGCCCACGCCATCATCGACGCGCTGAGGAGGCAGGCGAACCGCGCCACATGAACGTCACCGGCCTCGCCACCCGGGAACCGTCGTGTCACTGCGTCAGCAGTTCCTCGTACTCATCGGTACGAGCGCTCCCGCTCTCGCCTGCTTCGTCATGCACATGAACCTTGTGGGCGGCGACGTGATCTCCGGATGGGCATGCTCATCGTCGGCGACTTGGGACTCGATCGGCGCGCAGCTCGCCGCCTTCCTGGTCCCACTGTACATCCGCTGGCGCCGGACCCGTGACAGCCGCCGGGCCTCAGTCGAACCCGACGGCCATGCATGCCGGCTCCAGCGCACCAGGGCGGCGGCATATGCGCGCATCAAGCGCGCACGAGTACGCGCCAGGGTGCGGCCGTCAGCCCGATGGATTGGTCGACCTTCTCGGCCTCCGCTGCGTGACGGCGGCCCGCGCGCTCAGCGACCGCCTCGCGAGGTCGGCGGGCGCGTCGCCCATGGGTCTCCGACGGCGCGCGGTGCGGCGCCTCCGGCCGGCGACGCCACCCTCCAGGGAGCAGTCACGGGCGAAGCCTTGAGGGAGGCGTGTCCACGGTGCCGGACTGCCGTCAGAGTGTCAGCGCGTGGTGCGCCAGTGGCGGCGCGCGCCGGGCTCGAGACTCAGGAGGTGGTGCTGGAAGGCCAGGAGCTGGCCGGCCCGCCATGCCTGCACCCGGGAGCGGTTTGACGAGGCCAGGAGGGTGGCGGCCATGCGCGAGTGGTGACGGCGTCGTGGTGGGGGAGACGTGATGACGGGGAAACGGGTGCCGTCGGAGGTGGAGATCCTGGTGCGATGGGCGGCGCGGACGGCACCTCAGCGGCCACCCGCCCGAAGACCGTCGCTTTCTCGCCGGCCGGCGTGATGGTCAGATCGACGACGCCGACCTCGTTCCTGACCCAGCGCCGCGGCTCGCTGTGGTGCCGCCCAGGCCTCGGCGGCCACCTGTGCGCGCGGGCGGAGATATAGCAGCGATGGCGGGACGTCGTCGGCGACGACGCCGCTGCAGCAGCTCACGCAGGTCCGCCAGCCAGGTGGTGCACCCGCTCGATGGGCGCCTCGCCGGTCCGCCCAGCACGACGAGGCTGCTCGCCGACCTCGCTCGGGACGGGATCGTCGCCCCGCCAGGAGACGCACCATGCGCAACGCTGCCCCCTCGGCGAGAGCAGCCCTCCCCAGGCGCCCCACGGCGCGGAGCTCCTCAGCCTCGATGACGGTGATCGTGAGCGTGTCTGCCGCGCGATACTCCTGCCGGTGGTTCGGTTGCTCGTAAGCAGGCATAGGCACGCGTGCACGCCTGAGGCGAGGCGATTCTGCTCACACCGATGTACCCTGCGAGCTATGGCGCGATGAAGCATCACAGTCCCGCGCGTCCTGCGTCCACATGGCCGCTTCCGGCGCCGCGATCGGCGGCCGTCCTGGGGCTGCTGGGAGCCTCCGCGAGTAGTCGCTGCGGCGTCGACGACGGCCGCGGGCACCACGCCCCTGGCTCCCGGCGCGCGCTGCCGGCGCGGTGCTGGCGGTCGCGCGCCTCTGCCGGCGGCGTCAACCACCTTGACCATATGGCACGTACCGGCGAGGCGGGGATCCTGGACGCCACCGAGGCCCAGCAGCAGGCCGTGGACACGATGTCCCTCCAAGCACGGCGTGGGCCTGCGGTGCTGGACCGTCTCCGACGCTCCAGCGCAAGCGCCTGGCGCGATCGCCGAGCAGACCTGAGATGACACGGCTGGGACGACGACATGCTCCTGGTGTCATCATCCCTGCTGACGGCTCGGGCTCGAAGAGCCTGACTGCTGTGCGCACAGCGCTCCTCGAAGTTCTCCGGAGTCGGACTTCACATGGCGGATCGACTCGCCCTCAAGAAGCAGCTGAGCGCGGGGAACTACGACGGCGCCGTCGCGGCGATCCCGGAGAGCATGTCCGGGTCCTCGGGCTCGAGGCGGTTCAAACAGCTCGGGGGCTCAGGCTCCTCGGCGCTTCCGCTCCTGCTGGGAGGGCGCGGTGGCGGCTGGCAGCCGCCGCCTGACGGTGATAACTGGCGCAGGAAGAACAAGGAGAACGACGACATGCTGCCCGGCCGGCGCAAGCCGGAGGCCGCCGCGGGCGGCGCACCGGCGGACCAGGCATCGGGGCCCGCCGCGATGACTTTCGGTGGAGCAGCTGCGCGCGCGGCCGGCGGCCCTGGTCCAGGCCGATGACACGGTGCGCGGCTCGCCGCCGAGCGTCCTACGCCCAGGCGCAGTTCGGGCTGTCCGCCACGGACGCCTCTCACCGCCGCCTCCTGGACGGCGCCCGTGCAAGCACCTGTCGCGGATGCGTCGAGCTGCGCAAGATCCTCGACGCGACGACATCCTCGGACCGAGGCCGCAGCTGCGCCAGATGTACACTGGAGATCCTCCAGCACCGCTCGGAGGCGGTCGGTGAGATCCGCGCCCAGGAGGAGGCGCGCCAGCAAGCGGCGAGGCATCGAGGCGAACCCGGCCGGACGTCGATCGCGCCACCCAGCGGGCCGACGAGACCGGAGCAGGCCATCGTCGCGGCCGAGACGATCCTGGTCATCTCCTGGGTGCCGCCGCCCGGCCTCCTCCTGACGAGCATGTGGCCCAGGTCTCGAGCAGGCCCGTTGCCTGCCGACGCCGGACGCACCGCCCTGCGGCCCGTACCAGCGTCGAGGGCCTCCCAGGACGCAACGGCGGTGGCGCAGGTGCATCGCGCTCGCGGGCTCGATCGCGCAGCTGCCGAGCTGGGCTGGCCCAGGTCCTGCCAGGCGCGTGAGGCGCCTCCAGAGTGCGGCCAGGACCTGAGGCGGCCATCGCCTCGATCTCGGACCTGGTGGACGCCCAGCGGCGTGGAGGGCTCGGTCGGCACGGCGACTGTGGCGCCCCTGGTGGCCGACGCCGAGGCCGCCGTCGCCGAGGCCGTCAGGCCAGCGGCAGCCGCGCCGAGCGGCGACTGGGCCGCCCTGCACCTGTGGCGCGGCCGAGGCCGCCATCGACGCCGCCCTGGCCCTCTGGCCCGCGAGCGCGAGGAGGGGCGACTCGCGCGCCTTGAGCCTCCTGGGCCTCGCGCGCCTGGCCCGCCTCAGCGCTCCCAGGTGGAGTCGTGACCTCCCACATCACCACCACCGCGGGGCGGTGGCCTCGACGCGCACCGCGCTGAGTGAGCTGCCACGCCACGGCCGCGCACGAGCGTCCAGACCACTGGACCCGGTAGCGGCCCTGTGGCGGAAGGTCGCGGCGGCCGGGCCTCGTGGCCCAGGCCCAGGCCCCGGCCGAGGCCGACGTGCGCGGGTCGTCGTCCGAGCTCGTGGAGCCCGCGCTCCGGGAGAAAGCCACTCCGGCGGCTACGGCCCGGCACGGGCGGCGGGCTCGACCGCTCTCACTCTCGGCCAAGGGCGGGCTGATGGCGGCGGATCACAGCTGACGGCGGCTGAGCTCCCATCACCACCACGACAACGGCTGGGCGCGGCGGTGGCGAGCCGACGGAGGCGCGACTTCATGGACGGGGTCGGTGACTTCCTTCTTCGACGGAGGCGGCGACCGCTGACCGCGGCGTCTTTCTGCCGCCCAGACCCGGTCGCCCATGCCAGTCATGCCCTGAGCGATGCGGCCTCTGCCGGCGGCGTGGCGCCGGCCGCGCCCGTACCTGCGATCATGGCAACGCCTGATCCGCCCCGGCCCACCCGGCCGTCACCCGGCAAGCGCGGCGTCCGTATCTGTTCCTACCGCCCATACCGACGCCGCACCTCGACGGGAAGGACGAACCATGGCTGGCTTGGTCGATCCTGAGCGCATCGCCCAGCTCACCCATAACATCAACGCACTCTGGGCGACCGGACCGGAAGATGCTCTTCCAGCTGTTGCGGATGCCCGACCTCCATCGCCGAGGCTCGCGACGCCGTCGCCAGACGATCTGGCTGCGCCTGGCGGAGGGACCACGACGCCGACGTCGCCGGGGCCGGACTGGGCAACAAGGCCTGGCCGCCTCCCGGTAAGCCAGCTGCGTACCGGCGGTGACGACCCGGGTGGAACGATGCGTCAACGCCGGGTGTCGGCAGCTCCAGACCGGTCTGCGGCGGATGGGTCAAAATGACGACTGCGCTCTAACACATTCAGCTCATCTCGCCGCCAGAGGCAGGGCCAGGTCAGGTTCGGGCGCCATCCGCTCATCAACGTCACGGACACCAGCGGCTGTCCCGCTACGGTTCAGGTGCCTTGCGTCAGATCGACCCAGGCCGCCGAGCAGATGGGCGGCTGGCCGCTCCCTGGGTCCCAGTTCGCCAAAGCTCGAGAGGCCTCGGCGCGCCGGCCTGAGCCGAGCCCGCCTGGCGCTGAAGTCCAGGCAGAACCCAGCACTGCAGGCAGCACTCCCGCAGAGCGCCCGCCTGGCGGCGACGACGCCCGCCATCAACGCGCCTTCGGGCCCGCAGAACCAGGGCCAGCCGGTCGGCGGAGAAGTCCTCCTGCTGAGTCGATTTAGCCACACCAGCGCAACAAGTCTCGCTGCCAGCCTTCGTCATCGACGAGGGGCCCGAACGTTAGCCAGCCTGACCGCTGGGCACACACCACCACGCTCGACACGGCCGGCCGGGGCCAACGCCCTCAGCCCCGCCCAGGTCACCCGATCACTCGGATCAAGTTGGAAAAGGTTGATATCACTGGGACCTCTCGGGCGTCGCCAGGGCTGTTGGACACAGGACCCCGGTAGCATGGGAACCCATGAGCGTACCGACTTATCTTCGTCGATGGCGGGCGATGACCACCCTCGGCATGGTGTGCTGGGCGGCGTCGAACGGGCGGCCCCGCTGGAACCGCACTCACCTCTGCAATGAACTGTCCTCCGCCGACGCCGCCGAGGCGGGGAGGACGAAGACCCACGCCCTGTTCTTTCTCAACGCCACCAGCGGCCACATGCCCATGAGCCTTCATCCAGGCCCTGCGGCATGGGCTACCGCCCGTCGCGGCCGGGTCGGGAAGCAATGAGGAAGGTCGTGTTGTCGGTATCCCAGCGCACCCTGGAGGCGCTGGCCGAGCGGTCGGCAGGGCCCATGTCCTGCTGGGCCGACGGCGACTACATCCCCTCCAGATCAGCGACGGCTCCTGCTCAAGGCCCGTTGCCCGGAGTCAGGATCACTGTGCTCAATACTCAACGCCAGCTGATGACCGCCCTGGAGACTGGTCTACAGCCTGGAGGCGACGTCAAGGCTTCACATCCACTACCGCGCGTGTGCATCTCTGTCCGCTGGGACTTCGACCCACTCGCCTTCCTCTGACCCACAGCGGTGACGGTCGACGCCGTCGCCCGTCCCATCTCACCGACTCGCCGAAGGTTTCAGCCGCCATCCCTTGTTCGGCGGCTACCACACGCACCCCTCGCGTTCTTGTGATCCCAGGTTCTCGCCCGCCTGCAGCGCCTCGGGTCCCACCAACCACATGACCCATCAACAGCGACCGTTGGACTCACTCAGAAACGACCAGAAACTGAAGGAATGGTGAGACTCATGGAGCGTTCCCAGCGATCCTGCACCAAGCTCACCTCCTCTGTCGTCGACGATGAACCCAACATCGCGGCACCGCCGCGCAATCGCTCCTGCGCAGGCGTCGAGCTGAGTCGTCGCTCGCGAGCGACAGCAGCGCGCCGCTGAAGACGGTGGAGAGAGATCCCCCGGCCACGGTGGTCCTCGTCATGTCTACTGCCCGACATGGACGGCTTCTACCGTGGCCCAGCGCCTGCGCGAGCGTGACGCACCCCGATCCTCTTCCCTGACCGCCCGACGATGACACCCAGCGGACAAGGTCCAGGGCCTGACCGTCCGGCGGCGTCGTCACGTCAGCCGCTTCCGGGCTGGAGGAAGTGCATCGCCCGCATCCGCGCGTCCCTCTGCGCCGCACCCACGCCATCGAGAAACCAGGACGACGGCGCGTCGTGCGCGTGCGACCCTGGTCCTGGACGAGACGCGCCCACGGGTGTATCGCGCTCAGAGGTGGAGGTGGACCTGTCACCGAGTTCAAGCTGCTGCATACCTCTCATGCTCAATGCCGGGCGCGTCGTGTCGAGCAGATCCTCGACCACGTCTGGGAGTACGGCTGGAACGCGACGCCGCGATCGTGAGTCCTACATCTCCTACCTGCGCCGCAAAGGTGGACCATTGAATCCAGGGCGCTGACGGTCAGCCCGTCACCCGCTCATCGACGCGGGTGGGCCACATGTACTGCGCAGGCAAAGGCCGGTGAGTGGCGGCGCGCGCGTGGAGCACGCGCCCGGCGGCCGTCGTCCGGTGGCGGCACCGCCCGATCAAGAGCAGACACGATGGCACCGGTCACCGCGAGTCAGCGGCCCCTGGCGCGCGATGCCGCTGCGCACGCCGCGCCTGAGCCCCCTCCAGCGACGACGGGCCTGCCTGCTCGCCATCGGGCTCATCATTCGCTCTCCTTCGTGGTGACCTCACTGCTCTACAGCACCACGCGATGGGGCAGATCGACAGCCAGCTGACGCACGACACGCTCCGAGCCATCAAATGCAGTCGCTGGCGAGCTCCGCGAGGCGGGATCGCAGCGGCACCTCCCTCGAGGCTACTACGTCGAGCGAGTGCACGGCGCCAGCGCAAACGAGTGGATCTCGCCGGACACCGCCCGCGACATGCAGCCGGCAGGTCAGGGCCTGGACTGCCAGCGCACTGGCACATGCCGGACAAGAGGCGGCTTCCCGGATCATCGACGGTCGCTCCGATCAGCCCGGCCACGCCGGTGCGGATAGTGTGCGGCGCGTCGGGACCAGAACGCGGATGCTGAGTACGCGCGCCGTGGCTAGCCTGGCTCACGCTGCAGGCGACGTCGCGGAGACCGTGAGCGGACCGCCGTGGTGGCCCTGGCCGACGTCTCGATCATCGCGCGGGCGCCCTCTTCGCCACCCTGGTTCACCACTCCTTCCGCTCCCTGCGCCAGATCGAGCAGGGCGTGGCCGGGCAGCATCGCCGCGCAGCGACCTGTCACGCGCATCCTGGTCGCGAGCCGCGCACCACGGAGGTTGGAGGCTCCTTTACAGCAGGCGATCAACACGATGCTCACAGAACGCGAGCGCCTTCGCCGCCCGAGACCGTCGGCCCAGGAGCGCGGTGACGCGCTGCGTCTCCGACGCCTCCCACGGCTGCACGCTGGCCGCGATCCGCCGCGCGGCGAGCTACTAGCGGAGGGGTGCCCGCGAGTCGACCGAGCGTGGTCATGGGGCGCATCGAGACCAGGTCCAGCCGGATGGGGCTGCCTCGTCGATGACCTCCTCCAGCTGGCCCGGATCGACGAGGGCCGAGATGCGATGCGAGCCGGTCAACCTCAGCGACCTGGCCGCGCCTCGCGACATGATGGTGCTGGCCCCCGAGCGCGACTGCGGCCTCATCGCGGCGCGACGGGGCCTGCCCGGCAAGGAGGCCTCGCTCCGGGTCATCGGCGACCGCGCCGCCTCTCCCGAGATCCTCGCAACCTGCTACGGCGGCGTGGTGCGCCACACCTCCGGGACGCCGGTGGTCAGACCAGCCATCGGCATAGCTTTGGGCGAGACCGACGGCGCAGCGTCTCGTCGTCGTCGAGGTCCGCGTCACGGCGGCGGCGCGACCGGAGGCGGCCAAAGGAAGGTCTTCCAGCGCTTCTACCCGCTCGGACACCTCCCGCAACCGAGACCGGGCGGCGGCTCAGCTGGGCCTGGCGATCGTGCTGGGGATCGATGCGCCCACCAGAGGCACGGTCGATGTATACTGCAGACAGCGGCGGGCGGCGCTTCATATCGCTACCACCATCGACGCAGTAGCGCGCGCGCCGTGCCCTGGTAGGCCGTTCGCGCCGCACTCCGCCGGCAGCGCCGAGTCACGATGAGTGGCACGCGGACGCTGTGTCGTCGACGTCTGGCGAGGACAGTCCTACGATGGCACGCGTTCCGGTTTCCAACACGGAGACTGACTGCGTGTCATCAGACGCACCGCGTGGCTGCTGCCGACGCTTCACCGCAACGGCCGGTGAAGCATTCGGCACCTCTGGCCCCAGACGATCATGGCTCGCCGCGCGAGAGCGCGCTCGTCGACGCTGGTCCACACCGGACCGTCGCTTCCACAATCTTCGCCACCTCATCGACGTGCTCGCGCGGGTCGACGAGCTCGCGAGGAGTGCGCAGCCAGCGGACATCATGCGGGTCACCGCCTGCTGTAGTGCCACGGGTGCGTCTTCTCCTCCGACGTCCGAGGAAGGGTCATGGCCGCGACGGCGGCGACCGAGGGACGCGCGCGCCTCGGCGGCCTTGCGCGGATCGTCTTCGACTCGCCTGGGCGTCCCGATGGAGACGGTCAGACGGGTGTGCTGCCATCGTCGTCGACCTCAAGCGACACATGCTCGCCGATGCACGACATCGACGCCCGGCGCTCATCGACGCCGACACAGCACCCTGGCCCGTGGACCCGCAGACCTACACCAGTACGTCGGCGTCTGCTGCGAGTACTCCGGCGTCGTGGAGGAGTACCTGCGACGCGCCCCGACGATCATTCACGGCTGCTGGGCGCGCGCACCTCTTTCCACTCCCCGCTGGGCGGCGCTGGGGGCGCAGCGCGCGGCCAGGGAGGTCTGGCGGCCGAACAGTCGGCGCATCGAGAAGCTTCGCCAAAGCTCGCCGCGTGAGCAGAGCGCAGGCGGTCGGGAGCCCGCGGAGGCGCCGCTCAAGTTCGGCGCGTCCCGCACTCTCACTGCCGCGCGTCGTTCGCGAGGCGCGCACCGGCGGCGCGTTCCCGGGCAGCAGGGTGTTCGGCGCCCGCGCGACTCTGGCGCACTGCGCGTCGATCCGCTGGGCCTGCAGCGCGCGGCGCCGCCAGGACCTCTGGCCGGCCGCGCCCAGCGTCTGACGCGCACCACGTCTGCATCACCGCTGAGTCTGCTGATCGCGCCGTCAAGCTTTGCCGACGCCAACCGCCGCTGCCTTTGTCGGCGGCACGATCGCCGGCAGCCAGCATCATCAGTCTCGCCCGTCGAGCGCCTCCTCGCCACGCACGCGAGGCATCCCGGCGGTGGCCTCGGCTTACGCGCCGGCCCAGTCGAGGCGCCTGCCGAAGCAGGGCGCGCGCGCGAGGAACAAGGACGGCGAGGAGGCGATGGCGCACCTGCCTCGATGGGTCGTGCGTCGCGGACCTGGAGCCTGCTCATGTGCTCGCAACCGCTCGCGTGCGGGCCGAGGACCGCCGCGCGGGTTCAGGCCGGGCGGTCAAGCTCGCGAAGCTGCGGGCCAAGACGGGAGGCCAAGAAGGGCTGCGCGAGGCCCGCGCCAGCGAGATCGCATCCACCGAGGGAGATCATCGACATTGGCGCCGACCTCTGGGCATCCAGCCCTCGCCCTTCCCGTCGACGGATCCGCCCGCCGTCGCGGGCCGGTATGATCTGCAGGCCCCTCCACAGGGCCAGATCTCGCCCCGGTACGCCCAAGCCAGGCCCCTACCGTGAGAGACAGCGCGCACCTCGGTGCACCACCAGCACACCGCACATGGCGCTCAGGCGCGCCTCTCTCGCGAAGGACTCATGCCCACCTACTCCGTCGTACTGCCGCGGTGGCCAGACACGCCGCCGGACCGCACCCGCATCGCGACGGTGAACCGGGTCGATGGCATGCGGGGAGACATCGACCTGCTCAGTCCTGCGACCGGGACGGCGTCGGATCCATAGCCGCCTGCGCGGCCGACTGGCACTACGGATCGTGCGGTCACTCGATCAGATCAGCCTGGCCCTGGACAACGCCGCCGTCTGCTACGACGACGCCGAGACCTCCAACCAGGGCCGCTTCGCCGGCTCAACGCCGGCTCCCAGCTGCCCGCACCGGCTCCCGCACCGGCGCCGGCTGCGGCGCGCGCGCATGGTAGGGAGCGCCGCCGACAGCGAGCTCGCTCAGACTGCGCCGCCTCAGCCGCTCCCTGAGCCTCAGCGGCAGCGCCATCGCCGACTGCCGGTACAGGCCCAGCCGACCCGCCTCGTGGACAGGCGGATACGGCGGCGGGCCGCCTCACGTGCGTGAGACGCTCGCCGCGGTCCCAGGCCGGCCGGCGTCGCGGCCAGGGCTACTGCAGGTGCTGACTGGCTCGTCGGCAGTCGTCGATCAGTACATGCCACCATGTCGCCGGCGCCGCCGTCGGCGCGGCGCGAGCGGCTCGAGCTGTCCGGCACGACGGCCTCGGTGGTCGGGAACAGACCGGCGATGGAAACTCGGCGTTCTGCAGGGCGGAGCGGGTCACCTTGACCGCTCGGCGATGCCGGCGGCCAGCAGGGTTGACGTACGTGCGCCGGTGGCGGCGTTGCGAGGCCCTCACCGCGGTGGGCAGGTTGCGCACGCGGTCCACGACGACGCCGCCCTCGAGGCCGGCGTTGGCAGCGATTCTGCTTGAGCGGGGCCTCCACGGCGACGCTTGACGATCGCGGCGCCCGGTGGCCTCGTCGCCCTCGAGCTTGAGGGTGTCGAGGACCTCGGCGGCCTGGAGCAGGGCGACGCCACCACCGGCAACGATGCCCTCCTCGACGGCGGCCTTGGCGTTGCGCACGGCGTCCTCGATGCGGTGCTTGCGCGCCATGAGCTCCACCTCGGTGGCGGCACCGGACTTGAGGACGGCTACGCCGCCGGCCAGCTGCCAGACGCTCGGAGCTTCTCGCGGTCGTAGTCGGGTCGGGTTCTCGATCTCCAGGCGGATCTGGGCGGTGCGGGCCTCGATGGCCTCCCTGTCGCCAGCGCCCTCGACCAGGGTGGTGTCGTCCTTGGTGACGCGACGACCTTGCGGGCCTGGCCCAGGTCCTCCAGGGTGGCGTTCTCGAGCTGAGGCCGACGGTCTCGAGATGACCGATACCGCCGGTGAGGATGGCCATGTCACGAGTATCGCCTTGCGGCGGTCACCGAGCCAGCCTTGACGGCCACGGACTTGCAAGGTGCCGCGGATGCGGTTGACGACGAGGGTGCCCAGGGCCTCGGCCTCGACGTCCTCGGCGATGAGGCCAACAGCTTGCCGGTCTGCATGACCTTCTCCAGCAGCGGGCAGGTCGCCCGACGTTCGAGATCTTGGACTCGACCAGCAGGACGTAGACGTCCTCCGGACGGCCTCCTGACGGTCGGGGTCGATGACGAAGTAGGGGAGATGAAGCCCGTGTCGAAGCGCATACCCTCGGTGACCTCGAGCTCGAGGCCGAAGGTGTTGGACTCCTCGACGGTGACGACACCCTCGTGGCCGACCTTCTCCAGGGCCTCGGCGATGAAGGCACCGATCTGCTCGTCGGCGGCGGAGATGGAGGCGGTGGCCGCGATCTCTCCGGGTCTCGACCTCCTTGGCGTCGGCCAGCAGGCGCTCGACGACGGCCGCGACGGCCTTCTCGATACCGCGGCGAACGGCGATCGGGTTGGCGCCGGCAGCGCGTTGCGCAGCCCTCGCGCACCAGGGCCTGGGCCAGGACGGTGGCGGTGGTGGTGCCGTGCCCGCGACATCGTCGGTCTTCTTGGCGACCTCCTTGACGAGCTCGGCGCCGATCTTCTCGTGAGGGCTCCTCGAGCTCGATCTCCTTAGCGATGGTCACGCCGTCGTTGGTGATCGTGGGGCGCCCCACTTCTTGTCCGAGCACGACGTTGCGGCCCTTGGGGCCCAGGGTGACCTGACGGTGTCGGCGAGGGTGTTGCGGGCCGCGCTCCATGCCGCAGCGGGCCTCCCTCGTCGAGGCGATGATCTTGGACATTGAGTTTCCTCCACTGCGTGGTAGGGCGGCCAGTTCGTGCCCGCGACGGACGGATCGGTCCCGGGCGTTCACGTCACGCCCGACGCCGGCCCTCACGTTCCAGCCTGGATGAACTCGGTGCATTCAAGGATGCTTTGTCCTCGAGGTGCCCGAGTGCTAACCGCAATGCTGGCACTCTCAGCCCTTGAGTGCAAGGAGCTCAGTTCTCATCGGCACTGAATCCTCCGACGGCGAAGCAGGGAATCCCGCCGGGCCCGCGGGTGAGCCATCGAGGAGGCCCGCAGCCGGTCCTGCCTCAGGGGCCGCTGCCCTGGTCAGGAGGGCGGCTCCTCGGCCCGTGAGGCGGTGGCCAGCAGGATGAGTGCGCAGGTCCAGGCCAGGGCGCAGGCCCCGCCAGGGCGCCGTCGGCCAGAACCTTCTCCGGCAGGGCGCCGGCAGCGGTGCGGTGCGCCTCGAGCCACGCCAGCAGCCGGGTCCCTTCCTCCTCCATTCAAGCGCCAGGGCCGACCAGGCCATGAGGGCGGTCTCCGGTGTCAGGAGATACCGTCATCGCGCCAACCCGCTCCCGGGGCGAGGCCCCCGGTGGGGCGGTGCATGCGTGCGGCCGCCGTCTGCCCGTACCGATCGGGCCCCGGCCAGCGGCCGAGGTGAAGGGAGGCAGGACCAGGGCGATGGCGGCGTCGACGTCGTCGCGCTGCAGGGTGGCGGCCCCAGGCGGGGCGAAGTTGCGCTCCATGGCGCTGCGCACGCTGTCACCCGCTCGGCCAGGGCCTGGGCGGGGCCGCCGAGGTCGATCCCGGCCCTGGGCCAGCGCCGTCGCCGCCTCCAGCCCCAGGGAGCACCGGGCAGCCGTCCCCAGGGTGAGGACCGTCTCGGCGACCTCCCAGTAGTCAGGGCGAGGGCCGCCGGCAGGTGGGAGGGCGTGTCCGTGATCCCCAGGAGCCGGGAGGCGGCGCGCGCCAGGGGCACGCCCAGGCGGTCACGCAGGTCGGCGGCGGGAACGCCGTCGGCCGAGGAGCCGGCCCGAGGCCCACAGGAACCATCCGGCGCCGTCGGCCTGGGCGGGGCGGTTGTCCGGCACGCGGCCGCTGCTGGTGTAGCGGGCCTCGAAGCCGCCGTCGGCCCGCTGCCAGGAGGCCAGGTTGCCCAGAACGCCCAGCGCCTCATCGGCCAGGTTCACGGCACTGAGGGCGGCCGCGGCGAGCGGCGTCCCGGGGCCAGACGTAGCGCCAGATGCTCATGGGCGCCGCCACGACCGCACCCGGGGGAAGACCTCGGCCCCCGGCGGCGCGGGGCTTCGCGAGTCGCGCCCTCCTCCAGCGCCCCCGGCGGAGGTGGGAGTCAGGGGCGGCGTCGACCCGGCGGAAGGTTCGGCAGACGGGTCAGCAGGGCCGGCAGGGATCATCGGACCGGGCATGAGTGCCGGTCGGTCAGGGCCAGCAGGTCGGTCAGGGCGCCGTCGGCCCAGGTCCGCCCACCGGCCTTGAGGAAGGCGGGCAGCCTGGCGGCGGGCGAGCGCCTGACGGGCCAGGGCGCTCTGCTGCGAGGTCGTCAGGCCCCACGGTTCGAGGGCCCGAGGCAGGCGGGTCCCCGGGACGTAGGCAACAGTGTCACCCGGGGCCAGGGGTACAGGCCCCCTCCCCGCCCACGACGAGCCCGCCGCTCAGCAGCGTCGGGGCGCGGCGGCCAGGCCCACCAGGCGCGAGCCGCCCCAGAGGACCGCGGCGGCGGTGAGGCGGAACCGCCGCGGCGAGAGCCAGGAACCGACGACGCCCGGGAAGCGCCAGTGGCCTCATGCCCCTTTACTGAGGCTTGTGGTCGTCACGCAGGATGACGGCGATCGAGGCGCCCTGGGTGTTCTCCGCGGTGCCCTCCACCACGTTGCTGATCCCGAGGCGCTTGCCGACCTCCTCGGCCGCGGGCCAGGGCCTGCGGGGAGCTGAAGTAGACCGTCGACTGGGCCGGCTCCGCGTTCTCGTAGAATCCCGGGGATGACCTCCACCGCGGTGAAGCCGCCGTTGGTGAGCTTCTCGCTGGCCCCCTTGGCCAGGCCGTCGGTGTTCGTCCGTTGGCCACCGAGACCCCGGTGTTGAAGTCCACGTTGCCGGAGGCGCTGGCCGAGGCACTGGGTTTCAGCCGAGGCGGCGCCGCCCTTGTCACCCTTGTCGCCCTTGCTGTCCGGAGTTCTTGTTGCCACCGGCCTGTCCGCCCTGGGCGGGCTGAGAGGAGGAGACCGCGTCCGACGAGCCGGGCCTCCTGAGCCGTTGAGGAACAGCGTCACCGCGCCCCAGGCGAGCGCCGGGACAATGATGATGATCGCCAGCAGCGGCACCCGCAGCTGCGCCACCTGGGCACCTGGGCACGGTGCACGCCCACAGGAACCGGGCCGTCATCATCGCCGACGTCGAACTCGTCCTCGGGGTAGTCATAGTTGCTCACGCTCACAAGATACCGGTCCGAGCGTCATTCGTCGGTATTGCTCACCACGTCCGGCTCTGAGGCGGTGACATCGGGCCCGGCAGATTCCTGCAGGGTGTGGCAGGTGGGCCGTTAGGCTCGCGGCGTGACATCCGCCAAGCCCCTGTCCGAGATCATCGATCCTCCTGGGCGCGCGCCCTGGCCCCGTGGAGCCCACGGTCCATGAGATCGGGGGCGGCTGCGCCAGGAGGTGGCCTCCGGCGTCAGGGTACCTCCCGGCGGGGACCGACGTGCTGCGCGCCTTCACCTACCCGATGGAGGACGTGCGCGTCCTCATCGTCGGCCAGGACCCCTACCACGGGCCATCCATGGGGCTGAGCTTCTCGGTGGCGCCCGGCGTCAAGCCGCCGCGCAGCCTGGAGAACATCTTCCGCGAGCTGGTCAGTGACCTGGGCGTGCCCAGGCCGACGTCGGGGGACCTGACGCCGTGGTGCCGGCGGGCGTCATGCTGCTCAACCGGGTGCTCACCGTTCGCCCGGGGCGCCGGCCTCGCACAAGGGCTGGGGCTGGGAGAAGGTGACGCAGCGGGCGATCGAGGCCCCTGGTGGAGCGCGCGGCCCGCTCGTGGCGATCCTGTGGGGGCGGCCGGCGCAGTCGCTGACCCCCGATGCTGGGGCAGACCCCCCATCATCGCCTCACCGCACCCATCCCCGCTGTCGGCCTCGCGCGGGTTCTTCGGCTCACGCCCTTCAGCCGCGCCAACGCGATCCTCACCGAGATGGGCGCCGCGCCCGTCGACTGGCGCCTGCCCTGAACGTCGAGGGCCGGCCCGAGACCACCTGCCGACCAGGCCTTACTCACGACGGTCGGGATCCACTGGCCAAGGGTTATCCATACTGCACGAACCCGACCCCCATGCAGTACACCCACCCTCCCCAGTAGCACTAACCTCGTGCTACACCACCCGCAGGCCTCACACCCCACCAGACAACAGCACCGACCCCCGCGCCCGCAGCTCCTCGCCCCATCTGGCGTCCTGCCGGCATTGCAAGATCAACAGACTCCGTCTGAGTAGCAGCGGCCTCGCGTGTACCCGACGGTCGACGGCGGCTGCCCTTGTTTCATGGAACAAGCTCAGCCGATCCTCGAGAAGACGCTGCCCCAGCAACGATGCCTCACCAAGCCGGCCTCTAGACGCATACCCGCCCATTCCAGCTCCTGTCAGGCCGAGGCGCGAGACCTCCGCAGGCAGGGAACTTCGTCAGAATCTTGGCGCCGAGCTGGCCTGGACGCATCATGTCTCCGTAGGACACGCGCAGCACCGTCCACCCTGCGACTCAATCCTGTCCTGGCGCCGTTTCTCTTTCCACAGGTCCTCAGCCCCCTGGTACTTCTTCCTGCCGTCAGCCTCAACGACGAGTCTCCTGTCCGGCCAGCACATATCCACCCACCAACGCCCCTCGGAAGTCTCGACGGGGTACTGCACCTGCGGGATCGGCAGCCCAGAACCAGAACCAGCCAGCGCAACGCGCTCTCAAGCGCCGACTCGGAGAACGGCGTCGCCAGACTCAGCACCGCTCGGGCCTGAGCCACCCCGCGGCGTCTCGGCTCACACTTGAGCGTACGGGCCCACTCCTGCCTCACTCGATCAATCGCCGCCGAGCACAGCTCGGGCCGCTCCCGGTCCGGTTGACAACAGCGACGCAGCACCGAGTCGGCAATGGCGAGCGCGTTGTGCGCTGGTTCGTCGAAGGCGCAGTCATAGGCCGTGCGCACCGCCGTCGTCGTCACCGTCTCTCCCACTGACTCGACCTCATGCGGCATCAGCCCAAGACGGCGTCGCCACAGATGAACGTCCGGCACGGAGAGATTCGAGGGACCCTCGAGATCAGCGCGGGTGTACCGCGGGCGGGAACCAGATACGGGGCAGGAACGGTATGGACCTGGAACGGGGTGCTGGACACCGCGAGATAGACATCGGGCTCCTGGGAGAACATGTCGAGCTCAAGCGCCAGAGCCGCTGATGTGTGCGACAGATAGGCCGTGGACGGCTGGGAGCGCTGGGCAGCCACGGCCCGCGCCAACGACAGGGTGTAACGATGCTGCCAGCGCTCAGCATCACGATCCGGCAGCCAGTAGTATCCACGGGCCAAACGGATCCCACGAACGCGAGGGGAAGACAACCGCGGCGGGAGCGGCGCGATGTGTGCAGCGAGACGCGGACGCAGATCGGAGACAATGCCGGGGGCTGAAGGTCGCGGAGTCATATCTCAGGGTTGCTTACTGCGACGGCACGGGTCACCCGCTGCGATCAGCCCTGTGGATTGGGTCGCATTCGCGCACCTGTGGTTCCGCACCCGACGCAAATCCGCACTCCACGAGGTCGAGAGCCGTCTGTCCTGGAACGACGTCGGGGTCGGCCCGGCCACCTGCCGACCAGGCCTTACTCCACGAGGGGCGGGCTCCACTGGCCAAGGGTTATCCATACTGCACGAACCCCCGACCCCCATGCGGTACACCCAACCCTCCCCCAGTAGCACCCCCAACCTCGTGCACTACACCGCCCACCGGCCTCCACCCCACTAGAGACAGCACCGCCCCCGCACCTGGTACGCCACATCGGCTCGCAGCAGGTCGGCCGACTGCCCTGCTCCTCTGACCAGCAGCGCAGTAGCCCGCTCAGCGCCGACCAGCCCCCTTGCTGGAATCGCGCTCGTGGGAACTGCTCAGCCGGCGAAGGGCGAGTAGAAGGAGAATACGAGACCTCCGATGCACTCGAGCGCACCAAGCCACTGAAGGGGGATGAAGAAGAAGGTGTGGATGTTACGTCCCGCCCGTTCCGCATTGCGGCTCTCGCTGGCCACGACCTGCTCGATCTGCTGAGCAGCCTCCGCCTCGGAAGACGGCTCCGGGGCACCGGGAGCCATCTGGAAGGCATCGTTGGCCACTCGCTCCCACAGATCGGCCCGCAGCTGGTTGCGGAAGTCCTCAGCATTCTGAGCCGGGCGAATGATGTTGAGCCACCGACCAAGGAAGAAGTTGGCCACCCCTGCCAGCAGAAACCCTATTCCACCGCCCAGCGCTGACGCCGACTCGCTGGTCCCCAGCAGTGCGTGCACGACTGCCAGAGTTCCGAATACTCCCGCCAGAGTGACAAACAGCCCCAGGATTCCCCAGCCACGCCAAATAATCATGGAGGCAATATAAATGCTTCCGCCTTCACTGAGTACCGGCGAGACTGTGACCTTGGCCGGCAGGCCGCCGCCGCATAGCGCTCGCCCTTCCGGCCCATCACCAGGCCGGGCCGACGACGACCGGGCCGCCCCGCTCGGAACGCGGCCGGGCCCCATCTGGTAGACACGGCCTCATGTCCGCGCACCAGTCAGACGAGTCATCCCACGCTGCTCAGCCCATGGACGCTGCCTCCACCGGCGTCGTCCCCGGTGACGCCTCACCCGCCGCTCCCGACTCGCAGGCCCCGGCACCGTCCCGGGCCCGCCATGCCGCCGGCCCGGCCACGATCGACCTGAACCAGATCGCCCAGTTCCTGCCGCGCACCGGCATCGGCACCGACGTGCATGCCTTCGCCGCCCCCGACTCGGGCACCCCCATGCACCTGGCCTGCCTGGAGTGGCCCGGCGAGGTGGGCCTGGCCGGTCACTCCGACGGCGACGTCGTCGCCCACGCCTGCTGCGACGCCCTGTTCTCGGCCGCCGGCCTGGGCGACCTGGGCTCGAACTTCGGCACCGCCGAGCCCCAGTGGAAGGGGGGCCTCCGGGACGGCGCTCCTGAGCGAGGCCGCCCGCCGGGTGCGCGAGGCCGGCTTCGAGATCGGCAACATCGCCGTCCAGCTCGTGGGTGAGCGCCCGCGCGTGGCCGCCCGCTCCGCGGAGGCCTCCCGCGCGCTGTCCGAGGCCGCCTCCGCCCGGGTCTCCTTCTGCGCCACCACCACTGACCACCTGGGTTTCCTGGGGCGCACCGAGGGCCTGCTCGCCGTCGCCACTGCCTTGGTCTACCCGCTGCCCGACGCCGTTCGCCCGGTCGTGGGTTAGCCCTCGAGGTCGTACCCTGAACCCTCGACTGCGAGGACTAAGGTACGACCGCGACGTCGGGCACCTCGGGAAAAAGTCCTGGTCCTGGTAGACACCGGTGGCGGGCGGCCAGGTAGCCCTGTGCCCTGTGAGCATCACCCCCACTGAGCCCCCTGAGTCCGCGGGCCCCGCCGACTCCGCCGCCCGAGGCGGACGCGCCGGCCCTGCGTCTGTACGACTCCGCCGCCCGCGCGATCGTGCCGCTGGCCCCCACGGCCACCCCCGGCCTGGTGACGATCTACCTGTGTGGTGCCACCGTCCAAGGCTCGCCCCATATCGGCCACATGCGCAGTGGCATCGCCTTCGACGTCCTGCGCCGCTGGTTGGAGCGCTGCGGCCAGGAGGTCCGCCTCATCCGCAACGTCACGGACATCGACGACAAGATCCTCAGCAAGTCCGCCGCCGCCGAGCCGCCGGTGCCGTGGTGGGCCTGGGCCCAGCGCTTCGAGCGGGAGTTCGACGCCGCCTACCGCGCCCTGGGCGTGGACGCCCCCACCTATGAGCCGCGCGCCACCGGCCACATCCCCGAGATGATCGACCTGGTCCAGCGCCTGCTGGATGCCGGCCACGCCTACGTCGGCGAGTCCGGCAACGTGTACTACGACGTGCGCTCCCTGCCCGGCTACGGGTCCCTGACCAACCAGCGCCTGGAGGACCTGGCCACCACCGAGGACGAGTCCCAACTCGATGACGACGTCGAGGCCGACAAGCGCGACCCGCGCGACTTCGCCCTGTGGAAGGCCGCCAAGCCCACCGAGCCGGCCGACGCCGCCTGGGACGCCCCCTGGGGCCGGGGCCGGCCCGGCTGGCACCTCGAGTGCTCGACCATGTCCCGCCGCTACCTGGGCGAGACCTTCGACATCCACGGCGGCGGCATCGACCTGCGTTTCCCCCACCACGAGAACGAGCAGGCCCAGTCCCACGGCGCCGGCTGGGGCTTCGCGCGCCACTGGGTCCACAACGCCTGGGTGACCATCAAGGGCGAGAAGATGAGCAAGTCGCTGGGCAACTCCCTGGTGGTGGCCGAGCTGCTCAAGCGCTACGACGCCGCCGTGCTGCGCCTGGCCCTGGGTACCGTCCACCACCGCTCCACCGTGGAGTTCTCCGAGGAGACCCTCGCCGACGCCGCCGCCCTGTGGGAGCGACTGTCCGGCGCGATCCTGCGGGCCTACGAGTTCTGCGACGGCGGGGACGCCAACCCCGTCGACGCCTCCGCCGAGCAGGTGCGCGCCCGGGCCCTGCCGGCCGAGTTCACTGCCGCCATGGATGAGGACCTCAACCTGGCCGGCGCCATGGCGGTCATCCACGCCACCCTCAAGGCCCTCAACGTGGCCCTCACCCAGGCCGCCCCGAGCGGCGGCCAGGGGGCCGACGACGCCCTGCGCGCCTCGGTGACCGGCCTCGCCCTGGACCTGCGCTCCCAGCTCGACGTCCTGGGCCTGGACCCGCTGTCCGAGCCCTGGCGCACCCGGGTCCTCGACGGCGCCGGCTCCTCCCAGGGCGGCGCCGCCATGGAGGCCCTCGACCGGCTCATCCGCCACGACCTCGACGAGCGGGCCCAGGCCCGCGCCGCCAAGGACTGGGCGCGAGCCGACGCCCTGCGTGACAAGCTGACCGAGGCCGGCGTCGTCGTCGAGGACTCCCCCTCAGGCGCCCGCTGGCACCTGGCCTGAGCGGCCCGCCCACCACCCACGACTCTTTCGCATCAACTCGTACCGTTACGAACAGGAGGCCGGATGCCCGGCAACGAGCAGTACCCCGGCGCCAAGCGCCGCCCCGGCTCGAAGAAGGGCCCCACGAAGGGCTCGGGCGGCCAGCGCCGCAAGGGCCTGGAGGGCAAGGGCCCCCACGCCCGCGCGCGGAGAACCGCGTCGGCCACCCCAAGGCCCGGGCGAAGGCCCGCGCCGAGTCCCGGGCCGCCCAGCCCACCCGCGCCAAGCAGCTGGAGAAGATCAAGCGCCGCTTCGACGTGCCCGAGGGCCACGAGATCCTGTGCGGGCGCAACGCCGTGGCCGAGGCCGCCTACGCCTCGGTGCCCATCACCCGGGTCTTCATGGCGGTCTCCGCCCAGTCCGACGAACGCCTGGGCGCCGTGGTGCGCCGCGCCGCCCTGCTGGGCGCCCCGGTGCTGGAGACCACCAAGCTGGACCTGGACGCCCTGACCGACTCCGCCACCCACCAGGGCGTCGCCATCGAGGTACCCGCCTACGAGTACACCACGGCCCGCGACCTGCTCGAGCGCGCCCGCGACCTGGGCCACACGCCGCTGCTCGTGGCCCTGGACCAGGTGACCGACCCCCACAACCTCGGCGCGGTCCTGCGCAGCGCCGGGGCCTTCGGGGCCGACGGCGTCATCATCCCCGAGCGCCGCTCGGTGGGCGTTAACGCCACCGTGTGGAAGGTGTCGGCCGGTGCCGCCGCCCGGGTGCGCGTGGCCCGCGAGACGAACCTCGTGCGCACCCTGGAGCAGCTGAAGAAGGAGGGCTGCTTCGTCGTCGGCCTGGACGGCTCGGGCAGCACGGTCATCGAGGACCTCACCCTGGCCGACTCACCCCTGGTGCTGGTCACCGGCGCGGAGGGCGCGGGTCTATCCCGCCTGGTGCGCGAGACCTGCGACGTGCTGGCCTCGGTGCCGATCAGCCGCAGCGTGGAGTCCCTCAACGCGGCCGTGGCCACGGGTATCAGCCTCTATGAGGTCGACCGTCTGCGGCGTCGGGCCGCCGGCGCCGGCAGCTGACCCCCGCCGCTCAGGACCGGCCCAGCCCCGACAGAGCCTGCCGATCCGATGGATCCGACGGATCCGGCCACCCCGGCAGGAAAAGCGCCCGGTTTACACTTCTCCAAGACGGCCCCGTTGCTGACACAATGGGCCGCATCCGATCCACAGGAGGTCCCCATGGCCCAGGACGCTTCGCAGCGCTGGAACCGCACCGACGGCGTGCTCATCGCGCCGGGCACGACGCCGGAGGCGGTCGCCGACGCCTTCGCCGAGCGCGGGGTGGTCGTGCGCCTGGAGTGGTTCCCGGCCACCACCCACCTGCTGAGCCTGACCCTCATGACCGACGTCGAGGGCCGGGTCGCGGTGACGCCGCCCTCGCGCGGGGGCGTTGTGCCCGGCCCGAGCGTCAGTGAGCTCGTGGAGTCCCTGGCCCGGCAGTTCACGGCCGACGTCGCCGTGGGCCCGGCGACCTTCAACGCCCTGCCCGACGACGTCGAGCTGCCCTCGATCACCCACCACGGCTCGGCCAGTGCCCGCACCGTGGTGATCTCCCCGATGAGCGCCTACATGGTGCCGCTGCAGGCCACCCTGTTGGAGCGGCCCCTGGCGGTGGCCTCAACGCCGAGCCTGGACCGCCGCATCGTCATGTACTCCGGTGAGGGCACGGAGCTGGGAACCTTTGGCTGGGACGATGAGTCCTTGCCGGCCCTGGTGCTGACCTCCGACTCCGAGGACATGTCCATCCGCGCCATCCCCACCGGGGACCCGGAGGACGACGCCGTCTTTCTCCTGGGGCATGACGTCGCGCTACGTGTGGGGCGGGGTCAAGGAGCCCGGCCCGGCCCTGAGGTCCCTGGTGGATGAGCTGCTGGCCGACCTGACCGATGCGTCGGGGATCGTTGACGCCGTACCCGGCGCGGACCTGGAGGCCGCGGCCGCCGCCATCGTCAAGCCCGGCATCGACGGATTTCGCGGCCATGCTTGAGGCCCTGGGCCTGCCTGACTGGGTGCTGGAGGTCCTCACCGGCCGCCTGGCGCCGGTGGAGGTTCCCGGCGTCGTCGTGCACGAGCCGCGCGGGCTGTCCAACGCGGTGGGCCGCAGCGTGGGCCTGCTGCTGGCCGACCCCTCCACCCCGGGCTCGGCCTTCTGGCAGGGCTATGTGCGCACGGTGACGGACAAGCCGTGGGCGGTGCGGGGCGCCGCGCTGCTCGAGGCGGGTCTGGGCGGGGCCCTCGTGGGGCTGCCGTGCGCCGTCGTCGCTCGACCGGCAGCATCCCGGGCGGGATGGCGGCCGTGGGGGCCTTCCTGCTGGTGGACGCCATCACCGAGGTCTCGCTGGCCTCCTGGACGCGCCACCGTGAGCTGCGCCGCCGCGCCGACGAGGAGATGGCCCTGGTCGCCGAGGAACTCGGCGCCTGAAGCATCACGCCGCAGGGCGGGCCAGTCAGTCAAGCCCCTCGAGGTAGGCCCCTCAGCACCCTGCGGGCGTTCACGGGTGCCGCCTTGGCCGCCTGGTACATGAGCAAGGCATCCACCAGCCCCACCACGTCGGGAGCGTGAGCAGAGGCCTGGTTGACACCCGCAGCAAGGAGTACCCGCTCAGCCAGACGCGTCAGCGGCTGCCTGACCGGTGCTTCCGCCGTGAGCAGCTCCCGGAGCTCGACGTCGTCGCGCAGCTCGAACAGCAGAGCCCCACGCGCGGCCTGGGCGTCCGCACGCCGCGCCATATGCTCCAGGACGCCGACGACGATCTCGGCGGCCTCCTGACGGCTGACCGACGCGGGGATCCAAGGTCGTCGATGTCAGCCTCAGTGAGCCCTCGGAGAGGCGGTGCGACCACGAGCGCCAGCAGATCACGGCGGGTCCGGGCGTAGGAGGTCGACCCGCGGGGCAGACCCGCCTCCGTATCGACCTGCAGATGAGTGAGGGCATGCACCCCGTCACGGGCGATGAGCCCGACCCCGGCGTCACCGATGTGCTCCCTGCGCCCCATCGTGCCTGCTCCTTGCCTTCTGACCACAGCGACTCTACGATCATAGAACACTCTATGATCGTAGAGATCACGCGACGGCCGGATCGGGCCATGAGGAGGCGACCGCAGTGAAGGTGGCAGTTGTCGGAGCAGGTGACTCAGGAAAGCCATCAAGCGCGCCCTGCAGGCGACCGGCGCAGGTGACGCTGCACTCGCGCCGTACCGGCTTCGACGTCCTGCGCGACGACGGAGCTGCCGCACCGTCCGGCGCGGACGCCATCGTGGAGGCCACCGGACG
>BNJV01002118.1_pt1:0-152500 | contig 154495 bp, 179 predicted proteins | sample 8540591 | NCBI WGS metagenome assembly BNJV01 (sample SAMD00202457, study PRJDB9452) | human saliva metagenome | host: Homo sapiens
TTTTGATTACGTTCCATGCTGCTTACGCTCCAAGTCTTTCATATCCAAGCGACTTCATAAACTCAGTTACATCTTCGATTGTCTTCAAGTTGGTTGCTCGGTCTTCGGCACAATCTGGAATAAGTAGATTCAAATCTTCAAATCCGTCAGTTAGATACAAGAAGTCATTTTTGCCAGACTCGATGTATTTCTCTGCGAACTCATTAAAATACTTGAATGGTTCAACTTCAACATACTTTCGTTCGTCCTCGTCAAACTCGAAATATTTACCCTCTTGGTAGCCACCGTATGTATATTCTAAAACATCTTCCTCCATGTAGCTACCCATTTCAAACGTGTATTTCTTAAACGTATAAACTTTATTGGTAGACACATCTTTAATTTCTGCAACGTTAGTATTGTAGTCGTTGAAAATTACTTTGAAATGTTCTACGTAATCGTCTGGATTTGAATGGAAAAAGTCAGAATCGTCATAATCAAATTCGGAACTATCTGCATCGGTTAGATAGCTATTTGCTAAAAATCTTGGCAACTTCATAAAATAACTCCCGTCATTAGTGGCTGTAATTGATGAATACATTGTACCACATAATAACGGGAGTTGATGGAGTAATTTAATTATCGCGATATTGATAGTATGTTTCGGCAAAAATTAACGCGTCGTGTGTCCAAACCACTCCACAATAGAGCCTTCTAGCAAACTCTTTATTAGATACGGTGAACAGCAAGTCGTTCGCTTTCACTACAGGCGACTTTGGTACATCTCCATAACCGTATAATTTCGTACCGTTACTGGTTTCCTCAATCTTTTTTACGATTGTGCAGCGTGTATTAACCTTGCCGAGGTTATCAATCTTTTCGTGTTCATATTCAATACCGCTCGTCCACACTGTAGCAAACACCGTCTTAGCATGGTTGTAAAAATCTTCGATGCTCATATCAACCGTGATGACTGTAATTTCTACAGACACGGTGACGTCTCCAACTAGGTTATTATCAAACTGAATTTTTCCTAGCTCATCCACGGGCGGCATGTATACGCGGAGGTGCATATCTTCAATCTCAAAAATAGGAACGTTCTCTAAGAACTTAAACGGGTCAATGCTGAGGTTGTTTCTTGCAAAATCTGCCAAGAACTTAGCGTCGTACATCTTCAAAGATGGCTTAGAAAACTCATTTACATTATCGAGACTTCTCCACAGAAAATGTTGGTCGTCAATCTTACTGTCAATGGTTTTCAAATAATCGTACTCGCAGCCACCGTTCAAAAACCTAACGCGTGCGTAATCGCGCAGCTTGAGTAGGTTATACACACTACCATCAGTATAATATTCACTACCATAAGTAAACTGGTAAGGAATATTGTACGAGAAACTCAGCTTCCAGCGATTAACATCATAATTTGTAAACATATAGACCACCTTTCTGTTTCGGTACATGTAGTTTACCACATTTGTCGCAGTCACACAAGAAATTCACAATCTTTAATATTTGCAACGAATGGCGCGTTTGCTCGTTTTGCATTTAATATATCAAAATTTTAACTAATTTAGCGAGAACACTCAACGAACAAAAAAAACCGCCGAAACCTTTGTGGATAATCCACGTTGGCTTCGGCGGCAAGTGTTCGTTAATTTTGTCGCAGGTTCCTAAAGCGACAACCGCAATATGGACAATGTGTAATCTCATGCTCATTGAATAGGTCGGTTGAAAATTCTTCACCACAACCTCCACAGAATATATATTCGACGTCGTCGTCCTCATTAGTTTCAATGACGACGTTGGTAACTGGGTCAATGAGGTCGTCTAAGCGGTCAAATAATTCATCATAATCGTATGCTACATTGATTGACTCTTGTATAATATCCATCGCTTTTACCGAGACCCCGCCAAATGAGTTGCCGAATAGCCTATCGCCGCTGCCGCGCAATTTTCTTGCAGCATCTACACGATTAGTCATTGTCATCCTTTCCAGAATTAGTAATTCAAACAATCGCCCATGTAATCGTCATAGCTTTCACGATTATCTACGTAGTTGCTAATAAACTTCGTGGCGGCTTCCTTGGTGAAACCTCTGAATGTCTCGCCCGTTTCATCCTCAATATCCTCAATAAAGATAAGCTGTTTAAGTGTTGGAGTGCTGTTGGTTTTACTTAGTTCGCCGTACCAATCATAAAAGTCAAGTTTTCCATTTCCATCAAAATCAGCGCCAATATTGTACCTAACAGTTGCGATAATGTCGCGCTCAAATTCATCAAGCTCATTATCAGTAATTTTAATGTCGCTGATTTTTACGCTAACTTTTGGAGCGTCATAGTCGGTAACAAACAGAATATTATTCGTGTTGAAATCTGACGATAATTCCCACTTAAGGTTGCGCTTAATCTCGTCAAGTGCAGACTGGTCTTTATCAATTCGACTGGAAACGTCAATGGTTGCTCCAAAAATCTCCCAAGCAACATTAAATCTCACTGAATAGATGTATCCGTTAGCTACTTTCTCTTTAACAAACTCTTGAATTGGAGCTGAGCCATATGCGCTGTCTAGTCTAACTGTTGCTACGCCAACTTTTGTCGGCACGGCTTTGTATCTGCGGTTGATATGACTAGCCATGAGGTTTGCCAGACTTAAAGTTGCATTGGTATCAAGTTTGATATTTGGGTCAGTAGATTTAAACAGCGGTGCGGTAATGGTCGCCAGAATATTAAAATCTACGTTGTAAGTAACATCATATGCCATAGCAAGTCCTTTCTGTTTGATACGTCTAGTATACTACCAAACAAGCGGGTTCTTAGAATTTACATAATTCATTTCGGCGAGTTTTCCCGACTCGTCAATGTAGAACTCGTATGGAATGTATAGCGTCGTATCACCCGCATAAGGATTGCTCCAGTCTGGTTCGTGTAGATACACAATGCCGTACCAACGTTTCTCAGACTCAGCATACTCAAAGCGATGTTCACAATAGTTTGCCTTAAAGTCTCCGTTGAAATAATCCTCGGCAATAGCAATGGCTTGTTCGCGTGTAATCATTTGTTCTCCAATCGTTGTGGATACAACTATACCGCAGAATTTTGCCAGAGTCCAGATATTTTTGAAAATATTTTATATGAACAACGTTCTTGGCATTCCAATCAATAAAAACTTGTTGGATTCTTGTTTCATCAACCGTTACATTACCACCAGGGTTTTAGTTTTACACAGTTTCCGCAAGCGTAAATTTCCGCATGCCCTGCGGTATCGTCATTAAGCTAAATTATAGATAATCCCTTCCTCAGTATGTTGATGCTGGCATTAACATCTCTATCGTGTATTGCATGGCACTTAGGACATTCCCATCTCCTTATGGCAAGATTTTTCACAACTGGGTTTTTTTATACCCACAACAACTGCATATTTGGCTACTCGGATACATGGTCGGGACTTCAATTACGTCATTACCATACCACATAGCCTTGTATCTGAGCATCATGAAAAATTTACCCCATGACGCGCTTGATATCGATTTTTGCAAACTTGTGATTGCGAACCATCCGCCTAATATCTAAGTCTTCTATGCAAATAGTTTGGTTTTCGCTAATGAGCATAGTTGACTGCTTTTGAAGAAAATCGTTGCGCTGGTTTGCTATCTTTTCATGAACTTTGGCTAAACGAATCCTTTGCTTATTGTAATTATTTGAACCTTTCTTTTTACGAGATAATTTTCGCTGTGCACGAACGAGCTTACGCACTGAATTTTCAAGGTATTTTGGATTAGTTACAACACGCCCGTTGCTATCAGAATAAAATTCTTTGATTCCAACGTCAATGCCTATCGCGCAACCTTCATTAGTTCTCCGTTCTGGTTCAAAATCCACATTAAGCACTACAAAATACTTACCTGTCGGGGTAATTTCAATCGTGACATTGTTAATATGCTCAACTTTCATAGACTGCTTGATTTTTACATAACCCACTTTTGGTAATTTAATATATTTTCCTTCAATGCGAATATTGTTGTTTAGACAAACGGTTCTATAGGACTGACGGTGGATGCGTTTACTTTTAAAACGAGGATATCTTGCGTGTTTCTCAAAGAAATTTTTAAACGCGCGGTCTAAGTCTCTAAGAGATTGCTGCAACGCTGCCGAATCAACAGTTTTGAGAAATGCGAACTCGTTACGCCTTTTGAGTTGAGTAAGCATTGCCGAAGTCTGTACATATCCGATTCTTTTATTTGCTTTGTAAGCATCTTTACGTACAGCAAGACCCCAGTTATAAACAAATCGGCAGCATCCGAACGTTTGATTTATTAAATTTTGTTGTTCCTTAGTAGGGTACGCCCTAAACTTAACACCCTTGTTCATTTTGATTTCTCTAGTTTCCTTAGTTTGGCATCGTATCAATCAATATTCATGAATACATAATAATACCTGCGCTAATATTAGTCAACATGTTACCCATAATGAACCATCGCCATAACAATTGACGAGGAGAACTCGTTATTTACACTATTCATATAATTATGATAAAACGTTCATATCGAATAAGTTAGCTGCGGTTAACTTTTAAAAGTCGGAGCCATTTTTTTGCGTTCAAAGCCATTTGCAAAATCGAAAAAATGGCTCCAAAATGACAAAAAATGGCTTCAAACACCCCACTTGACCTGCCCGTACCGTTTTCCCTGGTAAATCGCTTGAAAAAAATGGCTTCGAAAAATGCGCCTTGACCTGGGAAAATACCTTTCGGAGCCACTTTTTTAACCAAAAGTGTGCAAAACCCCTCGCGATTTTACACTTGCAAAATTCCATATACTTTTATCCCTTTTCTATCAAAAAAATGGCTTTGAAAGAAAAAATAGCAGGTCAGAGCCTATTTTTGGACGCCATTTTTTTCAAGCCATCTACCTGCGAAAAGGGTACGCCCAGTTCAGAGGGCATGTTTTTGGTCGTTTTCTGCCATTTCGGAGCCATTTTTTTCATTTTCGGAGCCATTTTTTTATTTTGCAAATGGCTTTGAAAATGGCTTCGTAACTGTTTTGTCCATGCAAATCATCAAATACTACATATTTTTACGTTATACGAATGTTGTTTCATATAACTAATAAATGGCTCCGAAATCGCGATTTTGGAATGAACGTTTTGAACGTTTCGTCTGTATACAAATACTGCGGGAAAAGCTCCTTGCGTTCGCAAGAAAACTCTCCCCGCAGTCGATACATACAGAAAATGGCTTGCTGTAATCAATTCTGAGACACATTATTGATACTTAGTGAGTAATTAACCGTCCGAATATAAATGCGTGCTTAGAATCGATTTCGTGCCGCTTAAAATAGAAATTACCTGGTAACAGCGTGTGCCATTACCAGGTAAATTGTTAGCTATACCAATAATTTTTTTTCTCAGCTTGTAAACTACATTTTAATGGTGGCTTTACTACCATTCGTCGTTTGGATACCAGTCGTCCATGCCGAAATCGGGCGTTGGCGGTTCGTCAAAATCTCCATCGTAATAATCATCATCAGTTGAGTCGTTGTCCATCCATATATCGGCTTTAAGAAAATATATGGTAAGAAGATAATCACCAATCTTGGTTTCCCCAATTAAAGTATCATTTTGCGGGTTAATCCAGCTAAAGAAATCGCATTCAAAATCATCATAATAATTTGGTTCAGCATCTTCAGTGATGTCAAATTTATAATAAAGTTTTGTGTTAAAATGAGCGCAGCCTGGCTCGGTTCTGCATCCACCAATCTCATAGTCATTATATGTAATTGCGGTATTGGGGTAATCTTCGTTATTACTTTCGAGCCACTTTTGAGTTAATTTATTTACAGCCAATTTTGCAAGTTCAAAAACCTTGACACTATCGATACCTAGTTCGGGTATCCTTTTTAAGAGTTCGTAGGTCGTAATGTATGGCTTACCTTGCAGCAATGCTTGTTCAAATTGGTTACCGCGCGCCGCATCACTTTCAATATACGTGACGAGCAAAAACTCTAGGCTTCCTGTTGTCTTATTATCGTACATTATACCCCCCCCTATCTATACTCAATCTCAAGCTCGCCAAAGTACGTCCTAATCGTGTATCGGGATAATTCTCCGTGCCATGCAAAATCGGCATAACGGTTGCTAATTAGCTTAAATAGTTTTTCGCGGTCAATCGACTTTTTATCGTCAAGAGTCACTTCAATTGAGACGCAAATATACACATTCATGTACACTCGTAGACTGCGCGGGTCTACAAACTTTATCTCCGTAGTAAAACGTGGTTACACTAATGTTAGCAATCTTTGCTCCACCATTTGACACGAAATGCCTGGGCAATGATGTTTTGAGTTTCTCACATAGAGAATCTTTAACGATATTTGCTAAGCGGTCGAGTTCCGATTCTGGAAGAAGCTCGCCACGCAATTGCTCAGCAATTCTATAAAACTCACTCGTTTCGACAAACCCGTATCCAAACACTTGGTTAGCCAGTTCAGCGTCTTGTTGTGTTAACTGACAAATACACAACCTGTACTCAAGCTCACATGTAATATTCGCCGTTTTAGTCATGGTTCTCCTTAGTTTTTATCAGCCGATGTTAGTTCAAGTCCCCATGTAACAGGCACTAAACCTTCGCCGTCCAAGTCAATTGTTGCTCCAAGCTCAGCTTCTAGTTCATTGCGTAACATATGTAAATCAATTTTTGTGGAATCTGGGCAATCAACCTCAACGTCAATATTGGTGGTTATGTCTACGAGGACACTTCCGAGACGGTCTGTTTGAAGTTTGTCACCAATCTGTGTAGAGCAATTGGTCGAAATTATATGTCCGCCGTATAGGTCGTGAAGCTCCTTATCGATAATCATCCATACTCCATGCTCAATAGAGCGCTCCAAATATCCAACTGCGTAATTGAATCTTTCACGATTGCAACCGTATCTAACGTATTCACCATAGTTATCATAAAAATCGTCAACCGAAGAACATTTCTCAATTACTCTAATATCGTCGATTTCGTTATGATTGACATCACAAATACATACGTCTGTGTTAACTGCCACTTTAAGGTTGGTTGATTTGTTCATTTTGTACTCTCCTTACTTGTTAATACTAGTTTTCTGTAATCTTGAAAATAGTAGAGCGCCTAGAGCATGACGTACCACGTTATGTCAGTTACTTTATCTATGTTGTTTGTCGTAACAGCATCTGCGGCGCCCTCAATATAATCCACATCATCGTCTGAGAAGCCGTTAGGATTAGATACTATAACGTATTCGCCCAAAGCATCTATATACTTATTCAAACTGAGTACTGCTTCCGCATACGAATCAGACGTACTATATAAGTCTCTATGAAACTCATAAACATAAGTATCAAAACCAATTAGCTTATTAATTAGACGGCTATTTTCGTTAGTTACTTTAGCCTTGTCGAATACTAAATAGGTATCTAAAGTGACGTGCCCGCTAATATCTTCACTCATTTTCTGTTCCTCCAATCTTTAATATATACACACATCTTCAAGAAATGCACTTGAACCCGTGCGAACTTCAAACCTACTAAGCTCGTCGTTAATCGTCTTGCATACCCTAATAAGTAACTCATGTTTATCTTCGGCACTCAATTCTTCGGGTGTTTCGACTGCAATTACGTATGGAGCTTTTCCACACAATACCAAGTTATTCATGGAATCTGCAAACTTATAAACTGGCACATCACCACGATTACAGTTAATGAGCAGTAGCTCAAAATTCTGTTTGAGGGCTTGTCTAATTGAATCATACAGGCAACTGTGGTTTATCTCGTGTAAAGTCCGATAATAATCATTTGCCACATCAGTATTCCTACCAAAAAGCAATTTAAAATCATCCTCGTCAATCTGTGAGTGACCGATATGGCTCAACATTCTCAAATCTGGTGTAAACCTATCGCATACTGTATATAAGTCAACTTGAAATGCCACAGTTAAACTATTATATTCAATCATTTTGAATTCCAATCTATGTTACTTAATGGCGGGCACAACGGTTGCGTAAATGAATTCTGGTGAAATGCCAGCTACCTCTTTATCGAGATATTTGGAAAGTTCTTGTTCAATCTTTTTGTTGAGTTCCTCTTTTGGCAATTTGGATTCTGACCAACAACATACGCGCGGAAATGGCGGCTAACCCAAACACAACCGTTCTTAAACACAATGATGTCGTTAGTGCCAGCATCGTCGCTCATAACGGCGGTGTGACTTTCAAAAAGCGGGCAGAGGATATCGTTTAATGGCTCTTTTAGGGCATCCACGTATCTTTTCACGTCGCGTCTTGCTCCTGCATATAAATCTGGCAGGCTATATGAATCTAAATCCTCAAACTCGCTCAGAAGCATATCAAGTGTAATACCTTTATCAGTAATCGAGACGTTGAAATTATTAAATGTAACTTTTTCTAACAGTAGATACACATCTACCCATACATACCCGCTAGCTTCTTTGTCCATATTAATCTCCAATCTTGCACATAGTTTTCTTGTCTTAACCTTAATTAAAAGATGACTTCATACTCAACGTTACACTCCTCGTTTGCACTATGTTCAATAGCGGCTGCAACAACCTGTTCAATTTTTGTCATAAGGTCATCGCTTTTAATGCCTTTAATCTGGATGTTCATATTTAGCTCGCCGTGCAATACTACGTCTCCATCAGCCGAAACATAAGGATGATTATATGTTGGCTTGCTCGGATAAACATGTACATATCCAAATTCAGACCGAATCGCGCGCTCTAGCTCATAAACAATTCTGCTGAAGCCCTCAAATGCCGATTGCCTTCCGCGTTCAATAATTATCCTAGCCACATTAAGTGAATAATTGTTGTGTTTTGCCAAGTCTTTGGCGTCAATATCGGTGTATATAAGGTCATTATCAGAATCATCAAGGTCAATTCGGTCAACCACAATGTTCAGTGCGCGTGACATTGCGCCGTCTAACGCTTTATATAGGTAAATGTCGTGAATAGTGGTATGCGCCGTCGTAAACACATCTGCGACAATTAGGGACGTACAACTAGCGCAAATATCTCCATATTTATTAAAGTAAAGCGTATATCCTGTGTACACAACATCAACAACGTCTACGTGGTCAACATTCGTCTCATAGCCAGTTGTTGTAACGCGAACACAACCATCGTTTCTTTGATAACATTTTTAATAACGCTCTCCGCGATTTTTAGCACCTGTTGTGCGGTTGTATCAATATATGTTTTGTCTTTCAAATCCATCTTATAGTTTTGATAACGTTTTAAGAACACCTCTGGATGAACAAGTCGATTAGTATGCAACTTAATATCATCAAACAGTTCAATAGTTCCAGCATCAATGTCAAACGAAAGCTCGATAGATACTTCCAGTTTATTCATGTTTACGCTCCTTAGATTTTACATTTCAACATCGTTAACGATGCTTGATAGACCAGATTTCGCTATCGCTTTTTCAATAGCTTTGCGTAGCATGTCCAATAACAACTCATTGGTTAATTTATGGTTTTCGTCTGCAAATATATCAAATTCGATATCTAACCTACAGGTTACACATACCGTGTTATCAGTATCAATCCAGAACCAATATCCCGTGGCTATAACATCTTCAACAACAAAGCCATTGAACCCAACATCTTTACGTGGTGGGACACACTCAATTCCGTTTGTAATTGCAGGCTCAATCTTGTCAATAATCTTAAAAATATCTTGCTGGTCTAACAAATTGGTGCAATCTTGAGCGTACTTGTCCGCAAACTTATCTTTAGTAATAAGCGTCTTTACTGGAAAATCATCATTTGGCGGATTAAACTTCCCAGCAATAATATAAAACATCACTTCCATGCGTTGTTCCAATCAGTCGTCTTTAACACTTGTACCATTAAGTATACAATTATGCGACAAAAAAAACGTTGACAAGTTTTAATTTTCATACTATTCTTACAAATAGAAAGTGAGGTCATATGACTAAAAACTATGTCATCAAATATTGGAACGGTTGGTATATCAACGGCATTGCGTTGCCTTGCAACTGGATTGATGTTGATGCTGATTCAATCGAACATATGTTCGATGAATACAAAGCACTACCCAATCGCCGCGATACGTATTTTGAGAATGTTTTGCTGCCGCCGTTCGTAGATGTATTCTACGAACTGATTGAGCGGAACTTACGTGTTCCAACGCCAGTTGAATTTTACAACGCGTGGTTAGAGTTAAATTGTACCGTGAGCGAAGATGGTTTTACGCTTAAACCTCACGCTGATACTAACAAAGGTGAACATTTTAATACCATGTTGCCGCGCAAACCAGAGCAATTCTCATTCGGCGAACTCAAATCGAGAATTGCCCGTGTATATCCAGCGTTGTATCGAGAGTGTTATCTCATGTATCACTTGCGCGGTTCAAAGAACACAAACGATGATAAGTTTAATGGCGTGGATATGGTTGTAAATTATAAGCGTCTCGCAATCTTTGATGATACACGTAGAAGTGTATCAAAGCGTGAGATTAAAAAGATTACTGGCGGCAAGGTTGATTTAGAGGTTCACTCGAACTTTACTAACAATTGTGAACGACTATCGTGCGGACTATATGTTTATACAGACGAGTTTATTGACTGGGTTCGAGAAGTTTGTTATGACGAATAAGAAATAACCCCCAGAGAATTACCTCTGGGGGCTAATCTTGTCACCAACCGCAATCTGTAGTTACAACTTTACCATTTGGCAGAAATTGAGCGTAGTCTGTGCCAAATTCTTCAAGTAGTCTATGTCCAAATGAGTTGAGATTGACATAATCTACTATGCCTGGAATATCTTGATATAGACCGCGCATGGCGACTAGCTTATATTCAATTCCTTGATACAGATATTCTCGAGCAAATCTTGAATGCTCGGATAAACACGAATCTCGCTAGTCGCCCACTTGCCAACATAGCCAGTTTGCTTGTCAAAATTGTAGAGATACTCAAAGTTGAGATTTAGGACTTCGCATAGCAACAGCGCCGTGATTCGGTCTTCATCTGCGAGGTCTGTAAAGTTTTCAAACGTCCAGCATTTATAATCTTCCATCTTTACAACCTTACATTATCACAATAATCTTACCGTTGGGGAGCTTGGTAATATAATCATATGGGTTATCTTGAGGTAGTAAATCAACGCCAAATCTTTCTAAATCAACGTAATCTTTGAGCTGTAGGGCGCTATAGGAACCAGTACGCGTGCCTTGGTCGGCATATTCTCCAAAGTTAGAGCGTCATGCGCGTAATCTATAACACTGTCGTACACAACCAGCGCTTGCACAATCCAATCATATCTTGAATCGTCTTCAACTTCATAAACGCTGTCAAATGCTGGCAATCCAAGTTGTTGCAGAAGTAGTGATGCTGATTACCCGTCGGAGTACAAAAGCTCCTCGAAATTTTGATAAATGTGTTTAGTATATTTCATATTTACCACCCAACATCCGTTGTAACGATTTTTCCATTTGGTAGGACGCGTGCGTATTCGGCTCCAATTTCTTCTAGCAATCTGTTACCGTAGCCTACAATATCGACGTATTCATCTAGTGCAGGAAATGTCTTTTCGTCCCCCACTGGGTATAGCTCTCGGTAGCGTGTGAGGAAATCTAGGTAGTTGCCGACGAAATCTTCAATGCTTGGATATACGTCTAGTATTCGGTTCATCCACTCAGCTGGTAACGCTTTGCCAAACGTTTCAAAATCCAGTGAGTCGATGTCATATCCAAGTGATTTACATAGCAACCGAGCGGTGTCTTTATCATATTCTACGAGAGCACCCAAATCAATATAATGCAGACCTTTAAAATTTGCCATGTTTACCATCCATAACTCGTAGTTACGACGCAGCCATTTGGGAGTAAGCGGCAACAGCGTTTGTCACGTACATCAATAAGGTCTTCACCGAAGTGTTCTGTGCTAATGTAATCAAATGGGTTTGGATAGATACCGAAACTACGGTTTAAATCACATTCGCCATATAGCCCGTCTGTAAGTTCATAGAGGGCATAATGGGTGGGACTAAAGAACACTCTTAACTCGTCGTCCATCCAAGGTTCTTTCCAATGTCTTTACGAGTTAACCCAAGTTCTTTTAGCAATAACATCGCGGTTTCATATTTTGATTCCATAAACTCACTAAAGTTTTCAAATACCCTACACGAATAATTTTCCATATTTACCACCCATAACTCGTGGTTACAATTTTACCGTTTGGAAGTTGACAATACACACGAGCATCGCCTGTATCAATTAAACGTTGTCCGAATACTTTGAGGTCAATAAAGTCAAGTGGATTTGGTGCGCCACCGAAGTCGTCGCCTAAATCATAGTTTATATACCAGCCATCGACTAACTCGTAAACAGCGTATTCCTCAACGTCTGGATAGACTGTGAGCACATCGTCCATCCAAGGCTTTGTGCCGATATCAGACTCATCTAAATCAAGTTCTTTCAATAACAAGGTCGCAGTTTGATGGTCGCCTTCAAGAAGCGCATCAAAATTGTCGTAAAAAGTAGAATAGTAGTCCATTTTTCAAATCCTTTCAATCAAAGTTAACCTCAGTTAACTATTATTATTATTTCAAGTCTGGGAGAACGTAAACACACCCTTTATAATAAGTTACATTTATAAGACCAGCATCGAGGATATTGCGCCCAAGCGTATGAAAATCAATCGCTTCTTCGAGGTTAATCGGTCGCACATCTGGTGAATTGAAATTTATAACGCCCTTGTAACTACCCTCAGTCATTTCGTAAATTCCAAACTCATCAAGGTCAAGAAATTTATAAATTACGCCGCGATAGTTTGGGAAACACTCATAATATGTGCCACCGCGTCTGGATATAGCTCACTCAACTCGTCAAGTGATTCGTATGGAATAAGCTCGATATTGTGCATGTCAAATCCTTTCGATTATGCTTTCATGTCAACGAGAACGAACACCTTTTCGCCAAATGGGAACGCGTTTTTGAGATTCAGATTCTCAACAATATCGCGACCAAGAGAATCGAAATCAATAGCATCTTTTAGATTGAGTATTTTCGCATACGGTGTGTCAAGGTTAACAAGATTCCAAAGCTCACCTTCACTTAGCTCATAGATTGCAAATTCTTCAAAATTCTCGAACACATATACTGTTCCGCGGTACTTTGGAAACTTCTTGCCAATCTCTCTAGCTGCAAGAAAATAGTCATCATATAGCTCGATAAACTCGTCATATACCTCATAAAAAGCGTCGCGCATTGCAAATCCTTTCTGTCGAACAGTTAATGACTATATTTTAGCACAACTCGAAGTGTTTTTTTTTGAAAACTTTTGACAAATTAGTAACAGAGTCGTTATAAAGTTAGCCAAGGTTAACTTTTAATACAAAAAAAACAACGAGAAACCGCCGTCAATAATTGACAACGACTTCTCGTGGTATGAGTTTCCTGCTTGAGTTATCAAGCTGGATTAAATTTCTCCCTTTTCCAAAAGTATATCCAGGGCGATGAATCTTACTTCACTATCGTAATCTCTCAGCAATTCGCGCGCCTTATAGCCAGTTCGTGCAACTGCGCGGCGAACATCGCCATCGTTATCGTTAATGAGAATGTCAAGACAAGTTCCACTTTCCGCGACGCCCCTTCACTGTGTTTTGTTGGCATGATTATAACACCGTCCAAGTTACTTCATAGAAAATTCACAATCTTTAATAACCGCAACGATTAGCGAATTTGCTCGATTCACGTTTAATATATCAAAATTTTAACTAATTTAGTTAGAAAACTCGACGCATAAAATAAGCCACCGCCAGTTCATACGGATAATCCGTGAACTTTGCGGTGGCTAAGTTATGCGTAACTTACATTACCTCAGAAGTTGTTTGGACGTCAATGTCAGTAGCGTCTGCACTATTCTCAATAGATTCGACAATCACATCAGCTACAGTCGTCACAATTTGTCTCTCGGTCAAATCACAGTCATCACCAACCTCGGCGGTAATGGTAAACTCAGCAACTGATTGTTCAGCAACATCAATCCAGTTTTTGCTCCCGCGAGTAACAAGTTGACCAGTGAGACGCTCAAGTCTAAAACTATCAAGTGAGCAATCGGTGATGGTAATATCATCAATACACTCGATTGGAACCTCGTCCACAATATCCTCACACGCAATTTGCGTGTAAGCAATACTCTCATTGAGATAGGTATTGCTCAAAAACGCGTCGGTTGTTGGCATCTTACAAGACTTATGTTCAGCAAGCTCTCCATAACACTCTTGCTCACTAAAGTTATCGAGCGTACCCGCGCATCTACGGACAGCGTTGATGTCTGCTGTGACAGTAATCTCATAATTCTGTGGCATGGTAAACCTCCAATGGTTAAATATATCTTGTTTCGACGGTGATATTATCAATGTACGTGTTTAACCGCTTTGATAAGTCATTCTTAAAGATTTTCGCTACCTTATGGGCGATGTCCCGCGTATCGGCACCGTTGCGGTCTTTAACCTTAACAATGATTTCGAGACCGATACCGACCTCCGTTTTACTTTTAGTTGATTGACCATATGGTGCGGTGGCAGTGACGTATACTCCATAATATCCGATACTCAAATCTCCAACATAGTCAATCTTTTCAACGTGCGGTACTTCAGCGACGGCGTGTGCAAGTTTGGCAGCACTGTCGTATACACCATCCTCTATACATTCTTTAACAAACTCAATCTCGGGTTCATAGGCTGGTGCATCTCTACTGGTAACACGTTCATTGAGACTGTTATCGCTAACTCCGAAGTCGCTTGTTGTAAATCCTGTGTCTTCATCAACGAACTCAAACCCACCGCGAACGTAAAGTTTTAGCATTTCGCCCATGTCCAATCCCCTATTCAACAAACGAAATTGCTGTATCAGCCGCGTAATCAAGTTCCTCGCGAATGTAGTTCTTTAGCGCATCTGCAATACCCGCTGCAACAGCTTCTCTATCGTCAGAATCAGCACACTCAACTCTGCAAGTTAGTTCGGCGACAACATCTGCATCAAACACAATAGTTGCTGGTCTGAGAGCACTAATCAGCTCCACGTTTACACTTAATGGTTGCGCATCAAGGTCATCAAATTCAAGTTTGACATCATCATGCTCTTGATTATAGACGCGATGTGTGAACAGCGAAACGTATCTAAATCTCACGATTTATGTCGTTCCATGTATTGCCGAATTCTTCGCGATTCAATGCGTTTTGCTTGCCAGCGAGAACGTTGTATACTTTAGTTCGTACAGCGTCTCGAGCTGAGAGCTTATTGTAAAAGTCGTAGTCTTTAAAATCATTGAGGTAAAATAACTCACAGTCATTTTTGATATTACATTTCAAGTCGATTCCGACTTTAAACTTTTTAGACATGTTTTAATCCTCCCAGGCTCGCCTACTCGTAAACTTTTACATCGATGTCAAATACTACGCGAGCATACGTATTGACAATTTGCTCTGTTACGCGATAGAGCTTGGCAATCAACTCGTCGTCCGAGCCGTCATAGTCGTCTGGCACGTCCAGGTCAATTTCCGCAATCATGTTATGGAATAACACGACCGAATCGTCAATGATACTCTTTGCGAGAACGTTTTGTTCATCGAGTTTTACGGGGTAGATGTCAAAAAACTCGTCACCTTTAGCGTATTGACGCAAAACTCGTTTAAGTTCCTCAAACGTAGTATCTGGTCGCCAGTCGATTTTGTAATCCATTTCGCGTAATGCTTTTAACTCGGAAAACTCAAAGCCAACCTCGCCATCGTCCATATTGACCTCAAAAGGCTCCTCGATGGTTAACTTATTAGTCGTTCCAATGGTATAGAGATAATCAACTGTAATAACAGCACGTCTCCCCATGTAAATCACCTCTCCCCATGTAAATCACCTCTCATAGTTTCGATTAGCGTATTTTTACGCCCTTAACTACACAAGTATATCACACGGGGAGAAGGTTATTTTGCTAATTTACTTTGCCCACTGATAGATGGTGCCAGATTTCCAATTCATGTACTTTGGCACCGATTCGTCCAGATTGTTCTGGAAGTCGATGTACATAAGTGGTCGAGGATTTGTGACAATGACAATCAAAATGTCATTTCTGGTTGACAAATCTTGGAGGGCACCAAATGCGTCAAACAGGTTCTTGCAATCAAAGGTGGTCATCTTGTGTGATGTGCGTCTGACACCTTTGCCATCGGGAAGAATAACACCCTTGTCGAGTTTAAGGTTCTCAATAGCCTTGTAGTCAAACATGATTGAGAGTAGGTCATAGATGCGCTTATAGTCACCAGCAGTGGCTAGGGCGGTCGCAACCTTAAAGTTGCTAGAGACCTTTAGAGTCTGAACCTTGTGTGTATACTCGTTAAATTGTGCAATATAAGTAGCCATGTAATCTCCTATTCTTCGCAGCCACTATTGTCATTGTAATCATCGTCGTAATCGTAGAGATTCTCGTCCTCGTAACGCCAGGTCTCCTCATCATCGAACATTTGTTCGGGTTCGTCCTCTACGACGGTATAATGCTTTAGCGAGTCGCTTAATATCTTCCACTGAGTATTCATCGGGAAGTTTCGACTCTAATAAATTATCGTGATGCCAGATGAGCTTTAAAATGTCATCATCTGGAACAGTGTCATACCAATAATAAATGGCGGTGTCGTTGTTAAACCCTTCAACTCTATTTACTTCTCCGTCAAATCCGAGCACCTCAAATTCACCATTGTTAGCGTTATCAATTGCTTGCTGCTTGCAATCAAAATATGCTACAAATTCTGGCTCTGGATTATCCTCATAGAAAAGCTCAAGATTGATTCCAAGTAATCCGCGAATATTGTCATAAATTGGTACTGTTGAGGTACGCTGCGTTGAGTAATCAACCATGCGCGTCTCAACACCGCGCTTTATGGGAATCTCTCCGCGAACGTTGGTGATAATAACCTTCCAGCGCTTCTGGTCGTAGCGGTTATCTTTCTTAAAGGTTGTGTCCATGAATACCTTTCTATAGTTGTAATACCCGATTATATAACCGTGCATACTGAGATTGAGCATAAAAGTTTAAATACATAAAAAATTCATACCTACAATCGGCACGAGTAATCCCCTGGCTTGTCACCAGGGGACTAAGTTTATTTAGTTATCTAACAACCTGTACGCGATTTGCGTAAATGAATGATGCTTCAAACATCGGCTTAATGAGATTGAGAATCTCACGATACGTATCGGAGGTTGTATCAATCATGCCGTTCTCTTGCTCCTCTTTTTGAGACTCAAGTTTCTCACTGATATTTACGAACGCATTAAACTCAGCAGTGATAACGGGGGTGACTGATGCAGTAAGCTCGTCACCCTCACGCGTGAGATTAAAGTCCTCAAAGTCCATAGAGCCAAATGGCTGAATCTGACGAACCGCGATATCGTACATGGTATCTCCGCGGAAGTATTTAGGGTCATCCTTCTCTGGAGTTAGTCCAAACAGCTCGAAGTTGTGAGTCTTTGCGCAATGTGGTAGTGCGGTAGATAGTGAGGAACAAACGTCGGTAATTGCGCTTGCAATAGCATCACCATTGTCGCGTAATGACAGATAACCAAGAGAATAGGTGTCGTACCTACCCTGGCTAATGTCGTGAAGAAGTCGCCTACGCAAATGTTCCTTTTGGTCGGCAATGTCGGTAATCTCAAGCTCCTCAAGCTCTTGAACCGCAAGTTTATAGGTGAAATCCTGGAGAGTGTAATTCTCCTTGAGAGAAATCATCTGGCTTCCGTTAAATGAAATCATTTTGTTACCTCGTTTCTAGTCTACAAAAATGTCTGCGCCCACGTCATCAAAATCGGCGTCACAACCGTCTGGCATAGTTTCATAAGTGAGTGACTCAATCATTGACATGTTATCGAGGTCGTAGAACCAGTCATCCATGTCAGTATCGTCATCAACGTTGAACCTTGTCTTGTTGTGAATTTCAACATCGACGGGTGAGTAATAACCGACGTCACTCTTTTGAACGTCCTTTAAATTGAACTCGATTACACAATTAGAATAATCGCAGTGATGAATTTCACTTAGCATTGGCAAAAGATATTTTCCACCGTCTAGCGCCTTCTCAAGTTGCTTATGTAATTGTTGTGCTTCACTTTTTGAATCCGCGTCAAAAAATACGACAAAATATGCGGCAACTTGAATTTCTGCATTTACCATATAAGTCTCCTCTGGTAGCAATCCTTTTGTACTCGACCAGTATACCACACTTCAATTCACAATTTGATAAAAAAAACACGCCTTAGCGAAATTGCTAAGACGTGTTTTAGTGTTACAGGTGAAGAACCCTGTCTCTGATTTCCTCAGTTCGACCTTGGTTCCAGAACTGAGTGCCAATATACCTTAATACCCTCGGTTTCCCGATATTTATGAGGGGAGTGGACTGTGCCTTATGTTCTCTCCATTAAGTTTGGTTGAGCAACACCAATAATTACAGTCTCTGCACCTTATGATTGACATATTCTTGAATCTGAGATTTCCTGCTTTCCAAAATCTCTGGTTCTGGTTTTGGGTACGCATATTCTTTAAATAGCACTTGCTCTGCGTACCAACGAGCATAGAGTGCTTCTTCTTCATCGAGGTATTTACCAAGATTGAGCATTTTCTGGTTAATTTTAATGTAAGCGTACCATTGATTACCAGTTTTACTAACGCCTTTATAATTTGCATTTATTTGGTTTTGTGATTTTGTCACGATGCGCAGGTTGCACTTACGATTATCAAGCGTATTATGATTGATATGGTCAACAAATTGGTCGGTACCAAGAATTTCTCGGTGCATGTGTTTATTTGCGCCAGAAAACTTTGGTGCGTTCATGGCATATCCGCTTGCGGATAGTTTCCATTTAGTGTAACGGATTTTGTTGACATCTTCTGCGTCAATGATTGCTGTTGCAATGTGATTGCAATGAGCATCATAAATCTTTACACGCGCGACTTTTCTGTCAACGATAATTTCATTTCTATCCATGAGTGTTCGTGGATTAGTATCAATGGTGTGACCATATTTCTTGAGTTGGTCATAATGTTTGTTGCAATAGACTTTACCGTGAGATTTAACCTTACGGAACAGTTGTCTGCCGCAGACGCAGCAACGATAGTATGTTTTGCCATCGTGATGCTCGATGTCATGAGTCTGAGTTTTAACTCGGTTTAAGATTTGCATTTAGTTTCACCTCGATTCAGTAGTGTATGTGAAAGCAGTTTGTTTATCAATCATCTTGGTTCAAAGTTGCCATGCGATTATATCGTTTAGGTTTCTTTGAGTTTCTATCGATTTGTATTGCGGCAATGTTGGTTAGAGCTACCGCAAGTTCTGCGTGTGACCGTGAGTGTGTTGTGGTCACGGTTTCCGCAGCGAGGACACTCCCAGTCAAGATGACCGTTTTCGTCCTCAATAATTTGAATCTCACCATCGTAACCACAAGCCTGGCAGTAGTCTGACTTGGTGTTCAACTCAGCGTACATACAGTTGTCGTAAATATGCTGGATGAGTTTAATAATGGCTTCAATGTTGTCCATCATAGATGGTAGTTCTACATAACTAATCAACAAAGGTCGTATTTGTGTAACTTGTTAATTACGTATAGGGAAATTTTCAGCTTTTCTTGGTTACTTAGAGAGTTAGATAAGCGTTTTAGTTTATTAAGTTCGTCAGTACGTGAAAACTCACGAAATACAAGTTTTTCAGCGACATATCTTTGAAATGCAGCAGCCGCAATATCTTTTTGACGCGTGAAATGTACGGCAATGCCATTAAATGCTATCTTCGACTCCCATTTGTTTCGCGATGCGTTCCAATAGATTCCTTTCGTTGGCGATTTACTGTTTGAATCTTGACGCCTGTTAAGAGCATTTTGTTGCATTGTGACTATTCTCAGATTGCATTTTCGGTTATCGAGTCGATTGCCATTGATGTGGTCTATAATGAGGTTGTTGTTTCGACTGTCAATTCCAAGCACGACGTTGCTTGCGTTTCTCCCCGTGACTTTTCCGCCCGTAATGGCGTATCCATCTTTGTTTAACCGCCATTTGTGGTATTTGAGCTTTTCTATATCCTCTAAGTCAGCTACAAATGATGCCGTGAACACACTCTTTTGATTGTACATGTTGAATGTAACGGTATTATGAGCATAATCAATCTTATAATCATTCAAGTCGTGAACGGTTCGGGGGATGTTGTCGAGGAACTTTCCATATTTGTATAGTTGATGCCTGTGTTTTTGGCATAATGTATATCCACCGAGCCTGTTTTTCTTTTTAATTTCCCTGTTACATATATCACAATGATACATTTTATTTTCCTTTCGACTATATCTTAGCGTAGGCGGTCAGACCTGCCTTTACACTTTTTGCGCTTCCTACGGGGCAATATCCGCAGTATACGTTAGTCTGTACACTTTCCTAGTGTTGACTAGGCTTAGCACGGTATCAGCTCGATTGCCGTCCACCGTTAGCACAACCGAAGTTGCACACCCGCTTTGCCGCGCGGTTCACAAAATTTCAAGGTGGCTTGATAAGTATTTAGAAACCACCTAGTGAGTATTTCTGGAACTCACCTTCGATGGTGAGTTTGCTGAAGGCATCAATATGCTCACGAACATTAACGTGGTAACTGTTTGTAATGTAATCGTGGTCTGTAATGCCCTCGATGATACCAAAACGTTTTTGTAGTGCTGTGGCAAACTTATAGGTAGTAGATTCTAAAGGTGTGGAGTAAATTGAAAATCCAATATTACATTCAAGATTCCACTCATTGCACTTGTCATTTAAGTGTTTGAGAATCTCAATAGCAAATTTCTTTCCATCTGGCGTGGTGTGAGACACGCCCAACATAGCCATGACACATTCATAAATACCAGCGTATCCGAGTGAAATAGTTGAGTAACCGCCTTCAAGTAGCGCATCGATGGTTTCGCCCTTCTCAAATCGAGCCAGCGCACCGTGTTGCCATAAAATAGGAGCGGCGTCCGATTTGGTATTCAATAGACGCTTGTATCTCCAAAGCAACGCCTTATGGCAAAGTTCTAGGCGTTCATCGAGAATACGCCAAAACGCGTCCATATCTTTATGAGCCGATAAACCAACATCGGGTAAGTTAATGGTACATACCGCTTTGTTGAAACGACCGTAGTATTTTGGCGAGCCATCGTAATTCTTAGCACGAGCGAGATTATTCCAGCCGTTCCGTGTTTCGTCTACAGATAGGAAACTTCTGCACCCCATGTTTGCGAAGCAATCTCCTTCGCCAGGTAGTTGTCCGTTAGCAACTTTGTATTCTTTCATTTTCTTCTCAGAAATATAGTCAGGCACAAGTCGTTTCGCCGAGCACTTTGCCGCAAGTTGCGTAAGGTAGAAATACTTTGAGTTTTCATGGATGTTATCTTCCTCTAAGAAAAATAACAGCTTGGGAAATGCAGGTGAAATCCAGACACCCTTCTCGTTCTTGATTCCTTGATAACGTTGGCGGATAACTTCCTCAATGACCATAGCAAGGTCGTGTCTTAATTGCTCATCGTCACCAGCTTCATTAAGGTACATTACTGTTGATACAAATGGCGATTGCCCGTTGCAGCTCGACATGGTGAGGATTTGATACTGAATGGTTTGAACGCCACGAGTAATTTCTTTCTTTAGACGTTCCTCAACAATTTCCTCAAGCTTGTCAATGGAAATTCCCGTGCCCTCAAGCTCCTCATAAACTTCCTTGCGAATTGCTTGTCTCGATACATCAACAAATTTGCGAGTGGCGTATAAGACCATGTCTGCCCACCAAATTGCACGGCACTTACCGCCAGCGACACCTGTGCGGCAATATTACAAGCTGTTGAGAAACTATGAGGTTTTTCAATGACTGCGCCACCAATCATAGTGCCGTTTTGTAGCATATCGTCCAAGTTTACCAAGCAGCAGTTAGTGAGTCTCTGTAACGTATAGTCCATATCGTGAACGTGAATAAGACCAGCATCGTGGGCTTTAACGACATCTTCTGGAAGTAGTCGTCTGCGAGCAATATCTTTGCTTACAATGCCTGCGATATAGTCACGCTGGGTGCTTACGAGAGTTGGGTTTTTATTAGAGTTCTCTTCGTTAGCTTCCTCATTGCGGCAGTCAACAAGTGCCAGAATTTCATCATCCGTCTTTTTGCTTGCACGGACGATTTCTTTGTTTTGTCGGTACTTAATATAATGACGAGCGATTTCAGACAATCCCTCAGCCATCAGTGTGTCCTCGACCATATCTTGAATGTTCTCAACGGTGAGGTTTTCGGCACAATTACAACGTTCGACAACTTCATTCGTCAAATTATCAAGCGAACCAACGGAGAGTGCGTCGCACTCGTCAGCAGCTCGCTTGATGGCGTTACGAATCTTAGTTTTATCGAACGGAACGTGTGTGCCATCACGTTTAGTAACTTCGCGTGATGATTCAGTGTTCATAATGCTCCTTTCGATAGAGGTTTACATTTTGTCGTGCCAGCTCTTTGAGTCTCCACGGAAATATCCGTTGGCGATTAGCTCATCGAGATACATATCAGCGTTCTCGCGAACATACTTGCTGAAGGCTTCCTCGGCGTGTTTTCTAGCAGTTTCCTCGCCACACCAAGCAATTTCATCGTCAAGTTGGTCGGAAAACTCACTATGGAAGTCCCCATACATAGCATCTTCAACATCGTAATAATTGAATACATAGCCTTTATATAAGAGGTCTGGGTCGGCATAATCGTTGTAGTAACCGAACATAACATTCTTGCAACCACGCCATGGAGCGAGAGATTGATATTGGTTCATAATTTTCACCTCCAATCGCAATATCTTGTTTTGGAGATACATTATAGCACTAAATATCGCGTCGCGCAACGATAAAATAGATTGTGTACAATCTATTTATCGACATAAAAATACCCGAACACTTGTTCGGGTATTGGTTAGTGGATGAATGACGTGAGTACGAGAAGTACCGCAATAAGCGTTAACGCAGCTCCGATGCAGAGCACTCCCATCCATAGTGTGTATAGTTTGAGCAAATCCATAGCTACGCTCCGATAATATTGGACGTTACGATGTATCCAACCATAGTTACGATTGCTAGGCTTGCGTAAAACATTGCAGCTTGTCTGGATGTATACTTGGCTTCAAAATGTTCAAGCACCCACAGCTCGATGAGTCCAATTACGCCAGTTAAGCTCAAACTAATGATGAGCGCTAATAACGACTTTGCCATTATCGCACCCACTCTACCTTGAGGACGAACGTAGTCTCGTGGATAATTTCTTCAAGTTTTCCATCACAGCAACGCTCCAGGCGTACAAAATACAAGCAAATCTTCGGTTTCCACAAATGGAATATACGCACGATTAGTTGTGCGCCAATCGAATCCAACGTGTTTGCCGCTCATTAACTCATCAAATCTCTCAAGTTTTTTGCCCCCGAGTCTTCTATTAAGAAACGCGGCGGTAAATAACACCTTGTAAGCTGGGTCATTGAACTTAAAGTCCTCTTGACGTCCGTCTGTGTAAATCTTTGTGAACTTTACGTGGCTCAGTGGATTGTAGTCAGTATTCATTATAAATCCTTTCGTTTGTTTTCTTGTAACTATAGTATTACATAGTTCATGCCCAATTACAAGACAAATTTTAGATTCACAGTATTTACACTAAAAAGTTTACCCAGGTTAACTATTCAACCAATTCATACAAACTTAAAGGTCGATACAAGGTTAGTCCAATGCAAGTTTCACCGTCAATCGGGTAGACTTGCAGGTATGGGCTTCCTCCAAGAATACAGTCGTCGAGGTCAGTTTGTTTATCAAACAGTTTAAGTAATCCAATATGACTGTCAATATCTTTCATATCTAAAAATATTGAATCAAACGCCATACCACACCTCGATATATCGTCTCCCTTTTGAACAGCTGTGAACACTTGTAACGACATAATCCCTAATTGGTCAACTTCATTGAATATGTTTGAAATCTCATCACTGGAAGTTATGGCGATGAATTTATACTGTGCCGCAGTAGACCACTCTGGGTAGCCATTTAAAACCTTTAAATATACCTTGCAGTAGCAATCGTGTTTGACAATTTTCAGAAGCAGCTTACGATTAAGCTGGTATACAGTTTCATCATCGGTTTTTGCAATGACTTTAATTCGGTCTAATCTGCTCATAAACAGTTCCTTTCAATTAGTTTGCACAACTATCTCATAGTTTGCTCTTTAATGCAACACTTTCATAGAAATTACACTAAAAGTTAGCTTAGGTTAACTTTTATAGTTATGCACCAAAATCTACACCATTTTCGGTGCAGATTTCTGGCACAAAATCGATTCTAAGACACGCAAATTTTGAAAACGTGTAATTAGTCAAGGACTTTTAGGCTTCCGATAATTTGCGGAGTGATATTTCCCATCCACTCATTGAGTCCTGGGTCTCCAATGACCTCAATCTGCTTACCGACAATATTGCCGAGTGACTTCGTATTCCAAGCCATAAATACAAGACCATTGTTGAGAGTAATCTTGAGGTGCTCATGATTTTTGCCAAGGCAACGCATTTCGTAGATGTCGCTCTCGTTTACCACCATACGAATCTTTGGCTTTTCAAAACCCTTACCGTATGGTTCACCATTGTTAATAAAATCACAGATGAGCGAAACGTCAACGTCTTTATCAAGCGTTGGATAATTAGGCTCAACGTACTCCTTATTTGTTGGAGTGACCTCTTTGAGGTAATACGTAATCGACTCTAGCGCACGCTTGAGAGCTTCCTCGCTCTCAAATGTTACGCCACATGCTTGCGCGTGACCGTCAGCGCTTGCACCGCAATCGCGCAAAAGTGTGCGGTAATCAAGCCACTCTGGCGCACGCGCACTACCAGATAGCGTACCGTCCATGTTTCGAGAAAGCACGAGTGTTGGCGTATGATTAGCGCCCATAATCTTGTTAGCAATCAAGCCAGCAATCGCGTAAGGTGTATCGATGAAGTAAGCCATTGGAGCGTAAGGCTGCTCACCAGATGCCTTAGCAAGCGGCGATGTAACAGACTTAAAAATACTGTCAGTCACAGACTTACGCTCATCATTGAGGGCAATGAGTTCGTCAATGTTGTGAATTTCGTTTCTGAACACATCAAATGCTACGTGCATATCAGCGCCCATACGCTTGCACGAATTAAGCACAGGCACGACGTAAAAGCCGAAACTCTCTGCGGTCAGTGACTTCTTTTTGTCGGTAATGAGCGACTTAACGAGCGTATACAAACCAAAAAGCGCGTCGTTGTACTCCTGTACAAAGAAACCGTCACGGAATTGAACCTTAACGAGTTCGTGCATGCGCTTGAGTCCGTCCATGACACATACGCGGGAATTGTATTTCAAATCCATTGAGTCGCCGATAGTACCAATAGCTGCAAACATTACAAGCTGATTGATAGCATCAAGCTGCTCTGGCATAAACATTCCAGCATAGGTCTGTACGACCTTAAATGCCACGTACGCACCACAAATCGACTTAAAGGGGAATTGGTCGGACTTCTGGCAAGGGTCAACAATTACCTTTGCTCGTGGAAGCTCTCCAGATTGCTGATGGTGGTCAGTAATCAAAACTGTATAACCAATAGACTGAGCATAGTCAACTGGCTCAAATGCGGTAATACCTGTGTCGCAGGTGATAATCGTTTTCGCGGTTGGGAAACAATCTTTGATAACGTCAATCTGCTCGTGCTGCAAACCGTAGCCAGCCGATGCGTCTGGTACATACAGTTTAGCGTCAAAGCCAAGCTGATTAAGACCAGCGTTCAGAATAGTCCCAGCCATAATGCCATCGCAGTCAAAGTCTGGATAAATAACCACTGGGTCAGACTTTGCATTATGCAACTCGGTGCACAGTGTACGGATATTTTCCAGCTCACCATCTGCGTCACGGTTAATCTCGTCAAGGTTATCGGCGGTCAAATATGGGTAAGCCGCTTGAATTTTCTCTAGTTCGTCTGCAAAAGTCATGTTCTAAAATCCTTTTCTCATTCGTATTTTTGCTGTGTATAAGTTTAATGGCGCGGAATCGAGAAGTCAAGAACTTTTTTAATTCCTACAATTTACTAGGAATTAGAGCCACAAAAATGCCCGCTCGAAAGCGGGCAAATTGTTTACTTACGATTTACTTGGTCGAGGTGGTCGAGGTGGTTGAGCCATTTAATGTTGTATGACCATGAACCATCAGTATTTTGAACAGGAACCATCCATGCTCCAGATGCGTCATCCGAGCTATATTCACGACCGTCGCGAATGTTAACAATAGTGTATTTATGACTAGAATTATCACTCGTTGGAAATGCAACGTAATCGCCGTCAGTTACATCGAACAACTCGTCAATACTGTTACCAAAAGTTATCTGCGGAGCGTGTACTGTGGGGGTCATAAAAGCTCGTGCAATTGTCATAACAAACATTGCGAATACCATAAACACGGCAAGTGCAATCAGAAAATCTTTCTCTCGGTCATTCAGCTTCATAGACAGTTCCTTTCATCGACTTTGTGATTATAGTATACAAGAAAACCCAGCTAACCTTTCGATTAGCTGGGTAAATTCTTAATCTACACAATTTCTACAAATTGTCGATTAGTCGTTCTTCTTGCGAAGCAGTGCGTAGCTTGCGCCAGCAATACCAGCAACAATAAGTACGCCACCCTGCAACCAGAAGTTCTGGGTTTACGCCCTCGTCGCCAGTCTTATAGACCTTCTTGCGCTCTGGGTGCTTGTTAACAACAGTTCCCTGGTCAACGGTTACGCCGTTCTCAGAAACAGTCATCTCAAACTTAGCCATATCAACGACATCCTCATTTGCGGAAGTGCGAATCTCCTCTACGGTGTAGGTATCGTAAGGAAGCATACCCTCAGACTTCTTAGTATCCTTGGAAGTGTCAGCCTTAGAATCAACCTTAGCATCAGTAGTTGCACCAGCTGGGGCATCGGTTGCAGCAGGCTTTTCAGCTGTTGGAGTTGCCGCTGCGTTGTTCTCTGCTACAGAGGTAGTTGTTGCGGCGTTAGCATTAGCTGCATCGGTCTCGGTAGCCTTTGGTGCCTTAGCCAAATCCTCAGCGGAGAATCCGCTAAACCATGCAGAAGAAGTTGCGTCGAGCTTGCTCTCGTCAACAGTTCCGTCGGCGGCTACCGCGGCATCGTTCTTATTGGCGGTTGCCTTAGTACCCTTAGAGGTATCAACCACGCCATCCTTATCAGTAACAACGTAGTGAGTCTCGCCAGTGGTCTTGGAAGTAACCTTAAAGACAACGTTTGCAAGTGGCTTACTACCAGTACCATCGCTCTCGGTAACTACCTTAGTCCACTTAGCGTTACCACGAACGATTTGCTCTTGCTTGGTAGAGTGAAGGTCAGCGGTCAAAATTGTTTGAGTATCAACGCTGTTGTTGTCAATATTGAGAACTGCGATGTCGTCATCTACGCCGTCGGCGTTATCGTCAGCAATCAGATAACCCTGTGGAGCCTTAGTCTCCTTAATAGTAATCGTTCCAAGTGGGAATGCAACTTTGCCGTCTGGTGAAACGAAGAACTCGTCGCTACCCTCTTTGACGAGGTACTTTTCGGTTGCTTCATTAACGTTCTCAAGGTTGATTAAGCCGTTCTCGTCAGTGCGAACGTTCCATACACGAGTTGGCTTCTCTGGTAGGTTATCCTTAGTGTATTGTCCAGCATAGTATGCAATCTGGAACTCTGCGCCAGCAAGTGTTGCGCCGCCACCAGCCTTTGGAAGACCAGTGTCCTTATCGACCTTCTGTACTGAGAGAGGGTCAACAGTATACTTAGCGCCGTCTTGAACAGTTTTCTCAGTGGTCGTATCGGCAGCGATAGAGAACTTTGTCACCTCGTCTGCGATTGCATAACCCTTTGGAGCCTTAGTCTCTTTGAGGTAATACTCGCCAGCGTTGAGATTTGCAAGAGAACCCTTACCAGCCGCGTCGGTTGTAATGGTGCCAACAACATCGGTCATTGCTTCGTCACGATAAACGGTGTACTCTGCGCCCTCAAGAGAATAGCAGTTGTTACCGTCGGTGTAGAGAGTGTTGCCAGAAGACTTAGTGATGGACAGAGAACCGAGCTTCAGACCAAAGTAAGTCATAACCTGCTTATTACCAGCTGGGATGAATGCAAATGCGGCGCCAGCTGGAACATTCTTGTCGCTATCTGGGTTGTCAGCGTAAGCCTTAGCATCATTGAAGAACTTTTGAGCTGCGTCGGACGCTGCCTTCGTGGTATTGATATTGTAATATGGAATCAGATAACCAACTCCGTCATCGTGCATATCACCTTGACGAACGCCCCAAATAGCGAGCTGAGTAGCTGCTTGGAGGTCTGCACCAGACACACCGTAATAAGTCTTGCTTTGCTTCATACCAAGAGTACCGTAGTAAACAAGGTAGTCAATCATGTGGCGGTCATGCTCAGAATAAGTGTGACCGTCGGAAGTTGTGAGGTTGCTCAGCTCAACAACTTGACCGCTACCACCAGCGGTGGCATGGTCGTGGTTAACGGGGTCAGCGCAGAACAGAGGTGTTTGACCGTCGTCAGCGACCCACTGGGTCATGTGAGAGCCATTATATTTATTGGTGGTACCGACGGTTAAAGTTCCGCCAACATCGGGAAGCTCCGCAAATGCTTGTCGACTGGTAGCGAATAATGTACCAACTTGACCAGCAATAAGCGCGAAAGCAATTCCCGCCGTAATAGCTCGTCTGTTTATTAAATGCCATAAAATAAACTCCTTAAATTGATATGTTTGTGGCTATCTAAAATAGTATAGAGGTTGTGTAATTTCTTGTCAAGTATGGACTAATTTGTTACTCATCCGCTGGTTTTAGGAATTCGAACAGTTTGTTGTCGTCTGGGTGTGGAAGATAATAACCACTATGCAGATAAGAATTCAGCACGTCAATAAGACGATATCTGTCGCACTCTAGCAGGTAGCCCTCCAAATCCTCGTCCCACGTTTCGTAGGCGTCCTCCTCGCTCTCAAACTTATCTGGAACCAGCTCTAAACAAAGGTCAGCCGTTCGCTCGTGGTTGAAGTCCTTGAGAATGTCGGAAATATCACGGATAATTACGTTGAGGTCATAGTTAAAAAATAACTGTGGGTCAACGCCCATATCATCTAGTCCATGATAAATATATCCAAGTTCCAAGTCGCTATACGTATTAGCAGTTCCAATGGCTTTAACCACTTGGATGAACTTTTGGCTATCCACCATATTCTGTAGTTCAATCATGTTAATCCCCTTTCAATGAGATATGTAACTTGTCGGGTAACAGCATAACACTTTCAAATCGAACAATTTGCGAAGTTTGCTCAACTTGTGGTATAATTTTATCACATTAAAAATCGAACAAACTGGAGAGTTTGTTGCAGTTTATAATAGGAGTAATATATGGCAAAACATATGAAACGCGTTTCAAATTATACGTGGACTGATGAAGACGATGCGTTACTTATCGAGCTATCAAAAAGGCACGTATCACAAGAGGAATATCTAGCAGCTTTTCCTGGCGTTGTAATTTCGGCTATTTATACACGTAGACGCAAGTTGAATCTTGTATCAAACAAGTCTAAATGGTCGAAGCTCGAAGATAAATGTATCATTGATAATTTCCCAACTCACGGCGCTAAATGGGACGGTTGGCGAACGCTCTTACCCAAGCGTAACACCTCGGCAATTACTATGCGAGCTAGGATTCTTAAAGTTTATCAAGTCACATCAAAGCGCTGGACTACAACGGAAGACGCTTATATCAGAGCTAACTACCTCATGCACGGTGAAAACTGGAACGGTTGGTCTAAACTTAATGGTCGTAGCTGGTCAAGTATCCGTTCACGAGCAAGCCGACTTGGAGTGAAAAAGCGCGGCGTTCAACTTGACGAGACTCAGAGAATTAGGCTTTGTACAGCGCTTGTAAATACTGCCGAGAAACTTGAAGTCACACCGAACGCTTGTATTAAAGAGCTGGTACGCCTTGCAAAATCTGGCATCTTAAACGAATACGTTAGATAATAGCAATCCCCGCATAATGCGGGGATTTTTTGCCTTAGATTTGCAGTGACTTCAATTCATCGATTGAAATACCGAACACTTGTTCGGTTGAAACCTTACCAGAATCGAGGTCTGCAATAAGTTGCTTATATGCGGATGTATAACCACCATCACACTTAGATAAGCGCGCGATAAGGTTCAAACTTCCGTCAAGCCATTGCGTATCCTGCACGTCAGACGCAATCAATCCTTTAGGCTTGCCCGTCTCCTTAGATTTACGTTCAAGATATTCATCCTTAGTTTCATCAGATAGTACGACGGGGCAATTATCTGAATAGTCAAGTCAAATCCCTCAAAGGTCACGCATTGATTGTCTTTCGTAGTGCCAACAATAGTTGTCAATTTGTATTTTCCAGAAACAACCTCGATGTCCTTAACGGACACGTAATTATCCTTTTGGCTGTTAAACACAACGTAATAGGCATGACCCTCACTCTTTGCACAACACCCAGTCAATACAATTATTGGAGGATTCTTTCTAATCGACGGTGAAACCTCCGCCAAGTTACACCTCGCGGTAATTTTTACCGTCTTTGGCGCTGGTTGAGTGGATTGAACCTCGGTTGCTTGATTATCTGATTTGCACGCGGAAATGGCAAGTGTTAAAACACCTGCCATACCAGCGGTAACAAATTGTCTACGTGTTACACTCACTTTTTCTTAATCACTTTCTTTTTAGGACAAGATACGCTCAATACGAAATCGTGCTGCTTGCAAGGTAACTCACAATTTTTGCACGTCTTATGTGGGTCAAGCTCAGCTAGGCGCTTTTCCTCAGCGCGCATTGCGGCGGTCTCAGCCTTTTTAATAAGCGCAATTTCAGCGAGTCTTGCCTTATTCTCCTCAGTCATTGCCATGAGTTACTCAGCATTCACGCCGTATACTGGCGCGGTTGAATACATGCCAGTCTTGGTATCGCCAGGATGAATAGATGGTCTACCGACATACTTTTCAACAGGGTCGTAACCGTCTACAAGTTGATACTTGTGCATCTGGTTGTACCAAATATCCTTAACACGAGGAATAACCTCGTCCTGCATGAGCTTCTCGGCGAGCGAGATACAATCATCAACTTGAGCCTTAGTCATAACGTCTTCGGGCATCTCGTAGAGGAACGAATACTCGTGTGCAAGTGTCTGATAATCAATACCATATTTGACATTTGCATAGTGTTTAGCGATTACCTCGGTCAATCGCTGGACAAGTTGAGTCCAAGAGCTGAGCTGTGTACAGTCGTCAGAGCAGTCATAGAAGAAGCCGAAGCCGTCGTTTGCGTTACGATAGTGGTCGGTAACTGACTGTGGGTATCGCTCGTGAATAAAGTTGCGTTATTGCGAGAGAGTTGCGTAATAAGCAATCTAATTGCAGCCACAATCCAGTCTCGGTCAGTGCTTGAATAACAAATCCAGTAGCCTGTATAACCCAGGTTGATTGATGGCATACCACATTCCTCAAATGTCTTTGAATCGCCGACTACGGGCTTAACCTCTCGATATGGGAATGTCTCGTAAGTGTAATCTTGTTCGGTCACAGTTTTTCCTTCCATTAGTTATAGATGTAACGCAGCAACTTGTCGTAGTCATCTTTAACTACGCCATAGTTTTTAGCGTCTTTAATAAGCGCTTTTGTCTTTCCGTTACCAGCGTCAATAAACAACGATACCTCACACGAATTAAGTACGTCAATTTGTGATTGGAGTTTCTCATAGAGAGCTGGTGAGCAAATAAGTCTTGTTTCAGAAATCCTCTTTACGTGTCGCTTACCAGATTTAGAGCGAGCAACTTTTTGAACGGTGGTCAAAATTTTATCTGGAAACGGTTTTTTAGTATCTACACGAATCCAGAGATTATAAGTTTTATCACCAGATGTGACAGTGTTTCGAACCATAATATCCCTTCATTGAACCTAAATACTATGATTATAACAAAGCCACCACTAAATGTCTAGTGGTGGCTTGCTGTAGTCTGGTACGTCGCCTGTATACACATTGTTATATCGGCTGTATCGACCAAAGCTGCTCGAATTGTGTAGCTGAATAATCTTTCCACCAGCCTTAGCATGGTCTGATACAAACTGTTCAAATGCTTCAACTGATTGATGGCGAAGTGAACTCTCGGCGTGTCCAGCGGTCTCTGGGTCTTTGAGCGCGTTTGTAAGACGCTCGGTATCCCAATTACCCTCGCAGCAAATTACGTCATACTTAGCATTTCCGACACCCGCAAACTCAAGATTTCGAGGTCAGTTGCCCAGAACAGTGTTTCGTCATCTGGCGAGGTGAATACAAAACCTACGCACTCTGCTGAACCGTGTGGCGCGTAAAAACACCTTACATGCCATTTGCCACCGCGTGTTCTAAAGTCAAACTCACTATCTTTATTGATAATGTTAGTTAGCGGATAGTCCTCAAATGCCTTTCCAAGAAAAGAGTTAGCCTTGGTTAACTTTTCATAGGTCTGTGACGGAATGAAAAATTGTCGCTTGAATACATCGGGACGAATCTCGTACAAACACTTTACGAGCGATGGATTTGCGTGGTCTGCATGCTCGTGGGTAATAAACGCTGCTGAAATATGACGCAACGCGTCTAAATTATCGGCGTTACGCTCCACGAGGGAACGAGAAACGCCGAGGTCAACCATGAAATCACGATTGACCACGGCGCAATTACCCGTAGAACCCGTACCGATAATCTGTACGGTAATCACACTTTACTCCTCGATTGGAGCGATGGAAGCAGTGAGGAACTGATTGTTACCAGCGGACTCAATACGAACGTTGGTAATACGTACTGGCTTCTCCTCAGTAGCGTAAGCATCAAGGTCAACACCCGTTGCGCCGAGAACCTTCTGAACAAGGTCAGCACGAGCCTGGTCAAGCATGGTGTTTGCAAACTTAATGAAACTATCCTTAATCTGTGGATTGTCATCCTTTGCGCCAGTTACAACCTCATAGAGCTTCTGGTCTGCATCGGAGCGATTGTAGCCGTGCTCGTCCTTATATCCGCCGTTTGTAGCGCCCTTATAGTTGGTGCCATACTTAACAACCTTGTCGCCGTCGGCGGTATCATCAATAATCTGAGCAACGCGGACGTACAGAGTCTCGCCGTTAATCTCAACTGGAACAGCAAAATCAAATGAATGGCTGGAATAGAAGGCACCTGCCTTGCTTAGACCAAAGCGACGATTGTCAACGACTGGAGTGGAGGTAATATCGCCCTTACGAATAAGTGCTTCAACTGCCTTAGCGACTGCTGGAGTTACCTTAGCGAACTTAATGAACTCCTTTGCTGGGGTCAGATAAATGCGCTCGCCGTTTGGATAGCCCTCAAACTCGAGTCCAACAAGAACGGATGGGTCTGCAAGAACAGCGTCAAAGTCAGCCTTAAAAGTCTCCTCAAGAGCCTTAACACACTTCTCCTTGCGCTCTGCATCGTCCTCAAAGTGTGGCTCTGGCTCTGCGTTGTACATCTTGTACATGAGAGTGAGTGTACCGCCAGTCTCAGTAATTGGCTCAAAGCCGTCAATGCGGATTGAACCAGACTCCTTGTCGATATTTGCATCAATAACCATAAACTTCTGTGCGTCAGTTGCCATTTTAATTATCCTTTCGTTTGTTTTAGCTGAATCAAATAGCAATGTTACCAATTATTATTCGTAGGCAGGGATTTAAGTGCTAATTCGTCAAGCGTTCGTGGGTTAATCTCAACCTTACTTTGAACGCGAGAGAATACCTCTTGGTCGTATTCGTTCATCGACACAAGATGGTAATGGTTAATCTCAACTCCTTTCATTCCTCGTCTTGCATTACGTCCTGCACATTGAACCAAAGTCATGTATGAAGGTTGGTTTTCATAAAACACGGTAGTGTTCGAATTTTTGAACTCGATACCTTCTCGACCAGATTGATACTGAATAAGTATAGGCGAAAGATTATCTCTGTCAATATCCTTCATAGAATGTCTACCGTCAAGAATTTGATAACTGATTCCCTCGGTATCAAGCATATTACGTATTGCGTCGAGCGTTGTCAAATGTTGGAAGAAAATAAGCGGTTGCTTCACATTTTCTCCACAAACAATCTCGCGGAGTTTAACAATACGCCCATCATCATTAGCAATTCGCTCCTGCATAACTAAGCGCATTTCGCTGGCAGATGCAAACATCTGCTTAGCGTAAGCGTCTGCAATCGAGCGCATATCTGCTAACAATTGTTTACTTACAGGAAGCTGCAAAACAGTCGTTGTGAGATTTGGCATATCAATGTCGTTAATTGATACGTTTGGCTGGTAAATTACCTCAGCTACCTCATCGAGCAGCTTATCGTAGTCGGGAAACTTTCTTGTGTTAACGTTACCATCATCGTCATAAATGGTGAGTCGATAATATCTATCCTTCATAACGTCGAGACCATAGCATTGCTCGAAGAATGTCTTACTGCGATACCTGCCCGCCATAACCATATATGAGCACATATCCATGACGATATCGTTCGTGAGTGGCGTAGCGCTAATTCCCATGCGTTCATAGTCTGGAATATTCTTTAACTTCTGTGAGCGCTTTGAAGTAGGGGTCTTGTAATTGTGTACCTCGTCAAGAACGAGAATGCCGTCTTTTGGAAAACCCTTCTTGAAGTCCGCGCGAGATTTGACATTTCCCAGAATGTTAGAAAACTTATCGTAGGTAGTCATCATATGTGGTGCCAGACTTGCTCCTGGATGCGTTCTGTTGTAATCAGCAATAGTTTCTTGCCAACCGCCACCCTCAATAATTGCCTTAGACGCAATAATGCAAAATGGTCGTCCAAGTTTTCCGAGCGTAGACACTGCAACACTTGTCTTACCGAAGCCTGTAGGCATGGTTAAAATTTGCAAGTTTGGCTTATCAATCAACCTTTTTGCAAATTCATCAGAGTATTCACTATTGTTATCCCACTGAATGATTCCTTTGAACTTGCCAGTCGAAACGTAAAACTTCATAGGAAACCAGTCAATTTTCGGAATACTCTTAGACTTAGTTTTCTTTTTGTCGGTTGTATTAGCACGACGTTCTTCGTTTTACGCGCTCGATTTACAGCCGCCATTTGTCCGTAAGTTAAAGCCATATAATAAATCCTTTGTGAATTAATAGCAAAATACTTATGCACAGAAACCTGTGCATAAGTAGTATTGCATGAATATTAAAATCCGTCAAGTGACTCAACATGCCACTTTTCTGGGTTGTTTGGCAGAGCGCTTGGTGATTGCTCATCAACGTCTCCACCGCGACGCATAAATCCACCATCGCCTTTGGTGCCAACCCATTTACAGAATGGCTTACCACGGTCAACAAACGCGCATGCTTCCTTATCGGTGGTGAGAATCTTATAATCACAGACGCCGCCATTAAGTTCAACCGCCTTTTTGCTATCCTCAGTTAGCAAATCATATACCTCGTCTGGTACATATTTACGTAGCTCGTCATAGCGGTCAGCATATTTCTCTTTCAAGAAATCGAAAATCGCGTCAATTTCCTCGTTAGAAATATAGATTCCCTGTACACGTTCGCAATTACCGCGTTGGTCAAGCACAAAACTATCGCCATAGCCTTTGAGCTTCGAGCCGTCATAGGCTCTGTCTACGCCGTCTCCCAGGACAATCTGGCTTGATGTTGAGTTATCAACCTTCAAGCAAATTCGACTTGGGAAGTTGGAGCGTAACGTGGTAGAAATAACATCCGCCGATGGTCGCTGTGTCGCAAGCAACAGGATAATTCCAGATGCACGACCCTTTTGAGCAAGCGACTTACACAAAGTCTCAGTGTTTGGTGAAATCGATTGAAGTTCTGCATACTCGTCGATGACAAATATCATATATGGCATACGACCATACTTTTTAGCAACTTCACTATCTGGATTCTTGTCATAGAAGTCGTTATACTCGGAGAGCTGTTTTACGCCAGCAGCTTGAATAATCTTGTATCGACGCTCCATTTCCCATACAGCAAACGCCAGTAGACCATATGCGTCACGCATGTCAGTAACTGGGTTAATGGGGCAATAAGGCAGGTCGATATACTTTGAGAACTCGACTTTCTTAGGGTCAATCGCAAAGATTTTGAGTTCGTCTGGTGTTGCGTGCGACATTGCCGAAATGAGGAGACTGTTAACGTAGACCGATTTCCCGAGTTATGCGACCTTACCATACTTTGTGTTAAATAGGTATGGTCGCCATCACAAGTAAATCCATAATATTTTTGTCGGTCGGCAATTTTTGTAATGGTAAATGTTGCCCTATGAGACGAATGCGTGCCTTTTTCGACTGATACATATTTCTTTCTTGGAATCCTCACTGGAATTTCATCAAGATTTCCAGAAATTCCTAACCTGTAGTAGTCACCAACAAATCCACTAGACTTAATACCTTTTTGACATTTCTGAACGTGCACTTGTAATCCGAGTGACCTGCCAACAAATGTAATATCGTCTGCGAGTTGTTTTGATTTTGTAACGAAGTCATACATTTTGTTTCTGTTCAGATACCCGTCAGAGTCCATTAAGCCAGCGAACAACTCACGCCTAACAGAAATGTCTGCATATTTATAATCATCTGGAATGAATTTTTCACCACTGCCAATCTTATCCAAGCCGACAGACCTCAGTTGCTCAGTGAAGTTATTTACTATTCCTCTGTTACATGTGGTGTAGTTATTTTGGTCATGAGTAAAGAAGTAACTTGACGCAGCATTTCCAGGTTTGTGGTCTATCCTAATTGTACAACCAATTTTATTGGCGTATTCATAGATGGCTTCAACTACCTCTGAGTCCGCAGTTGTAATATTTGGGCATCCACCTTGTCCGCTTTTGGTCGCGCCGTCACCAATAAATATTCCCATGAGATATGGGTCAATTATCTGTTCGGTAGTGCGCTCAAATGACTCGATTCCAGTGCACAGACATATTCGTGACCTTGACTGTGCATATGGTTGTAGCTTTAGATATTCATTTACAGTCATAACTCGCTCATGATTACCGTTCCAGTTTGGATTAAACAAATGAGCTTGTGTTCGCCATTTACTTTAAGTGTTCCACGATTTCGAATACCTAACTCGTACATCACATCCTCGCCCCACCTTGGAGTGAGAACGGTTCTTGGTGTACCATCGCCGCCCATTACGCGGTCGCCGCCGTTGATTAGTTCAACTGGTTTCGAAGTGCCATCAGCCATGAGAATAAGCTCCCCAGCAGCGTGGCAACCTGTTGTTCCAGCAATAAGCGTATGTACCATTTCAGCGAGTGACTTGTGTACACACTCGCCCTCCTGGTTTACGCCAAATACCGCGTCAGTCGGGTCTTTTGCTTTCGTCTTTAACAGATTTTTAGCCACAATTACATCCTAATTTCGTAATGGCGTAGATACTCAGCAAACTGTGCTGGATTGAGATTCTCAAACGCAAACTTGAATGGCTCTGCGTCCAAGTTGCGATATTCGCGCTCGTGAATCTCTACATGGAAATCTGGATAGTTCTTGGCTACGTCTTTAAGTACGTTCTCCTCGAACTTGATGCGCTCGGTTTCGAACTCACCATCTGAACAAGTCTCGGTGTACGTGAATGTTCTTGACGTATCTCGACCACTAAACATGCCTTTAGGTTCGGCTACTGCGGTCAACTTGATGAAATACATACATAATCCTTTCAGTTAATATATTTCCATTTGAATCCATATGCTTCTTTGCGCTTTCCTTTGCAAACGTCGGCAATATGTGTGCCGCCATTACCGCGTGAGTTTGTGATGCCAATTTCACGTAAGAATCTAAATGCTTCTCGCGCCGATATAAACACGCCCACCTCGGTGCCGTCTTCGATATAAGCCGAGACAGATGGCTGTTTGCGAACTTTAGTCAGCAGAATATCATTTACCACGCGAACTTGCTTAACGAGGTCAATGGAACAATCATTTAATTCGGCAACGAGTTTGACTTAGACCAGCTTCAAGTTGAGCCTTAATAACTTCGTGGTTGAATAATTGTTTACCATCGCCGCCAACGGTTGCATTGTAGCCGTGAGCATAGGTTTCTAACTGTTCAATATACCACATTTCACGTTCACTTGCAAATTTATCAGCACATTCCTCAAGAACTTGTAAACTAAAGTTATCCTCGCCATACTTGTTGATTGCACGATACAGCGGACGATTTTCCTCGGTTGGTTTGCGCGCATCGCGTAAATGTTCCGAGAAACGTTCCGCTGGAGACTTTAGCGTCTTGCCCACATAACATTTGCCGTTAACGTTATTTTTTATGCAATAAATATATGCCAAGCTAAATCCTTACAAAGAAAGGTTGGTAAAATGTTTTACCAACCTTGTAGTTTCTAGGTCGCGGCACTCTGGGTCGAACAGAGAATATATAGCTTATGAGACTATTGAGTTACCGTTACTCTATGCCGCGATAATTATGGTGGTTTGTAAGAGAATCGAACTCTTGACCGTTGGATTAAAAGTCCACTGCTCTACCTGCTGAGCTAACAAACCAAATATGGTAGGAAATGAGGGATTTGAACCCTCATGCCCGAGGGCAGTTGATTTTAAGTCAACCGTGTCTGCCATTCCACCAATTTCCCGTTAATAATATGGTAGGCGCTGCAAGATTCGAACTTGCACGATAGTCACGCCACGCGTCAGTCACTATCGCCCCTCGATGTGCAGGGCTGTGTATACCAGTTCCACCAAGCGCCTATAAGGTTGCGTTTAGGAGTCGAACCTAGTGGAAACGGGGGCGACCCGTTTCATCAAACCCCGAACAATCCGCTCGAGCGTTTGATATGGATTACCGAATCCATCAAAACGCTAGTTGCTTGAGTCAAAGCCAAGAGAAATACTCAAGGTTCCCAGCCCGTACGTCTGGTATCTTTATTTCTTGTTTGTTGTGGCTCGTTATAGTTTTGAACCACTCACTGAGCCATTGACGTTGTCATTCACTCAGTCGGGAGCGGCGTACCCGTCGGTTACCGCAGCAGTTAAGTATTGCCGCGAGCCTTTGTGTGACGGCAATGTTTCTCGCACAACTCAATATGGACAGGCAAAGAGTTTGCTTTTGCTGGCTGCGTATCTGCCTATACGACCAGCAAGACTCGACATTGTTACTATAAGCTCATTGTCGCATCCGTGCTTTGGGGACTCGAACCCTACGATGCTATGCATCGCCGCGACCATGCGTGAGGAGTCGAACCTCTAACAAATCATATTGCTTATAGTAGTTCAAGCATGCCTAGCTTACCAAGTTTTAGCGACGTTTGGCAAGTCGATAATTTACTAATTTGGCTGGGGCAAAAGGAATCGAACCTCTATTCTAGGCACCAAAAACCCATGTCTTACCGTTAGACGATACCCCAATTTGGTCGGAGTAGCTGGATTCGAACCAGCGACCTACCGCTCCCAAAGCGGTCGCGCTACCAACTGCGCTATATCCCCGTTTTTGAACAGGCAGACCGCTGTAGCGATTAAATCTGCCTGTTCGTGAGCATGGCAATTTCCGCTTTGCCATCAGCACACTTACTCGTGGATGCTCAACCACGGAAGCTCCAATATACTATAACATGGGTGTTTTTGCTATGTCAAGTGTTATTTTAAAAAAAAAGTTGAGTTTTTTTCGCCTAGAATGTCGCAGACACATCATCTGGAACGTCATCCCAAGAATAAAATCGCTTTACCTTGTAAGGATGCGTTGTTTCAACGTCTTCGATAGTCATTGTTTGTTGACGTGTGAAATGCGGGTCTTTGTCATGGCTATAAAATAGTAAAAGAGGTACAAGAGATGCGTCTTCTAGGTTTTGAATTGAATAGATTTTTACAAAATCGCCGCTCCATATGCCGCTTACTTGTACTTTTGCTTGTTTATTCATGATATACCTTCCTTTTTCGTTTATGTCGGGCTGTCGGGGGGGGTTCGAACCTTGGATTTTGGGATTAAAAGTCCTCTGCTCCGCCAACTAAGCTATATCTACATATTTGAGGACGGTTAGTATTCTGAGTTTGCCGAAGCAGTGCTTTACCCCTAACCGTCCCTAGAGCTGTAGTAATTTCGGCTTACTACGCGCCACACTTATCGCAGATGCTCAACTGCGTAAGCTACAAAATAACTTAACACACAAAGTATTCGGTTGTCAAACTAAAATCAGTCTAGTGTACGTACTTTCTCATGTCAAGCGTTTCGTGCAAATCAGTGGCTTCATTCCAATAAGCCGTCACAATTTCTCCACAATTGAAGTCGATTACGAAGCAAAGATTACACTTCCTAATGACGCCATCAATCATGACATCTTCCACGACAGTGTAATCGCGAAGTAATGCACGATGCCATTTGCAATTACCGCGAAGATACGAAAACTCGATGAACGAAGTCTTTGCGTGAGCAATCGTCTTTGCAATAACAATAGTTGGCACGTTCAAATTCTCACGGCGCATTTTCTTGACAAGGTGCTTTGAATACTTAACGTTTCCAGAACGTACAAGTTCAACGAGTTCAGCTGCTTTCGCTGAAAATGAACTCATCGCCGAATTGGTTAGCCATACGCTTAATCTGGTTTCTGTTACTGCGGTCTGTGCCAATCTTGAAGTTACCGTTAAGCATTTACGCGTCCTTTCATTCGGCGTCAAACTTGATGATGTAATCATAGCAAAAGGCACGCCGATAAATATCGACGCGCCCAAAATTCACAGATTGTACACAAATCTTATTTAATTCCGCTTCCTTGCTTTGCTAGTCGGTCTGCATGATTGTTACCTTCGTTACCTTTATGAGCTTTAACGTGCTCAAACGTAACACCAATTTGCTTCATTAACTCGTGCATCTTATCACGGTATTGCTTGGAAATTGGTTTCCTGCATGTCCACTCGCCAGTAATCAACTTTTCGACACCTTCGTAGTCATAGCGGATAACAATATCTGTATATCCTCTTGCGATAGCTGTTTTGACGGCGATTATCGCCGCAGCGGTCTCACCGACAACATTCCGTGAGCCACTACTGTCGTTTTTAATTTCGTCATGCAAATCACCAGAGCCGTCTTCAAAATGTACACCATAACCAATTTTTCCAGTTGAACCGCTATATGAGCCATCGGTGTAAACAATAGCTTTCTTCATATTATTCACTACCTTGAATAGACTTCGATTTCATGATTCTTCCAACGCAACCTCTCACGCTCGTCTGAATACGCCTTGCCAACACGCTCATAGTCGTCGCGCCAATTCATATAGCGCTTGATGATGGATTTGTTTTCGGGAATACTTGGCGGCGTTGGAATTGGTGCGTGTAGCATTCCGTCTCGAATTTCCATCATATCGATTTCTTGGAAAGTACCTTCAAATAGTTTTGCAAACTCCTTTGCGCGAGGGTAAACGTCGTGCCAAATAATGTCATAGATTTTCATTAGCTTGCGCAAATCCTTGTCCTCAAGATGGTCAAGACCATTACGCTCGCGTAAATCTGCGGCAGTTGCCGCGCCACACTCATATCTCATAAGTTCCTTTCTAGTTTTGTCGGTATATACATTTTACCAGAAAAGTCCACTAAAAATCAACGACTATTTACCCGTTTCGTATATTTGCGTGGCTTAGAATCGATTTTGTACTCGGTTTGAATACACAAAAAAACTCTCTAACCGTCAAGTTAGAGAGTTTCGCGTTAGTTCTCAATGAGATATGTGTCATGCTGTCTTTTTAGAGCTTTTCGTACTCTTTCTCTTGCAAGTCGTGCTTGCCTTCGCTTTCGTAGTTGCTCTAACTTTTCGAGTCCTCTTTTGAACAGTTTGTGTTCCGTTTTGGAGACGTTCCCACTCTTCGTCACTTTCTTCAAACGCTCCTTTCTTGAGCTGCGAGAGTTTTAATCCAGCCTGGCGAGCACGTTTCTTTTTCTTAATAAGAATACGGAGATTTTCAATTCCGCGAATCGTGTTACCAGCCTTGTAGATTTCAACCTCGTCTTTGGTAAACATAGAATCGTTTTTCTTAACGAATCTGTAAAGTTCCTTACGCTGAGATAGTGGAAGTGACTCTAATAAGGTCATCAAATCTTCTTTTTCAGCGTCAGTGGTTTTAGATTTTCCATTGAACAGACTCTTAATAGCCGACTGATTGTAAACACCCATTACTTACCCTTTCTAAACGAGTAAGTTGCAGCCGACATCTTACTCAAAGTGTGATATTTCAATAATACATAATCATTTAGAATTGCCTTGCTTTCCGCATCCAGCGGTTTACTCAAATCAATTTTGTTATTGTGACAATACTTGGTAAATTCCTTGTATGGGTCAAATCGACGTTCGTAGTCGGTTATTACCCATCGCCACTCAGAGAGCGTATCAGCATCGCCCGCTAACAAAAGTTTGTCTTTGAATGGATAATGCAATACTGGCGTATAAGCCGTGAGCGATACAACTGTTCCAAGTTCGTTTTTACCAGACACGGTTAATGTCACATCTAATTCGTCCAACTCGTTCAGAAAGTCGTCGAACTTTCTTCCGAGGTTCATACGCATTATTTCGTATAACCTCGCAAATTAGCGTCCATAGGAAGTCGCGTCAGTGACCTATAAGATTCAACATCGGTTCCACCAGAAACGTGCCTAAACTCTGAACCTTTAAACACGTCGTCTCTGTGGCGCAACTTGTTATTAAACCAACGCTTGATAGCCTTCTTTCGCTTACTCAGTGTATGTGAGTTTTGAGTTGCGATTACGCCTGTCTTACGATAGCTTCTTGACATAATTACTCCAAACAATATTCCTTAGTATGCTTCTTGTCGATTGGTTCAAAACACACCAAATCTTCGCGTTCTTTTGGTAGAGGAGTTTTTTGCAGTTCGCCACGGTCAATCGCATCAATATCAAAATCTTCGTAAGCAACTATGAATCTGCAACCACTCTTGAGTAGTCTTAGTCCGTGGTCGTATTGTGTAAACGTTGGTTCGTTTGATGACGCCTTACATTCAATCGCAAGGAACTTTCCATCGGCGTCAACTGAGACTATATCTGGCACGCCACTGTTTGTATGACCTTCGGCATAATTGTTTATGAAGTATCTTCCGCGAGCGTTTAATTGACGTTCAACTGCGGAAACTACTCTGCCTTCTCTTGTCATTATACAGTCTCCTATCAATGATTGTCAAGTTGCAGTTACTTGTATTGTTTACAAGATGTAGTGCTTCGGTTTGCGCTTCATCGAGGTTCGCAAACGCGTTCTGGCTTCGATAAATGGCGGATGGAGTTTCGTAAGCTACGAGGAAATAACGTGTAATCATGGCGACGGTGCCGTCTGGAAGGTCAATATTGAAGGTTGTCCTTGTCTCGCGCTCTGGATTTGTTACCTCAATGTCAACGTCCTCTAAAGCCTTCTTCAAGCTAAAGCGTTTCTTTGACTGTCGAACTACCATGTGTGCTGGGTTCGATGGGTCAATGACGGTTACATGACAATGCTCGTCAATAGTTACATTACCGCCACCAGCCTTAGCCGTCCAAACACCCATACCATTATCGTCGTACTTTAGTTTAATGTTCTCCATGATGTTTCCTTTCAATATATTAGAACATTTTATATGTAGTTGAATACTGCCGAATAGAGCGATTTAAGCTCGTCAACGGCGAGTTGCTTCTTTGACTTGGCGGACGTAGCTTTGTTGCCAAGCTCGTTAAACAATACCTGGGTTAAATAGCCGTCCTCGGAAAGTTTCGCAGAGATTTTCCACCTTGCGAGCATATTTTCCGCCCATGCGAGATAAGCATCCATGTCCAAATCATCCAAGTTAAACGCTTTGAGTTCGGCTGCCATGTTGAGAAGTCTTCCCTTGCTGCCTTCTGGAACGTTCGCCAACTTACCGAACGTCCAAGATTTCATTTCCGCGCGTTCGGTTCTGCCAAATCTGTGAATAAGGCAGACTGAGTATTTTTCACGCTTGCCAACCTTATTCTTAGCTTGATTATAGGCTTCCTTAGTAATTGCGCCCCATTCCATTGGCACAAAAGAATCCTCATCGTATTTCGTTTCGGCTGAGTGCTTAACAGCGAACGCAACATCCGAAATATCTGGAAAATTCCTATACTTGAACGTAACATCTGACTTTTTGCAGAGTTCCTCGAAATTACACCCTGGTGTAAAGTTCTCAATGAGTCTTTCAAACTCTGCGTTTGTGAGAGACGCGTAATTCTCTTGGTCAAGTTGATAGCCGTCTTTAGTTAGGATAACCCTGCCAACTCTAGGTGCTTCTTTCATATCTACCCAGAGCTTACGAACAGATGTTCCAGAGAAGATATAACACCATGCGATTGGCGTAGATTCTTGCTTAACCTCGTTGAGGATTTAAGCATTCTTTCACGGTCATATGGTTTATTGTTCCAGTCAGCATCGTTAACCATATAGCGAATGACGGCATTACCAACCGCAAGTGGATAAGTGATTTTATGACCGTGGTCTATGTCGTTATAGACGAGTTTGCCAGCTGAACGCATTTCACCGCGCAAATCGTTGATGGTGTATGAGCCATCATGCTGTTTATATAGTTCCATGCGGTTAGATACGTCGCGGTTAATAAAACGGTCAACATACTCTGGGTCTACAGGAATGCCGTAATCCTCGACAAACTTGTCAAGAACTAAACGTGCTGTTTCTTTACTGATATTTGTGATGTAAATACCATCGGTGTTAGTTGAAACAACATAAGCGCCAGCATGAACCATACGTTGAGCGAGTGTCCAAATTGCCATGTTGCCAATGAGACGCATAGACAAGATTTTGTTGTCGAGTGGTAGTAGCGCGTTCTTCTTATGAGTATTTGCTGCGCCAGAACCAGCATTAAGTTGTAGCTTCAAGCCTAGCTGGTTGTTGGAGAGTCGATACTCGTGCTCCGTCCACTTACTCACGTCTTCATGCTTCTTTAGCTCAGCTTTTACGCCAACACGCGTGTCATAGATGATTCTATAGCGGTCTTTGCCGTCGGGAGTAATAAATGTTTGGCGCTTGAGCAGGAGATACGGATAAAACGAGGTGTAGTCCAGGTGAATCACGTTATTGAGGTCAAGCGTTGGGACATGCTTGAGTTTGTCAGTCTTTGTTGGCTTCTTACACGCCATACTCCACGCAGTAACCTGCTCTGGAGTAAGTTCGTGCAATCCCGTCCAAACAGAGCCATGAGCGCCGCCCGTAGACACGGTAATATATGAGTCAATGGGTACGTATTCATCACCGACTTTGTGATAATACGGAATATTGCAAATCGTACCCTTAGAGGACACATTTGCTTTAATTGCGCCATATTTTGCAGCTTTTAGGTCTGATAGCGACGAAGTATTCTTTCCGCGCCAGTATTCAAAGAACCTAATAAATTGTGGGTGAACGTACTCCTCGTGTTCCTTAATGTATTCGAGGAAATCAACCATCTTATAAAGCTGGTTTCCTTCTTCGTCAAATTCCCCTTTTGCTGGAACGGGGAAGTTATACTCAGTTTCGGCGTTATCAACTGGTCGAAGTTTCTTTTCACCAATCAGTGTGGTTGCAGTAAGCTGAGCTTCCGTGCAATCACGCTCAAGTGGAGCGCGCGAATTATACAATGTAGAAATGTCGGCAGCGCGTGCAGATGTATAAGGGAATTGTTCACGAACGTTGTCACGAACGTTAATTTTGTCTTGTACATCGTCGGTGCGGTACTCATACGCCGTACTTACAACGTCATGAAGGTTGTATGCAACGAATCCCTTTAGTTCATCATCTGGGATAACCTGGTCTGGATTTGAATCGCTAACGAGGTCGTCTACGACGATATCTGCACCTTGACGCGCTTCCTGTAACTTCAAAGCTGGTGGGAATTGACCCTCGGTACCATCTTCGCCAACTCGCTGCATTTTTGCAATGTCGATGTGTCCATCTGCCCAAATAGCCATGTTATAGGCATATTTGTAGTTACGCTTGTTCAGTCCAATGGTCTTCTCAAGATATTCTGGAAGCTGCCAGTCCGCACCTTCAAAGTTGATGATAACGTCTGAAATGGTACGAATATTTAGAGGTGTAATATCTGGTTTCTCAACGCACCAACGATAAATTGCAATAAGTACCAGAAGGTCATACTGACTTCCATTCCAACTTACGTACTCGGTGAATCCCGTTTCATCGTCAGTTGGTAGAGCTTCACAGTTAATCACGCTACTGAGAGCGCGCATGAATTCGAATTTATTTTGTTTTGTGAATCGTTCAAGTTTGATGACTGGGTTTTTAACAGCAGCGCGCTCAAAGTGGTCTTCAACGTCAAGATAAGACTTAAACTGGCGTTTAAGCTCATCATCAGAAATGTGGTCGTAGGTGTCGTTACCAAAGAACCACAATGTAGCTACATCGCCACAAAGAAACGCGGTTGTAAAGACAGATGGAAGACACTCAATATCGTATACACAGTGTCTTGCATTAGCTTTATAACTAAAGTCAACGGTTATTGTATCATCAGTTCCCAATCGAACCCCCAATCATATTTATCGTAAAAATTACATTAGCCTAGTGGATGATTTCCGCGCAAGGCGTTCATATTTTGCACACAAAAAAGTTAACCTTAGTTAACTTTTCTCGGCAGCAGTTAAGAACCAGAGCTTAATCGCCCTGGTTCTTAGAATGTTTACTTACGCTTGACCGTAATGACAATCTCGTCATCATTTTCATCGAACGACTTGAGCAGCTTAGTAATCTGCTCAACGGTCGCTTGCTCGATTGTATGACTTGCGCTAATCACGGTCGTAGTGTTCCCATCTTCCTCAATCTCTGGGAAGTCAGAATATTTGAAGGTAATATCAGCCATTAGCCAACCTCGATGATGTCCATGAGGGAGTTGTGCCTGTCCTTGATACCAACAGTTGCAACGCCAGCCATACTGATAATATTTGCGAGCGTATCAACTTGAATCTGACGAACGTTTTGCTGGTCGCCCATATGACTACGGAGCTTGTTGATAAGCTCTGCGTGAGCGTTATCGTTTGGAACACGAATGCCGAAGGAAATTACGCGACCAAATGAAATTGCTCGATTACCAAGCTGAACAAATGCAAAGAGTGTAGTTGCACCCTCGTCAATCTCGCCGTAAGCCACCCAAGGCTGGCGATTAAGAGTGTCATAATCAAGAACTGGTTTGTCCCAGTTTACAGAGTCCTCTGCGTAATACTCCTTGTCGCGCTCCTCAACAGACTTACGCTCAGCGGCGCGGTCAGCTTTCTCTTTAAGTCTAAATGCCTGTGCCATTATGCTCGCTCTCCAATCAGAATGACGACTTCTCCGTTTGCACAAGTCATAACGACTTTCTTGCAAACCTTAATTGGTGGAATGGTGCCGCTCTGGTAGGTGCTGTAAACGATACCCTCATTGAGTGTTGCGTCTGCAAGAGGTGGTACCTCGGTATCGCCATAGACGCTACCGTCCTCGCGAAGTGCGACACAGCCGTTGAGTCGGCATAAGAGCTTGAGACCGTTATCCTGGTCTACAAAAGTGACGGTTAGGCTATCATTTCCACGCTTGCTCTCTTGCTTTGCGTTGGTGAGCTTGAGCTTACCCGCCTTAATCCTATCGAGGAGCCTATCCTCAAAATTATACTGTAGCACGTTTATTCCTTTCTACTAGATTACGTGCAATTATTGATATCATACCACCTATCTGATATACTTGTCAATATAGCAATTAGTTTTAGGAGGTGATATTTAGTGAATCTCAAAGAGAACTATATCAAAATTCGCCAATGGTTTCAACCATACTATAAACCGCGTCCAGATGGATACGTTGAACCAGAGTTAGACGAGGTTAACTCTGAGGATAGACAAGCTGAAGAATTTAAATCCGTGAACGGCGACAAGGCTCTTAAAGTTAAAGTTTTAACCAACAAGAATCCACTCACACAGGTTGTTAATTCGAAGCATAAGCCGACCAGTGGAAACATCATTTATTTTTACCATGATGATAAGATTCTGCAAGTGTTTGCTCGATTTGAGCAAGGTCAAGGTTTTGCTCACCAGGAGCGTGACAATGCGGCTCGTAAGGAGTTAGACCCGCTTATTTATCCAACTGACAGACAATATGACCGAGCACATCTCATTCCCATTGGTTATCACGGTTCCGAAAACGATAAGCGTTTGCTCATTGGCTGGGACGGTAGACAAAACAAGAAAGAGCAGCACGACTTTGAAATTAAAGTCAAGCAGCTCAATAAAAAGTACCCTATTTACTGGCTCACATCTGTGTGCAAAGTTCCAGGCGGTCTTAAATGGAGTTATCGTATTTGGAACGCCACAAATCCAGACCAGCCGAAATTGGTTGCTAAAGAGGACATGGTGATGGATTGTAAATATGTTTGGCGTTAAATGTGTAGGAATTGTGAAGTCGTTTTGAGCTATCCTACGTGGCTCCGTATAATGTAGTAAGTACAATCCACAAATGAAAGGAAATTACCAATGGATGCTGTAAAAGACGCACGCGTTAAAGAACTTATCGAAAAGGCTCTTAATGGTGATGAAGCCGCGCCACATCTTGATGACTGTAACTATGAGACTTATAAGGGTTACGTCATCATTCCAGATGAGGAAAACACACTCAATAGCCGAGAGGAAGTTGACGAGCTGCTCGGTTTGTTATTCCCCCATCTATGGAAGAAAATCTGAGTAATACTTAGCAAAATAACAACTTAACCTTTCTGTCGAGCGTCGTTCAATTTATGGGCGGCGCTATTTTTGTATGTGATATACTATAGCTATTGTATCGGCTAACTTTAGTTAGGAGTTATTACATGAATGGTAAAGAGCTTGGTCTCGTGCTTAATGAAGCACAAGCTAAAAACGTTGCGGCACACCATTATGCACAAGAGTGCGCCCGACAAGCAAGAACATCCAAAAGCGCGCTAGAAGAATCTCTCGCGGAAGACGAAACAATTTCGGCGGAGGTAAAGGAGCTGTACGCATCAATTCCCGAAATCGGCAAACTCGGTGAACAGCTCGACGAAATTAAACAGTGGGCAAGTGAACGTGCTAAGCACTCTGGTTCGCTCGATGTGCAAGGCGCACTGCACAGAGCAAACACTACTCAAACAAAACTTTGCAAAAATGGAACACCGCCAGTTATATCATTAAGGATATCCGCGCAAAGTTAAATGGCTCCGATGTTATTACAAAGTACAACCTCAAATTGCCAGAGACTCTGAACATCATTCGCGATAACGCGGCTTTTGCGTCAGATATTGCAACGTTCCTTCAAGAGTCTGTTTCAAATCGTCAGAAGCGTCTTGATGAGTATGAGATTCCAGGAACATTCTCTAAGCTGTATACCGTCTGTCGCTTCCACGGTGATATTACTACGGTCACTCAGTTTGCAGTAAATGTTCTTAAATGGGCACAAGGCAGGTTTATCAATGACCTCCAACGTGGCGGCGAGGAGTTTATTCAGCAGCTCAAGGACAAAGACTACCAGCTCAACTATCTCAATAAATACATTGAGGACATGAGCGATTACGTTATGGGTAGAGCAATTAGCGTCATTGGTGACGGAATTACCCAAGCAATCAATCAAAGTGAGGGCGACGTATTTACGTTCTCGCGTGAGTGTAGTGATAAAATTCCTCAGCAGCTTGCTGACCCCGCTGGCAATGCGCAGCAATCAGCCATTGCAAAGGCACTTCGAGGTAGTAAAGATTTGCAAAGTTTGCCAGAGATTTCGAACAGGTATTTGGTATTCCTTGCGTACTTGCATAAACAAAGCTAACAAAAAATACCCCGCAGTTTTGCGGGGTATTTTATTAGTTCTTATAGTTTACGATTAGTTAGCACCATCGTAAATTGCAACCTCGGACTCCTCAATTCCACGAGGGGTTGCCTTGCCGCCCTCTTGAATCATCTTAATAAGAGCCTGCATAGCTTCCTCACGAGAGCCATACTCACCGTCATAACCATAAGAGGTACGATAAACCTCGTTGGTGTCTGGGTTCCAAGCGGAGAGAATGTGCTTGTAACCAAGGAGCTTTGGAGTGTTTGGAACTGGCGCAGGAGCTGGGGTAGCTGCATGAGACTCAGCAGGTGCGTCCTGTGCTTCCTCGTACTCGTACTCATACTCCTGCTTCTGTGGAGCTGCTGGCTGCTCAGTTACAGTTGGCTTCTCCTCTGGCTTAGTCTCCTCGACTGGCTTAGTTTCCTCGACCTTCTCCTCGGGCTTAGTCTCCTCTGGCTAGGTTCCTCAACCTTTGGCTGAGTAATAGCTGGGGTAGATGGCTGAGCGGGTGCGGGTGCTGGCTGGTTGATTGCTACAATACCAGCAGCGGCACCGCCAGCAACGGCGACAGTCGCAACCGCCATACCGACCTTCTGAGCGATTGGAGCTGCCTTGATTGCAGAACCAATCTTTGCAATACCCATGCGCTCGGAAAATGCGTTGGTTGCTTCAAGTGCCTTTCCGCTAAGCTCCTTTGGCTTGCCGAAAACCTGCTTAATAGCACCAGTAAACTTATTAGCTCTATAAATCCTCATAACAACTTCCTTTCTGTTCTGTGTTTCGTTGTTAAGTATATTATTACATGCTGAAATCTTAATTGCAAGCGAGATTAGCTATCTTCACAATTTCTACACAATTATCCATAACTGTATGTAATTGGCTTGCAGTTTAAAAATAACTATGTAAAAAGTTAGCCTTAGTTAACTTTTATTGTACCACACTAGACTGGGCGAATTGCCCAGTCTTTGTACGCCTAATCCTTTACAAAGCCAAAGCCCTTCATAACCGCGTCGATGAGTTCCTCAGTCCAAACAACGTTATCTCGAATCTCACCATCGGAATCGCAAACGCGCTCCACGAGTTCATCATCGCACTTGAGATTGTCATACGTATCAAGATACTTATTGAAAAAATCTGTTGCAGAATAATTGTCGTTTCTCCCGACCGTTACATCGCATGGCTCGTCACCGTAGCCATCTTCCCAACCGTAATTTTCAATACCGTAGTCAAAAAGCGACATCATGAGACTATCGGCATCAAAGTAGCCGTAATTTATATACTCGTCTTCACTAATATGTTTAGCACAAGCATCATACAAATCTCGATGATATGTCAATACCTTAAATACGTCGTCTCCGCAACAACCAAGAACCGTCACATTGAGTTTATCGGGGAGTTCAATGCACTCGTGACCGCGAATGACCTCATAAGTACGGTAATTGAGACTACAATATGCCTTAGTATCTTTGAACACCTTGTCAAGGTCAACCTTAGAATAGTCGTCGTGCATAGTAACAGACACATTACCGAACAGCCTAATGACCTGCGGCAGACGCGCTAAAATATCACCTTCATTAAGCATAGTTGGTGAAGTCGTCTGAACACTAAACTCCGAAACGACCTTATAACCGCCGTCGATTCGTTCAACATTTGTAGTTACTAATGTATCAACGAGTGTGAAGTTGATGTATAGGACGTTTGTATGGTCAAACGTATCGTAAACATAACACTCGTCACAAATAACTCTCATGCAAGCAACTTCTTTAGGGTCAATATAGCAACTGACCAATGGGTCACATAAGGCGGACTTCATGCAAGAAACGCTTGGTTCGCCACAGCACTCGCCGATGGCTCCATTACCACTATGGGTACTTCTGTACTCATCTGTAACGTGCAACTCAGAATATAACTTAACATCAAAGTTTGCTCATAGATAAATTTGGACATAATTGTTTCCTTTCGTTTACTATTCAGTTTACATGAGCCGCATAACTATGTCAACAATTTTTTTTGAAAAAAAAAGTTAGACTAGGTTAACTTTTATAGGTATATGAGGAAACCCTCTAGGCATGAACCTAGAGGGTTAAATCTCGTATAGAGCATATTACTCGTCAGACTTACGCTCGATTCCGAAGAAGGCAAGAATTGAAGTCATGATTGCCGCAATGCCGCCAACAGCTGGGGCAACCGTAGTTGCGTCGCCTGTCTTAGGAACTGGCTTAGCAGCTGGCTTAGCTGGCTCTGGGTCGGCTTCGAATACCCACTCTCCTGCGAACTCGCCATCTTTCTTATCAATGGTCAGCTCTGGTGGGAACTCCTTGAATTTCCAGGTACCACCATCAACCTTAACCTCAGTCTTGGAAGGCTTGTTGGACTTAACCTTAGAGCCTGTGACATAAGTCTTATCGTCCTTTGGCAGAAGGTCAGTTACCTCTTTTGGAAGCTCCTTGCCAGGAGTACCACTGGTAAACTTATAAGTTACCTTATACTCACGCTGCTTTGGAGTCCACTCACCAGTGAACTTAATACCCTCACGCTCAATGGTCTTCTTTGGTGAATCCCACTTGTTGAACGTCCAGTCAATATCAAGCTCTGGGTCATAAACTGGGTCGTTAGGAATCTTCTGTGCGTCAACAGGAGTCTTGGTGATATAAGTCTTGTCATCCTTTGGCAACTTATCCTTAACAACCTTTGGAAGCTCACGCTTAGGGTCGCTAGACTTAAACTCGTAGCCTACTGGGTATGTGTTTGGCGTAAACTCCCATGTACCAACGAACTTAATATCAGACTTCTCAACAGTCTGCTTGTCGTGGTCATAAGACTTAAACGTCCAAGTACCATCGTTGTCCTCGTCCTTAACGGTCTTCTCGAACTCAGACTTAGCAGGAACCTCTGTGCCCTTAGTGTACTTAGCTGGGTCAGTTGGGGTCATATCAACAATAGACTTTGGAAGCTGCTTATCTGGCGTACCACTAACAAACTCATAAGTTGCCTTATGTGAATAGCCCATAAACTTCCAAGTGCCTGTGAACAGGTTATCGTCGCTGTGGTCAACAGTGATATTGTCCTTATCCCAACCGATGAACTCCCAGACACCATCACGCTCAGTGTCAACAAACTGTTTCTTGGAAGCGTCAGCATACTCAGTACCATCGGTAGGTTTCTTATCGGCAGGAACCTCAAAACCGTCTGCGGTAATTACCTCATTAGGCTTGTACTGGTTCTCAACGTTAACAGGAGTAATATCCTTGATACCCTGTGGAAGTTCGGAGCCGTCCTCAGCAACGAACTTGTGCTGCTTACCGAACTTATATTCAGTGTAGCTCCACTTGAGCGTAAAGGTTACATCGCCATGGTCAACGGTAACGTCATGCTTATCCCATGCTGGTTCTGCTGTCCAGACACCCATGCCGTCGTTAGAGCGGAACTGGGTCTTACCCTCTTGATAGAGCTTATCGCTTGCGTCAACCTTGTTAGCTGCTGGAACCTCGAAGGTATCAGCATTAAGGACGGTGCCATCCTCATAACCATTAGAAGATGCTGGGGTAATAGCAGTTAGCTCAGTTGGAAGTGGAGTGCCGTCAACAGACTCAAACTTATGGCTCTTAGCGTAAGAGTTAGCCTGGTATGTCCAACCACGGACGAAATGAGTGTCAGCGTGGTCTACAACAACATTACTCTTATCCCATACATCATCTGCCGTCCAGACACCGTGCTCATCAAGATACTGAACCTTAGCCGCATCGTACAGAGGATTAGTTGAAGGTACAACGTTCTCTGCTGGAATCTGGAAGGTATCAGCATTGATAGTGTCGCCATCATGATACTGGTCGTTCACAGTTGCAGGAGTAATCGCGGTAATACCTGCTGGAAGTGCCTTGTCGGTATTGCTCTTAAACTCGTGCGACTTACCCCAAAGGTTCTCGTGATACTCCCAAGTACCCGTGTGAAGGACATCTGCGCGATTGATAGTTGCGCTTGGAATATCCCAACCAATGAAGTCAGCATAGCCATGTGGCAGTTTAACCTGCGTCTTGGTTGCGTCGTAACCCTTATCGGTTGGCTGCATAACGTTCTCAGCAGCAGGTGCTAGAGGATTAGCAGCGGTTACGTTAGTACCGTCAACCAAGTCACCAACACGCGCTGGAAGCGTAGCGTTAACCTCAGCTGGTACTGCGCTGCCATCGCTCATAACATATTTATATGTCTGAGCATAAGCGTTAGGGGTAAATGCCCAAGTACCGATAAAGTGACCGTTCTTATGGTCGAGCGTTTCATTCGCTTTATCCCAAGACTTGAATGACCAAACGCCGTTCTTGGCATCGTCTTTAACCTGCACCTTGCTTGCGTCATAACCCTTATAGGAGGTATCTGGCTTGGAAGCATCTGGCACGGTAAAGAGATTAGGTGTAACAGTCGTGCCTGGGGTAATATCCTCAGTTGTTCCTGGTGTAAGCGTGGTAACGTCGCCTGGAAGCTGTGAGCCGTCCTCAGCAACAAACTCGTGGTCGAACTTATAAGTTGGTTGAGTACGAGTAACATTTGACTTAGATGGAACGTCGTCGGTGTGAACGGTTGCTTGGTTATTGATAATACTTGTGTCAGCGCTTAGTCAGTTGCAAGTGTGTCGGTTTCAAAAATGACCTTAACTTGTTTATGACCAAGCTGCGACTTATCAATGTTAACCTTGAGCTTTTGTCCCGTAGTATCAATAGTGTACTTATTTGGTGGGAGCTTTCGCCAATCAGCGGTTGATGGGTCGGCGTCCTCAGAGTCGGTTACGTACACACCCTTAACAGTTACGTTCTTGAGACGATTGTCAAGCAGGTCGTCGATAGAGAACTCGTCGATGTCGTCAATAACGTCCGTGCCGACCTTTGGAATAGTTGACTGAATGGTATAAACCAGTTTTCCATCTTGATATGATGCAATACGTGTCTTATCAACCTTCTTAACTGGGTCAACTGCTGGGTGCTCAACATAGACGCCGAAGTCGGTACCAGACGCGTCAGCAGAACCAGAAGTAAAGGTCAAGCTATTACTGCGCGAACGAATAGTGGCACCTGTGGTATTGTACATCCAATCAAGACTGTTGCCGCCAATAGAATTGGCAGGTGGATTGATGACCATAGTTCCGTTGTTATCGCTTGGACGTGTGAGTCGAGCCGCGAAATTACGGTTAAAAATAATCTTAGATGCCTGTGAGTCTGCATTTGGAAGCTCAAACATCTCATTCTGTCCAGCGCCATCGCCCTTAGCCTTATTAACATAGCTAATAACGTCGAGGTCGCCAACAGGAACAACGAGCTTCATATCGGCTTGTGTGCCATCAGCATACTCAATAGTGTAGGTGACGTCAGCTCGCATGGTGTACCATGAGTTCAGAGTGTTCTGCTTAGAACCCTGTACTGGGTGAACATAAGGCGCTGCGTTTGGCTCGCTAGTATAGAAGTTGTAGTTAGTGAACTGAACAACTCCGTTTTCGCCAGCTGCATTGTCAAGCTCTGCAAACATAACCTCATCGCCTGGCTTGCTCATACGTCTCTCGCGGGTACTTGTTGACGCGTAGCTCGTACCAGAGTAGTCAATGGCATCATAGTAAACGCGATTGACCTTCATGCGAACGTTAGTCTGCCTACCAAAGTAATAGCCAGTGTTCTTAAACAGAATCTCAACTGGATTGTCAATTACGATATGGTCTTTAGACTTATCAATCTGACTTGAGAACTGAATAATGCTAGTTGGTGCCCATCCGTTGCCTGGTTGACTAAATACGCTGAAGAATCAAACGTGTTAATCTGCGTAGTCGGGTCTTTATGAATGACCTCATAGTCATTCATATTCAGATTAAGTTTTTGGAGCTTTAGATTAGCCAAGTCAACATTAGTTGTCTTAATCTGAGCCGTGGTCGGCGTTTCCGCGTACGCAGATTTGACTATGCCAGACACATTTGACAAAAGCGTAGCTGCCATGAGACCTGCAACAATGGCTCGTCTACCTGGGCTATTGTAACGTTTGTCCATATATTCCTTTCTATTCGTGAACATTATTACCAACCTATAATTATACCGCATAACAAAATTTTTAGCAATCTGAACATTTCTCGCAATAAAAATACACGGCTAATTTAACAGCGGAAACGCTGTATGCCGCCGCGTAACGAAGTTTGCGAGGTAGTTTTGTTGCAGATAACTATTTATTCGGGTAATGTCGTATACGTGGCTTAAAATTGCTCTCGGACGGTCAGATTTTCGGACATGTCGCAGAAATATGTGATATACTGGTTTTGTTACTAATCCAGCCTACAAATTAAGGAGATTATTATGGATTATGATGAGCTTGTAAGGGACATTGTTAAGCAGGTTCATGTTCGTTATGAGGACTATGTTGATTATCAAAAGTCAAATGGTCTGGACGTTGAGCCATTTGACGCAATGGCTGAACAACTGCTTGAAGATGAAGTAACTAACAGTATCATTTATTACAACCAAATGTGGACAATCATCGAGCACACTTGTGATGATGTGAACGAACTTTTTGATACTGGATTCGCGACGTTTGATGAAACTTCACCTTACAGAGCATTCTGTAGACGTGTGGCACTTAATCTTCACTGATTGATGGGAGTTTGCGAATATGATGGAGTATTATAAACTCATTAGGGATGTTGTTGGGCAGGTTCGTGTCCGCTACGACGATTATGTAAAATACCAAGAGTCTAAGTTTATTACCGTAGATTCATTTGATGAAGTTGCTGAGCAATTGCTCGACGAAGTGTTAGACGACTATCTTATTTACGAAGAAGATATGGCAACAATCTTTGCGGCGACCTGTGATAACATTGGTGAGGTATTGTTTGGATACACGCCGCACATCGTTGGAGGAGATAATGCTTACGACGTATTTCGTTCAGATTGCGTGGAAGCACTAGACATCAAATAATTTGATTGGGGTGAATAATTATGTCTGATTATTATAAATTAACGGATAAAGTAGTTGAACGCGCTAAAGAACTTTATTACGAGACTGATACAGACGGGAGTTTTCAACTTAGTCTTACCGACACGGAAAAGAATATGTATACACTTTGTAGCGAATGTGTTGAGAAAGCTATGCAAGAACTCATCGTCGGCGAAGATGATAAATGGACTCTTATCAGAGGAACCTGTTTAGATACAAATGAAGTCTGTTATGAGGGACATTTCAGATGTCGTTTTGAGACACCATATAACGCATTTTACAATGTTTGTTTGTACCAACTAATCGAACAATTAGTTAGATAGGAGTTATTATGAGTTTTGAGTACACTGATTTGGTCAGAGACGTTTCCGACCGTACGGCGGACGATTATCAAGAGTATCTCGATAATCTTGAGCCAGATGAGGACGCACAAGACCCATGGGAGTTTGCGTCTGATGAGTCTCTGCATCAGAACATTGAGAGTGTTCTCATCCCAAGTCACGCAGTCTGGACGGTTATTATGGAGCACTGCTCAAACGAGTACGAAGTATTGTCTGGCAATGCCCCAGACTATGATGGAGAATCAGCATATATGTTGTTCTATGATGACTGTATGAACGAGTTTATGGAGCAGATGAAATAATGAGCTGTTACAGTGACTTAGTAGACAACGTTGCGACGCTTATGAAATATTGGTATGAAAATGAAGTAAGCGACTGCTATAAAGAGGGAATGTCTGCGCCTACACCGAGGGAATATGTAATCACTACGGATTCTATGGAAACTGCCATCAAGCGCACACTTATTTCGGATGACGATATTATGTGCGTTATTGCGGAGTATATCAGTAACCCGTGGGATGTTATGAACGGTGGAGAACCCGACTATGACTGCGGCGACGACGCCTATGTTCGATTCTGGACTGATTGTTCCAAGGCGTTTTACGAAGCAGTTAACCCAACAATATTAGCAATGTTAGAGAACGACCATTGGAATGATTAGGAGATACTTAATGCGTGATTATAATGACTTGGTAGACGGTGTTGTTTCAGTGTTGGTGCATTGGTATCGAGGTTCTTTAGATGAGTGCCATAAGGCTGGAAAGCCAACACTTAATCCGAGAGAATACCTTGGCTATGACGGTAGAGTTTTGGATAGGCTCATTAGTAACTGTCTCGATTCAGAAGAGAATGCTAAATGCGTCCTTGTAACGTACCTTCTCAATCCTTGGGGTGTGTTAAAAGGTCATAGACCAGAGTATAACTGCGTTGACGGGAGTACTCATTTTCGGAATGATTGCGTAAAAGCCTTTTATGAGAGAGCCAGTTACATATATGAGCATGACGGGAGGTAGTATGACAATTAACCAACTTATTGATAACGTTCTTGACGAGTTTGAGATTCACAAACCTTATAAGGACTTCGATTTACCTCTTGGAGAAGCGGTGGCTAAAAACCAAAACATCGTTCGTGATATTATTTCCAAAGAAATTGACGATGATGTTGCACTCATGTTATTTGAGCACTATTGCTCAAATATGGTCGAAGCAATCAACGGTTATGTGCCGACAACGCGAGATAACGTAGATATTGTTACGGCGTTCTATTACGATGTCTGCGACGAAGCTGCAAAGCGCGTAGATAACGTAGATTAGATTTATAGCTAACGTGTTTTATAGCACGTTAGCTATTTTCGTATCTAAAAAGTTAGCCTTGGTTAACTTATAAATTTAACCTAGCAGCAATGGTAAAACGTGATATACTTTATCTGTTAGCAAACACCGAACAAAGGAGTTAGTGAATAAACATGGACTCAGAACTTGCTAAGGTGGTTTCAGATATCCTAAATAGATTAAGCTCAGCATATGCTGAGTATAGAGAGGATTATCCCCTCAAGGGCGAAGTCAAATTTAGCGATTTTATTGAAAGTAACGAGCGCACAACAACTCAAGCGATTGAGGAATACATTAAGTATTACGGAATTAGCGACACCGTGGTAAAGTTTCTCATTACCAATATTCAAGACGTGGCATTTGAAGGCGCTCGACCGCTATATGCTCACGGGTATACGATTTATGAAGAACTATACTATTTAGTTTCCCTTGCATCACATTTTTATGACTAACACTAAGAGTGGGCGCGTTTTCTATAGCGCGCCTACTGTTTTTATGACTAAAAAGTTAACCTTGGTTAACTTTTATCGTCAATTTCGGTAGTCCGCACAGAAAACGAAGGCACGAAATCGATTCTAAGCGACGCAAAATATCTACATGAATAATTAACCGTCTGAAACAAAATGGCACCTTAAAATCGCTCTCAGACGGATTTAGAAAATTACACGGCGTTTTACCTGCGGCTTTGCCGCACAAAAATGCGCCGATTGCGTTAATCTGAGTGTCAGAGTATAATGTATACCGTAACACATACATAGAAAGGAAATTCATGAATAGACCGCCCGTATTGGGTAAGAAAGTCGCCATTTATCTCTCTGGTAAAGCCAAAATGAATGGTGCTTATGGTAAATTGCAAAGGTGTACTATTCCGCTCCAAGAGCGATTGGCGCGTGCATTTGTCAATCTCGATAAGCTCGACGCAGATTTTTACATCGACCAGTCAATCGTATTTGACGAAGCGAAGCAGAAAATGCTTCGCGGCGTGCGTAAGGGCGAATACAGCATCATCTTTACCGTCAACAACGCACTTGATTTGAATGACTGGAACGCCATGCACAGGTTTGTGCGCATTGTCGAAATGGACACTAATCTACTCACGGGAGAAACGACCGCTGGTAAACACGCAAAGCTATTGCTACCCGATGAGGTACGACTTAATGTATTGAACGCGCGTAAGCTAAAGCAGAACCGCCCATACATTTACACCTCAACGTTTAACTACGCAACAAACGAAATCGAAATGCCTACACGCCTTGAGGAAATGTATCTGGCAAGTGGTTACAAGACCAAGATTGATATTGACTTCGACCACACAAAGGTTTGGTTCGGCTCAATTCTCTTAAACTCCGCTCTCAATGGCGAGTGTCGATACATTTTCCTACAAGATTTTGAGCATACACACCCAGACATTTTGAAAAAGCTACTAGAGTTAGACAAGGCTAACTTAGTACACATACGAGCACTCACGTCAAAGTATGTATGCTTTAGTCACCTTCCCGAGATTGATTTAGACGCTAGAGCCGTGGCTGGCAAAAGTTGGCTGCCGATTGACGATAATTACAATCTTGAATGGGTACAAAGTGGCAAAGGCGATAGGGATATTATCTATGAGCTTGAGCAACCACCTCGATTAGAGAACGGTAAAGAGGTTTATCCGCAACCGTTAAAGTTTAGAAAGCTCGCTGGCTTTTAATTCTAAGCGCATCATCTACGGATGGTGCGCTATTTTTGTATCGATTCTCAATGTATTAAACGATGTTGAAAAATACAAAGGCGGCGCCATTTTCGGAGCCATTTGCAAAATAAAAAAATGGCTTCGAAAACGAAAAAAATGGCTCCGAAAGGGCAGAAAATGGCACAAAACACCCCCTTTGACCTGCCCGTACCCTTTTCCCAGGTAGATGGCTTAAAAAAAATGGCTTCGAAAAATAGCCTTCTACCTGCTATTCTTTCTTTCAAAGCCACTTTTTTAATAGAAAAGAGAGAAAAGTATACGTAATTTTACACGTGTAAAATCGCGAGGAGTTTTACACGTTTTTGGTCAAAAAAATGGCTCCGAGAGTCGTTTTCGCAGGTAAACCCACAAAAACATGGAGCCATTTTTTGCAACGCATCTACCTGCGAAAACGGTACGCGCAGGTCAGAGGGCATGTTTGAAGCCATTTTTTGCCATTTCGACGCCATTTTTTCGATTTAAAAAATGGCTCCGAGTTCAAAAAAATGGCTCCGAAAAATCCATTTTGTAATTTTGTCCATAAAAACGTTGTATTGTCCATGGATTTTTGAACACAGGTCAAAAATAAAATGACCCCTAATTTGCGTATAGAAACTATATGAATATTCATTATTTTGCATAAAAGTATACTTTTTATACATATAGTAGAGTTTGTGGAGTTTTCGTGTACGCGGCAAATCCCAGCTAAAAATTTCAGCCAAATTTGCATCTCTATATATAGTTGTGCTATAGTGGGTATCCGATGAACATAGACGACAATTCAAGAATGGAGGTATGAGCCTATGACCACAGAGACAACTGAGATTAAGACTGATGAGCGCAAAGTGGACAGATTTATGAGCGTCCCAGACTCGCACATCAGTTATAACCATGTCACACATAATGTCGGCGTGCGTATTACGCAACAACAGCTTGAAAAGGTTGACGAGTGTTATCGCCAGCACAATCCCGCTTATAAGCCAACTCGTGAAAGCGAGGGTCTAATTGACGCCGATGGATTCGATAACTGGAACTACTTTTATATTCCAGAGTCAATGAAGCGTATTGATGACGAGACGTGGGAGGTTGAAAAACTTAAACCGCGTGAGGAAAAGACCGCCGATGGTCTGACTACACTCGCCAACAAGATTGCTATGATTATCCGTAGGCGCATGTCGGACGGATTTGGTAAGCAAAACAAGATTGACTTTAATCAGATTATGGAGGTACTCACCCAGCAATTCGTATTCTGTAAAGTACCATCCGAAGCTGGTAAGAACCGCCGTCCAGATATTGACGAGTATTGTACTGTTAGAAATTTGAATCAGCACGGTATTCACAGCACCCCTGGTAACATCTATATTTACGACCCCGACCGTGGCATCTATGTTGATGTCGCGCCTATTCTTGACTTTGTTCTCGTAGCAATCGCAGGTCGTGCAAACAATAGTTACAAAAACGACATTATCTCAACTCTGAACGGTATGTTTGGTATGTATACACCAAACACACTCATTCCTTATATTCCACTTCCAAACTTTAAGATTGTCGTCGGCAACGGCGTGTTCAATCTCATTACGCGTGAGCTTGAGCCATTCGACCCTCGATTTGTAGCTTTGTCTTCTATTGAGGTCAACTACTATCCACATCGCGCAACTCACATTGACGCTCGTAAATTCGGTACCATGTCGTTTAAGAGCCTGTGTGAGTCATTTGCTCATGGCAATCAAGACCGTGTAAGACTTGTTGAGCAGATTTGTAAGTATGCTGTTATCGGTTCTGCACCACAGGACGCGGGCTTCATCATCTATGGTGAGGGCGGCGACGGTAAGTCTACCTTCTTTGAGTCTATGCTCGGAAACATCGTTGGTGCAGCAAATACTGCAACTCTGACGCTCTCAGATATTGAAAAGAACGACGAGAACAAGCTCGCAGATATTGCACACGCTAAGTATATTCTCGGTACAGACAACAACTCTCGTCTATACCTCAAGAATACCAGCGTATTCAAGCGAATCGTTACGGGCGACGTTATTGGCGTTCGTCGTATTTACGAGCCAGCACGTAAGGTAGCTTCACAGGGCGTTATGTGCCAGCTTGTAAACGAAATGCCTAAGTTTGCCGAGACTGGTAACGCTATTCGTAGGCGCTTTGTTGTCGTAAAGGCTGAAAACTCATACGTAGCTAATAAAACAGATAGTAAATCCGTAGCTTCCGCTATTAAAGATGGCGATTTCTTGGAGCACTGTCTTGCCTATATTCTTGATTGTGTGCCCTACTATGACGGATTCAACCAGGTAGACTCCAACCTCATTGAGGAGTCTGCACAGGACAGTAACCCCGTTATTCAGTTTATGCAAGCGCTGATGGACTCACAATTCTTTGGAAATGGTCTTGCAGCAGTACCGCTACAGGACTTGCATACAGCATATACCGACTGGTTTAACGCAAATATTGGTAACAATGCCAAACCTCTCTCACGTCCAAGTTTTAAGGCAGCTATTATGCCTATGATGAAGAACCTTGGATTTAAGGAGGAAACAAAGCGTATTAACGCAGGTATTAACCTAGCAAATGGCTATGGTTATGACCGTGCTAAATTTACCGATACCGATATGCGTGGTAAGAACTTTGAGAACCTCAAAGAGAGTTCCCAGCGTACTGTGTGTTTCGTGCGCGAGGGTGAAGCTATCGACATTTCCGAAGCACCGCTCATGAATGATGTTCGTCATAGCGATGTCGAGTGTTCTGTATACGATTACCTGCTAATTTCCAACTTCATCAATCGCAATATGACTCGCGAGGAGAAAGGAATACTGGCAGATTCGTATGGACGAGCTTGATGGTATCTATGAGGACTGCACCATCATTAACACCGAAATTATCTTTGAGCATGCCGACGAGGTTGCAGAGGACGAGAATTTCGCGGCACTTTACCGCAAGAAACTTGAGCGTATGCGTGAAAAGGGCGAGATTGATAACTCTCCACGCGTCATTAAGGAGACTCCTGCGCCAAAGGCACCTGCTAAGGTTAAAGCTGCTGAGCAGCCAAAACAGCGTAAATCTTCAAAGAAAGATGACGTTAAGAAGGTAGCTGAGGTAATCGAGTTTACACCTCAGCCGCTAGAGACGCCGCCAGATAAGGAACTATCTAAGATTGACCAGCTCAACGCTACACTTCCGCCAGGTCACAGAATTGTTGACAAAAAGCGAATCGACGGAAAGACGCGATATGTAGTTTCACAAGACGGTAGCTCCATTAAGACGTATCTATTAAAGCCAGATGGCACGGTTGATACGGACGCGGTAATGCGGCGTGTTGAATCAACCTACGACGAGGACGATGACGCCAGAAACGCAACGCTTGATAACGTAAACATTGTGGCTACAACGGCGTGGGGAGACGCATTTAACGACGGTGAAGCTGAGGTTGCAGATAACCTTATTCCTCAAACAGGTGGTACGTTAGAGGATGTAACGACCGCTCAGAGCTATTATGACGATATGGCACGAGCGATTAAGGTTATGAACTTCAATTCACCAATGGTAATTGGTATGATTAACGACCTCGAATCAACCTCAACTATCGGTACGGATACTGCTATAATGATGTATCACGAGATTACAAAACAAATCTTTGAGTACCGAAAGAAATGGATTAGACAGAGGGAGTAGTTATGAAGACCATACTTAATATCATCAAGAGGGTATTCAGCCGCGCTACGCGGCTGATGACCTCGGGCGTGAGATTGTTACGCCACCCAATTCGCGGCATTAAGCGTATTGGCAAAGCAAAGCTCATGAAGGCGGTTACTGGTTATTTAGTCGCAGCGCTTGGTGGTACGTACCTTACCACAGCATTGTTTACCCCAGCTAACTTTTTTAAGCCAGCGCAGGTAATGGCTGTTGCTCAACGTACAGGTATCGTAAATATCCTTACAGGCGGTACGTACGCACCAATCGTAAGCGGGTTTAAGAACAAGTTTGGTGATTTGTTCCAGGTACTTGGTGAGCGAGGAAACATTCAATCGTTCACCGACATTGCAGCCGACCTACATTCAAGTGCAGCCGATTACTTTGAGCGCGGTGAAGGTGTATTTGATGATTCTGTCGTAGATACTGCAAACTTCTTCTTCGGCGACCTATTCAAGAACTTTGGTAAGCCAGATGATTTCACGGGAACTGGCGATTTTGATGATTTGAACATTGAGGTTCCAGCTATTAACAATAGTGAATCTTCAGCCACATCATCTAATTCCTCCGATGAGCTACGAAACGCCGCACTCAAGCCTTGGGATGCAAACACCGCTCCAAACGGCTATCTTGTTCTCAACATGAAAGCAGATATTGATTATTCAATCGAAGCTGGAAATATTCACTACACAGGCTTTGATAAGTTTGGTCGCACGGGTCGCGCAGTTGGCAATATCACGTATGATATGGTTAAAGAGTCAAGCGGATGGCGTGCTAAGTTTGCAAGCGACGTAGACTCTAAGCTGAGTGGTTGGGGCAAGAACAAGAAGATTACGTCTAATCTTCCAGGCGGTATTACTTACAGTGGCTATATGTACAATCGCTCTCACCTCATCGCGGATTCGCTCGGTGGTTATAAGCACGTCTACAAGAACGATGGCACTATCGATACCGATAAGAGTGTTTCAGAAGCACAGAACCTTGTAACGGGTACACGCTTCCAGAATGTTGGAACTAACAACTCTAAGGGTTCTGGCTATGGCGGCATGGCTTACTTTGAGGACATGGCACGTAAATACCTCACCGAGCATGAGAACTGCTCTATCTGGTACAGCGTTGAGCCAGTGTACGCGTCTGACGACGAGATTATCCCTCGCGCGTGTATTGTTAAGATGGTTTCGTGTGATTCTGATGGAAATTCTGGAATTAACCTTGTAGGTATTGTATACAACGTTCAGCCAGGGTATACTATTGATTACACCACAGGAAACTTTACGAAGGAGTAACGATTGTTTGTAGTTGATTCATATAAACAGAAGTATGCAACGTATATTGACATGCCCGATAGAGAGTTCTTTATCAAGGCTGTTGAGTTTGCACGCGAGAATGTTGATGCTATTAAACATATCGTAGACGAGAAGGGACTTGAGTTTGTCAAGTCCCATTCTCCCATTGCATTTATCTCAAAGCTCTCTAAGCAGCTTGACATTGAGTGCGAAGTGCCTCGTAAGGCTCTAAACGATTCTCGTGCGAGACGCGCGTTTATCATGGGCGATGTTGACCTTGGTGAGGATGACTGGGGAACATACTTTGATATGCGGAACAACCTAGTAAAGTTAGCTAAGGCTAACTCCACACCGTTGCTTATGTACCCAACCATGTCATATCCAGACAAGCCTAGATTTAGATTTGTTTTTCTACCCAAACGAGCGCTTAATCAGAAGCAATACTACCAGGCGGTTAAATGGATTTACGGCTCTATTGGCTGCGAAGTAACTGATGATTCTGATTTTCGCATGATTGCCAACCGAAACCTACCAGTGTTTTATAGTCAAGAACAGTGTGACGAAATCTATTCGACATTTGAAGATAAGTCTTTAAGCGCATTGGATAACTCACTGTGGAAGAACGTTGAGGTTCCTAAGAAGTACGCTACCATGGGTAAAAAGGTTCAAGCGCCAAAGGAGTTTTCAGTTTCGGAGCACACTTGCGCGTTTGACGAACAGTTACTCATTCACGGAGCTTATGAGATTGCTAAAACTGCTGTTTGCCAGACCTACAATAGATTCTGGTTACTGGTTCGCTCACTTGCTGCTGCTGAAATGAGCAAGAGTGTGTCTCATGACACCGCGATGAAAATGCTCGACATTTTTGCAGACGCCGCTGAGGACGAAACTACTCGTCTACACTGGAAGGTTGAGAATCGTAACCTCTATGAGAACCAGATGGCTCAGCTCGATTACGAGCAGTTACAGCGATGCCGACCATTGAGTTCATACTATTTCTTTGAAAAAGCAAAGAAATTTGCCTAAAGTGCTTGACTCTCATATTGGCTAGTGGTACAATTACTGATTAGTAGTAAATTGACAAATAGATTTCATCGTCCGACTAGGCGGAATCTCATACGCGAGCAACTAGATTTTGTTGTTTAAACCTCCTTTCGTCTTGTATAAAGCCATCAACCAGCTTTCATTGCTCGCACAGTCGTGCAGACCTTAGCTTAACTGCCGACAAACCTCCCTGGAACTAGACCCATGCTTAACCTCCATTCAAATTAGCATAGTTCCAGGGAGTTTTTTATGTAAACTCAATTGTGAAGATTTTATGAAGTCATTGATTTTATGCTTGCGAACAAATGTTCGAGTTTGTTATACTTATGTTAACAAGGAAAGGACAAGCCATGATGACTTCAAAGGATAGAACAAATATGATTGATGCAATGCTCGCACTGACCTCCGAGAACGGCAGCCGTATGAGCTTCCTACGATTCTACGGATTTGTGTTTGTAGTCTTTACCGCAATCTTCGTAATCATCGGTCTGCCAGGAGCATTTTTTTCCTCACCATCGTTCTTGGTACCGCTCAGCAAAACATTACCGCTCCATGGGCAATGCAAATCCACACGATTGTAAACGTGTTCTGGGGTTTCTTCGCAGCGCTGCTTATTGCAAAGTTTGCATCTTTTATGGCTAACGGCATCTTTAGCGGCATGCTCGAGAACGTAATTGACACTAAGGGTTACGAGGGCGTGTCTGATGTTTATACAAACACTTACAATTTCGTTCTGCCAGCAGTAACACTTATTACCTTCATTAGCGTTATTTGGTACTTCGTTACAAATCTGCCAGTCGCACTGTAATTGGTTGTGAACATTCTATGAATCGTATTGACTACCACGTTTATTCGTGGTAGTCTTTTCTTTATAAGCACAAATAATTTAGTTGAAAGGAGTGCTATGAAGTACGCAGTAGTGATGATTCAACAGGTGGAGGAAAACCCAGAGAATGTACTTACACACGTTCGTAACGGTCTAGCAAAGGGCGGCGACGCATTTGAAGCCGTATGCGCTCAAATCAAGCAGCTTTGGAATGTCAAACCATTGCGACTATCTCATGCGACATATATCAACAACCGCGCCGAAATCGGCGATATGGTGCTCGTACCATACGGTCGCTACAACTGCATTGGTATCGTTACCGACTTTACCGACGATGTAAATCCAGAGATTACTTACCGACCAATCACTAGGGTTCTTTACACCTTTGAGGAGATTGTCAATGGCTAACGATACACTCAATTCACTCACTGTTCTTGCGGACAAGCCAGCTGGAATTAGCTTTGTAGTTGACAAGAAAACATTGTTACCTCGCGTTGACGGTTTCGATACAGTTCTCGCTGAAAACAAAGAGGTTTACAACGCACTCGCCGCTTATGAGTATGACGGTACCGACGAGGAGCGAAAGACAAATTCGAAATTCCTCGCAGCGGTAAGGAAGCGCCAAAAGGCGATTAAGGACGCTGCAAAGGTATTCAAGACTGAGCAGTTCGCTGAGTTTGATGCACAAATGGCTGAGCTTAATATGAGCGCGGAAGATATTATCGCACTCGCCGATGAGCGCAAGAAGCTCTCTGATACTCAGTTCAAGGAAATAGAACAAATGTTCTGGTTGACGCGTTTGAGCAGTCTGCTGTTCTGTATGATTACCTCGATGGTCTATCAGCAAACGACTTTATTGAGTCGAAGATGCTCAATCGCACTACGACCGAGAAGAACGCACTATTTGCGCTCAACACTAACGTTGAGAACTTTGGACGAGCTTGCGATATGAACATTACACCTAACTGGTCTAAGCGAGAGCTTGCGCAGTCACTTTCCATTAACAACTGGGATGTAATGAGTACGGTCGCGGCTTACAACGATGAAATGCTTGCTCGTGAACAGCAAGAAGCTCTCGCAGCTGCACGTAAGGCTGAGCAGGAGCTTAAAGCCGCTCGACTGGCATCACGCACCATTCGCAAGTATTCCATTGCAAACGATGACCTTGAGAAGTTTGAGAAGCTGCTTGTTGATAACAAGATTGACTTTGAGGTGATTGAGTAATGTCTGAGCTTGAGTTTAACGAAACTGACCCGTCAGATATTAACTCTCTGGCAAGTTCAACGCCAGATAGGTATAAAGGTGCCAACGGCATTGAATGTATTGACGCGATTCATGCGGCGTTAGGGGATGAAGGATTTGAAGTGTTTTGCGTCGGTCAGTGCCTAAGATATTTGTTCCGTTATAAACGTAAAAATGGTCTTAACGATTTACGTAAGGCTGAGGATTACCTGCACTGGGCACAGGAGCAGGTAGAAGAAAACACTAAGAAAGGTGTAAATTAGTTATGGAGAAAAAATGAAAAAAACTTGTTTGGTCTGGACTTGCTATACTTGTTGTTTGCTTACTAATTGGCTATCTTGTGGCTCCGTTTAACCAGAATTTTTGCAATTATGATTTTTGTATATCGGCATGGTTGCTATTGGCATGTCCTTGGGCGTAATATTTACTGAGTGTGATATTTGTACTCCCGCCAAACGCCGCAATACTTCTTGGGAGGATGAGTTTTATGCGTGCGCCGAGTTCGATGACGTTGCAAGAGACCTCGACGTAGAAGCGGGTAAAGTTGAGCGAGTATGCAACGCTCTTGAAAAGATTGCTACCGTAGAAGGAGCTTGCTCATTTGATGCGTGCGATATTATGGCTTGTGCGGTTGATTTTTCGCGAGCGTGCTCACGAATTGCGTCATCGCTCCAACGTTCTCGTAGAAGCCAGAGATAACAGGAAGTTTGACGGTATTAAGGAGTTAGTGGTTAACTATTCAAGTGAACCAATGTTTAGGGGTTTGCGAGATACCATTCGGTCTTACCTACCAGAGAGCTTCCAAAAGCCGATGTATCTCGATGTGGACGAGCGACTTTGCGAAATTTACAATAAGCTCTCGTCTCTTTGCGACGAACAGAAGTAATTTATTCAACGCTTAAAGCGCAAAATACATTGCTATAAATCTATCAATTAAACAGGCGACTTCGTGTATAATATGTACATGAAGTCGTTTTCCTTTTAGATTGGAGTTTATATGGACGAGCGTGACGTTCATGCTTTGTGGGATGATTACTACGCTCATGCACTGGAAAACACCAAGTCATATTTGGCAAATCCAACACGCAAATTGACACTTATTGAGGTTGCCGCTCAGCACCCGCTAATAAATGGTGTCGCCCCAAACGAGGAGTTTTCCGCTCGATTAGATTTTGCAATCAATTTGTACAATGGTTTGATTGATGGCGGACAACAAGCGAAAATTTACGTTCCTGGTAGTAGGCACAAATATGAAGGTGTTAAAGATGATGTGTCATTAAGTGACGCTGGCGTGGAGTATTTACTTGAGCACGAATTGCCGCAAGATAATATTCTGGGCATTAAAGACCTTCCACTAAGATTACAAAACGTGTATTGTTCTGAGGACGAGTGTGAAACAGCATATGAGTTGTTTATCAAATTGAGCTGCAAAAAGTTGCTATGCGTATGTTCGCCTGGTCAACTTATAAGGAAGAATTTGTACTACATAAAGTTGGGAATCTTACCAGATATGTATTCGGTTCCATGTGATGACATGTTTCACAACCCCATCGAGGAAACATTTGTTAACATTCCTAAAGTTATTTATAGTCTGTACGCGGACATCGAAAGTGTCCGTAAAGAACGATTCTGTTAGTGTTTTAGATTGGAGTTTTGTATGAGAACTAGAACTATTAAACGTATTATCAACCAAAGTCATGCTGACGCCTATGACCTTATGCTTGAGACGTGGCAAGCTCTTGACAAAGATTTCGCTCAAGTCGTTGGTGACGCAATGCACGATGACGAGTGCCCAGTTACCATGGAGTTGGCTGACTTCTTCGACGAGTATGCCGAGGTTGCATATCCACTTGCGTCAAATATTAAGTGTTTTGTCCGAACCGCCCATGCGGTACTAGAGAATCCAAACGATTCAGACTTTAACAAAATTGTCGCGCTGACCGATATTTGTATTGAACTCGGTCAAGATTTAGATGGTGTATTCTTGGACGGACTTAACATGCTAAAGCCTTACGCTCAACAATACGACTTTAGTTCAATGGCTAACGCAATTAGAGATATTCGTGAGTTTATTCTGGTTATGAATGACGGTTTTGCAAAGACCCGCGATGGCATTAACGCTGTTCGAGGTGGCGAGTAGCATGGATGCAACTTCAGATGTAAAATTCTTGACGAAACAATTGAGTTCACTCACGAGAACACTTATTAGCTTGTCCAGCAATGTGTTTGTCATACTATGACGAGAAGCCAGGATGCTTCGATAGCTGCGAGAAAATTGACACTGCAAGTTTGCGACTGCTGTCAATAATCAAGCGTCTGAATCAAAATTCTTTGAAATTAAAAACAAATCTTGAGAAAACTATTGACGATTTGAGCGATATTAGTGTACTCTTGTCTTCGGCTGAACGAACAGTTAAAGCAGACCTACAAGAAAATTCCTACGCGGTTACGACTCTTGGAAGCTGCATTGACTGGCTCGATTCAGAGATTGAATATTTGGTTGATTTTGAAACGAGGTAATTTGTAATGGAACTGCTTGATAACGTAAGAAATACGCGAATCTTGCTGGAATTAAAACGTGTATATTCTGCACAGGTTAAGGTATACGCTTATATCATTCTGCATGACCTGCAAGTTGGAAAGTCTGCAATCACATTTATGAGTCGCAACCTCGACGATATTGACATGGTGTTCAAGAAAATATCGGATAATTTGAACTCAAGTGTACATACCGAAAAAAATGCGTATGCGCTGGTTTACGGCGCTCTGCTGTGTTAAACTCGTTTTCAACTATGGACGAGATGCTATACTGTGTTGAACAGACTTGTGAGGACTCTGAGCATGGTTCATCTGTGGTATACACGGAGTACGTTGAGATGCTCAAAGTTGCAACAGAACAAGCTCAGAAATCTATTGACGCCATAACTAATCAATTTGAGGAGGTTTACCGATGAGTGGTTTGAACTACCTCGCAAACGCACTACTGATTGATTCTGTTGATAAGGTTATAAATAAACTATTGGACGCACGTAATTATGCGGTTATTCATAAATTGCAAATCGAGCCAAGTATTGAAGCTGATTTTAATTCAGTATGCAAAAAACTTTCTGAGGTATCGGAAGAAATGATGGCTTACATTAGCCGACCGATATATGACCCTTGCAGAGCCGATGCTGTTGAAAACGCACTAAAGGTTGTAAAGCGGGCACACGAACTAATCCACAAAGCTGAATATTTGAACGACAAACAGATTGAAGATTCAAAAGAATCTACAACTTTGCTAGAGTCGTATGGTGAGAAGCTCGCGTTCGCGGCGTTTGCAGCTTACGAAGCAATGCGTGCTCTTGGAGGGGCGAACGATGAGTAAACAAGCACAATTCAGTAACAAACGTGTATACGAGCAGCTTTGCGATATCAGCGACAACCTTGCAGATATGACGGCGCCGATTATTGAGCTTGCCATGAACACAAGGTTTGATAACGAGGAAGAACCATATAACTGGCGCAAAGAGGTTGTACTTAGGTGCTACGACCTTGAACAGAACATCATTTCCGAGCTTTTAAGACTTGCGAAGTTTTGTTATGACCGAACTGAGGTGAGTCTCAGAATTGAGGATTTCCCAGGACTTTGCTGCAATTGCGCTTGACGCAGCGAGAGAGCTTCACGAGCTACGCAAGTATGTTGTTTCTTCAAAAGAGCGCCTAGAGGATATTTCGGCGAAATCTAAGACCAGTTTCAAAGACACTATCAATAAGTTAGCCGAGGTTAACGATGATTATGATGAGCCATACCAAGAGTTGCTCAAATTGAGCGCAGACCTCTCAGAGTACGCTTATCCAGACGTGTAATTAGTCATATTGAAAATTTGCGTCGCTTAGAATCGATTTTGTACCCGATATGAAACACAGAATTCACGCAATTTGCCAGTTGCGTGAATTTCTGCTATACTTTGGATATTGTGTAGATTAAACGAAAGTGGGTGATTTAATGACTCTGGACACATTAAAAATTATGGCAATTGTTTCCGAAATTAGTCGAACTGACGTATTTGCTCTCGCTAATGAACACCTTGAAGCAATCCAAGTATTCACTCAAGAGATTGTGAGAACTCGACCGACCGAGAATGAATATGCGGTTAACGCTGGGGTATACGTAAGCAAGGCGTATCGTACTTATCTCGACGCATCAAACGCAGTTGTTGCAAATGTACGTAAAGCAAACCTTGATGCAATTCTCGATATGGAGCTTATGCGTAAGTTTGTTGACGAGTTTGTACACAACGCAAACATTGCCGTCTCAACCTTGGTACTAGCCATTGACAACGTTGAGTCGATTTCATTTGGCGATACATCTGATTACGATAGTGCGCATGGCACTCGTGAGCGCCTTGTCGTTGAAATCGGCGTAGCAATTGACGAAATCAATCGCGCAATTAACAAATTGAAGGTGTATTGCGGATGACGGGTTTAGACATGGCTATTAGTCAAATTAGCGCTCGAAAATATCCGAAGTTATGCCAAGTTCTAATCGAGTATAAGAAGGCTTCGGAGACGTTGTATTCACCAACAAAAAGTGAGGTCGCTAAAATTCTAAACCAAATTTCGGTAATTGAAATGTATCGTCGAGCAAAAGATTTGGACGGAGAAACCCGTTCAATCTTGAATGATTTGTCGTTTGAACTATGTGATAAAGCAAATACATATTTTTACATGTGGGGGGAGTTGATGGCTGAAAATGGTTAATTTCGCAGATATTGCAAACGATATGGAACTGAATAACGTACTGAACCTTGGCGAAATGACAAGCATTGAAGCCATCGATGCGGCAGTAGACACCTACTCTAAAGACTTATTTAGTGATTTGCCACTAAATATTCCGAAGCCACAGTTTATTGATAGCTCTCAAGTTAAGAAGGTTAGTCTGGCAACTAAGCCAGTAAGTAAACCTGTTCAACTGAGCGCTCCACGTAAAGCGGATAACCGAGAGCCATCGACAAATACGAGTAGTCCAATAATCTACTCAGAAAACTCTGATGCGCTCGTTCCTGCAAAGGGTGCTGAGCTAATTGGTATGCTACTCAATTTGCGACCAAAGTTCATTGAAACCGACGACGAGTTTGTTAGGATACTTGACGTATCTAAGCGTGTGCTTAGTGGTGGTGGAAAAATTAAGCGTGGTAAGCCATCAACAGGTTGTGCTCGTAGAATGTTCTCTGGACTGTTCTTATATGCAGCTCCCGAGATTACACCTCTCTCAAAAGCTATTTATTCGCTTGAACGCATGTTTGCAAATTCGGGTCTTTATGACTTACTATCTGAAAAAGACCTGCAAACACTGTATATTGACGACGTTGATATTATTACCGAGAAAATTTATGACCCGCACTTTACTAATTTGACGGTAAATGGTATTATCTTTAGTGTTTACTACACATCAAATGGTATGTAACAAAAAGTAGAAAGGATTTTCATGCCAGAGAATGAAGCACCAAAAAGTTCTTCACCTTCTCAGAATTACGGCGCCGCCCGACAGGGCACAAGACTTGCAGTTTAATTTAATTTATCGACTGCCAGTTAAGCCTGTAACTCTCTCAGAAGCAGATGTGAACGACAATGTAATTTACATTGACATTCCATCTGGTTCGCCAGTTGTTCAGCACATTGTAGACAGTATCAATAAGCTGGACAGTTTCGACCTTACTGGTTTTTGTGTTTGAGACGGTTGATTATGACCGCGAGACTGGTGAGTTTAGAGACGTCGCAAAGGTTCCTGGAATTGACTATTCACCAAGGGTGACTGCAACTCAAGAGCCTGTGAATGAGCCAAACGAGGTTTCCGAGCCAAGCGAAACTACTACTCCTGTAGAGCCGCAAGCCGCTGTTGAGGAGCCTGTTGAGGAGCCTGTTGAGGAGCCTACCGAGCCAGAGTTTGACTATGCTCCCGAGATTTCAGAGAGTTATGAAGTCACACCAACGGTTGACGCTGCTATTGAGGACGTTGACGACGCTCACTCCATTGAGGACGATGTAGAGGTTATTGCGGATAAAATCCGCGAGAACGACGAGCGTATTGAGCGTGCTGAGGATGAGGACGAGAAGTTTGCAGACCAGCTTGCATCAAATAACGAGCTTGGACTGTCATACGTTTCAACTCTCGATATTGAGAAGTCGGATATTCAACCATATCTGCTTCCAGAGTTTGCAGCAACTAAGGCTTGTGAGGTAGTTGCTGACAGTGTTGAGAACCCAATTCTCTCCACAAACAAGCGCGACCTTCTGCGCAATGTTCGTGAGGTTTCAATGCTTTCTGAGGACGACGATGAGAACTCAATCGTCGGAGAGGGCGTTTACGAGACTGATGAGGTAGCTGATATCCACCTCAAGTTCCTACGCGAGACTTCAAAGCTCTCAAGAGAGTTTGCAAATGACCGCTCCAAGGTACAGGATATGGACGCTGAGGAAGTTGACAAGCTGCTCAACGATATCCAGGACAAACTGTACCCAGAAATGAACCGCGACTTTGACAACGCAGACGCCGTTCGAGTTTCCGTAAAGGAAAGTATCGAAGACATGAACTCCGCAATTGTCAATTATCGTCTCGATTATCTTGACGAAATGAAGCAGGTCATGGAGAAGGCTGCACTTGATGCAGCTATTGAGTACGCTGAGGAGAATCGAAAGAGTGTCCTCCAAGCATGCTCCGACGAGATGCTGCTCAATACCTACGAGAACGCAGCGACCTTCGGTAAGAGTACCAGCCAGGTAATCTCAATGCTGCTCAAGGCTGATTGTCTCATTGATATGAAGGATGACATTTCCGACGAGCTTCGAGCCAAGTATCATGCACTTCTTGCAGTTGCCCAGTATCGCGCACTTTCTGATAAGGCAATGGCTGAAATGGTTTGCGAGCTTACTGAGAAGCGTGCAGCTGAGATTGAGGAGTCTTACGCAACTGAAGACGCCGACGTTGACATTGACGACGTTGAAGATGTTGATACTCAAGCAGGCGAGGATGAAACCGACGATGCTGAGGAAGCTGACGAGGAGCCTTCCGATACAGAGGTTACCCATGAGGAGCCAGTTGCGCCAATTGATGACCCTCGATGTAATTACCGACGGCGATGTATCTGACGCTGAGAATCTTGATGATTTTGGCGACCTTGACCTCGATACTGAGCCAGAAGCAGACCTCGGTTCTGATGCTGACGTAACTAATCAGCTTTCCCCAGTTTCCGATGACCTCGATTTTGGTGAGGTTGAGGACGAGATTGACGAGCCAAGTGTTCCTGGTGCCCCAGTGAATCCGCTCTCTAAGAAGGAGCAGAAGAAACTCGAGCGCGAGAAGAAAAAAAGGCTGAGCGTGCTGAGAAAGCGCAAGAATCGTAAGCCACTTCCGCTCGCAGCTAAAATCGGCATTGGTGTAGCAACTGCACTTGTTGCGATTGCGGGCGCTGGTTTCTATTTTTTCAACATGTCTAACGGCGCTGGTCGTTCAGTAGAGTCAACTACTGACCCACGCGGTCAGTACCAGGTTGGCGACTCTTACACCGTAAATGTTAAGGGTTCTGACGGTAAGGCTGCTGAGAAGAATCTGACGATCTCAAAGTTCGTTGATTCACCAGATGATTCTAAGGATGCCATCATCGCAGTCGATAAGGACGGCAAGGAGTATCGCATTTCCTACGACAAGATGAAGGATTTGAAGAAGGCTGACGCGCAAAACGCCGATGCCGCTTCCAATTCACAGACTTCTACTGACGGTGGTTCACAGTCAACCAAGTAAAGGAGTTAAAGGTGAGTACCTTTAGAGAGTTCTCTGAACAGCACTCACTTACGACAGATAAATTCCCTTACGCAAAGGCGGGGTTGCGATGTTTAAAGTTCTCAATAGGCTTTGGACTCGCAACCCTTATTGTTTATCTGTGTAAGTTTTTAATTGAGTTTCCAATCAATGCTTTAAGTGATGAACTTGATGGTGCGAGCGATGTCATTTCTGACGCTGGTTCAAATGTATTAGACGTGCTTCTACAGGCACAGACCAATCTTGCCACAGCATTTAACGTATTAACAATAGTTACCGTGCTGATGGTTCTTATATATCTTGTGATTCTTGTGTTAAGGTGGCGTTCATATGAGCGCAACGTAATCACAAGCGACTTCAAAGCTATTTCGCTCAAACATAACCTTATTGAATCACTTGGTATTAAGCGCGAGATTTCCGCAATCAATGCTAAGAAACGTGGTACGGACGGTAAGACAAATGAGCTGAGCTTTGATGAACAAGCACAGCTTGAAGCTCTCAAAGCTATGAAGAATATGAAGGTTACTGTTAATACCAGGCAGTCACTTGAAACCGATGACCTTGAGAGTCGATACCGTATCGAAATCAATGTTCCGTTTGTCCAAAAGGACAACGAGAAGCTCCAAGCGATGTTGAAGGACTTTAACAACGTAGCAACTCGACTTGAGCGTGGCGAGGTAACATTCGGCAGTCAGATTATTTCTGCTGACCAAAGCAAGATTGAATACTTCGATAGCATCGTCATTCCAGATAAGTATGCTTACGAGGATTTGTCAAACGAGAATGGACAAGTTACGTATGGCGATTGCGAATACGTATATCCACTGTCAATCTTCAAAGACAATCGAGCCATTGCTGAACAGAAAAAAGCAGACGGCGCACGTTGGGCACTTGCAGCGGTCAATGACCTTGATGACCTCATTACTACCGTTAACGTTGGTGGTAAGCGACAAGGATTTAACGTTGGTTCTCGAAACCTCCTGGTTAAATATGAGTTGTCCTTCCGTCTCGAAAGTGGTAAAGAGGATTCGCTTGTTAAGTATATTGACAAGAAATTTAACACCAAGGGAACGACTGTTGTTAATGCGGGTAATCAGATGGAGATTGTTGTTGGATTACCAGACATTTCTCCGCACCGATTGATGTTCAGACACTATTCAAAACAGCGTTTGGTTAAGCAAATACCCTCTGCAATTCGCAGGGGGTATTTTCATATCGAACAAATCCGCCAGTTGTTGCAAATATTAAAGATATAAAATTTCTTTAACAATCGAACATTCACGCAATTGTATAAAGTTGACTTTAACTCGGCGGGTAGTGTAAACTATAGATATATGTAACTAATTCTCAACACGTAAGGAGCAAAATGAGAAATGAGTTTGACGACGAGCTTGAAGCTGCTCTCGCCGATGATTCTAGTAACAAACTTGACGAGGTAAAGCCAGAGCAGGCTAAACCAAAATTGTTTAATAAGATTTCTATTGCCACAGTAGTTGGCGTTTCCGTCGTCACCATGTTTATTGGTACGGCGATTGGTTCGGCGCTAACCGCTCATAGGTTTGAAAGTGAACAGCCCGCAGAGATTTTATCTGTAAAATCCAAGAGTTCATCATTCGACCAACTACAGGATATGCGCGAGGATGTTATTAGTTCGCTTACTAAGCAGCTTGCTGCTAAGAATAACACACCTAACAATGGTGACGTTCAAGCAGCTACCTACAATCAAACTGAGACTACTGAGACGGCAACTAAAGTTATCACTGCTTTAGTACAGTCTGGTATTAAGCTCGACGACGTTGAGACATCTAAGTCATCTAGCAATAATCTGCCAAAGGAAACGCAAGACGCTATTAAGACCATGTTGGCAAACGATACGACAATTTGGAACAATAATTCGTCTGGTGTACCAAGTATTACGTTCGCTGGCTCAAATCCAGCCGTCGATATTAAAGATACAGTCGCGGTTGTTTCGCAGCCACAGTATTCGCTACTCTATGCAGGAACTACTAAGTCAACGGGCAATACCTCGTGTGTATATCTTGTAACCGTGCCTATTGCAAAGGCTGACGGAACACTAAAGACCGTTGAATTTATCGTATCGACCGACAAGACAAACGTTGCGAGCGTAACCTATATCGGTGAACTTTCACTGGCAAAGCCAGACGCTCTAACCGATGCTGTTGCTCGCGCAACAAGCGCTCTTGCTGACGCGAACCAGAACAATCAAGTATCTGCAAACTAATTGACCGTGAGGTCAAAATACGATATAATAGATTGTTTCGAGAAACTATTTCATCACGGAGGTGACGATGAAACAAGAAAACATTAGACGATTTATTCTAGCTCCGATGATTGCACTTACACTGGTAAGTGGTGCAACTGCGCCGATTGTTCGTTCAGTTTATGCAGCGGAGACAAATGATGATTGGCACTATGTTCGTAAAGAGGATTCTGGCTGTCCAAAGAAGTCAACAGATGTTGACACAACCGCAGCTTCTAAATCTGAAACAGTACATGGCGATGCGTTTACGCCTGGAACAGACCAGTATAACGCTGCAAAAGCAACGTTTGATATGTTAACGCAAACATATGGTATTTCGGGAACGTGTGCTGCTGGTATTCTCGGTCACATGCACGGCGAGTCTTCGTTTATTGTTGATATTAACGAGGGCGGCGGACGATTCGGTCTGCACGGAAAGACCCCTGGTTCACCAGTACATTCTTCGTGGTCTGGCGTTGGTGGCGGCATCTTCCAGGAGACGCATACCAAAACTTCACCGAGTCTAAATTCTGGTCATATCCAAACTCTACTGACGGCGGCGGTTGGTATGCGGAGAACCAAACGGCTTTCCAGTTAGATAAGCGCTTTGCACACGGCAATTTTGTTGCGAGTGAAAATGCAAACGCTGATAACTACGCAGACCCTTCGGCAAGCGGTTTCCACGGTGGTTATCCATTTAACACGCGCAAAGTATCTTCGAACCTAGACTTCTTCACCGAGAAAGACCCGCGCGAAGCCTGTAAAGAGTATTTTGTAGGCGCTGGTATTGGTATTCCAGGAAAACCAGGGCAGAATAACTCCATTGAAGGTCGTATGGAAGCGGCTATGAAGTTTAACGCGCTGTTTAATCAAGATAATATTCCCGCCGATGAGTCCAAGATGCAAGCTGCTGGAATTCTAAATTCTGGTCAAGCAACTGGTACCATTAACACATCAACAGTTGATACGGTTAACACCAGCAAAAAATGTCGCAGCGTTAAGTCTGGCGATTTAGATGCGGGAACATTCCTCGGCATTGCAAAACAGATTGCAGCCGATGAAAACAGTGGCTACTCACAGGCTGCTGGACGCGGTAGTAGCTGGAAAACTGGCGACGACATTGACTGTTCAAACTTCGTAATGCAAGCACTTCGTCGTTCTGGTAATCCAGAGTTTGCAAAGATTGAGCAGCTTTTGGCTGGTGAGTCGAGCTTTGGTTCAGTCCTCACACCGCTTGGATTTGAGCGACACGATTTCAAAGCAGACGAACTGCAACCTGGCGATATTCTCCTTAGAGACGGTCACTGTGAGATTTTCCTTGGCTGGTTTGATGTAACAAAGCTCGATGCAAACGGTAATCCTACCGAAGTTACAAAAGATACGCCAGGCGCCGTTCCACTTCAAATTGGCGCTCATACTGACGCAACCTCTGGTGGAGGAACACCTGCTAAGGGTGATGGCGGTCAATCTCAAAGCGGAAACTGGTATGACCCAAATTATGCTCAAGAAGTTTCAGCTTACCATCTTGGTAGCAATTGGACAAGCTATTGGCGTGCACCAAAGGGAGCGTTTAATTTTAAGAGCGACAAGGAGCAATCCGCTGACGATGTCGCTAATGTGGCAAACACCAAGAGTAACAACTCAATCTTCAAATCAGTTGATACTTAGACTAGCTCATTTTGAGCTAGTCTTTTTTTGTGTAGAATTTGCGGATTATGTCCACCTGTGTTAAAATTGAGAGTTGAACTAAGATATCTAAAACGATTGGAGATATATGGGTGATTTCTTTAAACGTCATACGACCGCGTGTATTGTTGCATTTTTTATCGTGCTTTTTGGAGCGTGTGGCGTATATATGTGGCAAACACTGAAACCTCAGCCACCAGCGGAAATTGGTCAGATTGAAGCGCCCGCCGATAATAACGACGCTGCGGACAAAACTGATGACAACCAAACGGGTAATGAGCCAGTTAATACAAACTGGAAGCAGCTTGTATCTGATTACAACGGCAGAGATAATCTTGTAGTAACTAAAGATGACAAGATTATTGACACTGACCCAACGGTAGAGTCAAAGTTTGTTGAGGGTATCCAGGCACTTGCTAAGGTTACTGAAAGCGACTTCGGTGAGAACGCGCAAGCGGTAGCCAACAAGTATTTCTTTTGGTTATACACAGACTGCCGCACAGGTTCGCCAGTATGTTGGAATCGGTGCCGACGTTGAGGTTTCTGATTTTGTTATGTACCATACCCCCGATGAAGGAACCGCACCACTGCGCTTCACTGCAAAGATTCATAGCAAGACCTCTGGCTACACTGTACTCGTAGACGGTTATTACGACACACAGGCTCAGCAATTTAAGATTTCAGACGTGGTACAGGGCGAGTAATCATGAAGTCCTAAGCAAAAGAAAATTGTAATCGGTGTAATCGTACTCTTAATAGGAATGATTACTACTTATATGGCGGTGTTTGCTCCTCGTTAAAACCGCGCCGACACAAGTCGGCAATATTGTCGCGAGTGAAGATAATACGCAAGACGATACCACTCAGCCAAAACCAGACGATAATTCTGACAAGCCACAGTCTACGGAAACTGACGTTCCAAAGATTGAGTCCAACGCCTACAAGATTGCACAGATGTTATCGAATGGTGATTACGCCTATACGTTGAGCGGTTACGAGAAACTTGAGAAACTCGCTAGCGACCATGGCATTACGCTCGATGATAGTTGCAAGGCTCCGTTTGCATATGGTGCACAGGCTGGTTATGTTGCTGTCGCTTCTATGAATAAGTCTTCTGAGTATGCAAAAGACGTTAATACTCTAAAGGTGAGCAATACCATCATTCACGGCATTATTTCATCTAAAGAAGCGAACGGCAATGACGATACTTTGAAGTCCATCGCAATTGATTCCTTGGAGAACCTTGACAACCAAGACGCACACACAGATATTGTGAATTATGTGATTGAGTTGTCAAGTGATGGTACGAGTGCTACAATCAAATGTCTGAACCCAGAAGTATTCACAAAATAGAAGGACTGCTTAATGTGGAAGTACAGAATTAAAGATGCGGCTAAATATATTGGTAAGGCGCTACAATACGCCATTCAGTTAACAGTATGTGTATTTGTCGGCGTGGCGGTAATGTCATTTGTCGCTCAATTTGGCATTCAGCTTGCCATGCACTCAGCACAGGCTGGACTTGTAGACGCAGCGATGGGCTTTGTCATTATCGGCGCATCAGTAGGCGGTGCCGCTCCATTAGCAGCCCTCATCGGATATAAACTGTTTGGTCTACTCTCGAAATTCGTAGACAAGATGAACAAACGTAGAGAGGAAATCGATGGCAAGTAATAAACAAAAGTTAACTACTAAATTCATTAACGGAATTAAGGCTCAGACCGTCGATAATGTCAACTCTGGCTCACTCGTTGATATCATAATTATCGTATTTCGAGCAATTGGTAGAGTTATCAAATCGGTAGAGATTCTTCTAAACGATTCTCTCGGTGGAGGTGAGTAATGGAAAACCAAGAAGTTGAAGACGGTATGAACCGCTATCGCTTCATGCCTTCCATTCTTAAACCAGCTACCTACCGAGGAATGTATATTAAGGGTCTTGAGGGAATTGCTCCAAGCGCGTATGTACCATTTATTCGACTGGTTATGACTGCGGGCATCTTCCTTGCTGGACTGATATTTCTCTGGAACAACATTAGTCAAGACAACGGAGCCGCTTTTCAGTACAATGGCGTAGCGGCAGCTTTGCTCCTTATTGCGCTCATCTTGCTACTTATTGTATTTATGATGTCCGCAAATGGTGGCTCAATGCTCGGTGCAACATTTAAGTATACGTTTGATAAGTTTGCAGAACGTGCTCGTTCACGAAAAGATTTGACACTTAAAAACGTCGGCATTGCAAGAATTAGTCCTACTACTGGCGAGATTACATTCCGCAATGGCGATATTGGAGTTGTATACGCAGTTAAAGGTATGCTCTCAACATCAACACTGCCAGCGGCAGCTAACTATATTGATGAGTCGAGGGCACGTTATTACAAAACACGAACCGCTACGGGTCAAGAAATGCGAATCACAACCATTTCTGTTAACGAGCTAAATTCCCAGCGAGATAAGTTAGATTCTATTGCTCGTCGTGCTAAAAACGGCGGACTTGACGCTACACGCGCGGCTATTGCGGACATGCAACTAAGGTATTTGAACGCGCTTATTGACGACGGTAGGCAGCTCACCATGGAGCAGACGGTCATCGTTCGAGATACTGACCGTATGCAACTGCAAAAGTCAATCGGCGAGTTTGAGCGAAACGTGCCATCAATGTATGACCGTGTAAGAAGTGTTACGAAACGCGATGAGATTATTGAGCGTCTAGGCTCAGTTGTTATGTTTGGAGGTGCTAAGTAGCTTTGGAGTTTGTAGACAAAATTAAGGAAAATCTCAAGTCCGCTACAGGCAAGCTAAAACTGGATAATGAGAAGGGCGAACTTGTTGACGGGTCATCCTATGAGTTCTCACCAAGTTTCATCTATCACCGTGGCGAGTATTCAACAATCGTACAGCTTTACGCTGAGAGTTCTGTTTCCCGTGATATGACCTTTATCGACTTCCTGGATTTGATTCCTGCAACACCTCGTAAGGGCGTCAAAATCTACCTTTGCGAGAAAGATGGCGTAATTAAGGACGAGGAGCGCAATACCCTCATCAAGAAGAACGCAACCCAAGGCGCTAAGGCTATTAAAGCTGAGTACAAAGAGGACGATGGCAACGGTAAGCCTAAGACTAAGATTGAGGAAGCTCTAACACCTAAAAAGACTCAAGCCGACGTCGAGCGTGATAGCCGAGACATTGATAACTACACTGCTTATGAGAGCTTGCTTAACACAACTGACTCTATTGTGTATTATCAATTCTTCCTCGTAATCACATCAAACAGTCGTTCAGAAATTGACGAGCAAATTGAAGATTTGAACACACTTCTCAAGTCGAGGTATAACGGCATTAAGTGGGATAGTACCGCTGGCGACCAGAAGGAACGATTTGTCCGTATCTTTGCTCCACTCATCAAGGAACCGTTTGTCGATACCGCAACTTGCCGTAATTATGCAGGTATTAACCTTGCGGCTTCTCCAGCATTGTGCGACCCTTATGGCGTTGCCATTGGTGACGACTCATTCTCACTGGTAAATTCGGCAGCAATCTTCGATTTTGAAGGTTCAACACAAGCAGAATCATACATTGTTATTCCAAAGAGTGAACGCATGGGACTATATGCTGCTCGAACTGAAAGCCATTTTCATCATCTTCAATCGTCGCTCAAGCTGCGGCAAATGACATTTGTATGGCTGGTCATAAGGCGATTCACTTTGTATTTAATGGTTTCAACTATTTAGACCCCGCTATGCACACGATGGAACAACTGCCCGATGGACTCGTTAGCTGGTTTGACGTATCGAAAGTTACTATCAACCCACTTGAGGGTTTTGGTAAACTTTCTGACGTTTCTAATCTATTTAGCTTGCATCGTGATAAACTACTAAACATCTTTGACCTGCTTAATAACTATCAGTTCGAGAGAAGTGGCGAGTTCGGATTCAAACTTCGTGCACAGGTAGACGACGCAATTATGCGTTTCTACCTCAACAACAAGTATTGGACTGCTGATGCAGGTATTCATCCAGAGCGTACAAACTTCTTGAACCTCAAGCACCCCGAAGCATACGCAACAATGGGAAACCTCATTCAGAGCTTTACATCACTTGAGGACGAAGCACGTCGTAAAGGTTCTACTAATCAAGCAGAGATTGCTCACGCACTCCACTCAACACTCGATTCTGCATTGACCGCACACAGAGCAATCTTCGGAAGTACTACAAAGATTTCTCCAAGCAACGCACTCAACACATATTACGACTTCTCAAAAATCGTGGACGAGAACGTCAAGCAAGCTCAATTTTTGAACGTCTTGAACTATGCGCTGAGCACGGTTGACACTGACGACCTCGTTGTCATTCACGGCGTTGACAACCTCCACAAGTACGTTATTAACAAAATGGCATACGGTCTGATTAAACGAGCTGAGGATAACGGTATTAGATTTATCTTCACATTTGATGCGGTCAAATCGCCAACTACGAGCGTTGATTTTGAGGGTGCCAACCATGCTGACGTATTCGCTATGCAGAGCACGTACTACACTAACTTTGCAGCAGACCCTTCGTGGACGATGATGGGCGCGCTCATGCCAGAAGAAGTTGATGATTACGCAAGAATCCTTGGTACTGAGGGACTTTCGCAAGTAATTGTTAGCGGATTGACACAGCATGGAGCTTGCCAAGTTCTCCTACACAGAGAGCGTGGACAGGTAAATAACTTCGTTAAGCTATCGACACTCATTTAGAAAGGAGTACATCGTGAGAAAAGACAAATCACCAAGAACTAAAGTTATTTCACGTTACAACGCGATGTTCGTAGCGGGTGCGCTCCTTGCAGCTATCGGCGGCGTATGGTTGGGTGTAGGTAACACGCAATATGCAAGTATGCTCATGCGTTCATCTTCGCCGATTGGTACACAGATGCAATTCAAGCGTTCAAACGCGCAAGTTAAGATTGTTAACCTCTATACTGATGAGTCCAACAGCGTGCTGATTGCTCGTTTGCACATTGAGGATAGCGACGGTTTGAAGATTCCTGCAAAGGGTACTGACTATCGCGTATTCGTCGCGTCAAGTGGTCTTAATGGTCACGTCGGTCAAGAGATTCCAGTTCTCTTTGGTAGATACGCCGCAAACGGAGACTTCTATTTGGTAATTCCAAAGCCAACACAAGATGTATACAACGTGTACATTATGAACAAGAACTTCGTCGCAACCGAGCAATTGAGTAATCAGATTAAGGACGGTGGAAGCCAGTCGTCAAACTCTAAGACTGCAACCCAAGCGACAATAATCTGAGTGACGCTGACATTCAGAACATTCTGAGAACATCAATGAACAACTTTAACTATCGCGATACAGATGCTAAGTCGAAGTCAGTCGAAGTTCAAAGTGACTTGCTTGACGTTATTGGATTCCGTATCACCATGAATCCAGCCATCAACAGCGACGCTTATAAGGTTCAGACTTTGAAAGGTACGTTACTGTCCAATGATGGTCAGTTTAACTTCGAGGAGTTCTATAACCAGGCGTTTAAGGGTGCTCTCAAAGAGGATTTGGATTCTCAGTACGCGTCTCTGAACAACCAGAAGGAGCTACTGACAAAACGAGTTGCAGACCTCACCGAGCGTTTAAAGTCCGATAGCACCAATACAACTATCAAGGGACAACTGAACAGCATTCAGAGTGACCTTGACAGTGTTAACGCAAAACTGGTAGAATTAGCTAATACATATTCTTCATATGATTCAACCGCTTTTGATAAATCACTCTTTAAGAATGTAAACCAGAAAGCAACCGTAATCGGCTCTAATGAAGTTGAACAGCTAAATCGTAGCGGGAAGTGATAACTATAGATAACTACATTCCAGTAATGCAAACAATTAGGAATCGTGCTGACGCATACTCTGACGAGTGTGCGTCTCAGCATGAAAAAGAGTTTGCTGAAAAATGCTTTGAGCGAGAGCGACAAAGTTTGTCTGCACTCGCTCTTAGTAGCGATGGGCTAAGGGAAAGCGTTCGACTTTGCCACGAATGGCTTAAAGAATTTGATGCTTACAACGAATCAATTGGTAATTCGCTTCAAAGTCTAGCCGAACAACCACAGGACGTTGTTGGTCGTGATACCGAGCTTAGGCTTCTTTTGAGCAGGTACTTGCGCGTCCAGTTACCCCAATTGCACTACTTATTGGCGAAGCTGGTGTTGGTAAGACGGCAATTGTTGAGGAGTTCGTAAAGCGTACAAACGAGGGACGCCTTCATATTGATAACACTAAGTATCTCGTAGTTTCTCTAGCACTCGGAGCGCTGTCTGCATTAGATAGAAATAAACTTCAAGCTGCTATTTCGAATGTTCTTGCAGACTTAAAGAGATTTGAGACTAAGGCTCAAGAAGCGCTCGACGATGACCAAGTTAAGGTACTTCTGTTCATCGACGAGGTTCACATGCTCGTAACTATCTTTGGAGACGGCACCAAGATTGGTGGCGACCTCGCTAAAGATAAATTAGCGCGCGCACCTATTCGCGTCATTGCAGCTACAACAAGCCGAGAGTACGATTCAACAATCGCAGTTGACGAGCCATTCGCTGAGCGCTTCAAACGTATTGAGATTCAAGAGCTTGATAGGGACGTCGTTCACGACATTGCTCGAAATTGGTGGAGTAAAGTTGCCATCGGTTGTGATGCTATTAGCGACGATGTAATTGAGTACATTATTGACAACAATAAGACGTACCGACCATCCGAAGCAGAGCCGCGTAAAACGCTCGATACACTCGAAGATATGGTTGCAACAGCCACGCTCCATCATCGAGCACCTACAAAGGCGGACGTTGATAGAATCTTTAAAGAGCGATTCTCCATTGAACTTAAATTCAATATTGATGCTGACAAAGTGTTCAACAACATCCGTTCACAGGTTCTCGGACAACCAGTGGCACTTTATACGTGGAACTTACTGTTGCACGCCACAGCGTTTAGAAAACGCCAGAATAGCAACAGACCAATTTTTACGTGCTTATTAACTGGTTCAACTGGTACTGGTAAGTCTCAATCGGTCAAAGCGTTAGCGGAAACACTCTATCCAGGTCAACGCGTCCTGGAGACGATTAACGTTCCAGAGTATGCTAACGACGCAGATTCACACCTGTTCCGCGAGCGTCTAGGCGAGATAGTTCGACATAAGCCAAACGCCGTTATTCAGCTTGACGAGTTCGAGAAAGGTTCAAAAACCTTTAAACAGGACTGTCTGTATATTCTTGACGAGGGAATGGTTAACTACACAGTGCTCAACCGCGAAGGGCGAGTTGAGAATATGGAAGTTTCACTGCGTAATACCATCATTATTGCCACCACAAACGCGGGCGCAAGCGTATTCAAAGATGATACAAAGCACTCAACGTCGGAAAATGACATGCACTTTGATAAGGATGGGCAGATTGTTATTACGGCGGGTCAACAGGCGGAAACAGACAGACTGCTTAGTTCACTAAGAGAGAATCTTATTATGGGCAATGGCTTCGCGCCAGAACTTCTTGGACGTTTCGACCAAATTATTCCATATCGAGGACTGTCTGAGCAGACCACCATCGACCTTATCGAGATTAAACTCATGAAGTTGCTCAAAGAAATCAAAGAGGACAATGGAATTGACGTTATCCCAGGCGATGTGGTACAATGGTCTAATTCACAATATGATTGCCGCGCACGAGATATTGTCGTTTACATCGCATATATGTGTGTAGACGTGAAAGATTCTAACGCTGGCGGTGCACGTAGAATTGAAGCCGAACTACAATCAAATGTATTTTACAAAATTGTACAAGCTGCGTGTAAATATCCAGATGTAAAGAAGTTTAAACTCAGTGTAGAGGGCGTCAATAAAGACCTAACGAGAGAGGATGGTACAGACGTGTATACATTGGACAACGAGATTAAGAATGAGGTGAAAGTAGTTCCATATGAGTCATAAAAAAGGATTTGCTAAAATTCTAACAATGTTCATGCTTGTGCTGACGATGTTCATGGCGCCATTTGCGCAAGTTGCACATGCAACGCCGCTTTATGGCTGGAATAATGGCGGAAGTCCATCTTCTGCAAATGCGTTAGCAGCATATATCTTTGGCACAGGTACCGCTGGTCGCGCAAGCGGTGGCGATATTACAATGGGTGCTTTGTCAAAGCTCAACAATATTGCGGCGAATGACGGTAAGTTGGATTACGCGTATGGCGTGAATAACAACATGAATCCGTTTGCTGACGCGTCTGACCAAAATGCTATTGCAGCAGCAAATAACATTAAAACGCTTTACGAGCACGGATACATTCAGTCGTTCGACAATAACGAGGACGTTGGCGCTAAACAAGGCACGCTCGCACTTGCGCCAGCAGCATTAGGCGCTTCTGTATTTGCAATGGCGTTCGGTCTAGTTCAGTCCGTCCAGCAATCAATTGTTAACATCAACCCAGTTAATGTTTTCGGTCTGACCGACGATTCAACATCGGGTGTTGCTGGTGGAATGACCCTCAGTATGGCGCAGACGACGGAATTTTCGGCGGAACTGTTAAAGTCTCTTTGCTGACGCTGGCGTAGATGCAAACCTCATTCGTGCATTTGCTGGTCTTGCACTCACCATTATGATTGCACTGTTTGTAATGGCACTCATTTCTGGTCTGCGTAATGTTTCGCAAGGTAAGAGTGCGTTCTCAAAGGCTGGACAACTTGGTCTTCGAGTACTCACCATTCTGTTTGCAACCCCATTCGCAGTAGTTCTTATTAGCGGACTTTCAACGTTGAGTGGAAATACCTTCCAAGCAGCATATCAGTCACTCGGTACTATCAACGATGATTTGATTGTTGACTCTTTGCAATACGCGGGTCTTACAAACTATGATGTAAGTCTGCTTCCAAATGGCGGCGCTGGCGGCTCAAAAGATGTAGCGGCTCTTAATGAAGCTCTTTCAAAGAAAGCTGGCGGCTCGAATCCTAACGATATTGGAATTGAAAAGCTCGTTGGTTATGTTGCTGGTAATCAGACGTTTACCGTAAAAGATTACCTCGCTTACTTGGGCGATACATCAAACACTGCGGTTGGTAGAAACCAAGGATTCACATCTGGAATGTCTAATCAAATTCTTGGTTATGGTGCACATTACAACTCAACCCTTGCAGGACGCACCATGGATATGGTGTACGACGTCTCGCAAACGGTGCCGACTCAAATGACGAAGGCAACAAGGATGTCAAACAGCGCCTTAATGCTGACGTAAGCAAGGCAAAGGTTTCTGATGATGAGAATGGTGACGGTGCAAAGACACTTCCATTCCCAACAACTAGCGAAGCGGCTCAGCCAACGTGGTTCGTTTCACTTCCATCGGATAAACTCGGTAGCATTACAAGCGTATCTCTTGATAATCCGCGCACCTACCTGTATGCAGCAAACGCTGCAAAGGATGGCTCAAACGAGGAGTTAAACGCAAACTCTTACGTTTGGGGAGGTAAATCTGAGCAAGGCTCTATGGCAGTTCACCCATGGGATGGTTCAAAGCTCACTAAACTTGATTCTGACAAGGACGAGCCATTTGTAGCTAATATGGTCGCCCGCGCATACATCAATGCAAACGCAGGTGACAATGGTAACAACTTCACCAATCAGTCGATGGTGTTCTTGCTACAGTCTAAGGCTAACTTCAATGACAAGAAGGAACTTGTATCTCTGACCTATAAGGCAGCCAATAACGGCGGTACGCCTGGTTCTGAGTCTGCGAGCACTGGTACTAATACCTCTAAGTTTGCACGTTACGTTATTCCACGCGCAGACCCAGCAGACTCAAGCTATCTCGTTGGCGCTTATGCTAAACTCAATGTTACTTGGGTAGCGGCTGGTTGGGCAGCACTTCTCGGTCTGCTCTCTCTGGTTACAGGTGTTCTGATTAGCTCAATCGTTAAGGTATTTAAGGGCTACATTCGCGCTCAGTTTACTGGCGACTTCTTCGGACTGCTCGATATGGCAATTTACCTTGTTGGCGCAACAGGCTCGTTCATGATGTTTGCAATCTCGGTCATCCTTGGTTCAATCATTGTAAGTTTCTTCACGAGCTTTATCGCGATACTTACAACGGGACTTACGGGCGCCGCTTCGGGTGCTCAATCATCGGTTGCTAACATTCCGTTCCTCAGTTGGGCAGCAAACGGTGTGTCAACTATCATGACGACCATTCTCATGGCGTTCCTGTCACTCATTTCCGTCGCAATTCTCACCTACCCAGTTATGAAGATTAGCGTTGGCGGTGGTGAGTCCAGAACTTGTAATATTGTTGACCTTATGATTACCATTCCACTTTCTGTAGCGGCAATGATTTCTGACTGGCTAAATGCTAAGAAGGCTCTATTCTATGGCAGCGACAGTGGTATGCCTAAGATGGGCGAATCTGCACTCGGCGGAGGTCTACAGAAAGACTCCATGCTTGGTAAAGTCGTTGGCGGCGCTACAACTGGTGCGGTTGCTGGTCTTACTGGCGCAGCTGTTCTTGGACGAGGACTTGCCCATGCTGGAACTTCCAGTATTAAGGACGGCGTAACAGCGGCTCGTGACGCTCATAAGAGTGGTTCTTCGTTCGGCGAAGCATTTAGCATTGGTAGGAGTACAGCGGCAAGTGTTGGCGCTTCATTGGCAGTCAGTTCAGCTAAACATGCGGTTGACACGGCTAAGAACTTCAAACCTTCTGGCGGCAATATCGCAGGTAGCGCATTCAAACATTTCAAGGACGTGTCCAGTGAAATGAAGGGCAACGACCGAGTTAACGCACTCAAGAAAGCCTACAACAACTTCGAGTTTACAGGTGGAGACGGAATTAACAATTCCGAGAACGCCGCTGAGGTTGCGCTTGAGAGCGGCATGGAGGGTCTTGGCGCTAATGGCGCACTCAATGCTCCAACAGTTCCTCTTGATGCAGTTGTTGACGGCGGTGCCGTAACACAGGCTAGTGCTGAGAATCTTGATAACTCTCATGTTGGCGACAAACCAGAGACGGTTCAAGATGTCAAGAAGGGCAGCAAGAAAAAGCCTACAAGCAAGCGACAGGCTAAGAAAGCAGCTAAGCAAGCCAAGAAGGCTGAGGAAGCAGCAGCACGCGAGCAGAGAATTATCGACTCAGTTGCGGACAAGATTGAGAAGAACAAGGCGGCAGCTATAGGCTAAAACCAAAGGCTCCTGCTCAACCAAAGCAGCGAGTCCAGGCAAAAGATTCGCGAAGACCGAAAGGCTAAGGCTCAAGTAAAGCGCTTTTAGGAAAAAGGTCGTAGACCACCTTCCTGGCAAGAGTGCTGAGGAGCGCGCAGCTATGGCTAACGGTATGGAGCGCAAGATGGCACGACTTGAACAGCGTGCTAATAGGCTCAATACAAAGCGTAACCCTAAGAAGTAGTTAAAATCTTGCCCGTCATAACGGGCGGGCAAGGTTTATTAAGTTGCAACCTCGCGCGCGAGTTGATATAAACGTAAACGTTTACAAAGTTACTTGAAAGGAGGACATATGAATTTCTCTGGCATTATCTCATGGCTGACTAGCACTCAGAGTGGTATCGAAGCGCTCATCGCCATCGTTATTGGTATTGCGGCACTCGGCTTCTCAGTACCACTCGTATTTAAAATCTTTGGCGATTTCAAAGACGGCAATTACACCCAGGCGTTTATTAAGATTGCTGCAATCGTTGGCATCTGGATTGTGTATATTATTTACTCTGCTGGCAAGTTCAGTCAGTTTGCAAACGTCCTTGGTGGTTCTTCACTGCTCGGCGTTTAACAAAGATTGCAAAACAACTTAATATCAACTATAATAGTGTCTACTCGAAAATTGAGTAGGCACTATTCATATGTAGAAGGAGGGGAAATGAACAAACAACTCAAGCGTAGAATAGCTATTTTCTTTTCAATAGTCACGATGATTATTGGAGTTGTACTCATTGGTTACTCGGCATTTCAGTACATTACGCCCATGTTACAGGGTCAAGCTATTGAAGATTTGTATTCGGACGTTGAGCCAGACAACACAGCTCAGTTTGATGAAGCTGGCAACTTAATTGAAGCGAACGACGCACCAGTTAACCCAGACCAGCTTGCACAGAAAGCGCCAGACGCTAAGGCGTGGGTCAAAATAGACGGGACGCGCGTAAACAATCCAGTAGGAATTGCACCAGCTAACGATGAGGAATATTATTTATATCGTGATATTTGGGGAAACTACTCCCAATCTGGCACAGTATTTCTTGATAATCAAAGTAGCCTAACTAATCCAACTAAGATTATCTATGGTCACAAAATGAACGCGGGCACTATGTTCCACGACCTCGGAGAAAAGTTTACCCAGGCTAACTTTAATGAGCTTGGCACGCTAACTTGGTGGGATAAGGTGAACTGGACAAGCACTTATACGCCCGTTGCCGCAATGAAGGTTGACGCTAACTATACCGACGTTCGCAATACACCAACGATGAGTCCAGAAAGACTTGCTAAGTGGGAAAAGGATTTCTACGATAACGCAACCGCAAAGAATGACTCCGCGGATATTACATCACGTCTCGACGGTCATCACAAAGTGATATTTGCTGTTACGTGTAGTGGCTACGCGGCATATGGTCATGACGCACGCACGATTGTAATGTTCGTATCTAATGAAACGGTGTAAAATGAATCGTAAATTTTCTTGCAATGTAACTTGGAAATTCCCCGACGTAGTTGTGAGTCCAAGGAGCGAGTTTGTTCAAAATAGTACATATCCGTACAATAGTGAACATTTGAACAGGTTGGTTTGCTCGCCAGAGCGCGACCTCTTATACGACTTAGTACATGACGACGCAAATGATTTCGATTGTATTAAGGGGTCGGTATACGCCTTCGGACATCCAGTGATTGAATTTCTTGAGCTACTTAACGAAAATCTGGACGCTGCCGTAGAGGGTGTGAAGGAATCTTACAGAGATAGTCACGATATTCAGAGTGTGCAAATCTGCGACTTTGATGGAACTCTCACTATGACTAAATCAGACCCGCTTTGCATGCACTACAAGCCAGAACTCAATGTTAGTTTCGACGTAATTGTTGAAGGTAATGAGTCTTATGAGAAATTGTACCCAATCGGTTACTCAGTAATTGGGAGTAATCACGGCGCTTGTACGACAAAAGACGTTCATGCAACCAAATGGCGTGAAGATTCACGTAGGCGAGTAAAATTGAATAAGATGCTGACGCGGGTTAACAAATGTTAGCTCGCGTCTTTAACATAACAATTTGCTCAAAAATTATCTTGAACCCGCTGTTGCGCGATATGTAGACTTTGTGATATAATGAATAAATGCTAATGCAGCCAAATAGAAAGGAAATGTATGGCTGATTTTTTCAAGAATGAAACTAAAAGGCGAATTACCGCTGGCATTGTAACTGGAGTGATGGCTTTTTCCACCGTCATTTCAAATGTGGCTCCAGCTCTCTCGCCGAAACCGCTGATACTGGAACTCCGACAACTGCCGAAGCGCCAGCTAATCCAGCACCAGCTGAGACTCCTCAGCCAGCTACCACTGAGACTGAGACCCCAGCCACACCAACCGCGTCTACAGAGGAGTCCACCCCAGGAGCAATTACTCCAACTGAGGAAAACTCTACAGTAACGGCTGGAACACCTGCTGTGGCAGAACCACCTGCTGCACCAGCAGCCACCACCGAGAAGTGGAATTATGTATTTGACACTAATGGCGGCACATTTGCAGACGGTTCAACCACTAAAACTGTCACACTTGACTCAGATAGCGCGTCTGTAAATTCTCCAGCTACGCCGTCTAAGCCAGGTATGACATTTGTTGGCTGGGCAGACCTTTCATATACCGACTCTAAGGGTATTAAGGGTGTGTATACCGTTGACGCAAGCCAGACACAGGTTACAGATACTACAGACGCAAACGGTAATGTAACTCATACACGCAAGCTCTATGCTATCTATCAGATTAAGCTGAATATTACTGGCGAGACTGAGCAGCCAGTCTATCGTTTTTGACGCTAACGGCGGTCATGCAGCTAACGGCACTGACACAATCGTTGAGGTACCAGCAACCTCTGGTATGACCGATGATAATGTCCCAGCACCAACTGTTGTTCGTGATGGATACGACTTTGTTGGTTGGGGTAAGGCAGCAACATCTGATGCAATGTCAAACCTCGGAGTAACCAATGTTAACTTCATGTCAGTTATTGCTGGCGAGAATCCAATGACTCTTGAGCGCGACCATGACGGTCATGTGTATCACACCGTTTACGCTATTTGGAAGCAAGCTGCAACCCCAGCAGGTACCACGCCTACTACCAATCCAACAACCACGCCAACCGCTGCACCAACGTCCACAAACATTACCTTTACACAGGGTAACATTCCAAATGTTCGTGATGGCGTGCCAACCGACAAGATGGCGGTTCAGTTTGTAAGTGACGTTTCGCTCAATGGTACTAAGTTTGTTGGTGGCGAGGGTACGAAGGTCACAGCCCCATCTGGTCTAACTGACCCAGACGGTCATACCGTCGTTAAGTGGGTAACTGATGGCGGCAGCGATGAAATGGCTCCAGGTGAGACTCGTGAGATTGATACCGTCAACGGTGAGACTTTCCACGCAGTCTGGCAGGACAAAGACGGCAACAATGACGTTCAATATCGACTTGTTATTAACGCTAACGGAGGTCATTTCGAGGGTGGTCTCGACACAATGCTTGAGCGTCATAACTTCCTTCCAGCTGATATGCCTAACGTAAAGGCTGCAACTAAGATGACCCGCGATGGCTTCACTCTTGCTGGCTTCTCTCACGATAAGAACTCCACCATTGCATCTGCGCGTACCCCTAACCGAAGCAATGGGCATCCGTGACGCAGAGCACATTCCAGGTCACACTACTGACGGCGCACTTCCAACCAAGACAGACGAGGTTTATACCCTCTATGCAATTTGGAAGGACAACTCTCAGACACGTACCGACGAGTATCGCTATGTCTTTATGGGTAATGGTGGACACGTCGCAGATGACGAGAACGTCATTCACTCAACCGTTGTTCGCGGTAATGATAGCGATGTAGATGCAATTTCTGCACCAGCAATGGTTCGCGACGGTTACACCTTCGTTGGTTGGGGAGCTTCTAACGCTTCAACCGAAGCAGAGTCTCTTGGTGTAAACTCCGCTAACTTCTCTAGTATCACTGCTGACGAGTCAGTTGACGGTACAACTGACGTTCATGTTCGTCGCGTCTATGCTATCTGGAAGCAGAACGCTCCTGCTACACAGCATAAGAATACCTACATCTTTGACGCCAACGGCGGCACTATCGCTGGTTCTACCGACACGACCTCAACCACTGCCAATGCTAACCCAGCAGAAGCCACTAACGTTGCTGCTCCAAAGGCTGAGAAGGCTGGCTATGAGTTCGTTGGTTGGGCAAAAGACCCAGGTGCGTCTACTACCTTTGTTCTCGGTAACGACCACGTAGACTTCTCTAGCGTTGGATTCACCGTTGAGAATGATACTGACGGCTCCGTTGTTCACGTCTACAAGGTTTATGCAGTCTACAAGGTTGCAACACCAGATACCCCAGTTACCCCACCTACTCCTGGCACTGGCGAGCACGTCCCAACTGACGGTGTTCCACCAACTCTTGAGCCAGTCGCAGGCAAGAACACTATTATGTTCTACTCTGGCAAGCTGAACAAGGGTGAGACTAGCGTTACCAACACAGGTGAGCACGCTGACGTTGTAGCACCTAACCGCGAGTATTCTCTCGCTGACGGTACTATGGTTAAGCGTTGGATTTCAACTGATGGCACAGTCATTCTCCTGCCAGGTGGTCACTATGATGCTGACTCTATCAAGGATAAAGTCTTTGTTGCTGACTATGTAACAGCTACTCCACCAGACTATGACCCAACACAGAACTATCCTCAGAATGTCTCTCACATTCAGCTCCATTTCCACGCTAATGGCGGTAAGGGTGAGCACGGTGAAACTGTGTACGCAATCTCTGGTGACCCATCTGCTACCGACCTTCCAGTTCGACCAACATTCACTCGCGAGGGATATACCTTCAAGGGTTGGTCTCGAAATGGTCTCGACACCGAAGCAAACGTCATTGTTAACAACAACATGGTTAACCTCAAGAGTATCGGTAAGCGTAGCGAGATTACAGACCCACAAGACCCACATAAGGTCATTGTCGTCTATGACGTCTATGCTGTATGGCAGAAGGACGAGGTGACACCAGACAATCCTGTTACCCCACCAACACCAGATAATCCTGTTAACCCAGTTAACCCAGATACTCCTGGTGGACACAACGGTAACATCACTCCTGGTGAGCCTGGCGGCGGAACTGGTACTGTAACACCAGACAATCCAGTAACTCCTGGTACCGATGGTGATAACTACTTGGGCATTCCTATTCATCATACTCAAGGTGAGCCACAGTATATCAATACTGGCAACGGCGGAACCGCTACTCAGTCCGATAACGCTCCGCAGGGACATTGGGTCGCAAGCGAGTTCGTAGGAACGCACTTCCTAACACGGGCGACGCAGCTTTCCGCAACAGGCATCATTGCTGGTATCGGAGCGATTCTTGCTTCGCTTGGACTTTCTCGTAAGCGCAAGAACCAGTAAGCACGCTTAATGTACTAACCTCTAAGGCTCTCACCCGCGCGCGGTGGGAGCCTTTTATTTCATAGAAAGGATGGTTAAATGAACAAACATAAAGCACATATGGCAGTAACCGCTGGTCTTGCGCTTGGCATGGTTGCAACTATCGCAACCGCTACGCCAGCTATTGCCGAGACAACTGATACGGCAACGCCGACAACTATCTCGGCTGCCAACACTGGCGATATTCTAACGCCAGATGCCAACGGTGATGTTGTCTACACAAATGACAATGGTGCGACAACCAAAGTTAGCATTGTTATTTCAGGTAACGGTTCTAAAGATGAGAACACGGGCGATTTCACTGTGCCAGTTTTGACCTATGACAAGAGCAACTACGACGTTACTTTCAAAGCCAACTTCAATCATAATCAAGGCGGCATGGCTATGACAGGCTATACCAAGATTGATAACGCTGCTGGCAATTACGAGACTAACTCATGGGAAGATGATTATTCAGACTCACTTCCTTACACCATTGACGAGAACGGTGTAACCCACATTAACGTTCATGATACGTTTAATATCAGCACTCAAGATATCGACGGTAATGAAGAAAAATATGGCGGCGTTGCAGCAACATGGATGAAATCATGGGCTGCATACGACAACTTTAAGCTGCAAGTAAACAAAGGTAACGGCGAGTATGCATCAAATGACCCAGCAATCACCTTCACGCCAACAGCCGAGGACATGGGTAATGGTTTCACCATTCCAAAGGCGTCTTTACCAACCAAGGAAGGCTATCATATCAAAGCGTTCCGCACTGATAAGTACGACCAAGATGTACCAGTCAATTTCACAACTGACGGCAATGCAGTGCTCTCACTCGCTGAGTTAACTCACACTCGCATCATGGCTAACGGAGCAACTCGCTACTCTCGTGCTGATACATGGTTCAACGCAATTACACCAGTCTTTGAAGCAGATGTGACAGAGCCAACTCCAACTCCAACTCCCGAACCAGAGCCTACGCCAGAGCCTACGCCAGAGCCTACGCCAGAGCCTACGCCAGAGCCTACGCCAGAGCCTACGCCAGAGCCTACGCCAGAGCCTAATCGTCAAAAGAATACCAAGAAATCTGTACTCCCTAACACAGGAGATACTGCTACAGTATCGAGTGTTCTTGGAACAATCGGAACAATTCTTGTAGCATTAGGTATTCGCAAGAAGAAAAAAAGTAATATCGAGATAGCAAAAATCCCTAGTTGTTTAACTGGGGATTTTCTGCTATACTTGATATGTGGATTTTGTGAACTATAAGTAATACAAGAAGTAATTTGTTACGATATACGTACAAAGTTCATCAAAAAGAAAGGATGTAACAAATGCTAGGAAAAGTAAAACTGTTTTTGCTAACTCTCGTAGCAATGGTTGGACTAGCTGTTCCAGCACTTGCTGCAACATCGCCTGTGGCGACAACCATTACGGAGTTTAGCCTAACCAACCTCAACAAGGAAGCCATCACACGAGTTAATACTAACTCAGACTTCTACATTAAGGTTAAATGGAAAGTAACTCAAGAGGACGCTGACGTACATAACGGCGATTATCTTGAGCTTGAGTTGCCAACGCAGCTGAAATTCCCGTCAACAGAGGGAACTTCATTCCCAATTTATGCACCCGACGGAACTGAGATGGGAACTGCAAACGTCACAGCGGGAAACCCAGGTCGTGTTCGCATTACCTTCAATGACTGGGTAGAGAACAAGTCCGACATTCGCGGTACTCTTTGGCTTGCTGCACACATGAAGGCTGGTACACCACAAGGCGACCAGACCCTCAGCGTCATTGACATCAACACTCACTTCTCTAGCGACATCCATATCAGTGCGTTCACCGATGGCGAGCTTACTGACGAGAACATCGCTAAGTGGGGCGTTAAGACCGACCACAATACCGTTCTTTGGAAGGTACGTCTCAATAACGCTGGTACTACGCTTCACAATGTCAATCTTACTGACACTATTGAGAACTCCTCAACCTATGTTCCTGGCTCATTCCGCATTTATCGCGTTATGATGGATAGCAAGGGCAATGTACTTCCAACCCCAGGTTGGGTAAAGATTACTGATAGCACCACTAAGCCAGTAATTGCTGAGGATGGTCACTCCTTCGCATGGGACTTGTCTGCACTTCCATTCGACGAGAACAACATGTACTGGATTGAGTATGAGACTACTTTCTCAGACCACATTGATAACTCAATTACTCTCACTTCAACTGAGCGTACCCGCTCAAGTGCATGGTCTTATGTAGCTGCTAACTCTGGCGGTCGTGGCAACGGTACTGAGAATCCATCTGACCCTGCAAATCCAGAGACCCCTGGTAATACTGACAATGGCAATACTGAGAACCCTGGCGATGATGGCGACAACCACAATCCTAACCCAGATAACCCAGTAACCCCAGTCAATCCAGACGAGCCTGTAAACCCACAGCCACAGCCTACACCAGAGCCAGAACCTCAACCAACTCCCGAGCCAACTCCCGAGCCAACTCCCGAGCCAACTCCAGAGCCAACTCCAGAGCCAGAGAATCCACCTACACCAAGTAACCCAGATACTCCAGTTGTGCCAGACAATCCTCAACCAGAGAATCCAGTCAACCCACAACCAGAACATCCAACGACTCCTGTTAACCCAGAGCCAAACAAGCCAGAGACTCCCGTGACTCCAAGTACTCCAGAGACTCCTTCCGAGCCATCTGAGAACCCACAGAAGCCATCTGAGGAATCACCTAAGCAGTCTGAGCAGAAGAAATCTACTCATACTAAGAAGGTAGCTGTTCTGCCTAACACAGGCGATAATGCAACATCTATTGCAATGCTCGGCGGCATGATTCTCTCTGGACTAACCATTATCGCAACTGCACGCAAAATGCGCCGATAACGCAATCAAAAACTTTGTGTGAATATTGTGTAGCATGAGAAATCGTGCTACACTTTATTTGTACAAAGAAGAAAGGAACTAACATGGCTCAATATAAATCATACACACACGTACTACGCATTGATAAAGACGAGGTTCGAGGCATCCTCTGCGGAGATGTGGTTGTCATGCCAAAGCTGGACGGTACAAACGCATGCCTATTCATGAAAGATGGCACCGTTCATGCTGGCTCGCGTACGCGCGAAATTAACATGAACAAAGACAATGCTAATTTCTGCAAAACTCTCACCCTTAATGGAGAGAAAGAGTTTCCTCAGATTATTAAGTATCTTGAATCACACCCCGACCATATCGTATATGGCGAATGGCTCGGCGCCGATGGCGAGCGATTCCCTGGTTATATCAAAGATTATCTTAATCATGGATTTTTCATCTTTGATGTATTTGACACAACAGCGGATGAGTATATTCCATATGATACCTATAAGAGTGAATTTGGGGACTATGACAAAATTATTCCTGTAATTGGAACATTCCATAATCCGTCTCGCGAGGAAATTCAATCGCTCCTCGACAAAACCGATTATAACCTCACACCAAATTCAAAAGGCGAAGGCATCGTTATCAAGAATTACAAATTCAGAGACGCATATGGTCATATTCAAATTGCGAAGATTGTGCGCGACGAGTATCTTCAGCAAAAATCCATGCCAAAGAAACCTGTTCTTGCTGGACAAAATGAAGAAAATTTCGTAACTAAATTCTGCACAGATGCGTTCATGAGCAAATGTCAAGCAAAGGTTATGAATACGTTAGACATGGACGAATGGACAAATGACAAAAAGCCAATTGGCATGTTTCTCAATCTTTGTCTGAACGACCTCATGGAAGAAGAATTTTGGGGTCACTTCAAAAAGAAAAAAGGTGCCGTTGACCTAAATCGCATTCAGCAGCTTGTATTTACCCTTTGTCGCAAATACTTGAATATTCAATAAGAAGAAAGAAAACAACTAATGTCTAAACGTTACCCACCGATTTTCAACGTGATTTTATTCGCTGTCGCGGTTTGCATCATCATTATTAACCCAATGACTATGCCGATGCCGTGGATTTCGGCAGTAACTAGCTTCATTGTGTTTGCCATTAGTAGCATTTCGGCGCAGTGGTTTATGTCTACAACCGATATGCAATCTTCGCGATTCATATCGTAATCATCATGCTCTATGCAAAACAGCTATTTGGCAAAGAAGCAAAGGCTAAGTATCACGAAACCATCAAACTTGTTGACGCATATAAGCAATCTAACGATGAAGAAGAATACCGCGAAGTACACTGCAAACTCGTTGATGCGCTGGCACCACTATATATTGAATCAACACTCGTTCTAATAGTCGTTGCGTTGAACATCATTTTCCCAAACTTTTACCAGTTCACTCTATTACAAATAAACTGGTTTGGTCGTGTAGACGTGACAACAGATGCCGCAATTTTGGTAGCCATGTTCCCAATGATGACTGCAATTGTGGCTGGATTCTCAATGCTGTTTGGTATATTGTTCGCTACGTTCAAAGCAGATTCAATGCTTTATTCAAAAGCTCAAAGTGAAATCGAGGAGCAATAATGTTTTGGTTTCTACTCGGATGGTGGTTTGGTAGCGCAGAACATGACGAACCAGAGCGACCAAGATATTTCAAAGAGCCGAAGCCACGAGAGCTGACAAAAGAAGAACGAGCACAAATGCTGAAAACGGTGATATTCTTACTTATCGGCATTCTCGTAATTTATGCTCTGGTACTCGTCTGTTACAACGATACCATTTTTCGCCTATCACAAATATCTCACGCAATCCATTAACTATCGCACACACACAACGAAAGGAAATCACAATGACTAACGAAAATAAATCAGATTTCAAATCATATTATCCACACATCAATGTAACAGATTATTTATCTGAGCGCTATAAAAAGATGCTTCATGACCATATGATTCGTGAACGCGAATATGCAGAAGCTCTTAAACGCGAAGCGGCTGTTAAGTATATTAACTTGTGGTTTCCACTCAACCCAGAGTTCGGCATAACCGAAAATTAAACTTACCAAAAAGGAATCAACCATGCCATCAGTAAAAACAGTAGAAGTCAATTTCACATTTGCATACGTAGATAAGCGACGTAAGTATACCTCCAAGGATTTCGGACTCAAATCAATTCCATATGGCGAGGGTGATGAAGCCGAAGCAGACGGACTTCCAGCATATCAAGAGGAACTCGCACACATCAAAGACGTTCTATGTAGAACCGCTGAAAAGTTCAGCCTTGACAAAGATTGCACCCGCATTACCAAGATGTCTCTAAGTGATGAGTGGATTAGTCTCTGTAATCGTGACGAAAAAGACGGAAAGCTCGACGTTGAAGTAGAGGTCGCCGTTAATGCAACATTTGAACTTCAATTTAAAAAAAGCCGTCAAAGAATGAAAACAAAGAAGCAAACGTTATTGACGACCGCTTACTTTGTGCACTAAACGAATTTTCAGTATTGGCTCATGGGCACGCAATGTGCAATTATTGGAGTTGTGAATAGAAAGAAGTTACCATCATGATTCAAAACACAATGCAGCCAATCATACTCTTGATAGCATATCTTTCAGCAGCTACGCTTCTCATATTTGCGCGCATATTGCAAGAGCAATATTCTGATGGTGATGGTGCGTCTGTGTCTCATGTTATCGGCAGCGTGATTGAGATTTTAATCGGAAGCGACGTGGGCTTACTGCTTTTGCCATTGTTTATTACTTGTGTGTCCAACATCATTTATTGGCTAGAATCACCGTTACTAAATATTTAATGGTGCCCGTAACTAACGAAAGAAACCACCATCATGCACACCCCACGACACTATCCATTACACCTCATCATCGTACCAATCATGGAGCTTGCGCTTATGCTTGCAATCGCAGCATACATTACAACAATTGACATGAACCTGTTGTATCTACTCTCCATACCACTAGGCGCAAGTATTGCATATTTTCTAAGTCCACGAACGATTGAGGATTATTACGACCACGACTACACGAAGTACGAGCAATCAATTGCGCTTATGGTAACTAACTTACTTTGTCTTATGGTTGTCACGTACTACAACGTGCCCGTGTTTGTAGCAATTCTTGTTTACGTTGGCATCTATTCAATCACCAGAAAGGCTCTTACCCATGACCTATTACAACATGCGCCACACACATCATAAGCGTGAATCCTGGATTAAACGATTGCTCTCCATGACCAGGCACGGTTGGCTGAGCGCTTGGGCGCGTAAGCGCCCATAAGCGAAGCGTGTGCCGTGTGAGCGCAGCGAACAGAACACGTATCGAAAACGCGCCAACTGCCGTGCCAAAATCACGCCAACTGCCGTGGCATACATTGTACATACATTGTACATACACGTATGAATTTTGCCGTTATCGGCAAAATTAGTTCACATTGAATTACTCTTGACACAAGTTAGCCACGGTTAACTTGTGATTACTCATCGCGGCATATGAGCAATCGCTCATATGTTATCGCGCTCAGTGAGCAAACATTCATACATTCCTGGCGCGTACTGCCGAAAACATTTGTTAATTCCGTGTCCAACAAACATGCCGCCTTTCCCTTGACCAAGGCGCGAATTGGTTTGGAGCGCCAGCGACAAACGTGCGCCGTGTGAGCGAAGCGAACCGAATATTCAACCGAACAAATCCGCCAATCGTTGCAAAGATTAAAGATTGCGAAAATTGCACGCATGCAAAATTTGCACAATTTTCGAACAATTGGCAGCGTTTTTTTCCGACACACGTTTGCGATACAAGTTGTCAATTATTGACCCACGCCTATCGCAAACTCATTAAGGTCGGGCACTCGTCACGCTGCATGCTCACGCACTCGCGTTCCTCGAAACCACCCTCCCAAGAAAGGGAAGACCGAGCAACTTGCCGCCACCGATTGTTTCCATTGTGTTACGAAAGTTAGCTATAGTTAACACGGCATCGCGCAAACAAGAGTGGACATTTGTCCACTCGGTTGTTCTGCATTTAATACATCAAAAGTTTAACTAATTATTGCCAAACAACAAACTGAACAAATCCGCCAGTTGTTGCAAATCAGTAAAGATGAAAACTCGTTCCCGATAGCCACGCGCGATAGCAAGTTGTTGATTTTCAACAAGACTGCATCGCGCAATCGCTATCGGGCATCGCTCATGTCAATTCGGGTAAGCGCACCACTTATAAAAGTTAGCTTACGCTAACTCATAACGCAACTTGTTAAATCGGTCAGACGCGTTCTAACATATGAGCAATTATTCATATGTCGTCTCACGCTCAAATGTTTCCATTCTGTTAACAACATTATCAAATCGAACAAATCCGCCAGTTGTAGCAAGCATTAAAGATGAAAGCTCAATTCCCGACACACGTCAGCGATAACCATAGTCAATAATTGACACACGTCTATCGCGCACTCATACGGTCGGGTTCGTCACAACGCGGCTCCCGCCGCGTCGTTCCTCAAACCACCCTCCCGAAGAAGGGGAAAGATTGCATCGTTCGCTCAATGACATATGAGCAATCATTCATACGTTCTCACGCAACTTGTCAAACTGAGCAAATCCGCCACTCGTTGCAAAGATTAAAGATAAAAACTTATCACCCGATAGTCACGCGCGATATCAAGTTGTTGATTATCAACATCACCCCATCGCGCCAACTTGCCAGCCCTCACCAGAACACGCCAACTTGCCCACTCCAGACCGCTCACCCTCAATCGTAAAATGAAAAAATACACACCCGACGCCCCCAAGCCATTTCCTAATTTCATAGTGCCAGCACGACGACACGGAGACTGCCTGGCTTTTTAAACATTTTGCTTTTCCCCGATGAAAAACGTATAACTTTGATTTTTCTGAACTATATGGGCAAATCAAAAAATTTTCATCAGTTTTAGCGTCCTGTCGAGCGTCGGCGTTCCCGCCTTTCAATTTACACTGTGCCACACAAAGCAGTAGGGGGAAGTGGGGAATGAATTGTTTTTTAGAAAGCAACTTTTGAACGGAGCGAAGAAAAGACGCAAATAACTAACATACTTATCCGTTGCAGCGGTAACAATTAAAAACGGTGGAAGTAAACTTTATAGAACAGCAGTAATGGTAAGCGACACGTACCGACTAAAAATTCACTTCGCGAACGAATTGCAGCGGTTACAATTTGGAGCGGTGGAAGTAAAATTTATAGAACAGCAGTAATGGTTAGCGACCAGACTAATCTAAAATTTCCCATGCGTGCATAATGCAGCGGTTACAAAAAAATTACAAAAATACCGCTTACTGGGCAAAAAGCTACCGTTCACCGATTTTTTTACAAATTCTCGCATGCAAATTTAGCGAAAAAAAGCTTGACAAGCGTTTTGCCGCGTGGTATAATTTTCGCGTGGCGAAGACAGAGCGAAAATTATACCCGCTTATGCCAAATGCGCAGTCGCGTACATCGCGTATTTGCGCGTTACCAGAATTTGTGAAAACGGTTAGAACTAGCTTTTTCCTGGTTTACGCGCTAAGCGGTATTTTGTTAAATTTTAGCAGCGGTAACTATTTGCACGCGGGATACTCAAAATTTTAGATTAGCTGGATACGCTAATTACAGCGGTAGTGATAAATTTTGACGTTGGCGCTTCAAATTGCAGCGGTAGCGGTTTGTTCGCAGCAGTTAGAATTTTTTTAATCGGAGTGAAACGCTTATTACAGCGGTAGTGATAAAGTTTGACGTTGGCGTTTTGAATTGCAGCGGTAACAACGGATATAATGTTATGTTAGTTATTTGCTTATTTCTTTGCACTACGTTAAAGTTGCTTAAAAAATATTTATGACTCAATGACCTACGTAGCTTTTTAGTGGCAAGTGTAAATTGGCAGGTCGCCTCACGCCGCACTCTAAGTCCTCAAAACTCATTCAATTTTTCGATTTCCTCAAATAGTTCCACGAAAATAAAAGTCAAGAGTTTTTAATCGGTACGCAAAATTGTTCAAAAAGCTCAGGTCGTCTAACCGTGCCTGTGCCAGATATGAAATTAGGAAATAGCTCGGCGGCTATGGGGGTTGGTGTGTATTTTTTCATTTTACGATTGAGGGTGAGCGGTCTGGAGTGGGCAAGTTGGCGTGTTCTGGTGAGGGCTGGCAAGTTGGCGCGATGGGGTGATGTTGATAATCAACAACTTGATATCGCGCGTGACTATCGGGTGATAAGTTTTTATCTTTAATCTTTGCAACGAGTGGCGGATTTGCTCAGTTTGACAAGTTGCGTGAGAACGTATGAATGATTGCTCATATGTCATTGAGCGAACGATGCAATCTTTCCCCTTCTTCGGGAGGGTGGTTTGAGGAACGACGCGGCGGGAGCCGCGTTGTGACGAACCCGACCGTATGAGTGCGCGATAGACGTGTGTCAATTATTGACTATGGTTATCGCTGACGTGTGTCGGGAATTGAGCTTTCATCTTTAATGCTTGCTACAACTGGCGGATTTGTTCGATTTGATAATGTTGTTAACAGAATGGAAACATTTGAGCGTGAGACGACATATGAATAATTGCTCATATGTTAGAACGCGTCTGACCGATTTAACAAGTTGCGTTATGAGTTAGCGTAAGCTAACTTTTATAAGTGGTGCGCTTACCCGAATTGACATGAGCGATGCCCGATAGCGATTGCGCGATGCAGTCTTGTTGAAAATCAACAACTTGCTATCGCGCGTGGCTATCGGGAACGAGTTTTCATCTTTACTGATTTGCAACAACTGGCGGATTTGTTCAGTTTGTTGTTTGGCAATAATTAGTTAAACTTTTGATGTATTAAATGCAGAACAACCGAGTGGACAAATGTCCACTCTTGTTTGCGCGATGCCGTGTTAACTATAGCTAACTTTCGTAACACAATGGAAACAATCGGTGGCGGCAAGTTGCTCGGTCTTCCCTTTCTTGGGAGGGTGGTTTCGAGGAACGCGAGTGCGTGAGCATGCAGCGTGACGAGTGCCCGACCTTAATGAGTTTGCGATAGGCGTGGGTCAATAATTGACAACTTGTATCGCAAACGTGTGTCGGAAAAAAACGCTGCCAATTGTTCGAAAATTGTGCAAATTTTGCATGCGTGCAATTTTCGCAATCTTTAATCTTTGCAACGATTGGCGGATTTGTTCGGTTGAATATTCGGTTCGCTTCGCTCACACGGCGCACGTTTGTCGCTGGCGCTCCAAACCACCCGCGCCTTGGTCAAGGGAAAGGCGGCATGTTTGTTGGACACGGAATTAACAAATGTTTTTCGGCAGTACGCGCCAGGAATGTATGAATGTTTGCTTGACGAGCGCGATAACATATGAGCGATTGCTCATATGCCGTGATGAGTAATCACAAGTTAACCGTGGCTAACTTGTGTGTCAAGAGTAATTCATGTGAACTAATTTTGCCGATAACGGCAAAATTCATTAGCGTATGTACAATGTATGTACAATGTATACCACGGCAGTTGGCGTGATTTTGGCACGGCAGTTGGCGCGTTTTCGATACGTGTTCTGTTCGCTGCGCTCACACGGCACACGCTTCGCTTATGGGCGCTTACGCGCCCAAGCGCTCAGCCAACCGTGCCTGGTCATGGAGAGCAATCGTTTAATCCAGGATTCACGCTTATGATGTGTGTGGCGCATGTTGTAATAGGTCATGGGTAAGAGCCTTTCTGGTGATTGAATAGATGCCAACGTAAACAAGAATTGCTACAAACACGGGCACGTTGTAGTACGTGACAACCATAAGACAAAGTAAGTTAGTTACCATAAGCGCAATTGATTGCTCGTACTTCGTGTAGTCGTGGTCGTAATAATCCTCAATCGTTCGTGGACTTAGAAAATATGCAATACTTGCGCCTAGTGGTATGGAGAGTAGATACAACAGGTTCATGTCAATTGTTGTAATGTATGCTGCGATTGCAAGCATAAGCGCAAGCTCCATGATTGGTACGATGATGAGGTGTAATGGATAGTGTCGTGGGGTGTGCATGATGGTGGTTTCTTTCGTTAGTTACGGGCACCATTAAATATTTAGTAACGGTGATTCTAGCCAATAAATGATGTTGGACACACAAGTAATAAACAATGGCAAAAGCAGTAAGCCCACGTCGCTTCCGATTAAAATCTCAATCACGCTGCCGATAACATGAGACACAGACGCACCATCACCATCAGAATATTGCTCTTGCAATATGCGCGCAAATATGAGAAGCGTAGCTGCTGAAAGATATGCTATCAAGAGTATGATTGGCTGCATTGTGTTTTGAATCATGATGGTAACTTCTTTCTATTCACAACTCCAATAATTGCACATTGCGTGCCCATGAGCCAATACTGAAAATTCGTTTAGTGCACAAAGTAAGCGGTCGTCAATAACGTTTGCTTCTTTGTTTTCATTCTTTGACGGCTTTTTAAATTGAAGTTCAAATGTTGCATTAACGGCGACCTCTACTTCAACGTCGAGCTTTCCGTCTTTTTCGTCACGATTACAGAGACTAATCCACTCATCACTTAGAGACATCTTGGTAATGCGGGTGCAATCTTTGTCAAGGCTGAACTTTTCAGCGGTTCTACATAGAACGTCTTTGATGTGTGCGAGTTCCTCTTGATATGCTGGAAGTCCGTCTGCTTCGGCTTCATCACCCTCGCCATATGGAATTGATTTGAGTCCGAAATCCTTGGAGGTATACTTACGTCGCTTATCTACGTATGCAAATGTGAAATTGACTTCTACTGTTTTTACTGATGGCATGGTTGATTCCTTTTTGGTAAGTTTAATTTTCGGTTATGCCGAACTCTGGGTTGAGTGGAAACCACAAGTTAATATATTTAACAGCTGCTCTGCGTTTAAGAGCTTCTGCATATTCGCGTTCACGAATCATATGGTCATGAAGCATCTTTTTATAGCGCTCAGATAAATAATCTGTTACATTGATGTGTGGATAATATGATTTGAAATCTGATTTATTTTCGTTAGTCATTGTGATTTCCTTTCGTTGTGTGTGTGCGATAGTTAATGGATTGCGTGAGATATTTGTGATAGGCGAAAAATGGTATCGTTGTAACAGACGAGTACCAGAGCATAAATTACGAGAATGCCGATAAGTAAGAATATCACCGTTTTCAGCATTTGTGCTCGTTCTTCTTTTGTCAGCTCTCGTGGCTTCGGCTCTTTGAAATATCTTGGTCGCTCTGGTTCGTCATGTTCTGCGCTACCAAACCACCATCCGAGTAGAAACCAAAACATTATTGCTCCTCGATTTCACTTTGAGCTTTTTGAATAAAGCATTGAATCTGCTTTTGAACGTAGCGAACAATATACCAAACAGCATTGAGAATCCAGCCACAATTGCAGTCATCATTGGGAACATGGCTACCAAAATTGCGGCATCTGTTGTCACGTCTACACGACCAAACCAGTTTATTTGTAATAGAGTGAACTGGTAAAAGTTTGGGAAAATGATGTTCAACGCAACGACTATTAGAACGAGTGTTGATTCAATATATAGTGGTGCCAGCGCATCAACGAGTTTGCAGTGTACTTCGCGGTATTCTTCTTCATCGTTAGATTGCTTATATGCGTCAACAAGTTTGATGGTTTCGTGATACTTAGCCTTTGCTTCTTTGCCAAATAGCTGTTTTGCATAGAGCATGATGATTACGATATGAATCGCGAAGATTGCATATCGGTTGTAGACATAAACCACTGCGCCGAAAATGCTACTAATGGCAAAACACAATGAAGTTTAGTTACTGCCGAAACCACGGCATCGGCATAGTCATTGGGTTAATAATGATGATGCAAACCGCGACAGCGAATAAAAATCACGTTGAAAAATCGGTGGGTAACGTTTAGACATTAGTTGTTTTCTTTCTTCTTATTGAATATTCAAGTATTTGCGACAAAGGGTAAATACAAGCTGCTGAATGCGATTTAGGTCAACGGCACCTTTTTTTCTTTTTGAAGTGACCCCAAAAATTCTTCTTCCATGAGGTCGTTCAGACAAAGATTGAGAAACATGCCAATTGGCTTTTTGTCATTTGTCCATTCGTCCATGTCTAACGTATTCATAACCTTTGCTTGACATTTGCTCATGAACGCATCTGTGCAGAATTTAGTTACGAAATTTTTCTTCATTTTTGTCCAGCAAGAACAGGTTTCTTTTGGCATGGATTTTTTTGCTGAAGATACTCGTCGCGCACAATCTTCGCAATTTGAATATGACCATATGCGTCTCTGAATTTGTAATTCTTGATAACGATGCCTTCGCCTTTTGAATTTGGTGTGAGGTTATAATCGGTTTTGTCGAGGAGCGATTGAATTTCCTCGCGAGACGGATTATGGAATGTTCCAATTACAGGAATAATTTTGTCATAGTCCCCAAATTCACTCTTATAGGTATCATATGGAATATACTCATCCGCTGTTGTGTCAAATACATCAAAGATGAAAAATCCATGATTAAGATAATCTTTGATATAACCAGGGAATCGCTCGCCATCGGCGCCGAGCCATTCGCCATATACGATATGGTCGGGGTGTGATTCAAGATACTTAATAATCTGAGGAAACTCTTTCTCTCTCCATTAAGGGTGAGAGTTTTGCAGAAATTAGCATTGTCTTTGTTCATGTTAATTTCGCGCGTACGCGAGCCAGCATGAACGGTGCCATCTTTCATGAATAGGCATGCGTTTGTACCGTCCAGCTTTGGCATGACAACCACATCTCCGCAGAGGATGCCTCGAACCTCGTCTTTATCAATGCGTAGTACGTGTGTGTATGATTTATATTGAGCCATGTTAGTTCCTTTCTTCTTTGTACAAATAAAGTGTAGCACGATTTCTCATGCTACACAATATTCACACAAAGTTTTTTGATTGCGTTATCGGCGCATTTTGCGTGCAGTTGCGATAATGGTTAGTCCAGAGAGAATCATGCCGCCGAGCATTGCAATAGATGTTGCATTATCGCCTGTGTTAGGCAGAACAGCTACCTTCTTAGTATGAGTAGATTTCTTCTGCTCAGACTGCTTAGGTGATTCCTCAGATGGCTTCTGTGGGTTCTCAGATGGCTCGGAAGGAGTCTCTGGAGTACTTGGAGTCACGGGAGTCTCTGGCTTGTTTGGCTCTGGGTTAACAGGAGTCGTTGGATGTTCTGGTTGTGGGTTGACTGGATTCTCTGGTTGAGGATTGTCTGGCACAACTGGAGTATCTGGGTTACTTGGTGTAGGTGGATTCTCTGGCTCTGGAGTTGGCTCTGGAGTTGGCTCGGGAGTTGGCTCGGGAGTTGGCTCGGGAGTTGGTTGAGGTTCTGGCTCTGGTGTAGGCTGTGGCTGTGGGTTTACAGGCTCGTCTGGATTGACTGGGGTTACTGGGTTATCTGGGTTAGGATTGTGGTTGTCGCCATCATCGCCAGGGTTCTCAGTATTGCCATTGTCAGTATTACCAGGGGTCTCTGGATTTGCAGGGTCAGATGGATTCTCAGTACCGTTGCCACGACCGCCAGAGTTAGCAGCTACATAAGACCATGCACTTGAGCGGGTACGCTCAGTTGAAGTGAGAGTAATTGAGTTATCAATGTGGTCTGAGAAAGTAGTCTCATACTCAATCCAGTACATGTTGTTCTCGTCGAATGGAAGTGCAGACAAGTCCCATGCGAAGGAGTGACCATCCTCAGCAATTACTGGCTTAGTGGTGCTATCAGTAATCTTTACCCAACCTGGGGTTGGAAGTACATTGCCCTTGCTATCCATCATAACGCGATAAATGCGGAATGAGCCAGGAACATAGGTTGAGGAGTTCTCAATAGTGTCAGTAAGATTGACATTGTGAAGCGTAGTACCAGCGTTATTGAGACGTACCTTCCAAAGAACGGTATTGTGGTCGGTCTTAACGCCCCACTTAGCGATGTTCTCGTCAGTAAGCTCGCCATCGGTGAACGCACTGATATGGATGTCGCTAGAGAAGTGAGTGTTGATGTCAATGACGCTGAGGGTCTGGTCGCCTTGTGGTGTACCAGCCTTCATGTGTGCAGCAAGCCAAAGAGTACCGCGAATGTCGGACTTGTTCTCTACCCAGTCATTGAAGGTAATGCGAACACGACCTGGGTTTCCCGCTGTGACGTTTGCAGTTCCCATCTCAGTTCCGTCGGGTGCATAAATTGGGAATGAAGTTCCCTCTGTTGACGGGAATTTCAGCTGCGTTGGCAACTCAAGCTCAAGATAATCGCCGTTATGTACGTCAGCGTCCTCTTGAGTTACTTTCCATTTAACCTTAATGTAGAAGTCTGAGTTAGTATTAACTCGTGTGATGGCTTCCTTGTTGAGGTTGGTTAGGCTAAACTCCGTAATGGTTGTCGCCACAGGCGATGTTGCAGCAAGTGCTGGAACAGCTAGTCCAACCATTGCTACGAGAGTTAGCAAAAACAGTTTTACTTTTCCTAGCATTTGTTACATCCTTTCTTTTTGATGAACTTTGTACGTATATCGTAACAAATTACTTCTTGTATTACTTATAGTTCACAAAATCCACATATCAAGTATAGCAGAAAATCCCCAGTTAAACAACTAGGGATTTTGCTATCTCGATATTACTTTTTCTTCTTGCGAATACCTAATGCTACAAGAATTGTTCCGATTGTTCCAAGAACACTCGATACTGTAGCAGTATCTCCTGTGTTAGGGAGTACAGATTTCTTGGTATTCTTTTGACGATTAGGCTCTGGCGTAGGCTCTGGCGTAGGCTCTGGCGTAGGCTCTGGCGTAGGCTCTGGCGTAGGCTCTGGCGTAGGCTCTGGCGTAGGCTCTGGTTCGGGAGTTGGAGTTGGAGTTGGCTCTGTCACATCTGCTTCAAAGACTGGTGTAATTGCGTTGAACCATGTATCAGCACGAGAGTAGCGAGTTGCTCCGTTAGCCATGATGCGAGTGTGAGTTAACTCAGCGAGTGAGAGCACTGCATTGCCGTCAGTTGTGAAATTGACTGGTACATCTTGGTCGTACTTTATCAGTGCGGAACGCTTTGATATGATAGCCTTCCTTGGTTGGTAAAGACGCCTTTTGGAATGGTGAAACCATTACCCATGTCCTCGGCTGTTGGCGTGAAGGTGATTGCTGGGTCATTTGATGCATACTCGCCGTTACCTTTGTTTACTTGCAGCTTAAAGTTGTCGTATGCAGCCCATGATTTCATCCATGTTGCTGCAACGCCGCCATATTTTTCTTCATTACCGTCGATATCTTGAGTGCTGATATTAAACGTATCATGAACGTTAATGTGGGTTACACCGTTCTCGTCAATGGTGTAAGGAAGTGAGTCTGAATAATCATCTTCCCATGAGTTAGTCTCGTAATTGCCAGCAGCGTTATCAATCTTGGTATAGCCTGTCATAGCCATGCCGCCTTGATTATGATTGAAGTTGGCTTTGAAAGTAACGTCGTAGTTGCTCTTGTCATAGGTCAAAACTGGCACAGTGAAATCGCCCGTGTTCTCATCTTTAGAACCGTTACCTGAAATAACAATGCTAACTTTGGTTGTCGCACCATTGTCATTTGTGTAGACAACATCACCGTTGGCATCTGGCGTTAGAATATCGCCAGTGTTGGCAGCCGAGATAGTTGTCGGCGTTGCCGTATCAGTTGTCTCGGCAATAGCTGGCGTAGCGGTTGCGATAGTTGCAACCATGCCAAGCGCAAGACCAGCGGTTACTGCCATATGTGCTTTATGTTTGTTCATTTAACCATCCTTTCTATGAAATAAAAGGCTCCCACCGCGCGCGGGTGAGAGCCTTAGAGGTTAGTACATTAAGCGTGCTTACTGGTTCTTGCGCTTACGAGAAAGTCCAAGCGAAGCAAGAATCGCTCCGATACCAGCAATGATGCCTGTTGCGGAAGCTGCGTCGCCCGTGTTAGGAAGTGCGTTCCTACGAACTCGCTTGCGCACCCAATGTCCCTGCGGAGCGTTATCGGACTGAGTAGCGGTTCCGCCGTTGCCAGTATTGATATACTGTGGCTCACCTTGAGTATGATGAATAGGAATGCCCAAGTAGTTATCACCATCGGTACCAGGAGTTACTGGATTGTCTGGTGTTACAGTACCAGTTCCGCCGCCAGGCTCACCAGGAGTGATGTTACCGTTGTGTCCACCAGGAGTATCTGGGTTAACTGGGTTAACAGGATTATCTGGTGTTGGTGGGGTAACAGGATTGTCTGGTGTCACCTCGTCCTTCTGCCATACAGCATAGACGTCATAGACGACAATGACCTTATGTGGGTCTTGTGGGTCTGTAATCTCGCTACGCTTACCGATACTCTTGAGGTTAACCATGTTGTTGTTAACAATGACGTTTGCTTCGGTGTCGAGACCATTTCGAGACCAACCCTTGAAGGTATATCCCTCGCGAGTGAATGTTGGTCGAACTGGAAGGTCGGTAGCAGATGGGTCACCAGAGATTGCGTACACAGTTTCACCGTGCTCACCCTTACCGCCATTAGCGTGGAAATGGAGCTGAATGTGAGAGACATTCTGAGGATAGTTCTGTGTTGGGTCATAGTCTGGTGGAGTAGCTGTTACATAGTCAGCAACAAAGACTTTATCCTTGATAGAGTCAGCATCATAGTGACCACCTGGCAGGAGAATGACTGTGCCATCAGTTGAAATCCAACGCTTAACCATAGTACCGTCAGCGAGAGAATACTCGCGGTTAGGTGCTACAACGTCAGCGTGCTCACCTGTGTTGGTAACGCTAGTCTCACCCTTGTTCAGCTTGCCAGAGTAGAACATAATAGTGTTCTTGCCTGCGACTGGCTCAAGAGTTGGTGGAACACCGTCAGTTGGGACGTGCTCGCCAGTGCCAGGAGTAGGTGGGGTAACTGGGGTATCTGGTGTTGCAACCTTGTAGACTGCATAAACCTTGTAGACGTGAACAACGGAGCCGTCAGTATCATTCTCAACGGTGAATCCAACGCTAGAGAAGTCTACGTGGTCGTTACCGAGAACAAAGGTAGTAGACGCACCTGGGTCTTTTGCCCAACCAACGAACTCATAGCCAGCCTTCTCAGCCTTTGGAGCAGCAACGTTAGTGGCTTCTGCTGGGTTAGCATTGGCAGTGGTTGAGGTCGTGTCGGTAGAACCAGCGATAGTGCCGCCGTTGGCGTCAAAGATGTAGGTATTCTTATGCTGTGTAGCAGGAGCGTTCTGCTTCCAGATAGCATAGACGCGACGAACATGAACGTCAGTTGTACCGTCAACTGACTCGTCAGCAGTGATACTAGAGAAGTTAGCGGAGTTTACACCAAGAGACTCTGCTTCGGTTGAAGCGTTAGAAGCTCCCCAACCAACGAAGGTGTAACCGTCGCGAACCATTGCTGGTGCAGAAATTGCATCTACATCGCTATCATTACCGCGAACAACGGTTGAGTGAATGACGTTCTCGTCATCTGCGACGTGTCCACCATTACCCATAAAGACATAGCGATACTCGTCGGTACGTGTCTGAGAGTTGTCCTTCCAAATTGCATAGAGGGTATAAACCTCGTCTGTCTTGGTTGGAAGTGCGCCGTCAGTAGTGTGACCTGGAATGTGCTCTGCGTCACGGATGCCCATTGCTTCGGTTAGGGTACGCGCAGATGCAATGGTGGAGTTCTTATCGTGAGAGAAGCCAGCAAGAGTGAAGCCATCGCGGGTCATCTTAGTTGCAGCCTTTACGTTAGGCATATCAGCTGGAAGGAAGTTATGACGCTCAAGCATTGTGTCGAGACCACCCTCGAAATGACCTCCGTTAGCGTTAATAACAAGTCGATATTGAACGTCATTGTTGCCGTCTTTGTCCTGCCAGACTGCGTGGAAAGTCTCACCGTTGACGGTATCAATCTCACGAGTCTCACCTGGAGCCATTTCATCGCTGCCGCCATCAGTTACCCACTTAACGACGGTATGACCGTCTGGGTCAGTTAGACCAGATGGGGCTGTGACCTTCGTACCCTCGCCACCAACAAACTTAGTACCATTGAGCGAAACGTCACTTACAAACTGAACCGCCATCTTGTCGGTTGGCACGCCATCACGAACATTTGGAATGTTACCCTGTGTAAAGGTAATGTTTGTGGACGTTGGTGCAGCGGTTGGCGTGGTTGTTGGATTGGTAGTAGGCGTGGTACCTGCTGGGGTTGCAGCTTGCTTCCAAATAGCGTAAACGGTGTGATACACATGACCGTCATGGTCGCGCTCAAGAGTCATTGGATTCTCGCCAGCAATAACTGACATGAAGTTAACATTGGTTACTCCGAGGTTTGACATTGCATCAGATGTTGCTGCCTTACCCCAACCAACAAAGTCGTATCCATCACGAACAACAGTTGGTGCTGGGACATTATCATCGGTCATACCAGAGGTTGCTGGTACCTCAACGATTGTGTCAGTGCCGTTAGCTGCATGACCGCCGTTAGCGTCAAAACGATAGACTGGCTGCTCAGTCTCGCCAGTAATATTCAGCTTAATCTGATAGATAGCATAGAGCTTGCGTGTATGAGTTACATTACCGTTTGCGTCTGTAGTATCTGTAACCTGTGTCTGGCTTGCGTCAACGGTATACACACCCTTAATACCCTTAGAGTCGGTATATGAAAGGTCTGCCCAGCCAACAAATGTCATACCTGGCTTAGACGGCGTAGCTGGAGAATTTACAGACGCGCTATCTGAGTCAAGTGTGACAGTTTTAGTGGTTGAACCGTCTGCAAATGTGCCGCCATTAGTGTCAAATACATAATTCCACTTCTCGGTGGTGGCTGCTGGTGCAGCAGGTGGTTCTGCCACAGCAGGTGTTCCAGCCGTTACTGTAGAGTTTTCCTCAGTTGGAGTAATTGCTCCTGGGGTGGACTCCTCTGTAGACGCGGTTGGTGTGGCTGGGGTCTCAGTCTCAGTGGTAGCTGGCTGAGGAGTCTCAGCTGGTGCTGGATTAGCTGGCGCTTCGGCAGTTGTCGGAGTTCCAGTATCAGCGGTTTCGGCGAGAGCTGGAGCCACATTTGAAATGACGGTGGAAAAAGCCATCACTCCAGTTACAATGCCAGCGGTAATTCGCCTTTTAGTTTCATTCTTGAAAAAATCAGCCATACATTTCCTTTCTATTTGGCTGCATTAGCATTTATTCATTATATCACAAAGTCTACATATCGCGCAACAGCGGGTTCAAGATAATTTTTGAGCAAATTGTTATGTTAAAGACGCGAGCTAACATTTGTTAACCCGCGTCAGCATCTTATTCAATTTTACTCGCCTACGTGAATCTTCACGCCATTTGGTTGCATGAACGTCTTTTGTCGTACAAGCGCCGTGATTACTCCAATTACTGAGTAACCGATTGGGTACAATTTCTCATAAGACTCATTACCTTCAACAATTACGTCGAAACTAACATTGAGTTCTGGCTTGTAGTGCATGCAAAGCGGGTCTGATTTAGTCATAGTGAGAGTTCCATCAAAGTCGCAGATTTGCACACTCTGAATATCGTGACTATCTCTGTAAGATTCCTTCACACCCTCTACGGCAGCGTCCAGATTTTCGTTAAGTAGCTCAAGAAATTCAATCACTGGATGTCCGAAGGCGTATACCGACCCCTTAATACAATCGAAATCATTTGCGTCGTCATGTACTAAGTCGTATAAGAGGTCGCGCTCTGGCGAGCAAACCAACCTGTTCAAATGTTCACTATTGTACGGATATGTACTATTTTTGAACAAACTCGCTCCTTGGACTCACAACTACGTCGGGGAATTTCCAAGTTACATTGCAAGAAAATTTACGATTCATTTTTACACCGTTTCATTAGATACGAACATTACAATCGTGCGTGCGTCATGACCATATGCCGCGTAGCCACTACACGTAACAGCAAATATCACTTTGTGATGACCGTCGAGACGTGATGTAATATCCGCGGAGTCATTCTTTGCGGTTGCGTTATCGTAGAAATCCTTTTTCCCACTTAGCAAGTCTTTCTGGACTCATCGTTGGTGTATTGCGAACGTCGGTATAGTTAGCGTCAACCTTCATTGCGGCAACGGGCGTATAAGTGCTTGTCCAGTTCACCTTATCCCACCAAGTTAGCGTGCCAAGCTCATTAAAGTTAGCCTGGGTAAACTTTTCTCCGAGGTCGTGGAACATAGTGCCCGCGTTCATTTTGTGACCATAGATAATCTTAGTTGGATTAGTTAGGCTACTTTGATTATCAAGAAATACTGTGCCAGATTGGGAGTAGTTTCCCCAAATATCACGATATAAATAATATTCCTCATCGTTAGCTGGTGCAATTCCTACTGGATTGTTTACGCGCGTCCCGTCTATTTTGACCCACGCCTTAGCGTCTGGCGCTTTCTGTGCAAGCTGGTCTGGGTTAACTGGTGCGTCGTTCGCTTCAATTAAGTTGCCAGCTTCATCAAACTGAGCTGTGTTGTCTGGCTCAACGTCCGAATACAAATCTTCAATAGCTTGACCCTGTAACATGGGCGTAATGTACTGAAATGCCGAGTAACCAATGAGTACAACTCCAATAATCATCGTGACTATTGAAAAGAAAATAGCTATTCTACGCTTGAGTTGTTTGTTCATTTCCCTCCTTCTACATATGAATAGTGCCTACTCAATTTTCGAGTAGACACTATTATAGTTGATATTAAGTTGTTTTGCAATCTTTGTTAAACGCCGAGCAGTGAAGAACCACCAAGGACGTTTGCAAACTGACTGAACTTGCCAGCAGAGTAAATAATATACACAATCCAGATGCCAACGATTGCAGCAATCTTAATAAACGCCTGGGTGTAATTGCCGTCTTTGAAATCGCCAAAGATTTAAATACGAGTGGTACTGAGAAGCCGAGTGCCGCAATACCAATAACGATGGCGATGAGCGCTTCGATACCACTCTGAGTGCTAGTCAGCCATGAGATAATGCCAGAGAAATTCATATGTCCTCCTTTCAAGTAACTTTGTAAACGTTTACGTTTATATCAACTCGCGCGCGAGGTTGCAACTTAATAAACCTTGCCCGCCCGTTATGACGGGCAAGATTTTAACTACTTCTTAGGGTTACGCTTTGTATTGAGCCTATTAGCACGCTGTTCAAGTCGTGCCATCTTGCGCTCCATACCGTTAGCCATAGCTGCGCGCTCCTCAGCACTCTTGCCAGGAAGGTGGTCTACGACCTTTTCCTTAAAGAAGCGCTTTACTTGAGCCTTAGCCTTTCGGTCTTCGCGAATCTTTGCCTGGACTCGCTGCTTTGGTTGAGCAGGAGCCTTTGGTTTAGCCTTAGCTGCCGCCTTGTTCTTCTCAATCTTGTCCGCAACTGAGTCGATAATTCTCTGCTCGCGTGCTGCTGCTTCCTCAGCCTTCTTGGCTTGCTTAGCTGCTTTCTTAGCCTGTCGCTTGCTTGTAGGCTTTCTTGCTGCCCTTCTTGACATCTTGAACCGTCTCTGGTTTGTCGCCAACATGAGAGTTATCAAGATTCTCAGCACTAGCCTGTGTTACGGCACCGCCGTCAACAACTGCATCAAGAGGAACTGTTGGAGCATTGAGTGCGCCATTAGCGCCAAGACCCTCCATGCCGCTCTCAAGCGCAACCTCAGCGGCGTTCTCGGAATTGTTAATTCCGTCTCCACCTGTAAACTCGAAGTTGTTGTAGGCTTTCTTGAGTGCGTTAACTCGGTCGTTGCCCTTCATTTCACTGGACACGTCCTTGAAATGTTTGAATGCGCTACCTGCGATATTGCCGCCAGAAGGTTTGAAGTTCTTAGCCGTGTCAACCGCATGTTTAGCTGAACTGACTGCCAATGAAGCGCCAACACTTGCCGCTGTACTCCTACCAATGCTAAATGCTTCGCCGAACGAAGAACCACTCTTATGAGCGTCACGAGCCGCTGTTACGCCGTCCTTAATACTGGAAGTTCCAGCATGGGCAAGTCCTCGTCCAAGAACAGCTGCGCCAGTAAGACCAGCAACCGCACCAGTTGTAGCGCCGCCAACGACTTTACCAAGCATGGAGTCTTTCTGTAGACCTCCGCCGAGTGCAGATTCGCCCATCTTAGGCATACCACTGTCGCTGCCATAGAATAGAGCCTTCTTAGCATTTAGCCAGTCAGAAATCATTGCCGCTACAGAAAGTGGAATGGTAATCATAAGGTCAACAATATTACAAGTTCTGGACTCACCACCGCCAACGCTAATCTTCATAACTGGGTAGGTGAGAATTGCGACGGAAATGAGTGACAGGAACGCCATGAGAATGGTCGTCATGATAGTTGACACACCGTTTGCTGCCCAACTGAGGAACGGAATGTTAGCAACCGATGATTGAGCACCCGAAGCGGCGCCCGTAAGTCCCGTTGTAAGTATCGCGATAAAGCTCGTGAAGAAACTTACAATGATTGAACCAAGGATGACCGAGATTGCAAACATCATGAACGAGCCTGTTGCGCCAACAAGGTAAATTGCCATATCGAGCAGTCCGAAGAAGTCGCCAGTAAACTGAGCGCGAATGTAGCCCTTAAATACCTTAACGATTGAGCTAATCAGAACACCTGTAACCAGAGAGAGCAGACCGAGAAGTGCTGCCCAACCAGCCGCTACCCAAGTAACATTGAGTTTAGCATAAGCGCCAACGAGATAGCTTGAGTCTGCTGGGTCTGCGCGTGGAATAACGTAACGTGCAAACTTAGAGGTATTAGTACCAGTGCTCGCAGACTCAGAACCAGGCGTACCGCCGTTATTGGCTGCCTTATAGGTCAGAGATACAAGTTCCTTCTTGTCATTGAAGTTAGCCTTAGACTGTAGCAAGAACACCATCGACTGATTGGTGAAGTTGTTACCATTGTCACCTGCGTTTGCATTGATGTATGCGCGGGCGACCATATTAGCTACAAATGGCTCGTCCTTGTCAGAATCAAGTTTAGTGAGCTTTGAACCATCCCATGGGTGAACTGCCATAGAGCCTTGCTCAGATTTACCTCCCCAAACGTAAGAGTTTGCGTTTAACTCCTCGTTTGAGCCATCCTTTGCAGCGTTTGCTGCATACAGGTAGGTGCGCGGATTATCAAGAGATACGCTTGTAATGCTACCGAGTTTATCCGATGGAAGTGAAACGAACCACGTTGGCTGAGCCGCTTCGCTAGTTGTTGGGAATGGAAGTGTCTTTGCACCGTCACCATTCTCATCATCAGAAACCTTTGCCTTGCTTACGTCAGCATTAAGGCGCTGTTTGACATCCTTGTTGCCTTCGTCATTTGAGTCGGCACCGTTTTGCGAGACGTCGTACACCATATCCATGGTGCGTCCTGCAAGGGTTGAGTTGTAATGTGCACCATAACCAAGAATTTGATTAGACATTCCAGATGTGAATCCTTGGTTTCTACCAACCGCAGTGTTTGATGTATCGCCCAAGTAAGCGAGGTAATCTTTTACGGTAAACGTCTGATTACCAGCAACATAACCAACGAGCTTTTCAATTCCAATATCGTTAGGATTCGAGCCGCCAGCTTTCTTTGAAAGAGCTTCATTAAGAGCCGCTACATCTTTTGAGCCGCCAGCGCCGCCATTTGGAAGCAGACTTACATCATAGTTTGTAAGACCCGCGTATTGCAAAGAGTCAACAATCAAATCATCGTTGATAGTACCGAGTGACTGATATGCTGCTTGGAAGGTATTTCCACTCAACGTTGAAAGTCCGCTAATAAGAACTACTGCGAATGGGGTTGCAAACAGAATGGTGAGTACTCGAAGACCAAGTTGTCCAGCCTTTGAGAACGCACTCTTACCTTGCGAAACATTACGCAGACCAGAAATGAGTGCCATTACAAACAGTGCAATCATAATGGTGAGTGCAAGACCAGCAAATGCACGAATGAGGTTTGCATCTACGCCAGCGTCAGCAAAGAGCTTCTTAACAGTTCCGCCGAAAATTCCGTCGTCTGCGCCATACTGAGGAGTCATTCCACCAGCAACACCCGATGTTGAATCGTCGGTCAGACCGAAAACATTAACTGGGTTGATGTTAACAATTGATTGCTGGACGGACTGAACTAGACCGAACGCCATTGCAAATACAGAAGCGCCTAATGCTGCTGGCGCAAGTGCGAGCGTGCCTTGTTTAGCGCCAACGTCCTCGTTATTGTCGAACGACTGAATGTATCCGTGCTCGTAAAGCGTTTTAATGTTATTTGCTGCTGCAATAGCATTTTGGTCAGACGCGTCAGCAAACGGATTCATGTTGTTATTCACGCCATACGCGTAATCCAACTTACCGTCATTCGCCGCAATATTGTTGAGCTTTGACAAAGCACCCATTGTAATATCGCCACCGCTTGCGCGACCAGCGGTACCTGTGCCAAAGATATATGCTGCTAACGCATTTGCAGAAGATGGACTTCCGCCATTATTCCAGCCATAAAGCGGCGTTGCATGTGCAACTTGCGCAAATGGCGCCATGAACATCGTCAGCACAAGCATGAACATTGTTAGAATTTTAGCAAATCCTTTTTTATGACTCATATGGAACTACTTTCACCTCATTCTTAATCTCGTTGTCCAATGTATACACGTCTGTACCATCCTCTCTCGTTAGGTCTTTATTGACGCCCTCTACACTGAGTTTAAACTTCTTTACATCTGGATATTTACACGCAGCTTGTACAATTTTGTAAAATACATTTGATTGTAGTTCGGCTTCAATTCTACGTGCACCGCCAGCGTTAGAATCTTTCACGTCTACACACATATATGCGATGTAAACGACAATATCTCGTGCGCGGCAATCATATTGTGAATTAGACCATTGTACCACATCGCCTGGGATAACGTCAATTCCATTGTCCTCTTTGATTTCTTTGAGCAACTTCATGAGTTTAATCTCGATAAGGTCGATGGTGGTCTGCTCAGACAGTCCTCGATATGGAATAATTTGGTCGAAACGTCCAAGAAGTTCTGGCGCGAAGCCATTGCCCATAATAAGATTCTCTCTTAGTGAACTAAGCAGTCTGTCTGTTTCCGCCTGTTGACCCGCCGTAATAACAATCTGCCCATCCTTATCAAAGTGCATGTCATTTTCCGACGTTGAGTGCTTTGTATCATCTTTGAATACGCTTGCGCCCGCGTTTGTGGTGGCAATAATGATAGTATTACGCAGTGAAACTTCCATATTCTCAACTCGCCCTTCGCGGTTGAGCACTGTGTAGTTAACCATTCCCTCGTCAAGAATATACAGACAGTCCTGTTTAAAGGTTTTTGAACCTTTCTCGAACTCGTCAAGCTGAATAACGGCGTTTGGCTTATGTCGAACTATCTCGCCTAGACGCTCGCGGAACAGGTGTGAATCTGCGTCGTTAGCATACTCTGGAACGTTAATCGTCTCCAGGACGCGTTGACCTGGATAGAGTGTTTCCGCTAACGCTTTGACCGATTGAGACTTACCAGTACCAGTTGAACCAGTTAATAAGCACGTAAAAATTGGTCTGTTGCTATTCTGGCGTTTTCTAAACGCCGTGGCGTGCAACAGCAAGTTCCACGTATAAAGTGCCACTGGTTGTCCGAGAACCTGGGAACGGATATTGTTGAACACTTTGTCAGCATCAATATTGAATTTAAGTTCAATGGAGAATCGCTCTTTAAAGATTCTATCAACGTCCGCCTTTGTAGGTGCTCGATGATGGAGCGTGGCTGTTGCAACCATATCTTCGAGTGTATCGAGCGTTTTACGCGGCTCTGCTTCGGATGGTCGGTACGTCTTATTGTTGTCAATAATGTACTCAATTACATCGTCGCTAATAGCATCACAACCGATGGCAACTTTACTCCACCAATTTCGAGCAATGTCGTGAACGACGTCCCTATCAAGCTCTTGAATCTCAATACGTTTGAAGCGCTCAGCGAATGGCTCGTCAACTGCGATTGTTGAATCGTACTCTCGGCTTGTTGTAGCTGCAATGACGCGAATAGGTGCGCGCGCTAATTTATCTTTAGCGAGGTCGCCACCAATCTTGGTGCCGTCTCCAAAGATAGTTACGAGCATGTGAACCTCGTCGATGAACAGAAGTACCTTAACTTGGTCATCGTCGAGCGCTTCTTGAGCCTTAGTCTCAAATCTCTTTAAGTCTGCAAGAACATTCGAAATAGCAGCTTGAAGTTTATTTCTATCTAATGCAGACAGCGCTCCGAGTGCTAGAGAAACTACGAGATACTTAGTGTTATCAATATGAAGGCGTCCCTCGTTTGTACGCTTTACGAACTCCTCAACAATTGCCGTCTTACCAACACCAGCTTCGCCAATAAGTAGTGCAATTGGGGTAACTGGACGCGCAAGTACCTGCTCAAGAAGCCTAAGCTCGGTATCACGACCAACAACGTCCTGTGGTTGTTCGGCTAGACTTTGAAGCGAATTACCAATTGATTCGTTGTAAGCATCAAATTCTTTAAGCCATTCGTGGCAAAGTCGAACGCTTTCCCTTAGCCCATCGCTACTAAGAGCGAGTGCAGACAAACTTTGTCGCTCTCGCTCAAAGCATTTTTCAGCAAACTCTTTTTCATGCTGAGACGCACACTCGTCAGAGTATGCGTCAGCACGATTCCTAATTGTTTGCATTACTGGAATGTAGTTATCTATAGTTATCACTTCCCGCTACGATTTAGCTGTTCAACTTCATTAGAGCCGATTACGGTTGCTTTCTGGTTTACATTCTTAAAGAGTGATTTATCAAAAGCGGTTGAATCATATGAAGAATATGTATTAGCTAATTCTACCAGTTTTGCGTTAACACTGTCAAGGTCACTCTGAATGCTGTTCAGTTGTCCCTTGATAGTTGTATTGGTGCTATCGGACTTTAAACGCTCGGTGAGGTCTGCAACTCGTTTTGTCAGTAGCTCCTTCTGGTTGTTCAGAGACGCGTACTGAGAATCCAAATCCTCTTTGAGAGCACCCTTAAACGCCTGGTTATAGAACTCCTCGAAGTTAAACTGACCATCATTGGACAGTAACGTACCTTTCAAAGTCTGAACCTTATAAGCGTCGCTGTTGATGGCTGGATTCATGGTGATACGGAATCCAATAACGTCAAGCAAGTCACTTTGAACTTCGACTGACTTCGACTTAGCATCTGTATCGCGATAGTTAAAGTTGTTCATTGATGTTCTCAGAATGTTCTGAATGTCAGCGTCACTCAGATTATTGTCGCTTGGGTTTGCAGTCTTAGAGTTTGACGACTGGCTTCCACCGTCCTTAATCTGATTACTCAATTGCTCGGTTGCGACGAAGTTCTTGTTCATAATGTACACGTTGTATACATCTTGTGTTGGCTTTGGAATTACCAAATAGAAGTCTCCGTTTGCGGCGTATCTACCAAAGAGAACTGGAATCTCTTGACCGACGTGACCATTAAGACCACTTGACGCGACGAATACGCGATAGTCAGTACCCTTTGCAGGAATCTTCAAACCGTCGCTATCCTCAATGTGCAAACGAGCAATCAGCACGCTGTTGGACTCATCAGTATAGAGGTTAACAATCTTAACTTGCGCGTTTGAACGCTTGAATTGCATCTGTGTACCAATCGGCGAAGATGAACGCATGAGCATACTTGCATATTGCGTGTTACCTACACCCAACCATACGCCGCCGATAGCTGCAAGGAGCGCACCCGCTACGAACATCGCGTTGTAACGTGAAATAACTTTAGTTCTTGGTGATTTGTCTTTTCTCACGATGTACTCCTTTCTAAATGAGTGTCGATAGCTTAACGAAGTTATTTACCTGTCCACGCTCTCTGTGTAGGAGAACTTGGCAAGCTCCATGCTGTGTCAATCCGCTAACAATTACTTGCGAAAGTCCCTCAGTACCAAGGATTCTTGCGTAATCATCAACTTCTTCTGGCATGAGCGCGCCCATCATCGTCCACGAAGGGTCTGCTGCAAAGTTAGTGTAGTACGTGCTCTGCATAGCGAATACGTCAGCATGGTTGGCACCCTCAAAATCAACGCTCGTAGTTGGCGATTTGACCGCATCAAATGTGAAGATAAATCTAATACCGTTATCCTCAGCTCGTTTAATCAGACCGTATGCCATTTTGTTAATAACGTACTTGTGGAGGTTGTCAACGCCGTGAATGACAACGAGGTCGTCAGTGTCAACCGTGCTCAGCGCATAGTTCAAGACGTTCAAAAATTGAGCTTGCTTGACGTTCTCGTCCACGATTTTTGAGAAGTCGTAATATGTGTTGAGTGCGTTGCTTGGAGAAATCTTTGTAGTACTTCCGAAGATTGCTCTGTGTGCGGTCAATGCAGAATCGAGTGTTGAGTGGAGTGCGTGAGCAATCTCTGCTTGATTAGTAGAACCTTTACGACGTGCTTCGTCCTCAAGTGATGTAAAGCTCTGAATGAGGTTTCCCATTGTTGCGTATGCTTCGGGGTGCTTGAGGTTCAAGAAGTTTGTACGCTCTGGATGAATACCTGCATCAGCAGTCCAATACTTGTTGTTGAGGTAGAAACGCATAATTGCGTCGTCTACCTGTGCACGAAGTTTGAATCCGAACTCGCCACTTCTCTCGAACTGATAGTTATTAAGCAGGTCAAAGATGTTTAGTAGTTTATCACGATGCAAGCTAAATAGATTAGAAACGTCAGAAAGTTTACCAAAACCCTCAAGTGGGTTGATAGTAACTTTCGATACGTCAAACCAGCTAACGAGTCCATCGGGCAGTTGTTCCATCGTGTGCATAGCGGGGTCTAAATAGTTGAAACCATTAAATACAAAGTGAATCGCCTTATGACCAGCCATACAAATGTCATTTGCCGCAGCTTGAGCGACGATTGAAGATGATGAAAATGGCTTTTCAGTTCGAGCAGCATATAGTCCCATGCGTTCACTCTTTGGAATAACAATGTATGATTCTGCTTGTGTTGAACCTTCAAAATCGAAGATTGCTGCCGAATTTACCAGTGAGAATGAGTCGTCACCAATGGCAACGCCATAAGGGTCGCACAATGCTGGAGAAGCCGCAAGGTTAATACCTGCATAATTACGGCAAGTTGCGGTATCGACAAACGGTTCCTTGATGAGTGGAGCAAAGATACGGACAAATCGTTCCTTCTGGTCGCCAGCGGTACTATCCCACTTAATGCCGTTATACCTCGACTTGAGAAGTGTGTTCAAATCTTCAATTTGCTCGTCAATTTCTGAACGACTGTTTGATGTGATTACGAGGAAGAATTGATAATACACAATAGAGTCAGTTGTGTTAAGCAAGCTCTCATAAGCAGTGTAGTTATCAATGTCTCGGCTATCACGCTCGACGTCGGCTTGAGTCTTTTTAGGTGTTAGAGCTTCCTCAATCTTAGTCTTAGGCTTACCGTTGCCATCGTCCTCTTTGTACTCAGCTTTAATAGCCTTAGCGCCTTGGGTTGCGTTCTTCTTGATGAGGGTATTGCGCTCCTCGTCCTTAATTACGCCATCTTTCTCGCAAAGGTAGATTTTGACGCCCTTACGAGGTGTTGCAGGAATCAAATCCAGGAAGTCGATAAAGGTCATATCACGGGAAACAGAACTCTCAGCGTAAAGCTGTACGATTGTTGAATACTCGCCACGGTGATAGATGAAACTTGGTGAGAACTCATAGGATGACCCGTCAACAAGTTCGCCCTTCTCATTATCCAGTTTTAGCTTGCCTGTAGCGGACTTGAGATTTTCCTTAATTTTGTCTACAAACTCCAAAGCTACTTAGCACCTCCAAACATAACAACTGAGCCTAGACGCTCAATAATCTCATCGCGTTTCGTAACACTTCTTACACGGTCATACATTGATGGCACGTTTCGCTCAAACTCGCCGATTGACTTTTGCAGTTGCATACGGTCAGTATCTCGAACGATGACCGTCTGCTCCATGGTGAGCTGCCTACCGTCGTCAATAAGCGCGTTCAAATACCTTAGTTGCATGTCCGCAATAGCCGCGCGTGTAGCGTCAAGTCCGCCGTTTAGCACGACGAGCAATAGAATCTAACTTATCTCGCTGGGAATTTAGCTCGTTAACAGAAATGGTTGTGATTCGCATTTCTTGACCCGTAGCGGTTCGTGTTTTGTAATAACGTGCCCTCGACTCATCAATATAGTTAGCTGCCGCTGGCAGTGTTGATGTTGAGAGCATACCTTTAACTGCGTATACAACTCCAATATCGCCATTGCGGAATGTAATCTCGCCAGTAGTAGGACTAATTCTTGCAATGCCGACGTTTTTAAGTGTCAAATCTTTTCGTGAACGAGCACGTTCTGCAAACTTATCAAACGTATACTTAAATGTTGCACCGAGCATTGAGCCACCATTTGCGGACATCATAAATACAATAAGTAGCAAGATGAGCGCAATAAGGAGCAAAGCTGCCGCTACGCCATTGTACTGAAAAGCGGCTCCGTTGTCTTGACTAATGTTGTTCCAGAGAAATATCAGTCCAGCAAGGAAGATGCCCGCAGTCATAACCAGTCGAATAAATGGTACATACGCGCTTGGAGCAATTCCCTCAAGACCCTTAATATACATTCCTCGGTAGGTAGCTGGTTTAAGAATGGAAGGCATGAAGCGATAGCGGTTCATACCGTCTTCAACTTCTTGGTTTTCCATTACTCACCTCCACCGAGAGAATCGTTTAGAAGAATCTCTACCGATTTGATAACTCTACCAATTGCTCGAAATACGATAATTATGATATCAACGAGTGAGCCAGAGTTGACATTATCGACGGTCTGAGCCTTAATTCCGTTAATGAATTTAGTAGTTAACTTTTGTTTATTACTTGCCATCGATTTCCTCTCTACGTTTGTTCATCTTGTCTACGAATTTCGAGAGTAGACCAAACAGTTTATATCCGATGAGGCTGCTAATGGAGCGGCACCGCCTACTGATGCGCCGATAATGACAAAGCCCATCGCTGCGTCTACAAGTCCAGCCTGTGCTGAGTGCATGGCAAGCTGAATGCCAAATTGAGCGACAAATGACATTACCGCCACGCCGACAAATACACATACTGTTAACTGAATGGCGTATTGTAGCGCCTTACCAATATATTTAGCCGCATCTTTAATTCTGTACTTCCACATTAAGCAGTCCTTTCTATTTTGTGAATACTTCTGGGTTCAGACATTTGATTGTAGCACTCGTACCATCACTTGACAACTCAATCACATAATTCACAATATCTGTGTGTGCGTCTTGGTTGTCAAGGTTCTCCAAGGAATCAATTGCGATGGACTTCAAAGTATCGTCATTGCCGTTCGCTTCTTTAGATGAAATAATGCCGTGAATGATGGTATTGCTCACCTTTAGAGTATTAACGTCTTTTGCATACTCAGAAGACTTATTCATAGAAGCGACAGCAACATAACCAGCCTGTGCACCATATGCAAACGGAGCCTTGCAACTATCATCGAGCGTAATGCCATGGTCGCTAGCGAGTTTCTCAAGTTTCTCGTAACCGCTCAACGTATAGGCGTAATCACCATTCGATAACATCTGTGCAATCTTGTAGGCGTTGGACTCAATCTTTGGAACGTCAGTTTCCGTAGACTGTGGCTTGTCAGAATTATCGTCTGGTTTTGGCTGAGTGGTATCGTCTTGCGTATTATCTTCACTCGCGACAATATTGCCGACTTGTGTCGGCGCGGTTTGGCGAGGAGCAAACACCGCCATATAAGTAGTAATCATTCCTATTAAGAGTACGATTACACCGATTACAATTTTCTTTTGCTTAGGCTTCATGATTACTCGCCCTGTACCACGTCTGAAATCTTAAATTGCTGAGCCTGTGTGTCGTAATAACCGTCTACGAGTACAGTGTAGCCAGAGGTCTTGCTATGAATCTTTGCAGTGAAGCGCAGTGGTGCGGTTCCTTCATCGGGGGTATGGTACATAACAAAATCAGAAACCTCAACGTCGGCACCGATTCCAACATACTGGCGAACCTGTGCGGCAGTCTGTGTATAACCAAAGAAATACTTGTTGGCTACCGCTTGCGCGTTCTCACCGAAGTCGCTTTCAGTAACCTTAGCAAGTGCCTGGATACCCTCAACAAACTTTGACTCTACCGTTGGGTCAGTGTCAATAATCTTGTCATCTTTAGTTACTACAAGATTATCTCTGCCGTTGTAATCAGATACAAGCTGCTTCCAGTTTGTATTAACTGGCTCATTACCCGTTTGGTTGTCATCAGTTTTGTCCGCAGCGTCGTTATTATCGGCGGGCGCTTCAATCTGACCAATTTCCGCTGGTGGCTGAGGTTTCAGTGTTTGCCACATATATACGCCACACGCTCCAAAAAGCACGATAAAAAATGCAACAATACACGCGGTCGTATGACGTTTAAAGAAATCACCCATATATCTCCAATCGTTTTAGATATCTTAGTTCAACTCTCAATTTTAACACAGGTGGACATAATCCGCAAATTCTACACAAAAAGACTAGCTCAAAATGAGCTAGTCTAAAGTATCAACTGATTTGAAGATTGAGTTGTTACTCTTGGTGTTTGCCACATTAGCGACATCGTCAGCGGATTGCTCCTTGTCGCTCTTAAAATTAAACGCTCCCTTTGGTGCACGCCAATAGCTTGTCCAATTGCTACCAAGATGGTAAGCTGAAACTTCTTGAGCATAATTTGGGTCATACCAGTTTCCGCTTTGAGATTGACCGCCATCACCCTTAGCTGGTGTTCCTCCACCAGAGGTTGCGTCAGTATGAGCGCCAATTTGAAGTGGAACGGCGCCTGGCGTATCTTTTGTAACTTCGGTAGGATTACCGTTTGCATCGAGCTTTGTTACATCAAACCAGCCAAGGAAAATCTCACAGTGACCGTCTCTAAGGAGAATATCGCCAGGTTGCAGTTCGTCTGCTTTGAAATCGTGTCGCTCAAATCCAAGCGGTGTGAGGACTGAACCAAAGCTCGACTCACCAGCCAAAAGCTGCTCAATCTTTGCAAACTCTGGATTACCAGAACGACGAAGTGCTTGCATTACGAAGTTTGAACAGTCAATGTCGTCGCCAGTTTTCCAGCTACTACCGCGTCCAGCAGCCTGTGAGTAGCCACTGTTTTCATCGGCTGCAATCTGTTTTGCAATGCCGAGGAATGTTCCCGCATCTAAATCGCCAGACTTAACGCTGCGACATTTTTTGCTGGTGTTAACCGTATCAACTGTTGATGTGTTAATGGTACCAGTTGCTTGACCAGAATTTAGAATTCCAGCAGCTTGCATCTTGGACTCATCGGCGGGAATATTATCTTGATTAAACAGCGCGTTAAACTTCATAGCCGCTTCCATACGACCTTCAATGGAGTTGTTCTGTCCAGGTTTGCCAGGAATACCAATACCAGCGCCTACAAAATACTCTTTACATGCTTCACGAGGGTCTTTCTCTGTGAAGAAGTCTAGGTTCGAAGATACTTTGCGCGTATTAAATGGATATCCGCCGTGAAAACCACTTGCCGAAGGGTCTGCGTAGTTATTGGCATTCGCGTTCTCACTTGCAACAAAATTGCCGTGTGCAAAGCGCTTATCTAGCTGGAATGCAGTCTGATTCTCGGCATACCAACCGCCGCCATCTGTTGAGTTTGGATATGACCAGAATTTAGATTCGGTGAAGTTTTGGTATGGGGTCTCTTGGAAGATACCACCACCAACGCCAGACCACGAAGAATGAACTGGCGAACCAGGTGTCTTTCCGTGCAGACCAAATCGTCCGCCGCCCTCGTTAATATCGACAATAAATGAAGACTCACCGTGCATGTGACCAAGAATACCAGCGGCACACGTTCCCGAAATACCGTATGTTTGCGTTAACATATCAAACGTTGCTTTTGCGGCGTTATACTGGTCAGTTCCAGGTGTAAACGCATCGCCGTGTACGGTTTCAGATTTAGAAGCTGCGGTTGTGTCAACATCTGTTGACTTCTTTGGACAGCCAGAATCCTCTTTACGAACATAGTGCCAATCATCATTTGTCTCCGCTGCATAAACTGAACGAACAATCGGCGCAGTTGCACCACTTACCAGTGTAAGTGCAATCATCGGAGCTAGAATAAATCGTCTAATGTTTTCTTGTTTCATCGTCACCTCCGTGATGAAATAGTTTCTCGAAACAATCTATTATATCGTATTTTGACCTCACGGTCAATTAGTTTGCAGATACTTGATTGTTCTGGTTCGCGTCAGCAAGAGCGCTTGTTGCGCGAGCAACGGCATCGGTTAGAGCGTCTGGCTTTGCCAGTGAAAGTTCACCGATATAGGTTACGCTCGCAACGTTTGTCTTGTCGGTCGATACGATAAATTCAACGGTCTTTAGTGTTCCGTCAGCCTTTGCAATAGGCACGGTTACAAGATATACACACGAGGTATTGCCAGTCGATTTGGTAGTTCCCGCATACAGTAATGAATACTGCGGCTGAGATACGACTGCAACTGTATCTTTAATATCAACTGCTGGATTTGAGCCAGCGAACGTAATACTTGGTACACCAGACGAATTATTGTTCCAAATTGTCGTATCGTTTGCCAACATAGTTTTAATTGCGTCTTGCGTTTCCTTTGGCAGATTATTGCTAGATGACTTAGATGTCTCAACGTCGTCGAGCTTAATACCAGACTGTACTAAAGCAGTGATAACTTTAGTTGCCGTCTCAGTAGTCTCAGTTTGATTGTAGGTAGCTGCTTGAACGTCACCATTGTTAGGTGTGTTATTCTTAGCAGCAAGCTGCTTAGTAAGCGAACTAATAACATCCTCGCGCATATCCTGTAGTTGGTCGAATGATGAACTCTTGGATTTTACAGATAAAATCTCTGCGGGCTGTTCACTTTCAAACCTATGAGCGGTTAGCGCCGAACCAATCGCCGTACCAATAAACATGGTGACGACGGAAACGCCAACTACTGTGGCAATAGAAATCTTATTAAACAATTTTGGTTTAGCCTGCTCTGGCTTTACCTCGTCAAGTTTGTTACTAGAATCATCGGCGAGAGCAGCTTCAAGCTCGTCGTCAAACTCATTTCTCATTTTGCTCCTTACGTGTTGAGAATTAGTTACATATATCTATAGTTTACACTACCCGCCGAGTTAAAGTCAACTTTATACAATTGCGTGAATGTTCGATTGTTAAAGAAATTTTATATCTTTAATATTTGCAACAACTGGCGGATTTGTTCGATATGAAAATACCCCCTGCGAATTGCAGAGGGTATTTGTTTAACCAAACGCTGTTTTTGAATAGTGTCTGAACATCAATCGGTGCGGAGAAAATGTCTGGTAATCCAACAACAATCTCCATCTGATTACCCGCATTAACAACAGTCGTTCCCTTTGGTGTTAAATTTCTTGTCAATATACTTAACAAGCGAATCCTCTTTACCACTTTCGAGACGGAAGGACAACTCATATTTAACCAGGAGGTTTCGAGAACCAACGTTAAATCCTTGTCGCTTACCACCAACGTTAACGGTAGTAATGAGGTCATCAAGGTCATTGACCGCTGCAAGTGCCCAACGTGCGCCATCTGCCTTTTTCTGTTCAGCAATGGCTCGATTGTCTTTGAAGATTGACAGTGGATATACGTATTCGCAATCGCCATACGTAACTTGTCCATTCTCGTTTGACAAATCCTCGTAAGCATACTTATCTGGGAATGACGATGCTATCGAAGTATTCAATCTTGCTTTGGTCAGCAGAAATAATCTGACTGCCGAATGTTACCTCGCCACGCTCAAGTCGAGTTGCTACGTTGTTAAAGTCCTTTCAACATCGCTTGAGCTTCTCGTTGTCCTTTTGGACAAACGGAACATTGATTTCGATACGGTATCGACTCTCAAGGTCATCGGTTTCAAGTGACTGCCTGGTATTAACAGTAACCTTCATATTCTTCATAGCTTTGAGAGCTTCAAGCTGTGCTTGTTCATCAAAAGCTCAGCTCATTTCGTCTTACCGTCCGTAGCCACGTTTCTTAGCATTGATTGCGGAAATCTCGCGCTTTAATACCTAGTGATTCAATAAGATTATGTTTGAGCGAAATAGCTTTTGAAGTCGCTTGTAGATTACATTGCGCTCATATGAACGCCACCTTAACACAAGAATCACAAGATATATAAGAACCATCAGCACGGTAACTATTGTTAATACGTTAAATGCTGTGGCAAGATTGGTCTGTGCCTGTAGAAGCACATCTAATACATTTGAGCCAGCGTCAGAAATGACATCGCTCGCGCCATCAAGTTCATCACTTAAAGCATTGATTGGAAACTCAATTAAAAACTTACACAGATAAACAATAAGGGTTGCGAGTCCAAAGCCTATTGAGAACTTTAAACATCGCAACCCCGCCTTTGCGTAAGGGAATTTATCTGTCGTAAGTGAGTGCTGTTCAGAGAACTCTCTAAAGGTACTCACCTTTAACTCCTTTACTTGGTTGACTGTGAACCACCGTCAGTAGAAGTCTGTGAATTTGGAAGCGGCATCGGCGTTTTGTGCGTCAGCCTTCTTCAAATCCTTCATCTTGTCGTAGGAAATGCGATACTCCTTGCCGTCCTTATCGACTGCGATGATGGCATCCTTAGAATCATCTGGTGAATCAACGAACTAGAGACCGTCAGATTCTTCTCAGCAGCCTTACCGTCAGAACCCTTAACATTTACGGTGTAAGAGTCGCCAACCTGGTACTGACCGCGTGGGTCAGTAGTTGACTCTACTGAACGACCAGCGCCATTAGACATGTTGAAAAAATAGAAACCAGCGCCCGCAATCGCAACAAGTGCAGTTGCTACACCAATGCCGATTTTAGCTGCGAGCGGAAGTGGCTTACGATTCTTGCGCTTCTCAGCACGCTCAGCCTTTTTCTTCTCGCGCTCGAGTTTCTTCTGCTCCTTCTTAGAGAGCGGATTCACTGGGGCACCAGGAACACTTGGCTCGTCAATCTCGTCCTCAACCTCACCAAAATCGAGGTCATCGGAAACTGGGGAAAGCTGATTAGTTACGTCAGCATCAGAACCGAGGTCTGCTTCTGGCTCAGTATCGAGGTCAAGGTCGCCAAAATCATCAAGATTCTCAGCGTCAGATACATCGCCGTCGGTAATTACATCGAGGTCATCAATTGGCGCAACTGGCTCCTCATGGGTAACCTCTGTATCGGAAGGCTCCTCGTCAGCTTCCTCAGCATCGTCGGTTTCATCCTCGCCTGCTTGAGTATCAACATCTTCAACGTCGTCAATGTCAACGTCGGCGTCTTCAGTTGCGTAAGACTCCTCAATCTCAGCTGCACGCTTCTCAGTAAGCTCGCAAACCATTTCAGCCATTGCCTTATCAGAAAGTGCGCGATACTGGGCAACTGCAAGAAGTGCATGATACTTGGCTCGAAGCTCGTCGGAAATGTCATCCTTCATATCAATGAGACAATCAGCCTTGAGCAGCATTGAGATTACCTGGCTGGTACTCTTACCGAAGGTCGCTGCGTTCTCGTAGGTATTGAGCAGCATCTCGTCGGAGCATGCTTGGAGGACACTCTTTCGATTCTCCTCAGCGTACTCAATAGCTGCATCAAGTGCAGCCTTCTCCATGACCTGCTTCATTTCGTCAAGATAATCGAGACGATAATTGACAATTGCGGAGTTCATGTCTTCGATACTTTCCTTTACGGAAACTCGAACGGCGTCTGCGTTGTCAAAGTCGCGGTTCATTTCTGGGTACAGTTTGTCCTGGATATCGTTGAGCAGCTTGTCAACTTCCTCAGCGTCCATATCCTGTACCTTGGAGCGGTCATTTGCAAACTCTCTTGAGAGCTTTGAAGTCTCGCGTAGGAACTTGAGGTGGATATCAGCTACCTCATCAGTCTCGTAAACGCCCTCTCCGACGATTGAGTTCTCATCGTCGTCCTCAGAAAGCATTGAAACCTCACGAACATTGCGCAGAAGGTCGCGCTTGTTTGTGGAGAGAATTGGGTTCTCAACACTGTCAGCAACTACCTCACAAGCCTTAGTTGCTGCAAACTCTGGAAGCAGATATGGTTGAATATCCGACTTCTCAATATCGAGAGTTGAAACGTATGACAGTCCAAGCTCGTTATTTGATGCAAGCTGGTCTGCAAACTTCTCGTCCTCATCCTCAGCACGCTCAATACGCTCGTCGTTCTCGCGGATTTTATCCGCAATAACCTCTACATCGTCCTCAATGGAGTGAGCGTCGTCAACGTCCTCAATAGCAGCGTCAACCGTTGGTGTGACTTCATAACTCTCTGAAATCTCGGGAGCATAGTCAAACTCTGGCTCGGTAGGCTCCTCAACAGGCTCCTCAACAGGCTCCTCAACAGCGGCTTGCGGCTCTACAGGAGTAGTAGTTTCGCTTGGCTCGGAAACCTCGTTTGGCTCATTCACAGGCTCTTGAGTTGCAGTCACCCTTGGTGAATAGTCAATTCCAGGAACCTTTGCGACGTCTCTAAACTCACCAGTCTCGCGGTCATAATCAACCGTCTCAAACACAAAACCAGTAAGGTCGAAACTGTCCAGCTTATTGATACTGTCTACAATGTGCTGAACAACTGGCGAACCAGATGGAATGTCAATGTAAATTACATTGTCGTTCACATCTGCTTCTGAGAGAGTTACGGGTTTAACTGGCAGTCGATAAATTAAATTAAACTGCAAGTCTTGTGCCCTGTCGGGCGGCGCCGTAATTCTGAGAAGGTGAAGAACTTTTGGTGCTTCATTCTCTGGCATGAAAATCCTTTCTACTTTTGTTACATACCATTTGATGTGTAGTAAACACTAAAGATAATACCATTTACCGTCAAATTAGTAAAGTGCGGGTCATAAATTTTCTCGGTAATAATATCAATGTCGTCGATATACAGTGTTTGCAGGTCTTTTTCAGATAGTAAGTCATAAAGACCCGAATTTGCAAACATGCGTTCAAGCGAATAAATAGCTTTTGAGAGAGGTGTAATCTCGGGAGCTGCATATAAGAACAGTCCAGAGAACATTCTACGAGCACAACCTGTTGATGGCTTACCACGCTTAATTTTTCCACCACCACTAAGCACACGCTTAGATACGTCAAGTATCCTAACAAACTCGTCGTCGGTTTCAATGAACTTTGGTCGCAAATTGAGTAGCATACCAATTAGCTCAGCACCCTTTGCAGGAACGAGCGCATCAGAGTTTTCTGAGTAGATTATTGGACTACTCGTATTTGTCGATGGCTCTCGGTTATCCGCTTTACGTGGAGCACTCAGTTGAACAGGTTTACTTACTGGCTTACTTGCCAGACTAACCTTCTTAACTTGAGAGCTATCAATAAACTGTGGCTTCGGAATATTTAGTGGCAAATCACTAAATAAGTCTTTAGAGTAGGTGTCTACTGCCGCATCGATGGCTTCAATGCTTGTCATTTCGCCAAGGTTCAGTACGTTATTCAGTTCCATATCGTTTGCAATATCTGCGAAATTAACCATTTTCAGCCATCAACTCCCCCCACATGTAGAAATATGTATTTGCTTTATCACATAGCTCAAACGACAAATCATTCAAGATTGAACGGGTTTCTCCATCCAAATCTTTTGCTCGACGATACATTTCAATTACCGAAATTTGGTTTAGAATTTTAGCGACCTCACTTTTTGTTGGTGAATACAACGTCTCCGAAGCCTTCTTATACTCGATTAGAACTTGGCATAACTTCGGATATTTTCGAGCGCTAATTTGACTAATAGCCATGTCTAAAGCCCGTCATCCGCAACACACCTTCAATTTGTTAATTGCGCGATTGATTTCGTCAATTGCCACGCCGATTTCAACGACAAGGCGCTCACGAATGCCGTGTGCACTATCGTAATCGGATGTATCGCCAAATGAAATCGACTCAACGTTGTCAATGGCTAGTACCAATGTTGAGACGGCAATGTTTGCGTTGTGTACAAACTCGTCAACAAACTTACGCATAAGCTCCATATCGAGAATTGCATCAAGGTTTGCTTTACGTACATTTGCAACAACTGCGTTTGATGCATCGAGATAAGTACGATACGCCTTGCTTACGTATACCCCAGCGTTAACCGCATATTCATTCTCGGTCGGTCGAGTTCTCACAATCTCTTGAGTGAATACTTGGATTGCTTTCAAGGTGTTCATTAGCGAGAGCAAATACGTCAGTTCGACTAATTTCGGAAACAATTGCCATAATTTTTAATGTGTCCAGAGTCATTAAATCACCCACTTTCGTTTAATCTACACAATATCCAAAGTATAGCAGAAATTCACGCAACTGGCAAATTGCGTGAATTCTGTGTTTCATATCGGGTACAAAATCGATTCTAAGCGACGCAAATTTTCAATATGACTAATTACACGTCTGGATAAGCGTACTCTGAGAGGTCTGCGCTCAATTTGAGCAACTCTTGGTATGGCTCATCATAATCATCGTTAACCTCGGCTAACTTATTGATAGTGTCTTTGAAACTGGTCTTAGATTTCGCCGAAATATCCTCTAGGCGCTCTTTTGAAGAAACAACATACTTGCGTAGCTCGTGAAGCTCTCTCGCTGCGTCAAGCGCAATTGCAGCAAAGTCCTGGAAATCCTCAATTCTGAGACTCACCTCAGTTCGGTCATAACAAAACTTCGCAAGTCTTAAAAGCTCGGAAATGATGTTCTGTTCAAGGTCGTAGCACCTAAGTACAACCTCTTTGCGCCAGTTATATGGTTCTTCCTCGTTATCAAACCTTGTGTTCATGGCAAGCTCAATAATCGGCGCCGTCATATCTGCAAGGTTGTCGCTGATATCGCAAAGCTGCTCGTATACACGTTTGTTACTGAATTGTGCTTGTTTACTCATCGTTCGCCCCTCCAAGAGCACGCATTGCTTCGTAAGCTGCAAACGCCGCGAACGCGAGCTTCTCACCATACGACTCTAGCAAAGTTGTAGATTCTTTTGAATCTTCAATCTGTTTGTCGTTCAAATATTCAGCTTTGTGGATTAGTTCGTGTGCCCGCTTTACAACCTTTAGTGCGTTTTCAACAGCATCGGCTCTGCAAGGGTCATATATCGGTCGGCTAATGTAAGCCATCATTTCTTCCGATACCTCAGAAAGTTTTTTGCATACTGAATTAAAATCAGCTTCAATACTTGGCTCGATTTGCAATTTATGAATAACCGCATAATTACGTGCGTCCAATAGTTTATTTATAACCTTATCAACAGAATCAATCAGTAGTGCGTTTGCGAGGTAGTTCAAACCACTCATCGGTAAACCTCCTCAAATTGATTAGTTATGGCGTCAATAGATTTCTGAGCTTGTTCTGTTGCAACTTTGAGCATCTCAACGTACTCCGTGTATACCACAGATGAACCATGCTCAGAGTCCTCACAAGTCTGTTCAACACAGTATAGCATCTCGTCCATAGTTGAAAACGAGTTTTTAACACAGCAGAGCGCCGTAAACCAGCGCATACGCATTTTTTTCGGTATGTACACTTGAGTTCAAATTATCCGATATTTTCTTGAACACCATGTCAATATCGTCGAGGTTGCGACTCATAAATGTGATTGCAGACTTTCCAACTTGCAGGTCATGCAGAATGATATAAGCGTATACCTTAACCTGTGCAGAATATACACGTTTTAATTCCAGCAAGATTCGCGTATTTCTTACGTTATCAAGCAGTTCCATTACAAATTACCTCGTTTCAAATCAACCAAATATTCAATCTCTGAATCGAGCCAGTCAATGCAGCTTCCAAGAGTCGTAACCGCGTAGGAATTTTCTTGTAGGTCTGCTTTAACTGTTCGTTCAGCCGAAGACAAGAGTACACTAATATCGCTCAAATCGTCAATAGTTTTCTCAAGATTTGTTTTTAATTTCAAAGAATTTTGATTCAGACGCTTGATTATTGACAGCAGTCGCAAACTTGCAGTGTCAATTTTCTCGCAGCTATCGAAGCATCCTGGCTTCTCGTCATAGTATGACAAAACATTGCTGGACAAGCTAATAAGTGTTCTCGTGAGTGAACTCAATTGTTTCGTCAAGAATTTTACATCTGAAGTTGCATCCATGCTACTCGCCACCTCGAACAGCGTTAATGCCATCGCGGGTCTTTGCAAAACCGTCATTCATAACCAGAATAAACTCACGAATATCTCTAATTGCGTTAGCCATTGAACTAAAGTCGTATTGTTGAGCGTAAGGCTTTAGCATGTTAAGTCCGTCCAAGAATACACCATCTAAATCTTGACCGAGTTCAATACAAATATCGGTCAGCGCGACAATTTTGTTAAAGTCTGAATCGTTTGGATTCTCTAGTACCGCATGGGCGGTTCGGACAAAACACTTAATATTTGACGCAAGTGGATATGCAACCTCGGCATACTCGTCGAAGAAGTCAGCCAACTCCATGGTAACTGGGCACTCGTCATCGTGCATTGCGTCACCAACGACTTGAGCGAAATCTTTGTCAAGAGCTTGCCACGTCTCAAGCATAAGGTCATAGGCGTCAGCATGACTTTGGTTGATAATACGTTTAATAGTTCTAGTTCTCATACAAAACTCCAATCTAAAACACTAACAGAATCGTTCTTTACGGACACTTTCGATGTCCGCGTACAGACTATAAATAACTTTAGGAATGTTAACAAATGTTTCCTCGATGGGGTTGTGAAACATGTCATCACATGGAACCGAATACATATCTGGTAAGATTCCCAACTTTATGTAGTACAAATTCTTCCTTATAAGTTGACCAGGCGAACATACGCATAGCAACTTTTTGCAGCTCAATTTGATAAACAACTCATATGCTGTTTCACACTCGTCCTCAGAACAATACACGTTTTGTAATCTGGGTGGGAGGTCTTTAATGCCCAGAATATTATCTTGCGGCAATTCGTGCTCAAGTAAATACTCCACGCCAGCGTCACTTAATGACACATCATCTTTAACACCTTCATATTTGTGCCTACTACCAGGAACGTAAATTTTCGCTTGTTGTCCGCCATCAATCAAACCATTGTACAAATTGATTGCAAAATCTAATCGAGCGGAAAACTCCTCGTTTGGGGCGACACCATTTATTAGCGGGTGCTGAGCGGCAACCTCTATAAGCGTCAATTTACGTGTTGGATTTGCCAAATATGACTTGGTGTTTTCCAGCGCATAAGCGTAGTAATCATCCCACAAAGCGTGAACGTCACGCTCGTCCATATAAACTCCAATCTAAAAGGAAAACGGCTTCATGTACATATTATACATGAAGTCGCCTGTTTAATTGATAGATTTATAGCAATGTATTTGCGCTTTAAGCGTCGAATAAATTACTTCTGTTCGTCGCAAAGAGACGAGAGCTTATTGTAAATTTCGCAAAGTCGCTCGTCCACATCGAGATACATCGGCTTTTGGAAGCTCTCTGGTAGGTAAGACCGAACGGTATCTCGCAAACCCCTAAACATTGGTTCACTTGAATAGTTAACCACTAACTCCTTAATACCGTCAAACTTCCTGTTATCTCTGGCTTCTACGAGAACGTTGGAGCGATGACGCAATTCGTGAGCACGCTCGCGAAAATCAACCGCACAAGCCATAATATCGCACGCATCAAATGAGCAAGCTCCTTCTACGGTAGCAATCTTTTCAAGAGCGTTGCATACTCGCTCAACTTTACCCGCTTCTACGTCGAGGTCTCTTGCAACGTCATCGAACTCGGCGCACGCATAAAACTCATCCTCCCAAGAAGTATTGCGGCGTTTGGCGGGAGTACAAATATCACACTCAGTAAATATTACGCCCAAGGACATGCCAATAGCAACCATGCCGATATACAAAATCATAATTGCAAAATTCTGGTTAAACGGAGCCACAAGATAGCCAATTAGTAAGCAAACAACAAGTATAGCAAGTCCAGACCAAACAAGTTTTTCATTTTTTCTCCATAACTAATTTACACCTTTCTTAGTGTTTTCTTCTACCTGCTCCTGTGCCCAGTGCAGGTAATCCTCAGCCTTACGTAAATCGTTAAGACCATTTTTACGTTTATAACGGAACAAATATCTTAGGCACTGACCGACGCAAAACACTTCAAATCCTTCATCCCCTAACGCCGCATGAATCGCGTCAATACATTCAATGCCGTTGGCACCTTTATACCTATCTGGCGTTGAACTTGCCAGAGAGTTAATATCTGACGGGTCAGTTTCGTTAAACTCAAGCTCAGACATTACTCAATCACCTCAAAGTCAATCTTGTTATCAACAAGCAGCTTCTCAAACTTCTCAAGGTCATCGTTTGCAATGGAATACTTGCGAATGGTGCGTGATGCCAGTCGAGCGGCTTTAAGCTCCTGCTCAGCCTTACGTGCAGCTGCGAGAGCTTCTTGCTGTTCACGAGCAAGCATTTCATCGTTGTAAGCCGCGACCGTACTCATTACATCCCAGTTGTTAATGGAAAGTGACTGCGCAAGCTCTCGCTTAGACCAGTTAGGTGTAATGTTCATATCGCAAGCTCGTCCAAAGTTCTCAACGTTAGTGTTGAGCGCAAATAGTGCGTTCTTCTCGGTCGTAGTGCGATTGAGCATCTTCGACTCAATAAAGTCGTTTGCTGATAGACCATCGAGGTAATCATACAGAACAGCAGACTGCTCAAACGCGTCAACCAGAACATTTGTTCTATTTTCCTTGAACTGAGTATCAGAGAGCTTCTTGCGCTCATCGGCGAGTGCGATAATATCTTCCGCGCTCATATTAAGCTCAGCCATTTGTGCATCAAACTCAGCGAACTGCTCAGTCTTGAATACCTTTGCAGCGTCCTTAATCGCCTTTTTGGCGCTTCCTTACCGCTGCGAGGAATTTTCGAATTTGTCTTTCGCTCCTCGTCGGTACCGTCATACTCATAAGCGGCGAGTGCGTTGTAAACCTCTTTGTTTTCAGCGAGAACTGTATCGAAACCGTCAACGCGAGGTAACAATGTTTTCTTGTCAACTACAAAGCTAATTCCAGCTGGCTTGTCCGCAAGAACAGTGAGTGAATTGAGTGTATCGTTAGCCATTGACAATCTCCTCAAAGGTGTAAAGAACCCTAGTGATTGGTCGGTAAGTAATCTCTGGATTTACATCGTCGGTAAAGTCGGTAACGATACCAATGCAGTTGTAGCGACCGTATGGTACGAGCACCATATCGCCGATTTCGGCGCGGTTGTTGATATATGTCGCATGAGATAGTCGCAATGGTTTGACATTCCAAAGCTGCTTGATTTGAGCGCATACGGCTTCAAATGCGTCGCCGCCCTTTGCTAGACCGTTACGAACGTGTGTAAGTACATTCTCTGGGTTTTTCCTCCACCTGTTGAATCATCACTACTGCGTACTTCATAGCACTCCTTTCAACTAAATTATTTGTGCTTATAGAAGAAAAAGACTACCACGAATAAACGTGGTAGTCAATACGATTCATAGAATGTTCACAACCAATTACAGTGCGACTGGCAGATTTGTAACGAAGTACCAAATAACGCTAATGAAGGTAATAAGTGTTACTGCTGGCAGAACGAAATTGTAAGTGTTTGTATAAACATCAGACACGCCCTCGTAACCCTTAGTGTCAATTACGTTCTCGAGCATGCCGCTAAAGATGCCGTTAGCCATAAAAGATGCAAACTTTGCAATAAGCAGCGCTGCGAAGAAACCCCAGAACACGTTTACAATCGTGTGGATTTGCATTGCCCATGGAGCGGTAATGTTTTGCTGAGCGGTACCAAGAACGATGGTGAGGAAAAATGCTCCTGGCAGACCGATGATTACGAAGATTGCGGTAAAGACTACAAACACAAATCCGTAGAATCGTAGGAAGCTCATACGGCTGCCGTTCTCGGAGGTCAGTGCGAGCATTGCATCAATCATATTTGTTCTATCCTTTGAAGTCATCATGGCTTGTCCTTTCCTTGTTAACATAAGTATAACAAACTCGAACATTTGTTCGCAAGCATAAAATCAATGACTTCATAAAATCTTCACAATTGAGTTTACATAAAAAAACTCCCTGGAACTATGCTAATTTGAATGGAGGTTAAGCATGGGTCTAGTTCCAGGGAGGTTTGTCGGCAGTTAAGCTAAGGTCTGCACGACTGTGCGAGCAATGAAGCTGGTTGATGGCTTTATACAAGACGAAAGGAGGTTTAAACAACAAAATCTAGTTGCTCGCGTATGAGATTCCGCCTAGTCGGACGATGAAATCTATTTGTCAATTTACTACTAATCAGTAATTGTACCACTAGCCAATATGAGAGTCAAGCACTTTAGGCAAATTTCTTTGCTTTTTCAAAGAAATAGTATGAACTCAATGGTCGGCATCGCTGTAACTGCTCGTAATCGAGCTGAGCCATCTGGTTCTCATAGAGGTTACGATTCTCAACCTTCCAGTGTAGACGAGTAGTTTCGTCCTCAGCGGCGTCTGCAAAAATGTCGAGCATTTTCATCGCGGTGTCATGAGACACACTCTTGCTCATTTCAGCAGCAGCAAGTGAGCGAACCAGTAACCAGAATCTATTGTAGGTCTGGCAAACAGCAGTTTTAGCAATCTCATAAGCTCCGTGAATGAGTAACTGTTCGTCAAACGCGCAAGTGTGCTCCGAAACTGAAAACTCCTTTGGCGCTTGAACCTTTTTACCCATGGTAGCGTACTTCCTTAGGAACCTCAACGTTCTTCCACAGTGAGTTATCCAATGCGCTTAAAGACTTATCTTCAAATGTCGAATAGATTTCGTCACACTGTTCTTGACTATAAAACACTGGTAGGTTTCGGTTGGCAATCATGCGAAAATCAGAATCATCAGTTACTTCGCAGCCAATAGAGCCGTAAATCCATTTAACCGCCTGGTAGTATTGCTTCTGATTAAGCGCTCGTTTGGGTAGAAAAACAAATCTAAATCTAGGCTTGTCTGGATATGACATGGTTGGGTACATAAGCAACGGTGTGGAGTTAGCCTTAGCTAACTTTACTAGGTTGTTCCGCATATCAAAGTATGTTCCCCAGTCATCCTCACCAAGGTCAACATCGCCCATGATAAACGCGCGTCTCGCACGAGAATCGTTTAGAGCCTTACGAGGCACTTCGCACTCAATGTCAAGCTGCTTAGAGAGCTTTGAGATAAATGCAATGGGAGAATGGGACTTGACAAACTCAAGTCCCTTCTCGTCTACGATATGTTTAATAGCATCAACATTCTCGCGTGCAAACTCAACAGCCTTGATAAAGAACCTCTATCGGGCATGTCAATATACGTTGCATACTTCTGTTTATATGAATCAACTACAAACAATCGTTACTCCTTCGTAAAGTTTCCTGTGGTGTAATCAATAGTATACCCTGGCTGAACGTTGTATACAATACCTACAAGGTTAATTCCAGAATTTCCATCAGAATCACACGAAACCATCTTAACAATACACGCGCGAGGGATAATCTCGTCGTCAGACGCGTACACTGGCTCAACGCTGTACCAGATAGAGCAGTTCTCATGCTCGGTGAGGTATTTACGTGCCATGTCCTCAAAGTAAGCCATGCCGCCATAGCCAGAACCCTTAGAGTTGTTAGTTCCAACATTCTGGAAGCGTGTACCCGTTACAAGGTTCTGTGCTTCTGAAACACTCTTATCGGTATCGATAGTGCCATCGTTCTTGTAGACGTGCTTATAACCACCGAGCGAATCCGCGATGAGGTGAGAGCGATTGTACATATAGCCACTGTAAGTAATACCGCCTGGAAGATTAGACGTAATCTTCTTGTTCTTGCCCCAACCACTCAGCTTAGAGTCTACGTCGCTTGCAAACTTAGCACGCCATCCGCTTGACTCTTTAACCATATCATACGTGATATTGCCAACTGCGCGACCCGTGCGACCAAACTTATCAAAGCCTGTGTAGTGAATATTTCCAGCTTCGATTGAATAATCAATATCTGCTTTCATGTTGAGAACAAGATAGCCGTTTGGAGCGGTGTTTGCATCCCAAGGCTTGAGTGCGGCGTTTCGTAGCTCATCGGAGGAATTAGATGATGTGGCTGAAGATTCACTATTGTTAATAGCTGGAACCTCAATGTTCAAATCATCAAAAATCGCCAGTTCCCGTGAAATCATCTGGCTTACCAAAGTTCTTGAATAGGTCGCCGAAGAAGAAGTTTGCAGTATCTACGACAGAATCATCAAATACACCTTCACCGCGCTCAAAGTAATCGGCTGCACTTGAATGTAGGTCGGCTGCAATGTCGGTGAACGATTGAATGTTTCCTCGCTCACCAAGTACCTGGAACAAATCACCAAACTTGTTCTTAAACCCGCTTACGATTGGTGCGTACGTACCGCCTGTAAGGATATTTACGATACCTGTACGTTGAGCAACAGCCATTACCTGCGCTGGCTTAAAAAAGTTAGCTGGGGTAAACAATGCTGTGGTAAGGTACGTACCACCAAGCGCTGCGACTAAATAACCAGTAACCGCCTTCATGAGCTTTGCTTTGCCAATACGCTTAATGCCGCGAATTGGGTGGCGTAACAATCTCACGCCCGAGGTCATCAGCCGCGTAGCGCGGCTGAATACCCTCTTGATGATATTAAGTATGGTCTTCATAACTACTCCCTCTGTCTAATCCATTTCTTTCGGTACTCAAAGATTTGTTTTTGTAATCTCGTGATACATCATTATAGCAGTATCCGTACCGATAGTTGAGGTTGATTCGAGGTCGTTAATCATACCAATTACCATTGGTGAATTGAAGTTCATAACCTTAATCGCTCGTGCCATATCGTCATAATAGCTCTGAGCGGTCGTTACATCCTCTAACGTACCACCTGTTTGAGGAATAAGGTTATCTGCAACCTCAGCTTCACCGTCGTTAAATGCGTCTCCCCACGCCGTTGTAGCCACAATGTTTACGTTATCAAGCGTTGCGTTTCTGGCGTCATCGTCCTCGTCGTAGGTTGATTCAACACGCCGCATTACCGCGTCCGTATCAACCGTGCCATCTGGCTTTAATAGATACGTCTTAATGGAGCTACCGTCTTGTGAAACTACATATCGCGTCTTTCCGTCGATTCGCTTTTTGTCAACAATTCTGTGACCTGGCGGAAGTGTAGCGTTGAGCTGGTCAATCTTAGATAGTTCCTTATCTGGCGGCGTCTCTAGCGGCTGAGGTGTAAACTCGATTACCTCAGCTACCTTCTTAACGTCATCTTTCTTTGAAGATTTACGCTGTTTTGGCTGCTCAGCAGCTTTAACCTTAGCAGGTGCCTTTGGCGCAGGAGTCTCCTTAATGACGCGTGGAGAGTTATCAATCTCGCCCTTTTCACGCATACGCTCAAGTTTCTTGCGGTAAAGTGCCGCGAAATTCTCGTCCTCTGCAACCTCGTCGGCATGCTCAAAGATAATTTCGGTGTTAATGATGGTGCAGTCCTCATAGATACCATCAAGCTCGTCCATACGAATCTGCCAGTATTCCTTTTTCTCCTCGCGAGTCATATTGCGATTGATGAAGTTGGAAATTAGCAGGTAATCGTATACAGAACACTCGACATCGCTATGACGAACATCATTCATGAGCGGTGCTTCGGAAATGTCGATAGCTTCACCCTCGCGCACGAAACACACAGTACGCTGGGAACTCTCTTTGAGGTTCTCAAAGTTCTTACCACGCATATCGGTATCGGTAAATTTAGCACGGTCATAACCATAGCCATTTTGCTAGGTTAATACCTGCGTTAATACGCTTTGTTTCCTCCTTAAATCCAAGGTTCTTCATCATAGGCATAATAGCTGCCTTAAAAACTTGGACGTAGAGAGGTTTGGCATTGTTACCAATATTTGCGTTAAACCAGTCGGTATATGCTGTATGCAAGTCCTGTAGCGGTACTGCTGCAAGACCATTTCCAAAGAATTGTGAGTCCATCAGCGCTTGCATAAACTGAATAACGGGGTTACTGTCCTGTGCAGACTCCTCAATGAGGTTGGAGTCTACCTGGTTGAATCCGTCATAGTAGGGCACACAATCAAGAATATAGGCAAGACAGTGCTCCAAGAAATCGCCATCTTTAATAGCGGAAGCTACGGATTTACTATCTGTTTTATTAGCTACGTATGAGTTTCAGCCTTTACGACAACAAAGCGCCTACGAATAGCGTTACCAGTCTCGGCAAACTTAGGCATTTCGTTTACAAGCTGGCACATAACGCCCTGTGAAGCTACCTTACGTGCTGGCTCGTAAATACGACGAACGCCAATAACGTCGCCCGTAACGATTCGCTTGAATACGCTGGTATTCTTGAGGTATAGACGAGAGTTGTTGTCTGTACCGAGAATATACTTAGCGTGTGCAATATCTGCGAGCTTGTTCTCGTCGTTCTTTTCAATATCTGAGAGCGTCAGAGTTGCAGTATTTGCTGCACCAACGATGTTTCCGAGCATAGACTCAAAGAAGGTAGACTTACCGTCGCCGCCCTCACCATAGATGATGAAGCCCGCGTCCTGTGGTGCAGAACCGATAACAGCATACTTACAAATCTGCTCAACAAGTCTTACACGGTCTTGATTGCCATGAGCAAATGACTCACACAGGCTCTTAAACGACATGGTACCGAATTTACGAGCGTCAATGTGAGTTGCGCGATGTGGATAGTAGTTGACCTCAATAGAAGACAAAGCTACAAATCGAGGGTCAGAATGGCTCAAGCTCACGCGTAATGAGATTGAACACGCCGTTGCCGACGACAATCTTAAAGTTTGGAAGTGGAATATAAGGAATGAGTGTGTTTGGTGTATACATACCAAACATACCGTTCAGAGTTGAGATAATGTCGTTTTTGTAACTATTGTTTGCACGACCTGCGATTGCTACGAGAACAAAGTCAAGAATAGGCGCGACATCAACATAGATGCCACGGTCGGGGGTCGTAAATATAGATGTTACCAGGGTGCTGTGAATACCGTGCTGATTCAAATTTCTAACAGTACAATACTCGTCAATATCTGGACGGCGGTTCTTACCAGCTGGATGGTACTTTACAGAATACGAATTGCTGGGTGAGTACCTCCATAATCTGATTAAAGTCAATCTTGTTTTTGCTTACCAAATCCGTCCGACATGCGCCTACGGATAATCATAGCAATCTTGTTGGCGAGTGTAGTCAGACCATCGGCGGTCTTTTTCCTCACGCGGTTTAAGTTTTTCAACCTCCCACGTCTCGTCATCAATACGCTTCATTGACTCTGGAATATAAAAAGTAGTTCCAGTTATCGAATCCATCGGCGTCAATTAGACCCTCGCTTTTCACGAGTTGGCTTATAAGCGGGATTGTGCTGGCGATAACACTCGTCAACCTTTTTCAAGCTGTTGTTGCGTAATACGCACGCCGACATTATGTGTGACATGGTTATAACTGATGTGCGAGTCTGGGACGCTCATAAATCTGTCCACTTTGCGCTCATCAGTCTTAATCTCAGTTGTCTCTGTGGTCATAGGCTCATACCTCCATTCTTGAATTGTCGTCTATGTTCATCGGATACCCACTATAGCACAACTATATAGAGATGCAAATTTGTGAAATTTTTAGCTGGGATTTGCCGCGTACACGAAAACTCCACAAACTCTACTATATGTATAAAAGTATACTTTTATGCAAAATAATGAATATTCATATAGTTTCTATACGCAAATTAGGGGTCATTTTATTTTTGACCTGTGTTCAAAAATCCATGGACAATACAACGTTTTTATGGACAAAATTACAAAATGGATTTTTCGGAGCCATTTTTTTGAACTCGGAGCCATTTTTTAAATCGAAAAAATGGCGTCGAAATGGCAAAAAATGGCTTTCAAACATGCCCTCTGACCTGCGTACTGTTTTCGCAGGTAGATGCGTTGCAAAAATGGCTCCATGTTTTTTTGTGGGTTTACTCAGAAAACGACTCTGGAGCCATGACCAAAAACGTGTAAAACTCTCGCGATTTTACTACGTGTAAAATTACGTATACTTTTCTCTCTTTTCTATTAAAAAAGTGGCTTTGAAAGAAAGAATAGCAGGTAGAAGGCTATTTTTCGAAGCCATTTTTTTTAAGCCATCTACCTGGGAAAAGGGTACGGGCAGGTCAAAGGGGGTGTTTTGTGCCATTTTCTGCCCTTTTCGAGCTTATTTTTCGTTTTTCGAGCCATATTTTGCAAATAGCTCGAAAATCGCGCCGCCTTTTGTATTTTTCAACATCGTTTATACATTGAGAATCGATAAAAATAGCGCACCATCCGTAGATGAGTGCTTAGAATTAAAAAGCCAGCGAGCTTAAAACCTTTAACGGTTGCGGATAAACCTCCTTTACCGTTCTCTAATCGAGGTGGTTGCTCAAGCTCATCGATAATATCCCTATCGCCTTTGCCACTTTGTACCCATTCAAGATTGTAATTATCGTCAATCGGCAGCCAACTTTTGCCAGCCACGGCTCTAGCGTCTAAATCAATCTCGAAGGTGACTAAAGCATACATACTTTGACGTGAGTGCTCGATGTGTACTAAGTTAGCCTTTGTCTGACCTAGCAGCTTTTTCAAAATGTCTGCGTGTGATGCTCAGATCTTGTAGGAAAATGTATCGACACTGCCATTGAGAGCGGAGTTTAAGAGAATTGAGTCTGATCCAAACCTTTGTGTGGTCGAAGTCAATATCAATCTTGGTCTTGTAACCACTTGCCAGATACATTTCCTCAAGGCGTGTAGGCATTTCGATTTCGTTTGTTGCGTACGTTAAACGTTGAGGTGTAAATGTATGGGCGGTTCTGCTTAGCTTACGCGCGTTCAATACATTAAGTCGTACCTCATCGGGTAGCAATAGCTTTGCGTGTTTACCAGCGGTCGTTTCTCCGTGAGTAGATTAGTGTCCATTTTCGACAATGCGCACAAACCCGTGCATGGCGTTCCAGTCATTCAAATCAGTGCGTTGTTGACGGTAAAGATGATGCTGTATTCGCCCTTACGCACGCCGCGAAGCATTTTCGTCGCTTCGCTTCGTCAAATACGATTGACTGGTCGATGTAAAAATCTGCGTCGAGCTTATCGAGATTGACAAATGCACGCTTTCAACGCTCTTGAGAGCTGAATAGTACACCTTGCAATTTACCATAAGCACCATTCATTTTGGCTTTACCAGAGATAAATGGCGACTTTCTTACCCAATACGGGCGGTCTATTCATGAATTTTCCTTGTAGTGTGTTGCGTGGTATACATTATACCTGACACTCAGATTAACGCAATCGGCGTATTTTTGTGCGGCAAAGCCGCAGGTAAAACGCCTGTAATTTTTCTAAATCCGTCTGAGAGCGACTTTAAGGTGCCATTTTGTTTCAGACGGTTAATTATTCATGTAGATATTTTGCGTCGCTTAGAATCGATTTTCGTGCCTTCGTTTTCTGTGCGGATCACCGAAATTGACGATAAAAAGTTAACCAAGGTTAACTTTTAGTCATAAAACAGTAGGCGCGCTATAGAAAACGCGCCCACCTTAGTGTTAGATACAAAAAATGTGATGCAAGGAAACAACAGTATAGTTCTTCTCATAAATCGTATGCCCGTGAGCATATAGCGGTCGAGCGCCTTCAAATGCCATGTCTTGAATATTGGTACGAGAAACTTTACCACGGTGTCGCTAATTCCGTAATACTTAATGTGTTCCTCAATCGCTTTGAGTTGTTGTGCTCGTTACTTTCAACAGTCGCTAAATTTGACTTCGCCCTTGAGGATAATCCTCTCTATACTCAGCACATGCTGAGCTTAATCTATTTAGGATATCTGAAACCACCTTAGCAAGTTCTGAGTCCATGTTTATTCACTAACCCTTTGTTCGGTGTTTTGCTACACAGATAGCGTATCATCGTTTTTACCATTGCTGCTAGGTTAAATTTATAGTTAACCAAGGCTAACTTTTTAGATATGAAAATAGCTAACGTGCTATAAAACACGTTGCTATAAATCTAATCTACGTTATCTACGCGCTTTGCAGCTCGTCGCAGACATCGTACTAGAACGCCGTAACAATATCTACGTTATCTCGCGTTGTCGGCACATAACCGTTGATTGCTTCGACCATATTTGAGCAATAGTGCTCAAATAATATGAGTGCAACATCATCGTCAATTTCTTTTGGAAATAATATCACGAACGATGTTTTTGGTTTTTAGCCACCGCTTCTCCAAGAGGTAAATCGAAGTCCTTATAAGGTTTGTGAATCTCAAACTCGTCAAGAACGTTATCAATAAGTTGGTTAATTGTCATACTACCTCCCGTCATGCTCATATATGTAACTGGCTCTCTCATAAAAGGCTTTTACGCAATCATTCCGAAAATGAGTACTCCCGTCAACGCAGTTATATCTCTGGTCTATGACCTTTAACACACCCCAGATTGAGAAGGCACGTTACAAGGACGCATTTAGCATTCTCTTCTGAATCGAGACAGTTACTAATGAGCCTATCCAAAACTCTACCGTCATAGCCAAGGTATTCTCTCGGATTAAGTGTTGGCTTTCCAGCCTTATGGCACTCATCTAAAGAACCTCGATACCAATGCACCAACACTGAAACAACACCGTCTACCAAGTCATTATAATCACGCATTAAGTATCTCCTAATCATTCCAATGGTCGTTCTCTAACATTGCTAATATTGTTGGGTTAACTGCTTTGT